>Ga0099364_10006961_pt1 | contig 16288 bp, 10 predicted proteins | sample TergutTh196P3_FD_73070 | JGI IMG/M metagenome (GOLD analysis project Ga0099364, IMG submission 73070) | Microcerotermes parvus P3 segment gut microbial communities from Pointe-Noire, Republic of the Congo - Th196 P3 | ecosystem: Host-associated > Arthropoda: Insects > Digestive system > Gut ...
GACCAACTACTGCACCGCCGCCGGTAACCGCAGCACCGGCAACCGCACGCCCGGCTGCAACAGCACCGCCGACCACAGCCGACCGGCCAACTGCTGCGCCGCCGACTACAGCAGCAGCGCCTGCACCGATAACAGAACAACCGACCACCACAGCACCGCCGGTCACAACGCCGCCTCCGACCACAACGGTTTCAGCGCAGCCGAATGAAAGAGAGCAGGGAGAGCTGCCGCAGACAGGAGTTAAAAACACAACGCCGATAGCGGCGCTCATCGGTATCGCTTCGGGATTTTTCATTATCATATTCAAAAAAAATCTTGTGAAAAAGCAAAAACCGGCTTTATAGACCGAACTTAGCATCAGGGTTGATCTGCAGTATTCTGTCTTTTGTTTCAGCCGAAAGCGATAAACAGCCCCAAAACGCGAACTCATGGATATACGTGACACTTTCGGGTATTGTTATATCTGTTAAACCGACACAGCCCGCAAACGCCTGATTGCCGATTTCCGTAACGCTGCCGGGTATTGTTATATCAATTAAATCAATGCACTGATAAAACGTAAAGTCACTTATAACGCCAACGCTGTCCGGAATGACCGCGCTTATCAGCCCCGTTCCCTCAAACGCATGCTCACCGATATAAATAACTCTGTCCGGTATTGTTATGCTTGTCAGTTCAACACAGTCAATAAACGCAAAATCGCCGATAGCGGTAACACTTCTGTTTTCAATGACCGCAGGGATCTCAATATGCCGCTCCTTACCTTCATAACCTGTAACAGCCGCAGTTCCGTCATCGTTAAAAACAACAAATAAATCAACCGGCGGCAATCCGATAAAATATAAAACAACGGCAGCAGCAGATATTAAAATAACCGCCAAAACAGCAAATAAAATTATGGATTTTTTCTTTATTTTGCGTTTTGTTTTTATTTGTTTCACCGGTTTAACCGGTTTTATGCGTTTCACACGGATTTTCGGGGCTTTTATTTTTCGTGTTTTTCGTGTTTTTCGTGGTTCCGGCGGCTCTATACCGATAACAACCGACACCGCATTGACAGCAAACGAAGCGGCTTCATCATTTATTGAATATTTGCGTTTCAAAAGGTTGATATAATGCTTTTGCGTTTTTGAAGGATTGTCTTTATGCTGTGCTATGTTTTCGTGCGTATGTTCATCTATGGCATACATAAGAGCGTTGATTTTCCCTATGCACAGCTCATATTTTATTTCTCCGGTCAGCAAGTCTTTTAAAATATTGTTTAATCTTTTTTTGTTTTCGAATATCGTGCCGCCGTAGTTATGTATGTTTTTTATTTCGAGTAAAACTTCAATGATTCTGTCATCCATAAATCGTTACGCTCCCGCTTTATGTATTTTGAATTTTCACGGATTTATGCAAATATTGATTATATCCTGTTTTTTATTATATCTCAGCGCTATTCCTCTGACGAAAATACGCGAAACTAAAGGAATTGCATCCTGTATTATGCTATATATTTCTTCTTCGTTACGGAATTTTTTATTTACCCTCATGCTGAAATTTTTATTTTTGCTTTTCAGCTGCGCGGCGATATGCGCTTTAAAATCCGAACCGCTTGTAAAATACGGAATCATCCCGGACATAACGCCGCACTGCGGATAATTTTGCGTGTCCCACATATGGTCAAGCTTCATATATGCGTCAGAAATATTGAAATAATCATAGCAGTCGCCGTTTTTAAGCCGGAGCATACTGTTCCAGGTCACATCAACATGATAACAGCTGCCATTGATTTTTATGATATTCCAAGCGTGCGTCTCTTTAACTTCGTTAAGATCCACCGCTTCGCCCGATACGTATATGCAGGACATACCGGACAAGTCGCAAAGATATTTAAATGCGCTTGAATACCCCGAACACACGGCGCTTCCGTCTGTAAGAGCGCCCGATATATTATGCAGCACCGGGTCTGAACTTTTGGTTTCGTTATATTTAACGTTCCGCGCCAAAAAATCATGGATTTCTTTTTCTTTGTCATAATCGGTATAATTTGATATTTTTTGAAGCAGCGGCTGCGTTTTATTTTGAATACTCCGTGTCATTCTGCCGATTTCCGCCGCGCTGTATAAAAAATTAAAACTTATGACGGCTCGGCTGCTGTTGTATGAATACGGTATTTCAACGGCGTCAACATAAAATAATTCGGGGTTATCAAATAAAACGCCGCGCGCTGTTTTTATAATCGCGTCAATTTTAAACGGAGCCGGAATCCTTACATTTTTTTGTTGATTATATAATGAATTTAAGATATCGCCGTATATCGGTTTTTGTTCGTTTGATAACCTTGTAAAATAATATCTCGAATGGGTATTTTGCAAGCGACCACTCTTTTCCTCACATTTTTGTTTTAAATAAATATTATTTTATCATAAAAAACACGGAAAGTCAATATTCTTGTTGACATAAAAAGATTATTATGATATAATCAATTTACAGCAGATAGGAACGGTTTAAATGATACACGATAAAAAAAAGGCATGCGTTATAACATTCGGCTGTCAGCAGAACGAATCGGATTCGGAAAAAATAAAGGGGCTGCTGGACTGTGCCGGATATGAAATATTAAATGCAGATATGACGGAGGATATGTCCGGCCGCCGCGGACAGTTTACCGGGACAAGCCGTATTTCGGAATGTTCCGTTATAATCATGAACACCTGCGCCGTCCGTGAACACGCCGAGTTAAAGGCGCTTTCACGCATAGGTCAGCTTAAACATTATAAAAACAAAAACAAAGATATACTAATCGGGGTATGCGGCTGTCTCGCCGAGCAGCCGCATATCGCGGAAAAGATAAAAAAAAGTTTCCCTTATGTCGATTTTATTTTCGGCACACGCGAAATACACAGAGTGCCGGAAATTTTAAATCGGGTTATAACAGAAAAAACAAGGGTTTTCGAACGGAACGAAAATGATATAAACGATATAATACCCGAAGACCTGCCGATTTTGCGCGAAAACAAATTCCAAGCCAAAGTCAGCATCATGTACGGCTGCGACAATTTCTGCTCATACTGCGTTGTGCCGTATGTACGCGGACGCGAGCGGAGCCGGGCAAAAGAAAAAATTTTAACCGAGTGCGCCGGTCTTGCGGCGGACGGCTGCAGGGATATTCTGCTGCTGGGTCAGAATGTGAACTCCTACAGGGATCCCGAAAATTCAAACTACAGATTCACGGATTTAATAAACGATATAGCCAAAATAAAAGGGAATTATCTGCTGCGGTTTTTAACCTCGCACCCCAAAGACGTTTCAGGAGAACTTATCGGAATGATGGGCGAAAACAAAAAATTGGCAAAACATTTTCATCTGCCCGTGCAGGCGGGAAGCGACAGGATTTTAGAATTGATGAACAGAAAATATACCCGCGCCTATTACCTTGACTTGGTTCATGAGCTTAAAGAAAAAGCCGGGGATACCGCGCTGTCCAGCGATATTATCGTTGGGTTCCCGAGCGAAACGGAACAGGAGTTCGAAGATACGCTGGATTTGGTCGCACGGGCGGAGTTTGATAATATTTTCCCGTTTATATATTCAAAACGCCTGAATACTCCTGCGGAAAAAATGCGGGACGATGTGAGCCGCGAAGAAAAAACAGAGAGATTCAAACGCCTTTTAAAATTACAGAACGAAATATCGCTTAAAAAAAACAAAGCGTATGAAGGCAAAATTATACGCGTTTTGGTCGAAAGCGAGTATAAAAATATGGGTGCGGGCTGGCTTGCGGGCAGAAACTCGCAGCATAAACTTGCGGCTTTTAAAAGCAGGAACAAAGATTTGATCGGGGAGTTTGCGGATATTAAAATTACTGAAGGCAAACTGCACGGACTTTATGGGGAAGAGGTATAAAAATGGCAAAAACGCCGATGATGCAGCAATATTTCGAAATTAAAGAAAAATATAACGATTATCTGCTGTTTTACAGGCTCGGTGACTTCTATGAAATGTTTTATGATGATGCAAAGATCTGTTCGCGCGAGCTCGATCTGACGCTCACAGGCAGGGACTGCGGCGAGGAAGAACGCGCGCCGATGTGCGGTATGCCATATCACAGCGCGGATAATTATATCTGCAGACTTGTTGAAAAAGGCTATAAAGTGGCGGTATGCGAACAGCTCGAAGACCCCGCTGCCGCCAAAGGTGTGGTAAAACGCGATGTTGTCCGTATTGTGACACCCGGAACAATCATTGAATCGGGATTTTTAAACGAAGAAAAAAACAATTATCTTTGCAGCATATATATCGAAGAAACCGCGGGCGGCGCCGCTTTCGCCGATATCACCTCAGGGATTGTGAATGCGGCTTTTTTTTCCGGCGCGGACTATATCGAACGGCTGCAGGGCGAGATCGGGATTTTTTCGCCGAGCGAGGTTTTAATAAATTTAAACGCGGACAAACTGCCGAAACTGACAGCATTTTTAACCGAAAAATTAAATGCGCTTATAAACAGCGGCGAAGAAAAAAGATTTGATATAACGGCGGCGAAGGCAGGTATAGCCGAAATCCTGAAAAACAACCCGGATTCAATAACCGGTCTTGATATAGAAACCGCACCCGAAGCCGTACTCCGGTCGGTCGGCGCGATTTTGGGTTATTTGCGTGAAACGCAGAAAAGCGAGATTTTAAATGTCACCGAAGTGAATATTTATGATAAAAACATATACATGGAGCTCGATTTAAACACGCGGCGCAACTTGGAGATCTGTGAAACCATGCGCAGCAAAGAAAAAAAAGGCTCGCTTTTATGGGCGATCGATAAAACGCGCACCTCCAAAGGCGCCAGAACCCTGCGGCAATGGCTTGAGCAGCCTCTGTTGAACTGCAAAGCGATAAAACGCAGACAGGAGGCTGTGGGGGAACTTATCGCAAATATTGAAAAGCGGGATAAACTCAAGCGGCGTTTATCCGAAATACACGACCTCGACAGGATTGCCGCGAAGATTATATATAATACGGCTTCCCCTCGGGATTTGAAAAAACTCGGAGCAAGCCTTAAGAATATTCCGGCGATAAAAGAGCTGTTAAAAGATTTTTCCGGCGAATTGATCCGTGAAATTGACAGTTTTACCGATGATTTAAATGATATTTGCAGCTTGATAGATTCAGCGTTAAGCGATGGGGAGCTGCCGGCAAGCGTAAAAGAAGGCGGATTTATCAAATCCGGTTATAATGCGGATATCGACAATCTGCATATTCTTGTTTCGGACAACAAAAACTGGATCGCGCAAATCGAAGAAACCGAACGCGGCAAAACCGGCATAAAAAACTTAAAAATCGGGTATAACAGGGTGTTCGGTTATTATATAGAAATATCAAAATCCAACGTTCCGCAGGTACCCGAAAATTATATCCGGCGCCAAACCCTTACAAACGGGGAACGTTATACCACAGAGGAACTCAAAAACAAAGAAATGGCAATAATAAGCGCAAAAGAACGTTTGACTGCGCTTGAGAGGGATATATTCGATGAAATTTCCGGGATTATCGCACAGAATATAAACAGGTTCCAAAAAACAAGCTATGCGCTTTCCTGCCTTGATGCGCTTTATTCGCTCGCCGAAACAGCGGAAAAAAATAATTATACCTGCCCGGAAGTCGATACTTCGCCGATTCTTGAGATCAAAGACGGGCGGCACCCGGTTGTCGAGCTTATGAGAAATGACTATTATGTGCCCAATGATGTTTACCTTGATGACAGCAAAAACAGGCTGTATATCATAAAAGGTCCGAACATGGCGGGCAAATCCACATATATGCGCCAGGTCGCAATTATTTCCCTGCTCGCCCAAATCGGCTCATATGTGCCGGCAAGTTCGGCGAGAATCGGTTTGGTTGACAGGATATTCACACGTGTGGGAGCGGCGGACGATCTTGCGGCGGGTCAGTCGACGTTTATGGTGGAGATGAGCGAAGTCGCGTATATTTTAAAAAACGCTACAAAAAAAAGCCTTATCATTTATGATGAAATCGGGCGCGGCACCTCGACTTTTGACGGAATGAGCGTTGCCCGCGCCGTGCTGGAATACACCGCAGGTAAAAAACTCGGCGCAAAAACGCTGTTTGCCACGCATTATCACGAACTCACCGAGCTTGAAAACGAAATTGAAGGCTTGATAAATTATAATATCGCGGCGAAGAAAAAAGGGGAAGACATCGTGTTTCTGCATAAAATAGTCAAAGGCGCGGCGGACGACAGTTACGGCATTGAAGTGGCTCAGCTCGCGGGGGTTCCGAGTGAAATCATAAAACGCGCCAAAGAGGTCTTGAGCGGGCTTGAAACAGCGGGTGAAAAGCCGCACGCCAAAATACGCGAGCCCGAAGCTGATCTCAATTTTTCGTTTGACGATATGATTAAAGACGATATATACAACAAACTCAAAAACATAAATATAAATATTTTATCTCCGCTGGAAGCGTTTAATGCGCTCTACGGACTTATAAAAATGACGGAATAAAACAAATAAAAACATAAAAAAAGGAGAAATTATGGCAAAAAAAACAACATCAAAATTAAAAGTCATACCGCTGGGCGGACTTCAGGAAGTGGGTAAAAACATAACGGTTCTGGAGTACGAAAACAATATAATAGCGGTGGACTGCGGACTTGCTTTCCCGGACGACGATATGCTCGGTATCGACTTGGTTATCCCGGATGTGGCTTATCTTGAAAAAAACATCGATAAAGTCAAAGGCATTGTTTTAACCCATGGACACGAAGACCATATCGGCGCGCTGCCCTATGTTCTGCCGTCTGTGAATGTGCCGGTTTACGGCACAAGGCTGACACTCGGTATTCTTGAAAACAAACTGGATGAGCACAGGCTTTCAAAAAAAGTTGAATGTATAACGGTTAAAGCCGGGCAGACGGTAAAACTCGGCGTTTTTTCGGTTGAGTTTATACACGTCAATCATTCGATACCGGATTCGGTGAGCCTGGCCATAAAAACGCCGGTGGGCACAGTTGTGATCACGGGGGATTTTAAGGTTGACCTGACTCCGGTAAACAGCGAAATAATCGATTTAACACGTTTCGGCGAGCTCGGCAAAGAAGGCGTGCTGCTGATGATGTGCGATTCCACCAATGCGGAGCGCAAAGGCACAACAAGCTCCGAGCGCAGCGTTAAAAATTCGCTGAGGGATATATTCCAAAAATATGCCGACAAACGCATAGAAGTCGCAACATTCAGCTCCAATGTGCACAGGATACAGTCGGTGATCGCAACCGCTGCGGAATTTAAGCGCAAGGTCACAATAACCGGGCGGAGTATGCTCAATATAATAGGGTGCGCTATGGAGCTCGGTTATTTGGAGGTTCCCAAAGGGCTTTTGATCGATATAAACGATATAAAAAAATACAAACCCGACCAAATAGTCATAATAACCACAGGCTCGCAGGGCGAACCCATGTCCGCACTTTATAAAATGGCGTTTTCCGACCATGAAAAAGTCAGCTTAGGACCGGAAGACGTCGTGATAATTTCAGCAAATCCGATACCCGGCAACGAAAAATATGTGGGCAGAATAATAAATGAGCTCTCAAAAAAAGGCGTGCATGTTCTGCATGACGCCATCGCTTCGGTACACGTTTCCGGTCATGCGTGCCGTGAAGAATTAAAATTGATCCACGGGCTTGTGAAACCCAAATTTTTTATGCCGGTTCACGGCGAACAGCGTCATCTCAAAGCCCACGCCGAGCTCGCCGAATATATGGGCACAAGCCCCGAAAATATATTGATTCCGGACGTCGGTAAAGTGGTGGAGCTCGATTCTGAAAGTATGAAATTTAACGGCAGCGTGACCAGCGGCAAGATACTTGTTGACGGTTTCGGCGTCGGGGATGTGGGCAATATCGTGCTCCGCGACAGACGGCATCTTGCACAGGACGGCTTGATTGTCGTGGTTGCGGCGATCGATATAGAGAATGGTCTGCTGATATCTGGTCCGGATATTGTCAGCAGAGGCTTTGTGTATGTGAGGGAGAGCGAAGAATTGATGGATCAAACGCGTAATGTCGCTAAAGAAGCGATAGATTGGTGTTTTGATAACGGGCGTAACGAATGGAATGAGATCAAAATGCAGGTAAGGAACGCTCTGTCCAAATTTTTATACCAGAAAACCAAGCGCAATCCGATGATTCTGCCGATAATCATGGATGTGTAATGTGCGATACAGTTTCAGCTTTAAAACTTAAATATATCCCGCAGATTTTAAAATCAAACTCCCCGCAAAAATCGTAACCGGGCATATAACGGTCGTAAGCGCGAGGATTTGTCCCGCAAGATCGGCGTCGCTGTCCATGTTTTTTGCCATGATATAGCTGCTCACCGCCGTAGGCGCCGCGGCGAGCACAAAAATAACCGTCAGCGCTTCATTTTTAAAACCGAATAAAACTGCGGGGATAACAAATATCACCGGAATCACCGCAGTTTTAATAACGGCGGCGGTCAATGACAGTTTTAGTTTTGTTTTAAAAACCTGCAGGTCCGCTCCCGCTCCCAAACTGATCAGCGCGAGCGGCGTTGAGGTGCCGCTTATGTAATCTATGCTTTTTTGGGCGATTTGGGGCAGGGATAAATCAAAAAACATAAACGGCAGTCCGATAACAAGCGCGATAATAAGCGGATTTTTTACAATTTCAAGGATTATTTTTTTCATGCTGCTGTTTTTTGCTTTTCCTTCGGAGTTTAAAGCCAGAGCGATAACGGAGAGACCGTTGTATAAAACGATAATAATCGGCAAAATAAGCGCGGCGGCCGCCGAACCCGTTTCGCCGAACAGGTTTTTTGCCAGAGGCACTCCGAGTATTGCGAAATTGCTGCGGAAAACGCCCTGGATAAACGCTCCGCGCATAGGCGGGGATTTTATAAAAAGCCTGCCCGTGAGCATCAGCAGCAAAAACAATATAATAATACAGACAGCGCAGTATAAAGCGAGTCCGCCGTCAAAAACCCTTCCCGCTTCGGAATGTGCGACTTCGTTCCAGATATATACGGGCAGCGCGATGTTGAAAACAAATTTTTCGACCTGATTCAAAAATTCTTTAGGATTTGCGAACAGATTTTTCCGGGTTTTGATGAACATCCCGAAAAATATCAAAACTATAAGCGGAAAAACAGCATTTACGCAAAACATTATATTATCCAGCATAGCAAATCCTTAATATATTGTGACATATTTTGATATTTATTATACAGCATTTTATAAAAAAAGTCAAGCAGGGGGAATTTTAATTATGGACAAACTGCCTTTCAGACAGGTGCATCTCGATTTTCACACATCCGAGCTTATACCGGATATAGGAAAACAATTCAGCAAAAAACAATTCAGCGAAGCGCTTAAAACAGGACATGTAAACTCCGTCACGGTTTTTGCCAAATGTCATCACGGCTGGGCGTACCACGAAACAGCCGCAAACAAAAAACACCCGCACTTGAATTTCAATCTGCTCGATGAGATGCTTGAAGTATGCGCCGAGATTGGGGTGCAGACACAGATATATATATCCGCAGGGCTCGATGAAAAAATTGCGAGGGAGCATCCCGAGTGGCTGCTGCGCAACAAAGACGAAAGCGTCGGCTGGAACGGCGGCTTTATGACTCCCGGATATCATCTTTTTTGCTTCAATTCGCCGTATTTTGAGGTTTTGCTCGAACAGGTCAGGGAAATTACGGAAAAATATAAAAACAAAACCCAGGGTATCTGGCTGGATATCGTTTCGCCGAGAATCTGTTACTGCCAGAACTGCGTAAAACTCCTGCGCGAAGAAAACCTTGACCCCCGCGACCACACAGCCGTTGCGGAGCTCGGCGAGAGAACATATAAAAAGTATTATACAAAAGTAAACGAAACCATCCGCAAAATCAACCCGAAGCTGCGGATTTTCCATAATGGAGGGCATATAACCAGCGGGCGGCGCGATCTGGCTTTCGCCAACACGCATTTAGAGCTCGAATCGCTCCCCACAGGCGGCTGGGGATACGACCATTTTCCCATGTCCGCAAGATACGCGCACGGGCTGGGGCTTGAGTTTTTGGGCATGACGGGCAAATTCCACACCTCGTGGGGCGAATTCGGCGGGTTTAAACACCCTAACGCATTAAAATATGAAACCGCGCTCAGCGTTGCCAACGGCGCAAAATGCTCAATCGGCGACCAGATGCATCCCGAAGGATTTTTGGACACGGCGACCTATGAGCTTATCGGTGAAGCCTACGCCGAAATTGAAAAAATCGAGGAGTTCTGCGGCGGGGTTGAGAGCATTGCGGATATTGCCCTGCTGTGCGATGATTATTATACCTCGCGCTTCGCCGGGAGTTATGACGGCAGAAACAATAAATCGTTTGCCGGAGCGTTGAGGATGATGCTCGAATGTAAATATTTGTTTGATATAATCGATGTTGACAGCGGCCTTGATAAATATAAATTGGTCATACTTCCGGATTATGTGCGTATTGATAAAAAATTAAAAGACAAACTGAATAAATTTACTGCCTGCGGCGGAAAAATACTGGCTTCGGGTCTGAGCGGACTCGCCGAAGACAAAAATGAGTTCGTATTTGATTTCGGCGCGGAATTCGAAGGTGCAAACGAATACTGCCCCACATATTTAAGATCTGACAACGCCGATTACATTATGTACGGCACATCATATAAAATCAAAGAATCCGGCGGGACGGTTTTGTCATACCGGCGCGACCCGTATTTTAACAGGGACACGTTCAGTTTCTGCTCGCATCAGCACGCGCCTCCGGTTTTAAAAGATGCCGGAGCGGGTGTTGTTGAGGGAAAACACGGGATATATATCGCCTGGGCGATTTTTGAAGATTATGCGGCAAAGGGCAGCCTTATCTGCAAAAAAACGGTGAAAAGCGCGGTCGATACGCTGCTCTGCGGCAAACTCAGTTTCAGCTCAAATATGCCGTCGGGCGGAGCGGTCACCCTTATGAAACAGCCGCAGTCAGGCAGATATATCAATCATCTGTTATATGCTTCTCCGGTAAAACGGGGGGACGGCATCGAAGTTATTGAAGATTTAACGGAGCTGCGCGGCATAGATATTGAGCTGATACTGGAAGAAAAAATAAAGCGGGTATATGACGCCAAAACAAAAGAAGATACGGCGTTTGTTTTGGAGGAGGGCAAAATAAAATTTACGGCGGAGAGTGTTTATTGTCATAAAGCGGTTGTTCTTGAATATTAAAACACGCTAATTTAAAACTTTACCGCATAAATCAACGCCGCGCTCGATAAATTTTTCGAGTTCACCGGCACTCAGACCGCGTTTGGTCAGCAGCGAGAGCATATATATATATTCCGCCGCCTCTTTGTTGTTATCGTTGTTTTTGTTCTGCGCTAATTTTTTAATCAGCGGGTTTTTGGAATTTATAATAAAGGTTTCCTCGGTTTCGGTTTCAGGCAGTCCCGCCATATTAACGTCAAATGTTCTGTATTGTTTCAGCATATCCGCCATTCTGTGCTTATCTTCGGACAGCGTGAAAACAGCCGGAATTTTATCGTCGCCGAGCGTGCCCACCTCTATTTTAAGATTTGCCGGGCTGCCCGCCGCCTCTTTGAATAAATCCGTGAGATATTTGCTGTCTCCGGCTTTGTCTTCGGTTTCGTCCTGAACGGAAATTTCGGAATCGACCCGCGCGAATTTTATCCCGGTTTCGCCGCTTTTGGTCTCGACAAGGTTTATAAATTGGGTTTCAATCATATTTTCAAGAATAAATACTTCGTACCCCGCTCTCTGCCGCATATTTACATACACAGCCTGCCCTGCCGGGTCGTTGGTGTAATAAACGGTGGTTTTTTTTGCTTCTTCTGTTTCTTCTGCTTTATCTGTTTTATCCGCGCCGCCGGTGATTTCGCTGAGGGTTTTGAAACTGCCGTCAGTATTTTTATATAATATAATATCATTCACCCGCTCATAAAATTTGTGGTCCCTAAGACAGCCGTAAAGCACGAACGTGTTGATATCTCCCCAGAATTTTTCATAATTTTCACGTTCGGTATTAAAAAGCGATGAAAGTTTATCCGAAACTTTTTTTACTATATGCGCCGATATTTTTGAAACATAACCGCTGTTCTGCAGATAACTGCGCGATACGTTGAGGGGCAGCTCCGGGCAGTCAACAACGCCTTTGAGCATCAGCAGATATTCCGGGATCACTTCTTTTATATTATCCGCGACAAACACCTGGTTATAATATAATTTAACCTGACCTTCAAGGCTGTCAAACTGGGTATTTAATTTCGGGAAATACAAAATGCCTTTAAAATTGAGCGGATAATCCGCATTTATGTGTATATAAAACAACGGCTCTTTGTAATCTCTGAACGCTTTCCTGTAAAACTCATGATATTCCTCTTTTTCACACGACGAAGGATTTTTTGTCCATAGCGGCGCCGTTTCATTTATCGGAGTTTTACACGCACATTCGGTTTCCCCGTCTTTGTTTTTATCTTTATGCTCACATTCATGCCCCGATTTTTTAAAATATATCGGGACAGGCATAAATGCGCAGTATTTTTCAAGGGTATCTTTGATTTTATATTCGCTTAAAAACTCGCTGTTTTCTTCGTTTATATGCAGAATAACTTCTGTTCCGATATTTTTCGCGTCGGTTTCTTCCGACATCTCGAATTCACCTTCTTCGGAACACGTCCAAAACACGCCGCTGCCCCCGGTATAGGAACGGCTGCGGATATCGACTTTATCCGCTACCATAAACGACGAATAAAACCCAAGCCCAAAATGTCCGATAATACCGTTTTTCGCCGTATCATCCTGTAAATCCGCACTGTTTTCGGTGGTTTCGTATTTTTCAATAAAATCAAGCGCACCCGACAGCGCGATTTGGGTTATATATTTTTTGAGTTCCTCTGCGTTCATACCGATCCCGTTATCTGTGATTTTAATTGTTTTTTCGGTATCATCGAGTTCAACGGTTATTTTAAATTCCGCATCGGTTAAATCTTCAGCTCTCACTTCCCCCAGCGACAGCAGTCTTTTGAGCTTTGTCACCGCATCGCAGGCGTTGGATACAAGCTCCCGCAGAAAAATTTCTTTTTCAGAATACAGCCAGCGTTTGATTATCGGAAAAATATGTTTGGTTTCAACCGATATTCCGCCTTTTTCAATCATAAATTTTATCCCTCCCGAAGTTTTTTTAGTATTATATAATTTTTATTCGAACAGTTCCAGCGTTCTCTCTATAGCTGTTGCCACCCTGTCCGCGTTTCTTTCGGTGATTGCCGCAACGCCGGTGCGCGCGCTTCCGAATTCCGTAACATACGGGTCATAAGCGGTAGCGCCCCAGAACAGTCTGCCGAGGTCATAAACGCGGCTGATATCTATTAAGTCAACCATCGCCGCCGATTCATCGTCTCTTGCCATTTTTGTTTTGAGCGACACTTCTTTATATGCCGGCACAACATAGCTCCAGCCGTAATACGCGTAAGCTTCAAGGAAAGCCCCGTTTTTATTCGGGTCTTCCGCGGTGACCGGTATGACCGCGAGCATTCCGCTGCCTGATTCGCAGTAATAATTCTCCTGCATTTCATCGAACTTAGGCAGGGGCAGTATGCCGAAATCGGCGTTCATGCTTCTGAATTTGGGTATGCGGTTGAAAGTTATATTATAAAACAACAGCCTGTCTTCATCAAACATATCCGTGCACCAGTCTTCCGCCGCAGGCACGTTTTTGGGCGCGAAATAAAAACTGCCGTCATAAAAATTTTCTACCATATTTATAAAAACCGTGTTGAACCTTTCGGAATCCGTCGCAAAATAAGGCATATCGTCCGCATCTTTTCTGACTGTCATCTCTCCCGACCCCATCATAAACGAACCGAACACAACATGGTCGGCAGTAGAGCCCGTCCCGAACAGGTCTTCGTGATTGTATACGCCGTCCCCGTTCAAATCAGAAGTTACAAGTTTTGCCATATTGAAAAATTTTTCCTGTGTCCAGCGGCCTTCATTTGCAAGTTGATATACGTCTTCCGTAATGCCGTAATCCTGCATAAGCTGTTTGTTGAACAGCAGAATACGCGTCATATCAAAGTTTGACAGCTCATATGCGCCCGGGCAAAAGAATATTTTGTTTAAAACCGACATACTGCTCCTCGCGTTCTGGTCCCACCATGGTGAGTCAAGTTCAACAAACACAAGCTCGTTTATATCGTATATGGAAGCGTCCTGCGCCGCCGAAAGGGATTCTCCCGGGCTCAGACAGGCTATATCATAAGCGTTGTCGCCGGCAGTCGCCGACCTTTTGAAGCTGCTGCTGCGCGCACCGTTCCCCACGGCTATTTCGGTTATTTTGCAGTTATATTTTTCCTGTATCTCGATACTTCTCTTATACGCCGCATCATTTATTATTTCACCGGTATCTTCATAAGAATCCGGTTCCATCATAAGGTTCATATAATGCAGGTCGTCCTGTATGGTATTCAAAATCTTGAACTCATAACCTTCAAAATCCAAATCATCGGGAAGATTATGCATAATCTCCGCCTCGTTTGAAATTTCTTCGGTTATCTCTTCAGCCGGAGCCGCCGGCCCGCTCTCTTCCGCTTGAATGTTATCCCCCGCCGTTTCTTCGCCGGCTTCGCCGCAGGCCGATAACATCGAAAAAATAAGCGAAAGGGCAAAAATTGATAATATTATTTTTTTCATAAGATAAAACCCACTCCTTCTTTTTTATTAAGGTTCCAGCTCAAGACTGGTTTATTTAATATCATATCATAAAAATATTTAAAAAATAGATAAATTTTTGTTAAAAATATTAAATAAATAAATTTTACGCAGATTTTACCATAACCGTATTTTATATTTTACATTCACCGTGATAAAATTGATATTGTAAAAAAAATATTTATTAATTTTTTTGGGAGGAATAATTTAAAATGAAAAAAATTACAGCGTTAATTCTTGTTTTTGTTATGGTATTGTCCTTTATGCCGGTAATGGCAGCGGCACCCGCAGCTTCGTCTGCACGCACACTGATTGTTGACGGCGTGACAATCGTTCCGGCGGCTTCAAGAGTGACTTCAAACGACACTTTCCTTGTTTCAACGGATGTTCTGCCCGTTGCGTTCGGAGCGGATGTAGAGATTGATACCGATGCAAGAACCGCAGTTATAAAAACAGCGGCTTTCACCATGAAATTTACCGCAGGCGCTTCGACTGTAACGGTAAACGGAGCTTCCAGGGCTCTGCCGGCTTCCGCGGTGATAACAGGCGGGAATTTCTTGGTCCCGATAAGATTTATTGCCAGCACCATAGGCGGAACAACAGCTTATAACCCCACGACCAAAACAGTCGCCATTCTTTATTTCACAAGGCTTTCCGGCAGTTTAAAAATCAGCGGTTCGACCACGGTTCAGCCTATAGCTCAGGGAGCGGCGGATAAATTGATCGCAGCAAACAACGGAAGACTTTCCATAACGGTTTCCGGCGGCGGAAGCGGAGCGGGTATCAGAGACGTCACCAACGGAACAGTACACATCGGAATGAGTTCAAGGGATCTCACCGCTGATGAGTTAAGACAGCTCAGCGCGTGCCCGGTTGCAAACGACGGCGTTGCGGTTATACTGCATCCCGGCAACGGCGTTACAAATCTCACATCTGATCAGGTAAGAAAAATATTCACGGGAGAGATCAGAAACTGGAGAGAAGTCGGCGGACATAACGGCGCGATTATGCTTTATGTGCGTGAGACGGGTTCGGGAACACGCGACACTTTTGAAACAATGATTATGAACAGACAGCCGGTCGCTTCAAGAGCCACTCCGTTCACCTCAAATGCGCTTGTTCTGCAGAATGTTGCAAAACAGAGAAACTCTGTGGGTTATATTTCTGTAGGTTATTTGAACAAAACCGTTAAAGCATTGAGCATAGACAACATACTCCCCACAGCCGAAACCGTTATCGATAAAACCTATTTGATCAACAGATACCTTTATCTTTGCACCAAAGGTCCGGCAAAAGGACTCGCGGCTGTATTTATGGACTATATAAGAAGTTCGGCAATACAGGATGAAGTAGTCGAAAAAGAAGGATATGTCAGTCTCAGATAAAAAATTTCAAGATTAAACGGAAGAGGGTGGGTTTTCCCGCCCCTTTCGGATGTTTTCAAACTAAATAAACAGGTATGTTGATTTTATGAGAGGTATAAAAAAACATTTCGGCGCATTCCCGAAGATTATGATATATATACTTTCGGCGGCGAGTCTTGCG
>Ga0099364_10006962_pt1 | contig 16288 bp, 7 predicted proteins | sample TergutTh196P3_FD_73070 | JGI IMG/M metagenome (GOLD analysis project Ga0099364, IMG submission 73070) | Microcerotermes parvus P3 segment gut microbial communities from Pointe-Noire, Republic of the Congo - Th196 P3 | ecosystem: Host-associated > Arthropoda: Insects > Digestive system > Gut ...
TTTCGCCGAACCATTTCGTGGCATGCCACGGCGTCGGCCCCGGCAGGAACGATTTGAAGCTGCAGGTTTGACGCTGGAGAGTTAAAAGCTTTGAGTTGAAAGGCAGCTGAAAGCGGTGAAGTAAAAGCTGTGAATTGCGCAGTGGCCTTTCAGATATTGATGACCACAAGTATAATGTCGGGCAGCAGGATTATTAACCTGGCTGCCCGGTATATTATACTCTAAATAATACTCTAGTGGAGGTGTTCAGTGAGTGGTGTTGGTGAGGGATGGGCTCGCGATGAGCTCGTGGTGGCGGAACTTCAGCGTTTTGTAGACAACTATCACGGGTTGCATTTGCCGGACGAGAATGTTTCGGAAGGTTTGCAGTCTGTCAGGAATGTATATGATGCCGATATCTCATTTATCCTTATGTCGGATCCGGATAACAATATATTCCGGATCATTTTTGCGCTGACTCGGGAAGATTTTGAGGGGTTTGGGGGTGACTTGACGCAAAAGGTTATTGCAAAAGGGTTGTTTACTGAAATAATCAAGCCGAATTTTCCGGTGTGCATCACTACTGAGGAGTTAAAAGGCTCATTTCCCGAGGAACATGAGTGGATGACTGATAACCGGATTCAAAATGTATTGCTATATCCAATTCTTAACCGCGCAATGATGCATGCTTTTATCGGGGTTTGCAACGCAAGAAGGCTATTTGGTGATATTTCAATGCTATCATTTTCTACCTATTTACTGACAAATGAAACTCGTGCTATAACAATCATTGATAGGTTTGCTAAAAAGAGTAACCGCTACTTATTCTTAGAGGATAACGACCTCATTGTCAATATGTTTGGAGGGCTTGAGGTTTGGACAAAACGCGGAAAGCTGGATTTAGGGAATGTGGCTTCCGCAAAATGCTGCCTATTATTTATCTACCTCATATTTCAAAAGGACCGATTCGTTTCAGTTAGGGAGCTCGCGGAGGCGCTGTGGCCGGATCAAATACTTGACAACCCATATAATATGGTGAAGGGTGTTGTGTTCCGTCTGAAAAAACTGCTCGATCCGATATGTGAGAAGAAAGTGTTTGTAGCGCGTCAGGGCACATATATTCTTAACAGCGAACTCAATCTCCATCTTGATACACTGGAGTTTGAAAGGCTGAGCCAGTTGTTGAAACAACCATCACATACGGCAAGAGAGCGGCGTAAGCTATACTCATATGCAATTTCATGCTACAAGGGCAGCCTGCTCCCGAATTTTGAGGACGAGATATGGCTAGTGGGGAAAATCAGCTATTATCAGATTTTATACCAGTCGATTGTCAAAGAGTTTCTGCTTTTTTTGGGGAATGAAGGCGCAGCCGAAGACTTTTTCGCTGTCGTATCCCAAGTTTTGAACATTATTTACTCAGATGGGGAAATATATAGTCTCATACTATCCGTGCTTCTAAAGCAAAACAGGATTGATATTGCAAGAAACTTTTATTCAAAGGTTGAGAAGATACTCACTGCGGAGCAAAGGCAGGTTTTTATCGACGCATTGAGCAATGCAAGGTGAGAATGTAATTGGCAACCCCGTCCACATTAGGGATTAAACTTGGGAAGATACAGTAATTAGCCTGAGATATACCTCAAAATATATCTATAAAAATACTAATACTTACCTCATTATTAAACTAAAATTGAAACCTTGTGATGTTACAAGTAATATGTATAAGTTTTACTCAATTACAGATGCTTAATTAGGAGGAAGGAAAGTATGAAAAAAAGCAAAAAAGCGATATCCCTGATTCTTGGGTTAGTCATGTGCTTGGCCTTGTTGGCAGCCTGCGGAAACGGATCGACAGACACATCGGGTCAGCAAAGCACAGCACCATCACCTGCTGAAAGTCCTGCTGGAAGCCCGGCAACGACAGAAACCCAAACGGAGCGCCCAATGGAAGCCGAGGCGCCAAGGCAAGAAGCAAACTTAAAAGAACACCTCGAGATAATTCTGGACAATAACCCGGTCGCAATAATAAACCCGCTGAGCACAGTTGGTGGCAATGTTGGCGCTTTGTGGACTTATATCATGATATACGACCGGTTATTGGCGGACGGAGGCGGCGGGCAGATACTGCCATACCTGGCAACGGAGTTCCATACTGATGACTATATAAACTTCACGTTCACATTGCGCGACGATGTATACTTCCACAACGGCGACAAGTTTACAGTTCAAGACGTAATCAACACAATTGATGCTGCGAGGGACGCCATTGGTACAACGCCGCATGATCAGTGGAGGCCCGTAGCAAGCGCGACTGCCGTAGGCGACTATGGTCTCGAAATCGTGCTGAGCGAGGTAAACGTTGACTTTTTGTATAACCTGACGCTGCCGCAGATGGGCATGCTCAATAAAAGAGCAATGGACGCAGACCCGGAAAACGGAGTCTGGATAGGGACCGGCGCTTTTAAAATGACTGATTTTGCCACAAGCGACTTCATCAGCGTCGAGCGCAACGATGATTATTGGGGACAGGTCGCTTATACAAAGAGCATGACAATGCGGTTTATTCCCGAAATGAGCACACGCACGATAATGATACAAAACGACGTAGCCGATGTTTGCTTCTCGATCAGCGCGGAAGATTTGTACATATTCGAAAATGACCCGGACAACTTTACCATATTCCCGATCACATATAATAACCCAAATACCCTCGCTTTCAACATGGATCACCCGATCGCAGGCGATTTGAACTTCAGGAAAGCTGTCGCCCACGCTATCGACAGGGCGGAGGTTGCGATAGTCGCTGCGGGCGACTGGGCGGCGCCGGTGCTGGAAGGAACTATGTGGGGGTATGAAACGCCATTTAAAAATACAAGCATCCCGCTTATACCATTCGATCCTGATTTGGCGAAGCAATATTTGGCGGAATCAAGCTACAATGGCGAAGTTTTAGAACTCGCCACCGCAATAACTACAAACGTCAGGGCCTCGGAGATTATACAGCAGCAGCTTTCAAACGTCGGCATCAATGTCGAGATTGCTGTGATGGATCCGGCAGGGCTGGTTGCGTATACAGTGTGGGAGAACAACCAAATGGAAATGATGATGTTCGTCACCACATTTACAAAAACCCCGTCTTATGCCAGATCGCTCTACTATCCTGCCGCAGTTTTGAACAGGTCAATGTACATTAATGACCGCGTCACAGAAATTCTTGACATCACTGCCTCCGTTACCGACGAAAACGAGCGCAGAGACCTGTTTTATGAACTTCAGGAGATAGTAGCCGAGGACTTGCCTCTAGTCAATGTTTTCTGGCGGTTGAACGGATTTGTTGGCCAAAAAGGCCTGGACGGATTGATCCTGCCGAACGACAACTACTTTGATTTCAGGTACGCTTTTAGGGATATGGGTTAGCCAACTAATTAGCGACACACCGCCGATTTTATCGGTTCAGGTAGTATTTTCACCGGCCGGGGTTTCGCGCCTCGGCCGGTTGTGAAAGGAGAGCGAAATTGTACCGCTATGTTTATAAAAGGATACTGTGGCTGATCCCGGTCATAATCGCTGTGTCTTTTATAGTATACGCTCTTATGGATTTAGCGCCCGGTACCATTATCGACACCATGGTCACCGAGTATATGACCCAGGAAGATGTGGCTGCATTGAGGTCACAGTATTTCCTTGACAGGCCAATGGTATACAGATACGGCAGATACATGATTAATCTGGTCCAAGGGGATTTGGGGGTTTCCGATGTCAGCGGGGTAGATGTTTGGAATACATACATTTCACGATTGCCGAATACGCTGATATTGGCTTTTTCTTCCCTAGTTTTTGGCGCGGTATTTGCGGTTCCGCTTGGTATTCTTGCCGCTAGGCGCGCAGGAACGATAATAGACAACGCAACAACAACTTTTTCCCTCATAGGAATGTCTATGCCGGGTTTCTGGTTGGGCCTCTTGCTGCTCCTGTTGTTTTCGCTTCAGCTAGGTTGGCTGCCGCCGGGCGGCAATAGGGACGGATTCCGCAGCCTGATACTGCCGACCATATGCAGCGGCCTTATGCTGATGGCGACTGCCACCAGGCAGACCCGGTCGAGCATGCTTGAGGTATTGAACGCGGATTACCTTCGTACCGCAAGGGCAAAAGGCGCTCCGGAAGAAATCGTGATAAGGAAGCACGCATTAGGAAATGCCTGGATACCAATACTGACAACGCTGGGTGGTTCGCTTAGTATCGCGATTGCCGGTTCTGCCGTTATTGAGCAAGTATTCGCGTGGCCGGGCGTTGGGCGCATGCTTGTCGAGGCAGTTCTCACCCGGGACGTGACGATGACTCTGGGCTGCGTTATAATGACGACGTTTTTGTATGTCCTCGTGCAGCTCGTCGTAGATTTGATGTTCGCTTTTGTGGATCCGAGGATCAAGGCTCAGTATGTAGCAGGCAGCAAGAAAAAGAAGCGAGCCTCTGCCGACACAGAAAGTAGTGCGCCTGTGACTAGCATCCGTCAGCAACTAATTGATGCGGAGGAAGAAAGGCGTAAAAATGATGCGAGGCCGGAATCCACCACCCGTGAACAGTTTCCCGAACAGGCTCCTGAACAGGCTTTGCCGGCTATTAGCTGGGCCTCAGATGGCAGCGCTCAAGACATTTCTGCCACTGAACCGAGAAAGTCTTTTGTGACAAGGGATTTTTCTGCTGAAAAGCTTCTGCCTGCTGCAAATAACGATGACGCCGCCACTAGCGGGCTTGTTGCTAACAAATACAAAAAGCGCAGTCAATTGGGGGAAATCTTTCACAGGATAAAGCGTAACAAAGGCGCCATGGTTGGCCTTTGCATATTCGGAATCCTGATATTGACTTTTCTTGCCTCGCTGTTTATCAGCTTTGACTCTGTTACGGCATCCAATGTGCCGGCCAGGTTTACATCCCCAAACTGGCAATACCCCTTCGGCACCGACAACATGGGTCGTAATGCGTTCCTGCGCGTAATCTATGGTACGCGGTACTCTTTGGCTATCGGATTTGGCGTTGTTGGAATCGCTGCGGTTTTCGGTGTTACTTTGGGGTCTATTTCAGGCTACTTCGGCGGGCGCGTGGACGATGTTATAATGCGCGTATCAGATACTTTAGCATCAATACCGGGGATGCTTTTGGGCATGGTAATCATGACAGTTTTGGGAAGGAGCCTGACAAACCTGATTATCGCTGTCGGCGTGACATCCATACCATTGTATATCCGAATAACAAGAGCCTCTGTACTTACCGTCAGGAATAATGAGTTCGTTGAGGCCGCTCGCGCTATTGGGATAACCAATCGCAGGATTATCTTCACGCAGGTTCTGCCAAACGGGTTGTCGCCGATTATAGTCACAGTCACTGCCAGCCTTGGTATTGCGATAATTGTGGCATCTGCTCTGTCTTTCATCGGTTACGGAGTTCCACCGCCGCATCCGGAGTGGGGAGGCCTGATTGCTGCGGGCAGGGAGTTCGCGCGCGCAGCGCCTTATCTAATGCTCTTCCCGGGGCTTGCTATTATGATAACAGTACTTGCGTTTAACCTGCTGGGCGACGGGCTGCGCGATGCCCTCGATCCAAAGCTAAAAAGATAAGCGCTCATTATAGGAATAGTAAATATCAGACAACGAAAATTCTTGAGAAACCTTTTCTCACTGTCTTGACATGCATTACTAAAAAAGGTATCTTTATGATTCTATAAGTTAATTTTATATTCTTTTTTTAAGAATAAGAAATCATGCTTATAGAAAAAACAATTAGCAAACCTTTGCCCGAAAATGCAAAGCAAAAACGCAACCGGGCGTGTCAATGCAGCAGTTTGGGGGTGATAGCCGGCGACAGTATCAGCGATACAGCGCAGGACATAGTAATCTATATTTATTAGAGGAGATTAAAATGAAAAAAAACAGAAAAGTTATAGCCATCATTATTGCGGTTCTTCTGTGTCTGCCATTGCTGGCATCGTGCGGCAGCAGTGATACTTCATCAGGAACTACAACTTCGTCGCCCGCCCCGAGTGGTGAGTCCCCGTCACCCGGCTCGCCGGCGCCGGTAACTACTCCCGGCGGAACAGGCGCTGATATGCAAGCAGCGGCGCCTGCTGGTGATGACGTACGGTATGCCTCGCATATCGATATGATCAATGACAATAACCCCATTGCTGTTCTCAATCCCTTCAGCAGCGCTACCAGCAACTCTGTTTCAAACTGGGCTTTCAGATTGATGTTCGACTCGCTTACATGGAACAATCATGACGGAACATATGTCGCAAATCTTGCGACACACTGGGATACGAGCGACTTTCAGACATATACTTTCTATTTACGCGATGACGTATACTTTCACAACGGAGATAAGATGACTGCGGACGACGTAGTCTGGACTGCGATAGCATCAAGAGAAGGGGTCGGTTCACAGGCCAGCGATATGTGGAGGCCAGTTGAGACGATTACAGCCATAGACGATTATACAGTCGAGATTGTGCTTAGCACTGTAAACGTTGACTTTTTGCACAACATGTCAATGCCAATGTCCGCTATTCTTAACCAAAGGGCGATTGAAGCGGATGCTGAAAAAGGCCCGTGGATCGGTACAGGCGCGTTTTACGTTACGGACTTTGCCACAGGCGACTTTGCATCGTTTGCGCGTAATGACAACTACTGGGGCGAACCTCCAATAACAGAGACGCTGACCATGCGCTTTGTGCCGGAGATGAGCACACGCACTATAATGATGCAAAACGGGGAATCCCAAGTCTGCTTCGGAATCAGCTCAGAAGACTTGGTTCTGTTTGAAGAAGACACTGACAATTTCTCTGTCTTCCCGACCGTGTTCAACAACCCGAACACATTGAACTTCAATATGGATGATCCAATAGCCGGAGACTACAACTTCAGAATGGCTGTTGCGTCTGCCATAGACAGGGCTGAAATCTCAATAGTCGCAGCGGGCAATTGGGCTGCGCCGGAGACGGAAGGCACAATGTGGGGATTTGAATCGGAATTCCGCAACCGCAACATCCCTATAGTGCCATATGACCTTGACGCAGCAAGGGCGTATCTTGATGAATCCCCCTATAACGGCGAGGAGATAGTGCTTTCCACAGCCATCATTACCAATGTTAAAGCCTCCGAAGCCATTCAGGATCAGCTTTCCAGAATAGGCATAAACATAGTGATTGACCAGATGGATTCGCCTAGCCTTGCAGCGATTTCCTCATGGGCGGACAATCGGACCCAAGTGCAGATGTTTGTCAGCGCGATGCAAGTACCTGCGTCTACGTCGAGAAACATTTACTATCCGGGAGCTGCCAACAATAGAACAATGTACAACAATCCTGAAGTCACGGCATTATATGATGAAGTAACCTCCGTAACAGACAGGGCGGAGCGCGAGAGAATATTTATGAGGATACAAGAGATCATTGCCGAAGACCCGCCGATATTCAACGTTTTCTGGCGCCTCAACGGCATAGTTGGCGCAAAGGGCATAGGCGGCATGTTCATGCCTGCGGATGTTTACTATGACCTGAGGTACATCTACTGGAATTTAGACGCATAACCAACCGGGAACTACTGAGTTTAGGCTTGTACAGTGGCCGGGGCCCCGCGCCCCGGCCACTTGTGAAGCAATTATTTCTTATGATAGTACAGGCTGCTGCAAGGAGGGACAAAAATGCTTCGCTATGTGTTAAAGCGTATCCTATGGCTGATCCCGGTTATTATTTGCGTGTCGCTCATCGTTTATACGCTTATTGAACTGGCGCCAGGCACTATAATTGACGCCATGATCTCCGAGTACATGACCCAGGAGGATATTGAAGAGCTTAGGAAGATGTACGACCTTGACAGGCCAATGCTATATAGGTATGGCAAGTACATGATCAATCTTCTGCAAGGCGATTTGGGAATATCCGACGTCACTCAGATAGACGTGTGGGAGACATATATGACAAGGCTTCCCAATACGCTGATCCTCGCTTTTTCGGCTCTTGTTATCGGGTCTGTTATTGCAATTCCGATGGGAATTATTGCAGCGAGACGCTCGGGGACATTAATTGATAACGCAACGTCCGTTTTTACTCTTATTGGGATGTCCATGCCGGGGTTTTGGCTTGGTCTGCTGCTGCTCCTTATTTTCTCCCTTCGACTCGGGTGGCTGCCCGGAGGAGGCATGAGACACGGTATCCGAAGCCTTGTTTTACCTGCCATATGCAGCGGACTCCTGCTGATGGCAACCGCGACAAGGCAAACAAGGTCGAGTATGCTTGAAGTATTAAACGCGGACTTCCTGCGCACAGCAAGGGCAAAAGGCGTGCCTGAGAAGTCTGTTATCAGAAAGCACGCACTCGGCAATGCGTGGATTCCAATTCTTGCCACGCTGGGAACTGCCCTTAGTGTTTCGCTTGCGGGCTCAGCTGTCGTCGAGGCTGTTTTTGCGTGGCCAGGCGTAGGGCTGCTCACAGTTAATGCCGTCATGCAGCGAGATGTGACTATGACATTAGGCTGTGTTATTATGACGACGTTTCTATATGTTTTCGTGCAGCTTGTAGTCGATTTGCTGTTTGCTTTTGTTGATCCGAGGATCAAGGCGCAATATTCAAGCGTTAAAAAACGGAAACGCCCTCCCGCAGAAACACCTGCAAGCGAGCGGCCTGTTACGGAGAGGCGGGAGATTGCGGCTGCGGAGGCAAACAACAGTAAAGACAGCAAAACTGAAGAACCAAAAGCGGCGCAGCCGGTTCTTAACCTTGGCAATAAACCGGCATATCTAAGTGCTGAAACCGGCGCTAACGCGTCTGTAGAAGACAAAACTAATGAAGAAAAGCCTGCCGAAAGGCAAGAGGCCATAGTGGTGAGCGAGGTTGCAAGTACAGGCGAGGCTGCAGCAAGCAGTAATGCAGTGAGCGCTTCTGCCGTGGAAAAAGAGCTTATTACTAAGAAATATAAAAAGCGCAGCCAGTTGGGGGAGATTTTCCACAGGATAAGGCGAAACAAGGGCGCTTTAGCCGGGTTAGCAATAATCACCATCCTGTTTCTTACTTTTCTGGGATCATTGTTTATAAGTTTTGAAGCAGCGACTTCATCTAATGTCCCGGCTAGATTTACTTCACCCAACCTGCAGTATCCTTTCGGAACAGATAATTTGGGGCGCAACGCGCTATTGCGCGTGGTTTACGGCACCAGATACTCTTTGGCTATCGGATTTGGAGTCGTCGGGATTGCTACGCTTGTTGGCGTTACGTTTGGCTCGATTGCAGGCTACTTTGGTAAACATGTAGACGATATTATCATGCGAGTTTCGGATATCCTGGCATCTATCCCGGGTATGCTTTTGGGCATGGTTATTGTGACTGTATTGGGACAAAGCCTGCGAAATCTGATCATAGCCGTTGGCATAACGTCCATTCCAATATTTATCCGAATAACAAGGGCTTCGATACTCACAGTCAGAGGCAATGAGTTTGTCGAAGCTGCGAAAGCAATCGGGATATCGAGCCCTCGCATTATCTTTACGCAGGTTCTGCCAAACGGCCTTGCGCCGATTATCGTCACGATCACCGCTAGTTTAGGTATTGCGATCATAGTAGCGGCTTCGTTGTCTTTCATTGGATTCGGCGTACCTGTACCACATCCGGAATGGGGTGCAATGATAGCTTCGGGCAGGGAATTTGCGCGATCCGCACCATGGCTTATGACTTTCCCGGGGTTATGTATCATGGTGACCGTCCTGGCGTTTAACCTTCTTGGTGACGGGCTGCGAGATGCGCTAGATCCAAAGCTGAAGGGAACTAAATAATATCAATTTACTATTTACTGTTTACAATGTATAAGATGGCGAAATTGCACTCAAATGAGGCAGCGCAAGCAAAAAAGAAATAAGTTGAGGAGTTGTGACGATGGATACAGAGCGTGCATATGTAGATGCGGCAGTATCACCCGGTCAGTTGGACGGGGACGTGTTGCTGGACGTGAGCGACCTTGTCGTGCACTACGTTTTGGAGGACGAGACGGTAGAGGCAGTAAACGGCATAACCTTCCAGCTGAAGAAAGGGCAGACGCTGGGGCTGGTTGGCGAGACGGGCGCAGGGAAGACGTCGACGGCGCTGGCGATACTGAACCTAATCCAGAGCCCCCCCGGCGTGATAAAGAGCGGTAGGATAACGGTATGCGGGAACGAAGTCCTTAGCATGACGCCGAAGCAGCTCGAGAAGATAAGGGGCAACGACGTGTCGATGATCTTCCAGGATCCGATGACGGCGCTGAACCCCGTAATGACGGTAGGGGAGCAGATAGCGGAGAGCATCAGGTACCATGAGGGCCTGTCAAGCCGTGCGTCGCTGGACAAGGCGATGGACATGCTGGAGCTGGTGGGCATCCCTGCGGTGCGCGCGGCGGAGTACCCGCACCAGTTTTCGGGCGGGATGAAGCAGCGCGTAGTAATAGCGATAGCGCTGGCGTGCAACCCGCAGGTTCTGCTGGCCGACGAGCCGACGACGGCTCTGGACGTGACGATCCAGGCGCAGGTGCTGGACATGATGCGCGACCTGAAGGAGAAGCTGGGGACGGCGCTGGTCATGATAACGCACGACCTTGGCGTGGTGGCGAAGATATGCGACGCGGTGGCGGTAATGTACGCGGGCAAGATCGTGGAGTACGGCACGCTGGATGACATATTCAACGAGCCACTGCACCCGTACACGGAGGGTCTGTTCAACTCCCTGCCGAACATACTGGACAGGAAAGCGGAGCTGATACCGATACCGGGCCTTATGCCCGACCCGACGAAGCTGCCGGCCGGCTGCGCATTCGAGCCTCGGTGCCGCTACGCGGTGGAAAAGTGCAAGGAGCCGTGCGCGAACTATACGGTAAGCGACACGCACTCGCTTCTGTGCGCGCGGTACGGCGAGTCCGGGTTCCGCATAGATATGAAACGAGGTGAGAAGAAGCATGGCTGAGAAGTTTCTGGAGGTGCGGAACCTGAAGAAGTATTTCGGTTCCAAGGCCGGTACGGTGCACGCGGTGGACGACGTGACATTTTCGATAAACGAGGGCGAGACGCTGGGGATAGTTGGCGAGTCGGGTTGCGGTAAGACGACGACGGGCCGTTGCGTGATACGCCTGATAGAACCGACGGCGGGCGAGGTAATGCTGAACGGGAAGAACATATTCGACATGGGCAGGCGCGACTTGAACAAGGCTCGGAAGGACATGCAGATAGTGTTCCAGGACCCGTTTTCATCGCTGAACCCGAGGAGGACGGTATTTGAGACGATAGCGGAGCCGATAAGGTACCAGAAGATCATCCCCGGCGCGACGAAGGCGCAGATAGAGCGGAAGGTTCTGGAGCTGATGGAGACAGTCGGCCTGGCGGAGCGCCTCATCAACACATACCCGCACGAGCTTGACGGCGGCCGGCGTCAGCGGATCGGGATAGCGCGCGCGCTGGCAGTGGAGCCGAGGTTCATCGTGTGCGACGAGCCCGTGTCGGCGCTGGACGTTTCGATACAGGCGCAGATACTGAACCTATTGAAGGAGCTTCAGCGCGCCAAGGGGCTTACGTTCATATTCATCACCCACGACCTCGCGGTCGTAAACCATTTTTCCGACGACATCATCGTGATGTACCTGGGCAAGGAAGTGGAAAAGGCGCCTGCCCACGAGCTGTTCGAGAACCCCCTTCACCCGTACACGAAAGCGCTGCTGTCGGCCGTGCTGGTTCCGGAAGTCGGAGGCAACAAAGACCGGGTACAGCTTCGCGGGGAGCTGTCGTCTCCGATCGACCCCCCCGACGAGTGCCGTTTTGCCAAGCGCTGCAACTATTTCAGTGAAGAGTACTGCATCACGGGCACTCCGCCCCTGGTCGAGGTTTCGCCGAACCATTTCGTAGCCTGCCACGGCGTCGGCCCCGGCAGGAACGATTTGAAGCTGCAGGTTTGATAGGTATTATAAATAACATCCAAAGAAAACACTTGGTAAACTTTTTTGACTTGTATTGACATGCGCCACCAAAAAAGGTACTTTTATTACTCTATCATGATAACTGTATAAATATTTACAAAAATGCATAAGAAAAGAATCCTACGCAACACTAGACATTGCATCGTTGGCAGTGTGCGACTTAAGATGTGTAAACAGGGCTTATTTATCAAAGTAGCTAGGGGGTGATGGCCGACGAGTGGCTCAGCAGTTAATCGCATGACACGTAAAAAAATTTTAGAGGAGATTTAAAATGAAAAAAAACAGAAAAGTAATAGCGATCATTATAGCGGTTCTTCTGTGTCTGCCATTATTGGCTTCATGCGGCAGCAGTGATACTTCTTCCGGAACCACTTCTACATCTGCATCGCCCGCCCCGGGGGGGCAGTCCCCGTCGCCCGGCACACCGGCGCCGGTCACTACGCCCGGCGGGACAGGCACTGATATGCAAGCTGCGGCGCCTGTTGGGGATGACGTCCGTTATGCCTCGCATATCGATATGATCAATGACAACAACCCCATAGCTGTCCTCAATCCTTTCAGCAGCGCTACCAGCAACTCCGTTTCAAACTGGGCTTTCAGATTGATGTTCGACTCGCTTACATGGAACAATCACGACGGCACATATGTTGCAAATCTTGCGACACGCTGGGATACGAGCGACTTCCAGACATATACGTTCTACCTGCGCGATGACGTATACTTTCACAACGGTGATAAGATGACGGCGGACGACGTGGTCTGGACTGCGATAGCTTCGAGAGAAGGTGTCGGTTCACAAGCAAGCGATATGTGGAGGCCTGTCGAGTCGATTACCGCTATAGACGATTATACAGTCGAGATTGTACTTAGCACCGTAAATGTTGACTTTCTGCATAACATGTCAATGCCAATGTCCGCTATTCTTAACCAAAGGGCCATAGAAGCGGATGCTGAAAAAGGCCCATGGATCGGTACAGGTGCGTTTTATGTTACGGACTTTGCCACAGGCGACTTTGCATCGTTTGCGCGTAATGACAATTACTGGGGCGAACCTCCAATTACAGAGACGCTGACTATGCGCTTTGTGCCGGAGATGAGCACACGCACTATTATGATGCAAAACGGCGAATCCCAAGTATGCTTTGGAATCAGCTCGGAAGACTTGGTGCTGTTTGAGGAAGATACGGAAAATTTCTCTGTTTTCCCGACCGTATTCAACAACCCGAACACATTAAACTTCAATATGGATGATCCGATAGCCGGAGACTACAACTTCAGGATGGCTGTTGCGTCCGCCATAGACAGAGCAGAAATCTCAATCGTCGCTGCGGGCAACTGGGCTGCGCCGGAGACGGAAGGCACAATGTGGGGATTTGAATCTGAATTCCGCAACCGCAACATCCCGATAGTGCCGTATGACCTTGACGCAGCAAGGGCGTATCTTGAAGCCTCCCCCTATAACGGCGAGGAGATAGTACTTTCCACAGCAATAATAACCAATGTAAAAGCCTCCGAAGCCATTCAGGATCAGCTTTCAAGGATAGGTATAAACATAGTGATCGACCAGATGGATTCGCCCAGCCTTGCAGCGATTTCCTCATGGGCGGACAATCGGACTCAAGTACAGATGTTTGTCAGTGCGATGCAAGTACCTGCGTCTACGTCGAGAAACATATACTATCCCGGCGCTGCCAACAACAGAACGATGTACAATAACCCGGAAGTCACTGCATTGTATGATGAAGTAACTTCGGTAACAGACAGGGCGGAGCGCGAGAGGATATTTATGAGGATACAAGAGATCATCGCCGAAGATCCGCCTATTTTCAACGTTTTCTGGCGCCTCAACGGGATAGTTGGCGCTAAGGGCATTGGCGGAATGTTCATGCCTGCGGATGTTTACTATGACCTGAGGTACATCTACTGGAACTTAGACGCATAACCAACCGGGAACAACTGAGTTTAGGCTTGTACAGTGGCCGGGGCCCCGCGCCCCGGTCACTTCTGAAGTAATTATTCTAAATTTAATAGTACAGGCTGCTGCAAGGAGGGACAAAAATGCTTCGCTATGTGTTAAAGCGTATCCTATGGCTGATCCCGGTTATTATTTGCGTGTCGCTGATTGTTTACACGCTTATTGAGCTGGCGCCCGGCACTATAATCGATGCCATGATCTCCGAGTACATGACCCAGGAGGATATTGAGGAACTGAGGTCGATGTACGACCTTGACAGGCCAATGCTATACAGGTACGGCAAGTACATGATAAACCTTCTGCAAGGCGACTTGGGAGTATCCGACGTTACTCAGATAGACGTGTGGGAGACCTACATGACAAGGCTTCCCAATACACTGATCCTCGCTTTTTCAGCTCTTGTTATCGGATCGATCATAGCTATTCCAATGGGTATAATAGCAGCAAGGCGCTCGGGGACTTTAATTGATAACGCAACGTCCATTTTTACTCTTATTGGGATGTCCATGCCGGGATTTTGGCTTGGCCTTTTATTGCTCCTTATATTCTCACTTCGACTCGGCTGGCTGCCCGGAGGAGGCATGAGACATGGTATCCGAAGCCTTGTTTTGCCGGCCGTATGCAGTGGATTACTGCTGATGGCAACTGCTACAAGGCAGACACGGTCGAGTATGCTGGAAGTCTTAAACGCGGACTTCCTGCGCACTGCAAGAGCAAAAGGAGTGCCGGAAAAATCTGTTATCAGAAAGCACGCACTCGGCAATGCATGGATTCCAATTCTTGCGACGCTCGGAACCGCCCTTAGTGTTTCGCTTGCAGGTTCAGCTGTCGTTGAGGCTGTTTTTGCGTGGCCGGGCGTAGGGTTGCTTACTGTTAATGCCGTCATGCAGCGAGATGTGACGATGACCCTGGGCTGTGTTATTATGACAACGTTCTTGTATGTTTTCGTGCAGCTTGTGGTCGATCTGATGTTTGCTTTTGTTGATCCGAGGATTAAGGCACAGTATTCCAGCGTCAAAAAACGGAAACACGCTCCTGCTGAAAAACCGGCAGACGTGCAGCCTGTCGCTGAGTTACGGGAGACTTCGGCTGCGGAGGTTAACAACGGTAAAGACGACAAAACTGAGGAACTAAATGTCGTGCAACCGGCTATAAAAACTGTCCATAAACCGGCAGTATTAAGTGCGGATGCCGGCGATAAAGTATTTGCGGAAAGAAAATTTGAAGAAGGAAAGCTTGCCGAAAGACAAGAGACCATAGTATTGAGTGAGGCTGTCAAAATCAGCGAGGCTGTAACAAGCAGTCATGCAGATAGAGCTACTGACAATACCGGCGAGCTTTTAACAAAAAAATATAAAAAGCGCAGCCAATTGGGAGAGATATTCCACAGGATAAGGAAAAATAAGGGCGCTTTAGCCGGATTAATAATAATAACTATTCTTTTTCTGACTTTTCTGGGATCGTTGTTTATCAACTTTGAAGCAGCAACCGCATCCAATGTTCCGGCCAGATTTACTTCACCCAATCTGCAATATCCTTTTGGAACAGATAATTTGGGGCGCAACGCGTTATTACGCGTGATTTACGGCACCAGATACTCTTTGGCTATCGGATTTGGAGTCGTCGGAATTGCAACGCTTATCGGAGTCACATTTGGTTCGATTGCTGGTTACTTTGGTAAACATGTAGATGATATTATCATGCGCATTTCGGATATTCTGGCTTCGATCCCCGGTATGCTTTTGGGCATGGTTATTGTTACTGTACTTGGTCAAAGTCTGCGGAATCTGATCATCGCCGTTGGAATAACGTCTATTCCGATATTTATCCGAATAACAAGGGCCTCGATACTCACAGTAAGAGGCAATGAGTTTGTCGAAGCCGCGAAGGCCATCGGGATATCGAGTCCTCGCATTATCTTTACGCAGGTCCTGCCTAACGGACTGGCGCCGATTATCGTAACAATTACCGCCAGTTTAGGTATAGCGATTATAGTAGCGGCATCGTTGTCTTTTATTGGATTCGGTGTGCCTGTGCCACACCCTGAATGGGGTGCAATGATTGCTTCGGGCAGGGAGTTTGCGCGATCAGCACCGTGGCTCATGACTTTCCCGGGGTTATGTATTATGGTTACAGTTCTGGCATTTAACCTTCTGGGGGACGGCCTGCGCGACGCACTTGATCCAAAGCTAAAGGGAACGAAATGAGTTGAATTTTGCAATGTGTAAACTACAAGCAGCAAATGGGACGAAGGTTTATGCTATTGAGATTGCGTTAGTATTTAAGTAATAAGACGAGGAGTTGTGAAGATGGATACTGAGCGGGAACGTGTAGAAGCAGCAATATCACC
>Ga0099364_10006963_pt1 | contig 16288 bp, 6 predicted proteins | sample TergutTh196P3_FD_73070 | JGI IMG/M metagenome (GOLD analysis project Ga0099364, IMG submission 73070) | Microcerotermes parvus P3 segment gut microbial communities from Pointe-Noire, Republic of the Congo - Th196 P3 | ecosystem: Host-associated > Arthropoda: Insects > Digestive system > Gut ...
ATGTAGATAGCAAACCATTTTGTCCATTCATTTTCGTATTATGACGGGTAGTACTGTTGATCATGATAATTCGTTCCGGCAAAATGGGGAACAAAACCGAACTAGGAACGAATAAATGCGTTCCGTACAGGCAAGAGTGGACGCATGAATGCTTCCCCTACGGATGGCTCAATTTGAAGTTTCAGACAAGCGATCGATCCCTTCGGGATGGTGTGGATTTATATATATACCGCTGAACTTTCTGAAATGAATTATCTAGTCGGTGAGGCTGTAGAACTTGAAATGTCCTTAGAAAATATCGAAATCCTAAATAAAGAAATACGAAAACGACTTGAAGCATTTAAAAAATATTCAAAAAATAAAAATCAAACACAAAATAATAAGAAAATAAACAGAATCGAAGATACTTGGAATGAATACTTTGAAGAGTATAAAAATGGTTCTGAAAGTGGGAAGGGGAAAACACAGTTTCATAGTGACGGCGATGTGACGGATGGACAGCACGAAGTCACTCAAGGTAAATCTTTATTGCAAAGTAGACGCAGTGCCATAAAAATAAAGAATGTTCTGCCGAAAATACTTGTATCCGGAGGCTTCTGGAACTCTGATAAAACAATTTATACCATTGACCTTCGTAATGGCAAACGAATAGAAATTAACGTAGCACTAGATACCATAAGCATTCCCGGTAGCGAGTCCACCATAAAAGGCTTTACTTCAACCTATGAAAATATGATAGAAATCGGTATCTTAAATCACCTAAATAATAATCACTTCACCGCATATCACGAAGCATGGCATATGCTTGAAAATATGTTCCTGTCTGAAACCGATATGGAAACATTAAAAAAAGAACTTGGTATCGATAGGACCCTTTCAGAACGTGACCAAAGTGAATTAATCGCTAATGAGTTCGCAAAATATATGGTTGATGCTAAAAGTTTCAGCGGGAAAGTAAGCAACTTATTCAAACGACTATGGATGTATATCAAATATATGTTCGGTAAATCTCACGGAAAAGAAGCCGTAGAAAGCGTTTTTGATAAAATAAAAAATAAAGATATTTCGCTTTATGAAGAGTCTGCCGTGAATGCTCGGATGGAAAGTAGGCGGGCGGTGGAAAGGATGGGGGATGTGTTTCGTATGAGACCGGATTTAGATTTGGAGACTGATGATGTAAAAGAAGTCTCTGTTAGAGTTAGAGGTAGAGACACCATAGACCCTGATAGAACTGAAATAGAAAACTACCTAAATAGTCTTATTGGGGAATCTATGAAAGTATCTTATGGTGATGATGTTTTACAACTTGACGAAAAAGGGAAAACCCATTTGTTAGGTAAAACATTAAAAGACTTTAACAAAGCAATTCTACTGCTTAATCTTGAAGATGTTGTAGAGGGAAGCAGGTTTATTATCGACTTGCCAAATAGGAAACCACAACGTCGTCTAGATGTTGACGGTTATAAAAAACACCTTGTAGTAGAAAATATAGACGGTGTGAAACATCTTGTACTAATCGCTTCAGAATTATATAATAAAAATAATCCACACAATATATCAGGTAAAGAAGGATTGTTTATTTATGATGTGAGTTATGAAGATATATCAAATAGAACAAATGAAACAGGGGAAACAAATTGGGCAGAAATTGAGAATGCGTTTGCAAATCTATTGCGTGACCACCATGACATACCGCAACGAATTGCCTCTGCCATAGATTTGGTCACGCCTCAGGTACACAAAAATAGATTACGTGAAATCTGTCAAGAACTTTTTTTAAATTTTTTAAAAAATAATTATCCTAACGAAAAAAGCCTAATTAGTTTGTTGCAAAACGACCTTGAAAATACTCTTTTAAGAATAAATAACAGTGAAGCAAGGACTACATACAGAAACCATTTAGCAGATGTTAAAACAGAGTTAGAAGCGTTAGAGAATGATAGAGCGTTTAGATATAGAGCATATTTAAATAGACTTGAAAAGCAAAAGAAAAAAATTAAATCTATCGACAAGAGTGAATTATCTCATATTGAACAAGCCAAAGCAAAAGCAACAAGAATAACAAATGATTTTGAAAGTAGAATAAAGCCGTTAGATGACAAGATAAAAGAATTACAAAGTATTGTAGACGATAAACAATCTCACATTGATGAATTGTATGCAAGCAATAAACTAATTTCTCTTGGCAAAGACGACAAGCACGCCAAAGGTCGGCTTCTAAAAACACAATATGACGGTTCTTCCAAATTAACCGAAACCATCAAAAGCAATCACCCGACATCTGAATATCGAGGCAATAAAAAAGATATTAATAAAACTATTAAAAAAACGTTAAAAGAGTTTAGTGATTTTAGGAAGCAGTATGACAGTTTCCTAACAGACTTGCAACGTAAGAATGTAGATAAAGCTGAAAAACGAATTATAGAAGTATTCGGTGAAAGCCTTGAGGAAATGCAAGAACACCTTTATGACAACGCATTTGATAGCATCGATAATCTTGAACATAAAACTGCTCAAGAAAAACAAACTAGACGGCTTATTTCAGCCAGCAGAATGACTCTTGACCAAGCTGTAAATAATATGATAACTATTGCTACAACATTAACCGCAGCCGATGTTATAAACGATGCGACACCTGATGCACGTGATAGTACAATATTGCATTATGCAGAAGCAGAACAGATGGCGCAGGATGTTGATAACGAACAGTTAGAAGCATTTAAAAAATTAACACAAAATGGTTATGATTGGGCAGTTTTGGGTGTGGACGCTCGTAACAGTTCCGTAAATAGTTTTAAACAAGTGACAGAGTTAATGAATAATCGTGTTGCTGACACCGACACTGAAATACAAGAATTATTCAACAAAGGTGTTGAGGCGTTGGTATCTTTTAAAAATGCACTTAGCAGCGGTGCTAGATTGATGGCGTATTCTAAGAACCCGGCGTCAGGGCTTGAGATACAACAACAAGCCGACAATGTAGATACAGTATTATTACAAGCCGAAGATATTAAAAACTCTATAGAAAACATGGGTGATAATATAAACGAGTTAATAGACGATATTAATAACCTAATAAATAGCATAGAAAAAGTAAACGAGCATGTTAACGATGCTAAACCAATAAAATTCGACTGGTATCAACAACTTAAATCCATGAAAATAATGAGCCTTTTATGGAACGCAGGCGTTATGGGACGGAACATTGCACAAACCTTTGGAAATGTAATGCTTTTTGATAACCTTTCTAACTTTATCAGCACCGCATGGGAACGCGGTAGCGTCAGCGATATGCGTGCTGTTGGTGAAGGAGGGGTTAAACGCGGTTGGGCTAACGTTAAAGGTGAAGACGCCGGTAGTGAACACGTTGGCTCTAAATTTGGGTTTGAACAAAATTTTGATTTTAGTGATACTAAAGAACTTGGGAAACTAATACATAAAGTTTCAAGCTGGATGAACATAGCATTAACACGCAGCGATGCCTTTAACTACGGCATTGCTAGTAAAACAATTTTAGAACGCATTGCTTTAACCATGAGTGAAAATAAAAACTTCGTAAAGGCTTTGTACGGTGATGACGTTTCTTCTTCCGATGCTTATAAAAAAATTCTTGCAGAACCACATTCACTAATAAAAAATTATGTAGAAAAACTTGCATTAGACCAGACCTATACCCAATTATATTTTCAAATCGTTTAGGTTCCATACCTACGGTATGGAAATCAAGGTGGGGTTGTCGTTTTCTACTTAGCGATCGATCCCTTCGGGATGGTGTGGATTAATATATATTATAAATACCGCCTCACACCGAAGGTGTCGATCGCTATGTAGAAAACGATGCCCCACCACAAACCTGCATCCCGAAGGGATGCAACCAAGAATCTACGCATTTTTTTGCATCCCTACGGGATGCAAAATTGGTGGGTGTATTGATTTATTAGGAACGAATAAATGCTCTTGCAGCAAAACGTTCCGTGTTGCTTGCTGGAAGCCTAATAAGTGGTGGAGGACCGCCCGACCGCGAAAGACGTGAACAACTTGAAGCTACAGGGTGGAAAGCAAATAGTGTAAGGTTCGGGTCTAAATGGATTTCTTATCAAGTAAGCTTTGTATGGTAAAATAACAAATCTGTCCGAAATTCCTTTGAACCAACTTTTAAAAGATATTGTCGTCCCATGTAGGCAAAGCCTTTCCCTAACTCTGTTAGAAACTGAGCCATATGCTGAATTAAGGCTTTTTCTAAATCAGTTTCTCGGACCTTGTTAGACAATCTCAGAAAGTCAAAATTATACTCGTTTTTCATGATATCATTCGCAAGATCGCTGTCTGGTTCTGGCATAGTTAATTTAAAATTTGTGGTTATTTTTTCTTTACGTTGATAAAGATCAGTTTCTATTTGATATTCCAAAACAGCCCGGCTCCAGTTGTTTTCTATTGTCTTTTCAATATAAAACAATGCTTGATTAAGACTTTTTACTTTTTCCAAAATAAGTGCATTGTGTCCCCAAGGTATAAATGCAAACATTGGGAGTTTTGGGTGATTATTTTGTTTGTTTATTTGTCCCACAGGCTGTGGGACTATTTCATTTCCTATTTGTCGTACAGGCTGTGCGACAATTGGTTTAGATAATGAAAGTTCTAATTGACTATAAAACTTATAGAATTTAATAATCCGAAATAGGTTCGTTCTTGAAAAACCAGCCACATCAGGAAATTCTGTCTTTAAATCTTTACTAAGCTGTTCAATAATTTTACTACCCCATTTTGATTGTTCTTGTTTTTCTACTATCTGCCGACCTAAATTCCAATATAGCATTATCAATTGGCTATTTACAGAAACAGCAGCTTTGATTTGCGATTTTTTAATTTGCGATTTCAATTCGCTAAGCCAATCTCGATACTCTATGTCCATATTTTTTTGCTTCATTTTTATTATGCTCTCCTATTTCCCAAAATAACTTCAAAATAAATAAATCTGTATAAACACATCATTTCTGATAAATCATTATGGAATTAGCTTTATCAATTATTACGAATAATAAAATATAGATTAAAACACTGAAATAGATTGCTTGATAATTAAATCGCGACATATCTAATCTGATTAGTAGTCCCAGACCACCGCTTCCTAAAATGCCAATCACTGCTGAGCTTTTGATCATCATCTCGAATCTGTAAGAGACCAAACTGATTAAATCACGCTTTAAACTTGGTAAAAAAACAAAACATAACATACATAGGCTACTGTATCCACGGTTTCTGTAGGTGGCAAAAAGCACATGATAATTGCTTTCTATTCTGTCTTTTACTAATTTAGTTAAAATGCCAAAATTGTGCAAAGCTAATGCTAAAGCCCCAGTGACAACATTAGGTTTCATCACGAAAAGTAATAGGATCAAAAAGACAGCTTCTGGTATTGAGCGATTAAAGATGGATATGATATTGTTTAGTTTTAGATGTAACAGACTTTTACGCACGTATCCCCAGAGATAATGTCCTATAAGGATGAAAAAGAGGATGGTCATAAAAACGGTGCCTAAAATTCCTAACACCAATGTTTGCCAAGTAGCCTGTGCAAAACGTAATAGCTGTGTTGCTGAATACAAATTTGTATTCCAAGGGTTAAATATTTGTTTTATTGCCTCAAATGACCTCAGCATTCCGTAATAATTATTGATATTAAATAGATCATAAAAATTTTGCTGATAAACAATTAGGAAGCATGCAAAACAGACGAAAGACACTGGGATAAACAAATAAACAAACATTACTGGTCTATATTTTAGTTTTTTTAACGTAAATGATGTTAGAATGGAAAAAATCAATACCAAGATTATCAGGCTATACAAGTAGGCAAATACACTATTATAATCAGCATCTCCGAGCGAATTATTCAAATGAAAACCAATACCGGGCAATCCTACGTAACTTAATACGATTGAAGAACGAATGGCGCATTCAAACCGATAGAACATATAATTTAAGTTACTGTTAAATGATTTTGGAAACAAATTAAAAATGAAATTCGTGATGTAACTATAATTTCGATTTTTGTAAGCATAAATCACATGATCATCGGTTAAATTCATATTATCCGTAAATACTTTACCCATTATTCCACCAAAGGAAATTCCTATCGCAATAATAGCGATATATGGATTCAAACCAAAAATTAAAACTAATAAATACATGAAAACTATTTCATGTGTAGAACGGAAAATGAAAGCAATTATTTTACCGAAAAAACTCCAGCGGTGGAAACGTATACTCAGATAACAAAGTAACAACCCTAGATAAACACCTAAACATAAACCTACAATTGCAAACAACAACGTGTTTTGCACACCACTTAAAATATTTTTAATTATTACCGGACTAAAAGTTGGCTGAAGAGCGGCTCTGCCAATTCGCTGTAGGTTTTGCGCAGAATTACTAATAAAGATATCCGTAGTTAGCAAGGTATAAACAGAAACCATCAAAAAAATGGCAACTAAAGCGATTAGTGTAAGGTTGTGATGCGTTTTGATATTTTTTCCCTCGTAATTTAATTAATTTTCAAAATATATCGCGATTTTATCAGGGTCTGTTTTTGCAACTTTGTCATCAAAAATTATTTTACCTTCAGATAGGATAATCACTCGCTGAAAGTATGATAGTAATGAAAGATTGTGAATTGCGCAGATAACAGTATGCTCTTTTTTATAATTAAACACCGCTAAATAGTTTGATAAAATACGAATAAAAGTTTGAGATTTTTAAAATAAAAAATTATACCCTAATTCAAAAAAAGGCTTGACAAAAATATGATGATTAAAAAAAATGGGAAATATGGATGAAAAGATAGATAATTCTGTTCATGATCGAAATATAAAGACTATCGGAGTAACACATGACAAAAAGCAACGGTAACTGTTTTATTTGTAAGAAGACTATATCTAAAACAGCCATAAAAAAACACATATTAACAGCTCACAATTCTGGAGAAGAGGAAGGCTATTTACTAAAAGCTGAAGGCGCTTATGACAAAGACTTTTGGATATATTTCTCTGTTCCTATTGATTCTACGCTTTCTCATATAGACAAATTCCTACGTCAAATTTGGTGTGAATGCTGTGGTCACCTTAGTCAGTTTTATATTGGTAGGCATACTATTGGCAAATCAAGAAAATTATATGAACTTGCGATTGGTAGTAAGTTGACTTATAAATATGATTTTGGCTCAACAACAGAAATACTAATCACTGTAGTTGATGTTATATTACGCCCAAAACAAAAGAATAAAGTATTATTGTATGCTCGGAATAAACCACTGATAATTAATTGTGATCTATGCAATAAACCTGCATCATATATTCACGCATGGGAAGAAAAGGTTGTTTGCGAAAACTGTTATGAAAAAGAGGATGAACAAGAAGCATTATTACCAATTGTTAATTCACCTAGATGTGGTGAATGTGGTTATACTGGTGATTTTGATAAATGGATATTTACACATTCTGATTAGGAAAATATAGTTATAAATTAACGAGGTAACAAATGAAAATTTCAGTAGAGAATTTGGGTGTTTTAAGAAAAGCAGAGTTCGAAGTAGGTGATTTAACAATTATTTGCGGGGCAAATAATACAGGTAAAACTTATGCTACTTATGCTCTACATGGTTTTTTAGATTATTGGCAAGAAGCTGGAATAACTCAATTATTAACATCTAAAAAAATCAAAGAACTCTTGAAAAAGGGAGTTATTGAAATTAGCTTATCAGATATAGTTTCTTATGTTCAAAGAGTATGTTATAGTTATCATAATTACATACCAATGTTTTTTGCCACATCAAAAGAACATTTTGTTAATACACGGTTTGATGTAATTTTACCTGAAATTTCTATTGATAAAATTGATAAAACGATAACTTACGGAAATTCGAGAAGTAAATTAATATATAATATAAACAAAAATGATGAAGATAAAATGATCAAAATATTTATTCTTGAGCATAAAGGAATTAAAGAAAATAAAGTAAACATTGAATTACTTAAAAATAGTATTAGTCGAGATATATTAAGCATTATTTATTATCAAATTTTACCAATCCCTTTTGCAATTAGCATAGAAAGAACAGGTGCTGCTATGTTTAGAAAAGAGCTGGATTTTACACGTAATAGACTTTTAGCACATATAAGCAATCCAGATTCAAACATAGCCCCGACAGAACTTTTAAACACGTATTACAAGTATGGGTACCCTGTTCCTGTAAATAAAGATGTAGATTTTATAAGAGGTTTAGAAGATATAGGAAAAAATATCGGTGAAATTGCAAAAAAGAACCCTGAAATAATTTCTTTATTTAATTCAATAACAGGTGGTAAATATAAATCATCTATAGAAGGTCTTTACTTTATACCTGATAAATCAAATGCAAAGCTTACTATGGGTGATAGTTCTAGTTCAATAAGGTCGCTTTTGAGCTTAGGGTTTTACATAAAACACTTAGCAAAACCCAATGATCTCCTTATGTTAGATGAACCTGAACTCAATTTACATCCTCAAAATCAAAGAAAGTTAGCTAGATTGCTTGCAAGATTAGTAAATGCTGGGGTTAAAGTTTATATTACAACCCACAGCGATTATATTTTAAAAGAGTTTAATACGCTTATACTTATGAAAAATCAGACAATAAGAAAAGCACAATTATTAGAAAAATATGGTTATCATGAGAATGAATTACTTGATTCTAATAGAATTAAAGCATATATTGCTAAAAAAGCACTTGTTGAAGTTGAAGACACAAAAAAGAAACAAAAGATTAACACGTTTGTAAAAGCACCAATAACACAAAATGGAATAGAAATTGATGAATTTGATACAACAATAAATGATATGAATGTTATTCAAGACGATTTGCTCTTTGGTGGTATTAATTATGATTGATGCGTCAACATATCTTGAAAAATACAAAATTTTATGTAAAGAGCCTTTCATTTTTTGTCCTCATAACCAATGTGTAACATTAGAAGAAACAAAAGAATCGGCTACTTTAAGAAAAGTGGTTATTGAAAATTTACCAAATAAAACAATCGTACTTGACTTAGATAAATATTCAAATTTAAACACAGGAAAATCTCTTAGAAGTATTTTAGAATCTGAAAAAGGCATTTTTAAGTGTTGTGATTATTTAATAATTACTATTGTAGAAAATAGAATTAATCTTATTTTTGTTGAGATGAAATCCAACCTCCCTAAGCCAAGCGAAGTAATTAAACAATTTAAAGGTGGCTATGCTTTTTTTGCTTATTCTCATGCTATTGTTGAACAGTTTTATACTGATGAAGTAATTGAAATATCAAATTTTGTTTTTAAGTATGTTGTAGTAACAAATAAAACATCTAATAAAAGAACTACAAAGCTCGATAAATATTCAAATAAATCCTATACACCAGCGAACTATCTTACTCGTTCTGTAAATAATAATAATAACTCAGAAAATATATATTTTGGTAGGTTATTATAATTTGATTAATAGTGTAGTTACGGTATAAAACCGTAACTACACTTATCATCTCGGCTTATTTCAACAACACCATCCTTTTTACATCAGAAAATCCATCCGTTTTCATAACATACAAATAAATTCCACTTCCAACTTCACGACCGTTCATATCAAGTCCGTTCCATGTTGCCTCATGTTCACCAGAGTCTTTCATACCTTCAAAAATAGTGCGTATTCTTTGTCCTCTGATATTAAAAATCTCAATAGTCACATAAGCAGATTTTCCCATAACAAAAGTTATAATAGTTTCTGGATTAAACGGATTTGGATAATTTCCTAATAATTGGGTTAAATGAACTTTCGAAGACACGTCATCTTCAGACGTAATCGGTTGTGAATAAACACGTTCTGATTCACCACTATTATATACAGCAGAAACGCTATAAATGTAAGTTCCAGCTGTCACAGTATCATCTAGAAAATCAGTATTTTCAATTGGTGTAACAGTTAAAAGTGTTTCTTCACGATACACATTATAACCCAAAGGTTCGCTATCTGGGACTTCCCATACAATTAGTACCTTGCTGTTATTATCAATTAATCTGAACAAAACATTTACAGGAGGTAACAAAAGTTCAGGTTCTGGAACATAAACTTCAATATCAACAGCTTCTGACATACCTTCTATTTCATTAACTTCCCATAAAACGACAATAGAATATGTATATTCTGTGCCTTCTAATACCGTTTCATCTATAAAATCTAAAGTAGATACCATCGACATTTCAATACCGTCTCTCGATATTCTGTAACCTATTAAGTCGCCATAGTTTTGATTATCTGGTTTTTCCCAGCTTAACAAGACTTCTTGATTTTCTACATTAGCTGATAATTCACGTATAGGATTAAATATGGGAACTATGATTATCTTTTCTTCTGGCTCGGATTCTCCGCTTACATATACAACCGTTACCGTATAGGCATAACTTGTGTCTGGCGTTTTGTCAATATCAAAGTATGTATCCTCATCTATCGGAATAGAATTAAGTAATACGCCATCACAATACACGTTATATCCTATAAAATTAGGTATAGTTGATTGCCCTCTTTTATCATTCATAGAAAGAGTAATCTGAGAACCATAATCAGGTGCTTCCCATAATAAATGAACTGTTGTCATGCCAATTACTCTGCCTGTTAAATTTTGCACTGGTAACAGAACTTCAGGTTCTGGCACGTAAACTTCAACGTTAACGGATTCTGAAAAGCCTTCTATTTCGTCAACTTCCCACAAAACTACAATTGAATATGTATATTCTGTGCCTTCGAACACGGTTTCATCGGTAAAACCTAAAGTAGAAACCATCGACATTTCTTCACCATCTCTTGAGACTCTGTATCCGATTATGTCACCATAATTTTGATAATCCGGTGCATCCCAAGATAAAATTACTTCTTGTTCTATTACATTTGCCTCTAATTCTCTTATCGGATTAAACTTAGGAACAATTATAACCTTTACTTCTGGATCAGATTCGCCGCTAATATAAACAGCCGTAACTGTATATGTGTAACTTGTATCTAGGCTCTTATTTATATCAAAATATGTTTCTATTTCTATCGGACTTGAATTCAGTAAAACACCATCACAGTATACATTATAACCTATCAAACCGGGTATACTCATAGTGGAGTATTGCATACGTCCTATCGTTGATTCAGTTTGCTGTGGCTCTTGTTCCGGTGGTAACCATAACAAATGTACAGTTGTCATATTAATCACTCTGCCTAATAAGTCTCTAACAGGTAACATGTTATATATTGTTGTAAATGACCATACAGGACAATCAACAGCATCGCCTGTGTTATTAAATGGCACAATCTGCCAGAAATATGTGGTGCCGTACATAAGATCTGATGTAGGTTCCCATGTTGCTGATGAGTAATTATTGTTTATAAGTGGTGGCGGATTTGTTGTACCAAAATGTAGTTTGTAACCGGTTGGGGAACTGCCCGATGTGTTAGGAGACCATGATAATACTTGATTTAATGGCATATCAACATCATTATCAGCAGGGTTGGGATTTATAGCGTATAACGGCACCGGTGGTATTGTAGTAAACGACCATATCGAGCAATTTTCAGCATCACCTGTTGCATTAAACGGTATAATTTGCCAATAATAAGTTGTACCATAGGTTAGCGCTGGGCTTGGTGTCCATGTTGTAGTAGTTGCGTTACTTACTACAAGTGGTGGATTAGGTGAAGTACCAAAATATATTTTGTAACCTGTTGGAGTACTACCCTGTGAGTTATTTACCCATTGTAATACTTGATTTAATGGAACCATTTGTGCATTATCTACCGGGTTGGGATTTATAGCTGCTAGTGGCACGGGCGGTATTGTAGTAAACGTCCAAACTGGGCAGTTTACAGCGTCACCTGTGTTATTAAATGGTATTATCTGCCAATAATAATTTGTATCATAGGTTAGTGCTGGGTTTGGTGCCCATGATATCTGCGTGAAATTATTATTTACAAGAGGTGGCGGATTTGTTGTCCCAAAATGTAGTTTGTATCCTATAGGAGTGGAACCTGATAAATTAGGCGACCACGACAAAACTTGGTTTAACGGTACATCAACAGAGTTATTTACAGGGTTAGGATTAATTGCTTGTAACGGCACCGGCGGTATTGTAGTAAATGTCCAAACTGGGCAATCTGCGGCATCTCCAGTGTTATTAAATGGCACAATCTGCCAATAATATATCATTCCATGTGCAAGAGTAGGAGCCGGAGTCCACGATGTTTGTGTGTAATTGTCGTTTAAAAGCGGTAGCGGATTCGTTGTACCAAAATGTAGTTTGTAACCTGTTGGAGTGCTACCCTGTGAGTTGTTTGCCCATTGTAATACTTGATTTAATGGCACTTCAACTGCATTACCAGCAGGGTTTGGATTAATTGCTTGTAACGGCACTGGCGGTATTGTAGTAAATGTCCAAACTGGGCAATCTGCGGCATCTCCAGTGTTATTAAATGGTACGATCTGCCAATAATATATCATTCCATGTGCAAGAGTAGGTGCCGGGGTCCAAGATGTCTGTGTGTAATTGTTGTTTAAAAGCGGTGGCGGATTAGTCGTACCGAAATGTAGTTTGTAACCTATTGGAGTGGAACCTGATAAATTAGGCGACCACGACAAAACTTGGTTTAGCGGTACATCAACGGCATTATGAATCGGGTTGGGGTTTATTGCAAACAAAGGTTCTGGTAGCAGTGTTGTAAACGACCAGATAGGACAATCAACAGCATCACCTGTTGTATTAAACGGTATAATTTGCCAGTAATATATTGCTCCCTGCACAAGAGCTGGTGCCGGTGTCCATGATGTCTGTGTGTAATTATTGTTTACAAGAGGTGGCGGATTTGTTGTACCAAAATGTAGTTTATATCCTGTTGGTGTAGAACCGGAAGAATTGGGTGACCACGATAAAATCTGATTTAAAGGCACGTCTATACTACCACTTGATGGATCAGGATTTATTGCTTGTAACGGCACCGGCGGTATTGTAGTAAATGACCAGATAGGACAATCAACAGCATCACCAGTGTTATTAAATGGTATTATCTGCCAATAATATGTTGTTCCGTGTACAAGAGAAGGTACCGGTGTCCATGATGTCTGTGTGTAATTATTGTTTACAAGGGGTGGCGGATTCGTTGTACCAAAATGTAGTTTATATCCTGTTGGTGTACTTCCAGAAGGATTTGGCGACCATGATAATACTTGGTTTAACGGTACATCAACGGCATTATCATTAGGATTAGGGTTTGTTGCTATTGGTGGAACTGGAAGAATAGTTGTAAACGTCCAAACAGGACATGATACAGCATCTCCTGTGTTATTAAATGGTATAATTTGCCAGTAATATATTGTTCCATGCACAAGAGCAGGTGTAGGTGTCCATGATGTTGTTTGATAATTATTGTATATTAGTGGTGGTGGGTTTTTTGTGCCGAAATATAGTTTGTAACCTGTTGGAGTGCTACCCTGTGAGTTGTTTGCCCATTGTAATACTTGATTTAAAGGAACATCAACAGCATTATCAGCAGGGTTAGGATTTATAGCATGCAACGGCACCGGTGGTATTGTAGTAAACATCCAAACAGGGCAATTTTCAGCGTCACCTGTAGTATTAAATGGTACAATCTGCCAATAATATGTCATTCCATGTACAAGAGCAGGTGTCGGAATCCATGTTGTTGGGGTATAATTATTGCTTATAAGCGTTGGCGGATTCGTAGTACCGAAATATAGTTTATATCCTGTTGGTGTACTTCCAGAAGCATTTGCCGACCATGATAATACTTGATTCAATGGCACATCAATGGCATTATCAATAGGATTAGGGTTTGTTGCGACTAATGGCACAGGATAAACCTGTAACGGCCCAACAGAGTTAGACCGTGGCGATTCTCTATCAGCTTCGTTATAATAAGCCGAAACTTGATATGTATAATCTGTGCCGATAATTATATTATTATCGGTGTATGTTAAATTTTCTGTTTCTAAAATAACGGCATTATTTCTATATATTTTATAGACAATACTGCTTAATACATTTTGTCTATTTTGAAGAGTTATAGGAATGCCAATTTCTACATGATCAGGGTCATAAGTAGTAGTTCTTGGTGTCTTTATTGCTCTATTTTGTTGTACTTCATTACTTTCATCGCTTCTTATTCCAGTATTACCAACGGGAGCTTGCCAAGCTAATTGAATCGATGTATTAACAACTGAGCCAGCAAGATTTCTTGGTGGATGATAATTGAAATCACCTACCCAAATATCGTCAATATCTGTAAAATTTCCAGAAATACGACGGAAAGCTATATAAATACTTTGCCCCTCATATTGTGTCAATTTTATAGACCGCGTAACCCATGCATCATTAGAAACAGTTTCTCTTAGAATATAGGTAAAATCGGTATTGGCAGTGCCTGTAGTGGACACTAATACCTCATAAGTTGTACTTTGGGTTAAATTTTCAGTAGCAACATTGTAAATTAAGGTCATATCGCTATTTGAAGTACTATAAGGCAACTGCAATCTTGGAGTTATCAAAAGATTGGTGCTATTACCGTTATAGGTGTATCCATCAAAAAACCACCAGCCACCATTGTTTATCCAACCATATGGTAATGAATTTCCATTAAAATCTTCGATAAATGGAAAACTTGTAATTGCAGCACTTTCACCTGTACCTGTTAACTGAACTTGATGTGGTGAACCAGAAGCATTATGGGAAATATTTACCACAGCATTTCTGACACCAGCACTTTGTGGAGTAAATGTTACAGAAAACGAAGTAGAACCACCCGGATTTATACTGGTAGTAGAAGGGTTTGTTCTACTAAATTCATTGGCATTTGTATCAGTTATGGTGATTTCGTTAATATTCAAAATGGTTCCACCGTTATTTGCGATTGTGATAGTGTGTGATGTCGATGGATTATTGATAAAAACACTACCAAAATTTATTGAGCTTGGGTCGATAAAAATTAGTGGTGGAGCAGGGATTGTTGTAAATGACCAGATTGGGCAATTTGTTGGTTCACCTGTTTGATTAAACGGTATTATCCTAAAATAATAAGTAGTATTATGTACAAGGGCAGGTGTTGGTGTCCAGCTTGTTGAAGTATAATTACTGTTTACAAGAGGTGGCTGGCTGGTAAATCCAAAATAGATTTTATATCCAGTAGGAGCACCACCGGAAGGGTTTGGAGTCCATGAAATAACTTGATTTAAGGGTACTTCATAAGCAATTGTCGGAGCCGTTATTGTTACGCATTGTGGAATAGGTGCTATACCCCGTCCAGTAATATGTACAAAATGTGTTGCTCTTTCCGTACCAACGGCGTCTCGCCGTTGTTCTCTATTTCTATTTTCATTTTGTAACCTTGTGACTCCGGAAACATTATCAACAATAACCAAATTATCAGAAAATTCACCAACAGTTTGTGGTGTAAAAGATACTGAGACAGTAATATTTTGGTTTGGAATGATACTAATCGGTAAATTATTAGTGTTTGTCAAAACAAAATGATTTACACTATCAGCACTAAAATTAATTGATGAAACAACAACAGGGCTTCCACCATTATTAGTTATAGTAAAAGTTTGTGAAACGGTTTCACCAACGATAACATCACCAAAATCAAATGGATTAGGTGATATAGCTAATGCACCTTGATGTGGAACGGTTATTGGAGGGGTGTTCGATGGCTGCGATTGTCCACCTAAATCGTTATACACGGCAAGGACTGAATAAGAGTACTCATTACCAGCGACAATATTGGTGTCTATATAGTTAGTATTTGTTGTTTCTGTTAAATAAGTAGAATTTTTTGAAATTCTGTAACTTGAAACAGTTCCATGATTTTGTGACAAAGGTGCTGTCCAAGTTAAAGTTATGTTAGTGTCGCCAAGTGTGGCTTCTAAATTACGAATAGGGTTAAATATAGGGAGAAATACAGGTTCGGCTGGGACTATATCTGAATTTCCTTCGGTATATACTGCCATTACACTGTAAATATAGGTTATATCTTTTGTTGGGGTGATGTCGGTGTAGGTTAGATTATTTGTTTGGTTAATGAAGGTGCCGTTACGGTAGACTCGAAAATGAAGGAAGGTGGCATTGCGGGATTGTACCAACGGTGCCTTGCCGTTGATCGTAGCGGCGATCTCCGATCGCCACCGTACCGACGGCGTCTCGCCGTCGTCCGTAGCGGCGATCTCCGATC
>Ga0099364_10006964_pt1 | contig 16287 bp, 21 predicted proteins | sample TergutTh196P3_FD_73070 | JGI IMG/M metagenome (GOLD analysis project Ga0099364, IMG submission 73070) | Microcerotermes parvus P3 segment gut microbial communities from Pointe-Noire, Republic of the Congo - Th196 P3 | ecosystem: Host-associated > Arthropoda: Insects > Digestive system > Gut ...
GCCCGAATTTCCAGCCCATAAGCGCTTTCCAGTTCCTCCGCCAGAAAATCCAGGACCTCAAGCAGGGCGGGATTGTCGCCGTATTCCTCCCTAGCATGGAGCAGAGCCGCGTGTTGATGCAGGGGGAGCTTGAACAGCGCGGTGAGCAAGGCCCTGACCTCTCCCTGTTTTTCTACGTTTTTCTGGCGCAGGGATTGCAGAAACTGCTCCAGATCCTGCTTGTTCAAGTCTTTCAGCTTGGGCACGGCGAACTGGAACTGCCTGTTGTGGGTCAGGCCCTTCTCTTCCCGCACGGGTTTGCGTTCCTCAATATTTTTTTCTTCATACTCGCTGGCGGCAAAACTCAATTCTTCCAGCATTTCAGCCAGCAAGGCCATGGGATCGGTCTGCTGGAGCACCTGCAGGCCGCGGTAGGCGCCGACCATTCCCCTGGGATCTGCTTTGCCACCGACATTCTGGGAAGCTCCGTAAGCCTTGCCGCTGTCAATGCGCACTTTGTCATTCACGACGATTCTCCTTGTTGCCCAGTAATCTCACGCAGCCAGCGAATGACCTCGGCAACCGGTTCAATGAAATCTCCGGGAATATAGGCATCCTCTCGCGCCTCGGAAAAAAGGCCCCGCGCCAGCGGCACATCCCGCATGATGGGGATGCCCTCTTCCTCGGCAATGCGCATCATGCGCTTGGCCATGGCCCCTTCGCCTTTCGCGGTGATGATGGGCAAAGGCGTTTTCCCCTCTTTATAATATAACGCAACAGCAACATGCGTTGGATTCGTAATCAATACGGAAGACTGTCTGACTTTTTGCATGGAATCATTCATTGCCATTTCCATATGCAATTGTTTCCTCTGGCTTTTTATGTGCGGATCGCCCTCCATTTCTTTATATTCACGTTTAACTTCTTCCTTCGACATCATCAGGTCTTTAATATACAACTTTCTTTGCAGAAGATAGTCAATTGCCGCAACAGCTATGAATGCAATGCATGTATATAAGTACATGCGAAATATTATATCCCCAAGCATGGACATCTGAATGGCAATCCCGCCTATGGGCGCTTTGACCATTGAGTCAATTGAATTCATAATAATGTGTTGCACGATATACGCTAAAAGCAATGTTTTAATAATGGATTTGCCCAATTCAAGCAGATTTTTTCTGGAAAATACCTTTTTGAACCATTGTTGAGGGTTGAGCTTGTTCAGGCTCGGCATGGCGGCCTGCATGCTGAACAGCACCCCCACCTGCCCCATGTTGGCGAGCACGGCGGCGATCATGACCAGGGCCAGCACTGGAAAAACCAGGAGCAGAAAAATGTTCCAGACGCCGCCCGCAGCCAGCGGCAGCGCTTCATGAAAGGGCAGATTCATCACGGCGAAGGGCAAGCTGAACAATTCCCGCAAATGCCGCTCCCAAAACTCCCAGGCAACAATCAAGAAGCCGAACACCACCAGGAGCCCGGCAGCGGAGGGAATTTCCTGGCTTTTGCAGACCTGGCCCTTTTCACGGGCGTCACGCAGTTTTTTTGCTGTGGGCTGTTCTGTCTTTTCGCTCATGTTCTGGCCGCCATTTCCCTCTTTATGAGAGGGCTTGAAACAGGGTATTCCATAATAAGTCAATATTCATAATATTTTCGGACAACGCGGACAGCAGTACCGCCGCATAGGCAATCAACACAAAAAGCACGAAGGCGCTTTTGATCGGCATGGCCAGGAAAAATACGTTCAACTGCGGGGCAAAGCGGTTAACCAGGCCCAACCCGAAGTCCGTCAGAAAGCAGGCGATGAGGGCCGGGCCGGCCAAGGCAAGCACGGCCGCGGCAAGCAGGGCAAACTGCCCGATAATGGCCTGCGTGCCGCGTGGACCCAAATCCGGAAAAAACGAAAAAAGCGGCCAGGAGATGTAGCTTGTCATAAAAAAAGCGATCAGGATGATAAAAGCGCCTGAAGCGATGAAAATCATAACAGTGCATTGGAACAGGAGGCTGCCCAAGGGCGAGATGTTGCTTCCGGAAAGAGGGTCTTCCCCGGCGGCTTGTGAAGCCCCTCGCTGGGTGTCCATCACAAAGCCGACCCCTTCCGGAATCCAGAAGATGACGTTGAACGCGTAAGCCAGAAGATAGCCTATCAGGATCTCTTTGCCCATGAGCCCGACAAAGGTGACGCCGAAGGCAAGATCAGCCGGCGCCTGGGCTACGACTACGGGCATGACCAGGAGACCGAGCATCAACACCAGGCAGTTGCGCACCTGCCAAGGCATGGCCTCGGAACCGAATACGGTGCACGCGGTAAAAAAAGAGGCAAGCCGGGCCATGGAAAGTGTGAGCAAAAGCCCCATGCGCAAAAGAGGTTCTATGTCGGGCAGTTCCATGGTTCTTTCTGTAGTCTTGTTTATAATTATTTGATTATATACGCAAAATTCGCAAACAAGCCCTTGGCGTACACAAGAAGCGTACCGCCCAGGAAACTTCCGACCAGCGCGATAGTGACGATGACGCTGATCAGTTTGATGGCAAAGGACAGGGTCTGTTCCTGCAACTGGGTGACGGCCTGGATAAAGCTGACCAGAAGTCCTGTAACGGTGGCGACGATAATGGGCGGCAGAGACAGGGTCAGCACCAGCATCAGGGCTTGCAGCGTAAAATCCAGAAGAGAACTTTCATGCATGGCGTTTTTCCCGTGAAGCTATTTCCGGAGCGTTACATATAACTCAAGATCAATCCCTGCATAAGCTGCGTCCACCCGTCGAGCAGGACAAAAAGCAGCAGCTTGAACGGCAGAGAAATGGTCATGGGCGATACCATCATCATGCCCATGGCCAGAAGGATATTGGAAATAATCAAGTCAACGACGATAAAAGGCAGGTAGAGCAAAAAGCCTATTTGAAAAGCCCTGGTGAGTTCGGAAAAAGCAAAGGCCGGTATCAGAACAATCAGGCTGTCTTTGGTCAGGTTCGCGGAAAGTGTTTCAGGCCAAAGCTTTTTTGTCGTGCGTACCAGGAAATCCACAGTCGTGGGGTTGGCATGCTTGGCCAAAAAAGTCTGGAGCGGTTCTTTGAGCTTGCTCGCGATGTCAATGGCCGTTTCTATGTCGATGGGCGAGGGAACAGTCTGTTGTTTATACAACTCCCAGGTTGCCGCCCCCACCGGCGCCATGATGTACAGGGTAAGAATCAGGGCCAGGCCATTGATGGCCATGTTCGGAGGCGTCTGCTGCACGCCCAGGGCATTGCGCACAAGGTTCAGCACCACAACCAGCTTGACGAAGGATGTGGTCATCATGAGGATGAACGGCGCAAGAGCCAACACGGCCATGCCCGCGATCATGACAACGGGATCCATCATGTCCTTCTTCTCCCCGGCCTGACTAAAGCGGACGCATGGTCCGGATGCGCACGCCCACCCGTCCGGCTACATCCAACAGTTCGCCCGTGCCGATAATTTTGCCGCCGGCCCGGATGGTCACCGGGCTGTCCGTGCCTTTGCCCGTTTCCAGCACATAGCCCGCCTGCATCTCCCGCAGGGTTGACAAAGGCAGGGTCAACACGTCCAACTCCAGGAGCACCCTTACGGACAACTCATCCAGGCATTCGCCGGCCGCCTGATCTTCCAATGCATCCGTTCCCGCCTCCGTTGCCGACCTTTCCGTTTCGCTCATATCCGCTTCGTTCATACGCCACCCTTGTATGGTGAGTGTTTGGCCCTGTTCCCGGCAAAAAAAATGCAGCGTTCCGCCTCCCGCCCTGTCCACGCTCAGGCGTGGGCCGCCCAGGCTCCGGGGAAAAAACTCCTCCGGAAATACGATATCGCCCGGATGCAAGGTGCGCAGCTCCGCCAAAGAGAGTGCGCAGACGCCCAGTTCCCTCCGGAGGGAAAAAGGCAGCGCATCCCAGTCGGCCTTAGACCGCGCTGGCAGGGCATCGGCCAGTTCCGCCAGGGGCACGGCCGCTTCGGGCGTAAAGGCAAAGACCCCCCGCAGGGAAGCGCCGTCGCTTACCCGTTGCAGCAGGAAGCCCAACATATCGCCCGCGCGGACTGCCTCTTTTTCTCCCAGACCGGCCTCTTCCAAAACCAGGGGCGGATTGTGGCGGAGCATTTTGGCGCTGAAAGCGTCCAGAGCCAGCCCCAGCCAGGCTTCCAGTCCGGCGGCGATCAGTTCCGGAGGCAGCGCCGGCAAAAGCGCGGGGGGGACCCCGGGGAAAACATCTTCACTGGGCGGCAAGGCATCCGCAAAAACGGATACAGGGTTCGCTCCCCAGCGGAAATGCGCCCAAACCCGCCAACAGGAAGGAAATACCGGCGGTTCCAGGATAATGCGCCATTCTTCGGAGCCCAGGAGGCAATGTCCTCCGGCTTGAACCAGGAACAAGCTGTTCAGGGAAGCCGTAAGCGACCTGTCGGCGTATGGCAGGAACAAAGGCTCCATGTTCACCCGTCTTTATTGCTCGTCTTTATCACGCAGTTCCGCGTAGATATCCCGCCGCTGGCGCGAACGCCCGTCGCCGCTGTCCGTCGAATCTTCCCTCTGAACTTCCACCCGTACTGTTTCCCCCAGCCTGTTTTCCAGTTGTTGCTGCAAGCCCTCGCGGTGCATGGTCAAAAAGTGCGCAGACTGATTACTGGTGGTCACAAGGTGCACAGACAGCACACCGCCTTGCCGCGACAGCCTGATGTCTGTTTCGGGGATCAGGCTGTTCTTCACCTGGATGCGGACTTCCCGTTGGTCGCTGTCCGCACTGGAAACAAGCACCTTCTCGGCAATTTCAGACAAGGCCGTCAGGTCCGGCGAGTTCGGGGCATTCACCTGCACAGGCGCCTCTTGACCTGCCTGCAGGCCGGCGGCAAACAGGCCGTGCAAGATGGAATCGCCGGAAGGGGGCCGCCCGTCCCGGTCTTCAGATTCGCGCCGCGAATCCCGCAAGGCGTCTTTCATGCGGCGCTGTTCATCCGCCGATGGTTCAGACCGGTCTTTCTCCTGCCTGGACGCGGCCCCCCGGTTCACGGCGCCGGCGTTTTCCGTTCTGTGTATGCTCATGCTTCATCTCTCCTTCCTGTTCTCGACCTGCCGCCTGCTTTGCCGCGCCCCTGAAATTCTTCCAGTTCCGCCTCGGCGGCCCGCTCCTGGAATACCTTGTTATCCGCGCTCCATATTTTCCGGTGTTCCATGATTTTCAGTTTTTCCCGGCTTGCCTGCTGATACGCGTCCTTTGCCGCGGCTTCGGCGCTTTTGGCCGCCTCAAGCGCTTTTTCCGCATCCCAAACCGCCTCAAGCAACTCCTGCTCCCTGGCCCGCAGGATGAGCACGTTTTGCTTGAACTCTTCCACCTCGGACAAGGGTATCTCCTTGTTCTGAATGCGGTCGAACAGGCTTTTTTCTTCCGCAAGCCGCCAAGGGATGTAAGCCTCATGGGCCTGCCGGCATTCCTCCAGGGCTTGCCGGGCACATTCCGTTGCGTTCCTGCGGGCTTCCGCTTCCCGTTTGGCGGCATCCTCGCGAAATGCGCGGATCGCCAGCAAACGCCACAGAGGATATGCGCTCATGCGACCAACTCGAACATGTTTTGCAAGCTTGCCTCAAATCCGGTACATTCATCCAGGCCCTGCCTGAGAAAGGCGTTCAAATCATTGACTTTGGCAATGGCCTCATCCGCCTCGGGATCGGCACCTTTCTTGTATTCGCCAATCTGGACCAGCAGTTCCACTTCCTGGTACTTGGCCAGCAAGGCGCGAAAGCGGCCGGCCGCCTTTTTGTGTTCCCTGCTGATGATTGCGTTCATCACCCGGCTCACGCTGGCCAGCACGTCGATGGCGGGGTAATGGTTGGCGGCTGCCAGCTTGCGTGAAAGCACAATATGGCCGTCCAGAATGGACCTGGTTTCATCGGCAATAGGCTCTGTCATGTCATCGCCTTCCACCAGGACGGTATAGAGGGCGGTGATGGAACCCTTGTCGGAATTGCCCGCCCGCTCCATGAGCTGAGGAAGGCTGGAAAAGACGGAAGGCGGGAAACCGCGCCTGGTCGGCGGTTCTCCGGCGGCGAGGCCGATTTCGCGCAGGGCGCGGCCAAAGCGCGTTACGGAGTCCATCAGCAGAAGCACCCTTTTGCCCTGATCCCGAAAGTATTCGGCGATGGCCGTGGCCACATAGGCCGCCTTCAGACGCTCCATGGACGGCCGGTCCGAAGTGGACACCACGAGCACGGATTTCTTGAGTCCTTCCATCCCTAAATCATGTTCAATGAATTCACGAACTTCACGCCCGCGCTCCCCTATCAGGGCGAGTACCGTGACATCCACGGCGGCGCCCCTGACCAGGCAGGATAACAGGGTGGATTTTCCCCCGCCGGCTGCGGCGAAAATGCCCATTCGCTGCCCTTCCCCACAGGTGAGCAAAGCGTCCAGCACGCGCAGGCCAAGACTGACCGGCGTCTTGATTAAGCGCCTGGTCATGGGATTGGGCGGATCGGCATAGACGGGATAGTAATCCGAGGGCGCCAGGGGCGCTTCGCCATCAAGAGGATGTCCCAGCCCGTCCACAATCCTTCCGAGCAAGCCCGGCCCCACCGGGACCATATGGATGGCGCCGGAAGGAATCACCTCCGTGGAAGAGGAAATCCCCTGCAATTTGCCCAAGGGGGTGAGCAGGGCCGCATCCTCCTCAAAACCCACGACTTCGGCCTTGAGTTCCCAATCATCCCATGGGTTTCTCAAGGTGCATATTTCGCCGATTTTCACGCCGGGAACCACAGCGCGGATAATGGTGCCGACAACCTGCTTCACCCTGCCCTTGATTTCCACGGACAGATCGTTGCGCAGGGAGTCGGTAAAAACTTTCGATAAATAGGTATCTTGAGACATAGGCTATACCGATGCTTCTCCGCCAAGACGCCGCATAAAAGAACGGCGTATGGCTTCAAGCTGGGTTTCCACTGAAGCGTCAATAACGCCCAACTCGGATTCCATAGAGCAGCCGCCCCTGGGCAAGCGCGCATCCGGGGCGATGTCCAGCAGGCCGATGCCGGGATAGTCGCGCATGATCTCGCCAAGCCGCTCCTGAACCAGCTCCGCTTCCGCCGGGTTCAGGCGCAGGATGACTTTCTTCTGGCTCCGCACATAGCTGAGGGCCTTTTTGACCACGGAGACAATGCGCTCCCGATCCCCCATATCATCCAGTATCTTGCGCAGCCCTGCGATCACCACATCCACCATGGCGCCTTCCATGCGTTCCAGGTAATCCACGCCGGAGAGCATCTGGTTCATCATGCGTTCGGCGATTTCCATTTTGCCGGCCAAAAGCCCTTCCCGGTATCCTTCTTCCTTGCGTCTTTCATAGGCTTCTTCCGCTTCCCTCATTTTTTCTCCGGCCATGGCCTTTGCCTGTTCCAACACCTCGGAGGCCCTGAGCATTGCGCCGTATTCGGCGGCCCGCAACACGCGCGCGCCGGGCGCCACCTGAAGGCGCGCATCCTTTAAGAGCAGGAGGGGTTCCATTTCGGCTCAAGCTCCTTGCGCAAAATTTTTTCAAGCAGGGCATGCAGGCTGTACTTCTGTTCATCTTCAAGGAAAGCCGCGGGTGGGGCGATGCCCCAGGAGGAGAGAGCGGTCAATTTGCGCCCGAACAGTGTTCCCAGCGCAAGGGGCAGGGCCAGGGCGCAGGTCGAAAGGCAGGCAAGCCCGGCAAGCTTCACGCGGGATACCAGCTCTTCGATGGGGGACTGCTCCTCGGCCTTGGCGCCAAGGGCGTCGGCCAAGCCTTCGGGATCCCGCAGGAAAAACGGGGCGCGCAACACGGCAAACTGGTGCGCGGCATCGCCGAAAGCGGCGCGCAGCGCGCGGACATCCCTGCGGTCCACTCTGGCGGCAACGGTCCGGCAGTGCAAAGCGAGACCCGCATGGACGGCAAGTTCGCGCAACTGTGTTCCCGGCAGCAACAGCAGGCCCTCGGGAAGGGAGGAAAAATCCGCCTCCCGAAGCATCGGCGCAAGGGCGCTTCCTGTCAGGAGCCTGGTCATGCGGGCGAGAGAACGCGGCGATGACAGCAGAAAAGACGGCAGCCGGCCGTTTGCGCTTCCCCCAATGCTCGTAAGGGCGGCAATGTCCTGATCCGGAAAATCCTCGGCGGACGCCAGAAAAAAACGCAGGATGGCGCCGCTGAGAGCATGTTGTGTGCGAATACATGTCGCCGCCCTCATACTTCCCGCCGCCATGTTATTTCCTCGCCGGCGGCCTGGCGCCTGCGCCACAAGAAAAACAGGCCGAAGGCGGCAAGCGCGGTTATGGCTGAACCAATGACAGCGGCAGCCGCCCATTCCCAAAGCGGCGCGGCGGCCGCGACGGGCGGGGACATTTGTCCGGGCAAAGGCTCCTCTGCCGGGAATAACAACACCGTGATGGCGTCATACTGGAGACCGCGCACGCCTGTTTCGATCAATTTTTTGATCTGGTGCACATGCTCTCCCATTTCCATATTCGCGCGGTGGCGTATCAGGACCGAGGCGGAAGAAGGCGTGGCCCGCTCTCCCAGGCTGTCCTGCTCCGGCAACACCAGGTGGACTCTCGCGTCCAGAACGCCGTCTATGATTGCTATGGACCCGCTCAATTCCTGGGCCAGCGCGTGCATAAGGCGGGCGCGCTCTTCCAGGGGAGTGGAAATGATGCCCTCTTTCCGGAACACCTGGCCCAGAGAACTGTAAGAAGTTCTGGGCAGGGCGCGGGCGTTCAGCAGGCTCATGCTTCGCGGCAGGTCGGCTTTACTCACGGTCAGGTCCCAGGTTCCCCTTTCTCCGGCTTTCTTGTCCGCATCAATGCCGTTTTCCAAAAGCAGCGCGAGCATGTCGTTGGCGTCTTTTTCCGAAAGGCCGGTGTACAGATCCATCCTGCATCCAGCCAAAAGCAGAACAAGGAGGGCCAGGCAGACAAGCCAGCAGAGTGATTGAGCAGGCCGGTAACGCATAAATCGCCGCTATCCCTTGGTCAGTTGTTCTATTCCTTCATCCATACGGCTTTGCACCTTGTTCATCATCTCTATGGCTGTGCCGCCCTGCGCAAGGGAACTGCGGACAGCCAACAGTTCTTCCGGGGCGCCCACGCCGCTGACGGGCATAAATCCGGGTGAAAACGGGTCCCCCATGCCCAGGAGGCCTTCCAGTATCGTGTCGCCGGACACCTGGAAGGATCGCGCCAATGTGTCCACAGAGCGTGTTTTCTCCGTAGCGTGGCCGCTGCTTGCAGCGATCTCCGAGGGTCGGAAAAAATTCTCCTGGGCCGGGCCGGGTTCAGTGATCCTGGCCGAAGCATCCGTTTGCAGCGTTGCGGACTCCTCAGGCTTGAGCAGGGCTTCAAAGCGTTCCTGCTCGCCCAACAAGGGCCCTTCCTGGGGCAGGGGCACAGAGCCGGGCAAGCCCCCTTGCCCGCCCTGCCGAAGAATAATGGTCCCCGCGCCCCCCTCAATCATGTCTTCCTCCGGATACTATCCGATTTGGGAATACAGCGCCCTGGCCATAGCTTTATCAGGGCGCTCCGGTTCAAAAGACAAGACAGGGGCCAACTCCTCAAGGGCATCGGCCGTTTTGCCGGCTTCAGCCAGGGCGAGGGCATGGAAAGCGCGCCACACGGGATCCGCCCGGTGGGATGCGCCTTCCTTCTCCAGAAGCTGCGCGCTTTTTTCCGGTTCCCCGGTCAGGATCAGCACCAGCGCTTTTCCAAGCAAAGGCGCGAGCCTGTGGGGCCACGCAGCAGCCATAGCGTCGAACATCGGCCCGGCTTTGCCCGCCAGACCTCTTTCCAGGGCGATAAAGCCCGCGCCGGCCAGCAGCGCGGCGTACTTTTCATCAAGCAACATGGGATTCTCCCTGGTGCTAGCGGTTGACGATGTTCTTCAGGGTTTCTTCAACGGTGGAAGATATCTTGGAAAGCAACCCCACTTTGGTGCTCCACCGGGAGAGCAGGGCGTTGTACTGGATCATTTCGCCTTCAGAGAGTTGGCCGCTTTCCGCCTTTTTCGCCATGGCCTCCATTTCCTTCATGTCCTTGTTCAAGCTGATCTGGAAAGAAGAGTTCATCTTGTCGCTGACGTGCGCGTTGGCGATAGCCATAATAGTCTCCTGTTCAGGTTTGCGGATGCTTGCTCATCCAGTATGCGGTGATGATTTCCTCGGCCAGGGCCATAGTGTCCTTCAAGTTCGCGGCCGCTTGAAAATCCTTTGGCGGCAGGCCTTGATCAATGGATTTGTCCAAAGCCCGGCGTCCTTCCAGCAGACTCGTGCGGACCGCCGCCAGGGTTCGTCCGGAATTGTCCTGGTCCAGGCTGTGTTTCAGGTCAAATGTGGGTGATAATACATCCATGGAATCCGTCTCCGTGTTTCATTGGCAGTAATATACCGTGGCATTCCGCGTTAAGAAGACGCCGTGCGGCAATATATGAAGGACGCGGTACCCGCCGGGGAGGAGCGAACCTTCAGGGAATTCCGTCCGCCCGCCTTCATAGAGCAGACTGTTTTGCCGCGCGGGATTCCGTGACAGTTTCCCGCACAGATCCTCCATGGCCGAAGCTTCCCGCACAGGCAGAGGGGCGTCCCATTCCGCGCGAGCTTCCGGCAAGGGCAGAGTCGAAGGCTCTTCCACTCCGCCTTCGCGCTTCACAAAGGCAATCGGCATTCTGATCATATCGCCCAACTCCCCCAGGAAAATCTGCCATGATCCCGGAGTAGCATTTTCTATGCCATGCACTGCGATTGTGGCGTCCCCCGGCTCAAAACGCAGAAAGTCCATCTGGCGTGCGGCGGCGAGGCGCGCAAGGGTATCCGATACAGCGCTCCAGGTTTTCATTTCCCAGGCAAGCCCCGCAAAAGCCTGCAGTTCCGGCTCAAGCGCTTGTTGCAGCCTTTCCAGGACAGCCTCATCCTTCACATATCCGCGGATGCGCGCGAAGCCCGCCCGTTCCGGGATCACCCGCAAAGAATATCCCAGTTCCTTCGCCCGTGAGCTGAGGTTGTCCGCAAGGGTCCTGGTAAAGCGAAGTTCCAAAACAAGGGAAGGCAGAAGCTGCCTTGCTGTCTTTTCCAAAGCTGCTCCCTGCTGCTCGGCGTCAAGCCAGCCCCTGAGTACGGGCCTGCCGTCCCCGTCGCGTTCCAGGCGCACTCCCGGATACGCTCCGCGATCCAGCATGCTCTGAACCTGCCTGAAGGCTTCATCCGGTTTCGGGCTGCTTTGCTGAAACCATAGGGCCAGACCAAACAAAGCAAGAGCGCTTGCGACGAAAAAGAGCGTTTTCCCCTTGAGCGGAAACGCCGGTAGGCGCCCGCCCAGCCGGAGCGCCGCTTCCTCTGGTATTGCCGTAGCCGCGACAGGCATCGCGACAGGCGCAACGTTAGTTGATGCAAAGCCTCCACAGCCTTCAACGCCAGAAGCCGGGGCAGAAACGGGCTTGGAAACTCCCTCCAGAAATGATGCGGGCCAACCCCCTTCAGCCGGCCCCAGGCACAGCCATGTATCTCCAAGGACATAGACCTGAAAATCCTCCACCTCAACGCCGTCATCCGTCAATGGCTGCCCGCCCGCCAGGATGGCGCCTTCCACCGGCTTCAGCCTTGCCGCGCCGTTCAGGCTGAGCAGCGCATGCCTCGCGACTACCGTCGGATCGCACAAGACCAAATCACAGGCGTCGTCCGTGCCGATCAGGACTTCCCCGCTCTCCGGCAGAGGCACATTGCCGCCCTTGTTAGGGCCGGAGAGAATTTTCATGTGTCGGGCATTCATGCCTTGTATCCGTCCAAAGACACGCTTACCGTATCCGTGGCGCTTGCCGGCGCGCGCCTCGGTGATGGTTGCATGGTTCTCTGCTCACAGTTCGGTTCCGCTCCTCTTGCGCGTACAGCCACCGGAAGAGGGTTGAGGAGGATAGTGCTGCGCGAGTTGCAGATCCCTGGTAAAGGCCTCCTCCGGCACTTGCTGGCTTGCGGTCAATTCCGCAAGATTCACCAGCCTCGGCGCAATGGCGAACAACCTTTCAATCTTTTGCACAGTGTTGGTTTTGGTTTTGAACAGGTATCCGAGAATGGGAATATTCATCAGCACCGGAGCACCGCTTACGTCGGCAAGGGACTTTTCATAGTAATACCCGCCGATGACAAGGGCCTGGTTTTCATTGACCACGGCCTGGGTTTTGATGGAACTCCTGCCGACAATGGGCACTTGATCCACTTCCCCCGAGGTTGTGTTCCCGTCGTCCACCTGGATGAACATGCGGATCGCCGCGCCGCTCTCGCTCCGCTCAACATGGGGGGTGACCCGAAGCACCGTTCCATAGGTGATGTCAAAGAGGTCCACCTGTTCATATCCGGCCACGCGCACATAAAAGGTACTCACATGCTCCAGCGACGCCTGCATATTGTCCAGGGTCAACACCTTGGGGCGGGACAGCACGGCGGCGTCTCCGGTGGCTTCCAGGGCGTGGACGCGGGTCATAAGAACATCAAGCCCATGAGTATAGATGGTGCTGATGTTCATCCCCGAACCGTATGGGCTTCTGAAATCCACCGGGCTGGTCGGCGGGCCGACGTTGACGCCCCCAACGATGTTGACGTGATCGCTGATCCTGATATTTCCCGCCCAGCTCAGGCCCAGTTCCGAAACCCGGTTGACGTTCACTTCCAGTATCGCCACCTGGATTTCCACCAGCTCGACCGGCTGGTCCAACTGTTGAATGGTTCTGGCGTATTGTTCCATGCGATCACGGGTATCCCACACCACCACCGCGTTCAGCCTGGGGTCGGCCAGAATGCGGGCGGAAGAAATGAGGGCGGCTGTTGTTTCCACAGGTTCGAAAGCTGCGCTTTCACGCTGGTTCGACGAGTTGCGGACCAGGCCCTGGCCGCGCAGTCCCACAGGGTTGGTCGAACGCGGCGCGCTTGCGGAGCTTATGCCATGGTCGCCGGTAATAGTGCGCAGCAGGGTGGCGACGCCCGGTATGGTCATCGTCGTATGGTGGCTGTCGATGGTAAAATCGTCAGCCCGCGCATGCTTGAGGCGAAAAACCTGCATCTGCATGTCTTGCGCGGCGTGGCTGTCTATGTTGTTGATCAGGCCGAGTATGGTTTCCACATATTGCGGCGGCCCGGAAATATTGATCAGGCGTTGATCTTCATGGGCCCGCCAGGGAAAACGGGCGTCAAGCACGCCCATGGCTCTGAGGGTGGCGCGCAGTTGCGCGGGAGACATCCAGCGCAGCCTCACCATGGCGTTCCTGTGCTCTTCGAGTTTGTCGAAATAGACCGCCACTCCGTTGTAATACCAAGAAATTCCATGGGCTTTGCTTATGGAGTCGAGAAAGTCCGATGCCCTGGCAAAGCGAAAGATGCCGTTTACCTCGCCGGAAATGTTCGGGCTCAGCACGGCGGCTGTATTATGTCTCAAGCATAAGGCCCTCAGCATTTCCGACAGGGGTTCATTTTTGGCTTCGTAATACAATTCCCGGTTCGCCCAAGGCAGCGGTTCGGCGCGAACCTGCAATACCAGCGGCAACAGAAGCAGCAGAGAAAGGCCCATGCATACAAGGCGTGATGCACTAGAGCGTCGGGGCATGCTGTTACCCTTTTCCTGGAAAGAACGCCCGCGGTCTGGAAGACGAAGTTCCCTTCGGGCCGATGGCCAGGCCCCATTTTTCCGCCTCGTTCAAAAACATTTCTACCGCACGCACAAAGGCCTGCGGCTCGGCAGGGAGCCTGGCTTGCAACAGAAGCCCCCCATCCGGCGAGAGAGCGGGAACAAGAAATATGCGCGTTCCTTCTTCCGGCAGAAGACCGAGCCCGGCCCGCAAAGCCCTGCGGAAAAACGCGCGCCTGTCAGCGGAGGGAGGCGGATCGGCAAGGGGCATGCTCACGGCCAAGGCGTCGCCATGCTGGATGAAGGACAGATCCATATTCCCCTCAAAGCGGATCCGGTATTTCCCGCCGCTTTCATGATATGCGGGAGAAGCTCCCACAGCTTGCAGAAGCGCGGTAAAACATTTCGCCAACATACGCCCTCCAGGCCCTATCAATACCTTGCTGAAATAGTGGTCAACATCATTTCCCGTCTTCCGCGCCCATGCCGTATGGAAGGGATGAGCCGGACGTCCCGGCGCTCTCAATACCGTAATCAATATTTTCCGCGATGCAACAGTCGGGGATCTATACCCGGCATAGGCATCGCATGAAGGCAAGCACAGTCACCAGGTAGAGAAGTTCAAGCCTTAAAAGTATCGTATCCTGTGAGCCGAAATAAGGCTGTTGCCAGAGCTTTGTACAATAATCCCCCTAAGGATTATTGGCGACACGTCTGACGCTCCTGGCGCTGTTGGTATTTTATAGCAAATATTTTTTATGATGCAATACTTAGGCTTCTCTACCGGGTATAGCGCAGCGCTATGATGCAATACTTAGGCTTCTCTACCGGGTATAGCGCAGCGCATGGTGACAAGACAAAAATATGCCGTATATAGACTCTCAACTGTTGCATTATACATAAAAATTTTGGATATACTCAAACTGAACGGATTGTCTTTTGAGGTTGTTGCATAAAACGCGCCGCCTGAGTCTGACCTCAAAAGCGCCATGTTGCTCACTCGGTATCCAATGTGGAAACAAATTGTCCGCCGGTTCTGTCGTTTCCCGCGTGCCGGCAGTCTTTCGGGACAGGAAAATTCCGGCCTTGTCCCCGCCGTTGTTGCAAAAACGGCATGGTGGGGATGTGCTGGCATATATCTGGCAATGCTTCAAACATTCTAATGGAGGAAGTGGAACGATGAGTCAGGAAAAAGAAATGCAGGCGACACATGAGGACTTCAGCACGCCCCTTGCGCAGTTGCGCGCGCTGCTTTCCGGACAGAGCGCCGAGCTGCGGGGCATGATCGCCGAAGCGGAACAGTTGGGCGTGCCCGTGCATATTCAGCCGGACATGGAGGCAATACGGGCAGCGGCGCCGGCCGATGTTTTTGAGCAATTGCAAAAAACGGCCGCGCAAGTGCGCGACATTGACGAAGAATTGTCCGCACGCCCCGAAACTGCCGCAAAGCTCCCGCGCAAAATGCGCAACAGAATATAATAAAGGAGAGAGGTTTGCCATGTCCCAGACCGCGAATAACGTGGAAGTAAGCGAAGCTGATGTCGAGCGCATCCGGAAACACCTGGAAGACCTGGCCGGCCGCGTCGTGAGCGGCGATACGACCCTGAAGATCGAACTCGGCCTCTCCGATGCGGAAATGGAAGCCATGTACGCCGTCGCCCACAACCAGTACATGAACAAGCGTTACCAGGACGCCCTGGCGGCCTTCAGCCTGCTGCTGCTCTTTGATCCGTTGCAGTACAAGTACTTGCTGGGCCAGGCCTCCTGCCTGCAAATGGCCGGGCACCACGAGGCGGCCAGCGTCTGTTACTATACGGCGGCCGCCGCCGGGCCGGATGAACCAGCCCCCTACCTGCACATGGCCGAATGCCTGTTGAAAATGAAAGAGCCTGAAAGCGCCAGGGCAGCCTTGCACAAAGCCACGGCTCTGGCCGGAGAGGCTGCGGAATACGGCGCCTATCGCCGACAGGCGGAAGCCATGCTGGAAAATCTGCAAAATTAAACAATCGTGAGGAAGCAGCCATGACCCAAGTTGGATCCCCAGGCTCAGGCATTGCCGTACCCGTTCCGAACGCCGATTCCAGCCCCGCTTCGAGCAAGGCCAAGAGCGGCGCGGGCGTTCAGTCGAGTGGAACAGCCCGGTCGGAAGACGTGGGCGGAACGCCGCTGTCCGCGCCCCGGTCCGCGGAACCCCATACAGCCAACGGCAGCCCTTCTCTGCCGCTTTCCACCCTCGATCCGGCGGACATGATGATCAAGCTCACGGCCCTCATGTCCAAGATCGCGGAAGCAAGCGTTCAGGCCCGCGAAGCCGAACTCAGCTCCAAGAATGAGGAGTTGAAGATGCACCACCAGCAGCGCATCGCGGAGATGAAGGCCTATTACGAAAAAATGGATGAATCCAAGGAACTTTCCGTGGGATTTTTTTCCCGCATGGTCCGCGCGGTCAACGCGGCGGTGACGGGCGACATGGGCAGGGCCTTTGATGAACTCGGCAAGGGCATTACCCAGAATCCCATGGTCTTTGTCGGCGTGCTGGCCGCCATAGCCACGCCGGCGATTGCCGTGTGCTGCCCGACCCTTCTCGTGGTCACCGTTCCCCTCATGCTGTACTGCGTAACCCAGGTCATGCAGGACGGCGAACTCATGCATGGGGTGGGCGAGCTTCTCGGGATGGGCTAAGACG
>Ga0099364_10006965_pt1 | contig 16286 bp, 9 predicted proteins | sample TergutTh196P3_FD_73070 | JGI IMG/M metagenome (GOLD analysis project Ga0099364, IMG submission 73070) | Microcerotermes parvus P3 segment gut microbial communities from Pointe-Noire, Republic of the Congo - Th196 P3 | ecosystem: Host-associated > Arthropoda: Insects > Digestive system > Gut ...
GAAATGGGTGTTCGAGAGCTGTGTCGTCACCGGAATAAACGCGGATGGCTCGCCCTGCATGCTGGACGGCTATGTCTGTGACGTGACCTGGCAGCGGCAATACGAAAGCGTTGAGCTGAAAAACCGCGCCAAAAGTGAATTTTTGGCGACCATGAGCCACGAAATACGCACACCCATGAACAGCATCATGGGCTTTGCCGAGCTGGCCCTGGATAGCGCCACGATGACGCAGATGAAGGATTATCTCAGTAAAATCACCGATTCCACCTCGTGGCTGTTGCGCATAATCAACGACATCCTGGACATTTCCAAGATAGAGGCCGGCAAGATGGAACTGGAAAGCGTGCCCTTTGGCCTGGACGAGGTATTCACGCGCTGCCAGTCGGTCATACTCCCGCCCGTCAAGGAAAAGGGCCTGGATTTGCGCATATATGTCGAGCCCGCCCAAGGCAGGCTCCTGGTGGGCGACCCGGTGCGGCTCTACCAAGTCCTGATGAATTTGCTGACCAACGCCGTAAAGTTCACGGACAAGGGAGTAATCAAGTTTTCCGCCCTGCTAAAAACGTGTGAAGGGGAACGGGCGACGATTTATTTCGAGGTGCAAGACTCCGGCATAGGCATGAGCACCGAGCAGATAGAAAAGATATTTGACCCCTTTATCCAGGCCGATTCCAGCACCACCCGCAACTATGGCGGCACCGGCTTAGGCCTGGCCATATCCAAAAACATTGTCGATCTCATGGGCGGCAACCTGGTAGTGGATAGCACACCGGGAGAGGGCAGCAGGTTTGGCTTTGAGCTGGCATTTGATACCGTGGATGCCGCTGAGGCGGGCCCGGCTTCCGGCGAGATCGTCTTTACCGAAAAACCCTGTTTCGATGCCCTGGTCTTGGTCTGCGACGATAATCCCATGAATCAGGAGGTAATCAGCGAACACCTGTCCCGCGTGGGTATCCGCTCGGTGGCGGCAGACAACGGCCGGGCCGGGGTCGAGGCCGTGCGTGAGCGCATGCGGGAGGGTGCCGAGCAATTTGACCTGATCTTCATGGATATGTTCATGCCCATCATGGACGGGCTGGAGGCGGCGGATGAAATAGAAAAGCTGGGCGCGGGCCTGCCGATGGTGGCGATGACAGCCAACGTGATGACCAGCGAACTGGAAAAATATAAAAAACACGGGATGCCGGACTGCCTGGGCAAGCCCTTCACATCGCAGGAGCTGTGGCGCATTTTGCTTAAATACCTGACACCGCTGGGCATGAATCCCCTGTACGATGAAAACGAGCCCAGTTGCGAGGAAAGCTTAAGGAAGCTCTGCATCAACTTCTTAAAGAACAACAGCGCCGCTCATGTGGAAATAGACGAGGCGCTAAAGGCTGGTGACCTGAAACTGGCCCACAGGCTGGCCCATTCCCTAAAGAGCAGCGCCGGCATGATAGGCAAAACCGGACTGAGGGATGCCGCCGAGGAAGTGGAAACCCTGCTAAAAGACCGGATAGACTCGATTTTGGACAGCAAAATGGAGCGGCTGAAAACAGAAATGGAGACGGTGCTGATAGAGCTTAGCCCCCTGCTCGCGGACACTGCCCCCACAGAACATAAACTGCTTAGTCCGGCGGAAGCCACCAGCCTGCTGGATAGGCTGGAAGGCATGCTGAAAAATCTTAATCCGGAGTGCGAAAGCTTATTGGACGAACTGTCAGGAGTGCCCGGCTCTGAGCAACTGGCGCAAAGTATCGAGGAATATAATTTCGCGGCCGCGCTGGAAGCGTTACTGGAGTTGCGGGGCAAGGTAGTGTCAAGTGGTTGATGAAAAGAAAGGGATTCGTCATTGCGAGGCCGCTTTACAGGCCGAAGCAATCCAGAGCTAGAGATTCGCCTGCTTTTATTACTGGATTGCACCTGCGCATAGCGCAGGATGGCCACTTCCGCAAAGCGGAAGAGTGGCTCGCAATGACGGGTAGGGTCGCACGCCTTTGGAGGAAAAACATGATTGAAAAAAAGAAATACAGCATCCTGATCGTGGACGACGAAAAATCCAATATCATGGTACTCTCGCGCACCCTGGCCGCAGACTACAGCGTCCTTGCGGCCAAATGCGGAGAAGACGCGCTGGAGGCCGCCAGAAAATACCTGCCGGACCTTATCTTGCTGGACATCATCATGCCGGACATGGACGGATACGCCGTGCTGGATGCCATAAAAGCCTCTGCGGAGATGCGCCATATCCCCGTCATTTTCGTCGCCGGCCTAAACGACCCGGAAGATGAAGTCAAGGGCCTGGCCCTGGGGGCGGTGGACTTCATCAAAAAACCCATTGTGCCCGACATCATCAAAATGCGCGTAAAAAAACAACTGGCTGTCACGGAGCAGCTGAAGGCCGCGCGCAGCGAGACCGCCAACTTCAAACTGGCCAGTGAAGCGATGAAAATAGCCCTGTGGACGATGGATGTGGTCGCCGACGATCCGGTAAACAGCGAAAACGCCTTCATGTGGTCGCAGGAATTCCGTCATATGTTGGGCTTTACCGATGAAAACGACTTCCCGAACAGACTGCGGAGCTGGAGCGACCGTCTGCATCCGGAGGATAAGGACAAGAGCGTGGCGGCCTTTGCCGCCCACATGAACGACTATAGCGGCCAAACCCCCTACGAGATAGAATACCGCCTGAAAAACAAAAACGGCGAGTACCGCCACTACGACGGCATCGGCTCATCACTGAGGACAGAGGAAGGTGTGCCGATACGGGTGTCGGGCTATATCCGGGACATCACCGAGAAAAAGCTGATAGAGGAAGCCCTGGCCAAGCGGGACAAGATGCTGCGGGCAGTCAATGGCGCCGCCGAGGTCCTGCTCATGGCAGGGGAAGGGGATGTATTCAAGGGTTCGCTGGAGAAAGGGATGGAGATAATTGGCCAGAGCGTGGGCGCGGACTGCGTGGAGCTGTGGCAAAACGAGAGCGGGGATGACGGCTTAAATGCCGTCCTCATACACCATTGGGTCAGCGAAGCCGGTAAAAAAATACTGCCCGAGCTCCCCGTCAAGCGGTTTGCCTATAAGGACACACCGGAGTGGGAGGCGCGTCTTTCGGATGGGGAGCATATCAAAGGGCCGGTGACTTATCTGGAAAAAGCAGACCAGGACTTCCTTGCGCCATTCAAGATAGAGAGCGTTTTGGTCATACCGATATTCATCGACAATGGCTTTTGGGGTTTCTCCTGTATAGACGACTGCCTGGAGCAGCGCGACTTCACGGAAGACGAAGTGGGCATTTTGCGTTCGGTGAGCTATATGCTGGCCAACGCCGTCAACCGCGATGTACTGGCCACGGCGATGAGAAGGGCCGAGATCGCCGAGGAATCCAACAAAGCAAAGAGCCGCTTCCTGGCCACGATGAGCCACGAGATACGCACGCCGATGAATTCGATCATGGGCTTTTCAGAACTGGGCCTTAATAGCCCGGAAGGATTGTTGCCGCCCAATGTGATGGATTATTTTGCCAAGATAAAGGACTCCACCAGATGGCTCCTTAATATCGTGAATGACATCTTGGATATATCGAAGATAGAGTCGGGCAAGATGGAGCTGGAGCGGATGGCCTTTGACCTGGGCGGTGTCATATCGCATTGCGAGTCGGTGGTATGGCCGAGAATAGAAGAAAAGGGGCTGGCCTTCAAGCTGCGTTGCGAAGCACCGGAGGGCAAAAATCTCCTGGGCGATCCCGTGCGCCTCTACCAAGCCCTGATGAATTTATTATCTAATGCGGTCAAGTTCACGGAAACAGGCACGGTGGAACTGACGGCCAAGCTGGGCGAGGCGGGCGCGGATTTTGCCAAAATATATTTTGAAGTGAAAGATTCGGGGATAGGCATGAGCCGCGAGCAGAGCGAGAAGGTCTTTGCCCCCTTTATCCAGGCCGATTCCAGCACCACCCGCAACTACGGCGGCACGGGCCTGGGGCTGGCCATCACCAAAAACATGGTCGAGCTGATGGGCGGTGAGCTGATGGTCGAAAGCACGTTGGGCGTCGGCACGGCCTTTAGTTTCGAAATAAAATTTGAAACCCTGGATGCCTCCGATGAGCTGGGGGCGGCGGTCGGCCAAGGCATTATCGACAAGCCGCATTTTGAAGGCCTGGTACTGGTCTGCGACGACAACCACATGAACCAGGAAGTAATCTGTGAACACTTGCTCCATGTGGGCTTAAGTCCGGTGGTGGCGGAAAATGGCAAGATAGGCGTGGACATGGTCATGGGACGCCTGGAAAGAGGCGAGACACCCTTTGACCTGGTCTTCATGGACATGTATATGCCGGTGATGGACGGGATGGAGGCCGCCTCCAGGATCATGGCCCTGAATGAGGGTACGCCGATCATCGCCATGACCGCCAACATAATGGAGAGCGACCTGGAAAACTATCGCAACCACGGCATGCCTTATTATCTGGGCAAGCCCTTCACGTCGCAGGAGCTGTGGCGCATCCTCTTAAAATACCTAAAACCCCTTAAACAGGATAAAAAGCCCAAAGATAAAGAAGTACAGCGCTCTTTCTCCGAGGACGAGCTGCAACTGCGGCTGATGGTCAACTTCGTCAAAAATAACCAGACCAAGGTGGACGAGATAAAGGCGGCGATAGCGGAGGGTGACATCAAGCTGGCGCACAGATTGGCCCATACCCTGAAGGGTAACGCCGGCCTTATCGGCAAGACCGGGCTCAAAAACGCTGCCCAGGGGGTGGAAGCTTTTTTGAAAAAGGGCAGCCTGCCCGTTCCCGAGGGCAACATGAACCATTTAGCCGTCGAGCTGGAAGCGGTGCTTGTTTCACTTAGGCCGCTATTAGAGGAACCCAGAAAGGAACGGGAAGCCCTGAGCGAGGAAGAAACACTGGTTTTGTTTGAGCAGCTGGCAGAAATGCTGGAAAATATCAATCCTGAATGTGTCAATCTGTTGGAATCTTTGCGGGCGGTAAAGGGCAGCGAGGAATTGTGCGCCAACATAGAAGACTATGACTTTGAGACGGCGGCCGGCACCTTGGCTGTTTTGAGAAAAAATTGGAGTAAGGAATGACAGACGCAAAAAAATTCTCCATCCTGATTGTGGATGACGAAAGTGCCAATATCTTAAACCTGACCCACATTCTGGGGGCGGATTATACGATATATGCGGCCAAAAACGGCGCCAGCGCCATAAAGGCGGCCAAAAAACATCTGCCGGACGTCATTTTACTGGACATTATCATGCCGGACATGGACGGATACGAGGTACTGGCCGCGCTCAAGGAATCCGAGCGGACAAAGAGCATACCCGTTATCTTTGTCACGGGCCTAAGCGAGGCCGGCGAGGAAGAAAAAGGCCTGGTGTTCGGGGCCGCCGATTATCTGATCAAACCCTTCTCCCCGGCCCTGGTCAAGCTGCGGGTGCAAAACCAGCTAAAGCTCATCGAGCAGTTTAGGACCAACGAATACGACATAATGAAATACAAGCTGGCCAACGATGCCCTGAAAATCGCCCTCTGGGACATGGACGTGGTCAGCGCCGACCCGGTAAATCCCGTCAATAAGTTTACCTGGACCCAGGAATTCCGTCAAATGCTGGGCTTTACGGACGAAAGCGACTTTCCCGACATCCTTCAAAGTTGGAGCGACCGTCTGCATCCGGAGGACAAGGAAAAGGCCACCTCTGCCTTTGCCGCCCACTTAAACGACTACAGCGGACAGACCCCCTTCGACATCGAATACCGCCTGAAGCTAAAAAATGGCGACTATCATTTTTTCCATGCCCTGGGAACCACCCAAAGGGATAAAGACGGCGTGCCGCTCCGGGTGGCCGGCGCCCTGATGGACATAAGCGAAAAGCGGGAGATGGAAAACGAAAGAGCCAACTTTATCGCCTGGATAGAGGCCAATGCCCATTGGTATAAGTCCATCTTGGATGCCATTCCCCTGCCCATAAACGTCACCGACACAGAAATGAGGTATACCTTTGTCAACAAAGCCCTGGAGGAGCTGGCTGGAAGAAAGTCCGAGGACGTGATTGGCAAGCCCTGCGACAACAGGCAGATAGGGATGTGCGCAGGCAAGGCTTGCGGGCCGCTCTGCCACAAGCGCAGTTTGCAGCAGACCTATGTGAATGTCGGGGATTCCACCTATCAAATCGAGGTGGAGCTATTGCGCGACATGGAGGGCAGTGCCGCCGGTTATATCGAGGTCGCCCATGACATCACAAATATTCAAACGCTGGCAAAGCAGCAGGCGGAAGCCGAGATGACCAGCCGGGCCAAATCGTCATTTTTGGCCAACATGAGCCACGAAATCCGCACCCCGATGAACGCCATCTGGGGCATCACGGAAATACTCTTGCAAGATAGCTCTTTATCCAAAGAGACGATGGACGGCCTGGCCAGAATATACAATTCCTGTAATCTGCTGCTGGGCATCATCAATGACATTCTGGATCTGTCCAAGATAGAAGCGGGAAAGCTCGATATAAATCCCGCCCCCTATGACACGGCCAGCCTGATAAACGATGCCATTCAACTAAATATCATGCGCCGTGGCGAAAAATCAATCGAGTTTATCGTGAAAATAGACGAAAACATCCCCGCCAAGCTCGTAGGCGACGAGATACGGATTAAGCAAATCCTGAACAATCTCTTGTCCAATGCCTTCAAATACACGGAAGAAGGCGAAATCACCCTCTGCGCACACTTTGAGCGCGATGAAGGCATGTTGGTCTTTTCCGTGCAAGATACCGGCCACGGCATGACGGCGGAGCAAGTGGAAAAACTCTTCGACGAGTATTCGCGCTTCCAGCAAGGCAGCGGGCGGACGATCGAGGGTACGGGCCTGGGGATGGCCATTACCCGCCATATGCTGGATTTGATGGGCGGCGTGGCCCATGTGGAAAGCAAGCCGGGCAAGGGCTCCATCTTCACCGTCTCCCTGCCGCAGGGCGTGGTGGATGATGCGGTATTGGGCGCCAAGCTGGCGGATAATTTGCAAAACCAGCGGATGATGAAATATATGTCGGGGATTAAAAGCTCGCAGACGATACGTGCCCGGATGCCCTATGGCAGCGTCTTGGTGGTGGACGATGTGGAGACCAACCTCTATGTTGCCGAGGGCTTGATGAAGCCCTATGGTTTGAAGATAGACACGACCATGAGCGGCAAGGGTGCGATAGACAAAATCAAAAAAGGCGCGGAATATGATGTCATTTTCATGGACCATATGATGCCGATAATGGATGGCGTGGAGGCGGTGGGTATCATCCGTTCCCTGGGCTACAAAAAACCCATTGTCGCCCTGACGGCCAATGCCCTGGTCGGCCAGGCGGACATGCTGCTGGAAAATGGCTTCGATGAATTCATCGCGAAGCCGATAGACATCCGCCGCCTGGATTCCATTCTGAATAAGTTGGTCCGCGACAGACAGCCACAGGAAGTCCTCCTGGCCCTGGCGGAAGAGGGTAGCGGCACCGAGACGAAAGCAGATAATACCCTCCTGCCCTTTGTCGGCGAGATTGCCGGCCTGGACATCGAGCAGGGCCTGGCCCGCTATTTTGGCGACACGGACACATACATGAAAATACTGCGCTCCTATGTGGCCAGTACGCGCTCCATGCTGGAGACGGTAAAAAACGGCGCATCTGAGGACATAAAATTCTACGAAACCACCGTTCACGGCATCAAGGGAGCCAGCTATGATTTATTTGCAAACGACGTAGGCGACAAGGCAAAAGCGCTGGAAATGGCGGCCAAAAACCGCGACCTGGACTATATAGCAGAGGAAAACGCGGCCTTTGTCTCAGACACTGCCACATTTATCGGGCAGATAGAAGCATTGATAAAGAGCGTGAATGAACAAGCCGACAAACCTAAAAAAGACCGGCCGGACGAGAATGCGCTGGCTGCCCTGCTGGCCGCCTGCGACATATACGACATGGACGGTGCCGACGCGGCGATGGCCCAAATCGAACAGTACACATACACCGCCGACGACGGGTTGGCGGAATGGCTGCGGGTGAATGTGGATCTGGTGAACTTTAAGGAAATCGCGGAACGTTTGGGCTCGTAGGGGCGATGTCCTCGGTCGCCCGCCATAGAACAGGAGAAAAACATGGCCGACGAAAACAACACAGAAATCAAAACCGTAACAGAGGCCCCGCGCAAGCGTATCATCTGCGTGGACGACGTACAGGTCATGCTGCTGTCGATCAAAAGCAGACTCAGCACCCAGTACGAAGTCTTCATGGCCCAAACCGCCCTAAAGCTCTTTGAACTGCTGGGCAAAATGACACCCGACCTCATCATCCTGGATATAGACATGCCGGATGCCAGCGGCTATGACATCATCAAGCGGCTAAAAAGGGAGGAACGCTTTGCGGACATACCCATCATGTTCCTGACGGGAAAAAACGACAAAGACAGCGTGATGATGGCCTTTAACCTGGGCGCGGACGACATCTTGTTTAAGCCCGTGAATGACAAGGTGCTGATGGACAGGGTCGCCGACCAGCTGAGCCCGGCCGTGCGCGATGAAACGCGCCCGATAATACTGGCCGTGGACGATTCCCCCAGCATCCTAAAGGCGGTAAACGCTATCCTGAACGATTTGTACAAGGTCTACACCCTGCCTAATCCGATAGCCCTTTCAGAAATACTAAAGCGCCTGACCCCGGATCTGTTCATACTGGATTGCAACATGCCCAAGCTGAGCGGCTTCGACCTCATCAAAATCATCAGAAACACCGCCCACCATAAGGAAACGCCGATAGTATTTCTGACATCGGAACTAAACAAGGATACCGTGGCGGCGGCGATGGGCTTTGGGGTCAGCGACTATATCGGAAAGCCGATAAATGAGGAAATCCTGAGACAAAAAATAGCGGCCCAGATGGTAGACTTCAAAAAGCGGCGGATTATGCGGTATTTAGATTAAGCAGTTCTTCACGATTAGAACTCCGGCAACCACACCTTCATTCGGCCCAGCCCCCTGTTGCCCCAAACATGATAGGGGATTCCCGTGAGGGTGTAGGTCGTGGCTTCGGGGGCCTCGTATGAGTATAGGTCGGCGGGAGCGTCAAGGCGCACGCCGGCTATTTTTATGGCTTTAATGTCGCCCAGAATGTCATCTACAAAAGTTAGCGGCGACGGGACGGCATCCCCTAGCAGCATAAGACGGTTTATCTCATCGTCGTTGTCCGCATCTTCGAAGCAGTAGCAAAGCGCCCCGGCAATGACGGCGTATTTACCCAGGTTTGCCGCCACATCCACGCGGGCGTAAACCTTCTTGGGGCTAATATCCATTGTGAACGAGAGCGTATCATGGGTCGCAAGGCCGCTTATTTTGGCATAGCCCTTGTTTATTTCGACGGCTGTTTCTTTGGCATTGACAGAAAAGGTATTTTTTTTGCTCCACCCGGGAACGCGGATATAAAACGAAAGTGCGGGGGAAATGCGTTTTATCTGATAGGTCACGGTATCGCCATGGGGAAAGTCCGTGGACACCACGATATGCGCCTGTTCGTCCACATACTCGCCGCCGATGAATAAATCCGCATAGAGGGCATCTTTGTCCGCATGGAAGGCATAGCGACCCAGCGAAGCAAGCAGCCGCGCCGCGTTGGGCGGGCAGCAAGCGCAGGCGTACCAATGCGGACGCTGCTTTTTGATATGTCTGACAACGGGCACCTCTTCCGCGTATGCGGGGTCAAAGTCCAGCGGATTGGTGTAAAAGAAATGCCGGCCGTCTAAACCGATACCCGCCAGGACGGTATTATAGAGTGAGCGCTCCATTACGTCGGCATACTGGGCCTGATGTGTGAGCGCGAGCATTTCCTTGGCAAAAAAGATGAGGGCAATGGAGGCGCAGGTTTCGTTGTAGGCGGTGTCGTTGGGCAAATCGTAGTCTGCGGTAAAACACTCATGCCCGGGGGCGCTGGAGCCGATGCCGCCCGTGATGTACATACGCCGATTCACGATACTGTCCCACATCCGCTCACAGGCCATAAGCAACGTCCGGTCACCCGTTTCCCTGGCCGCCATCGCCATGCCCGTGTAGAGGTATACCGCCCTCACGGCATGGCCAACGGCGTGTTGTTCCTCGCGGACGGGATGGCTCACCTGTGCGTAGTTGGTGTCGATTTCGGCGTTTATGTCCCCCCAGCGCACCCAGCCGCGTTTGCGGCGTTCTTCTTCAAAAAAGCGCGGGTTTTGCCCCCGCTCGTCTATGAAGTACTGGGCGGCTTCCAGGTAACGCCGATCCGCTGTTGTGCGGTACAAACGCAGCAGGGCCAGTTCAATTTCCGGATGCCCCGGTACCCCCGTTTGCTTGCCCGGAGCATGCCCAAAGGTATCGTAAATCAAATCCGCCATTTTTTTGGCGATGGTAAGCAACGCCTCCTTGCCCGTGGCTTCGTAGTAGGCCACGCCCGCTTCTATCATATGCCCCATGCAGTATAGCTCGTGGTCTTCGTGGAGGTTTTGCCATCGTTTTTCGGGATGTTTTATCGTGTAGAAACTGTTAAGATACCCGTCCGCGGTCTGCGCCTTGCCGATAAGGCGAATGACCTCGTCGGCCTTTGCTTCCAGCAGGGCATTGGGCTTGATTAACAACGAATAGGCCAGCGCTTCCAGCCACTTGGCGACATCGCTATCTTGAAAAACCATGCCGTAATGCTCACCATCTGCTTCCCCGGCGGCAATGCGGAAATTTTCGATGGCATGGCTCTTTTCGATGTCTGCCCCGGCCGTATCGGCCAGCACATCGTATTGGAAAGGCAGCATCACATCGCATACCAGGTCTTGATATTTGTTAAAGAAACGGTCGTTGATTTTGAAAGGATCTTTTTTCATGGTGACTCCTTTGTGTATGTCATTGCGGGCTTGACCCGCAATCTGGTGTATAACCTTGCAGATGTTTTGACCTAGCTTTCATTATATGGTACAATCATGGTCGTAGTCAAGGCAGCGGGGAAAGTGTCAAGCGGATTATGAAAAGGAGCGTGTCATTGCTACGGTACGCGAAGCGTACCTGCTGACCCGCAATCCCCTACGTGGGGGATTCCGCATAAAAACATTGCGGAATGACAAAGACAGGGAAGCGAGGACAGACCATGAAAACAATCAGAACAACAATCATCATCGTATTAACCATGGCATTGCTTGGCGCCTGCCAGGGCGTGGCGGACGACGCAGCGCCAACCACGGTAAATGTCGCCGTCCTCAAAGGCCCGACCGGTATTGGCGCGGTGCAAATGATGGATGCGGTGGAAAGCGGCCAAATTACATCCAATGATTATAATTTCGAAGTAGTCGGCGCGGTGGACGAGATTGTGCCGGGCCTGGCGCGGGGGGAGCTGGACATCGCCGCCGTTCCCGCCAATTTGGCTGCAGTTTTATATAACAATACCGATGGCGGGGTCCAAGTGCTGGCCATCCATACCCTGGGCATGATTTACATTGTCGAAAACGGTGATACCATCCACAGTGTTGCGGATTTGCGCGGGCGGGAGATCATCGCCGCCGGCAAGGGCGGGCCCCAGGAATTTGCCCTGAACTATATCCTTGAATCAAATGGCCTTAATCCGGAGCAGGATTTGGCCATCGAATGGAAGTCAGAGCATACGGAGGTGGTGGCCTCCCTGCTTGCGGAACCGGGAACCATTGCCCTGCTGCCGCAGCCCTTTGTCACGACCGCCCGGATGGCGGATGACGACATCCGCATGGCCCTGGATCTGGACGAGGAATGGGATCGCGTCCAAGCGGCAGCAGATGAAAACAGTGCCCTGATCATGGGCGTGATGGTCGCGCGGACGGACTTTATTGCGGAAAACCCGGCGGTGATAACAGATTTTCTGGGCCACTACGCCGCCTCCATCGCTTTTGCGAATGATAATGTGGAGGAATGTGCCGCCTTGGTTGGCAAATACGGCCTTTTCCCCGAAGAAGTGGCAAGAATGGCGATTCCCTATTGCAAGATAACGTATATAGACGGTAGCGAAATGAAGGACAAGTATGCCGGCTTTTTAGGAGTATTATATGGGCAAAATCCGCAGGCCGTGGGAGGAGCTTTGCCGAGTGACGAATTCTACTACCGCCCATAAAAATAGAACGATACGCTTATGGGCGGTGTTGCTGTGGCTGCTGATATGGCAAGCTTTCAGTATGTACATCGGGCAAGAGATACTGCTGGCCTCGCCCCTTGCGGTTCTCTTGCGCCTAGGGCAGCTGCTGTTGGAATCCGATTTTTGGCAGGCCGTGTGGTTTTCCCTGCGCCGTATCGCGACGGGGTTTTTGCTGGCAATGACCGCCGGGGTTTTGCTGGCGGCGCTGGCCGCCCATGCCCGGCGGGTTGAGGAATTACTTGCCCCCATCATGCTGTTTGTGAAGGCGACGCCGGTGGCCTCCTTCATTATCCTGGTCCTGATATGGGTAAACTCGCGCAATCTGTCGGTGATTATCTCCTTTTTGATGGTGTGGCCGATCATGTACACCAATGTATTGGCCGGGATAAAAGCCACCGACAAGAAACTGCTGGAAATGGCGGACATATTCGAGATCCCGCGGCTTAAGCGCCTGACGCATATCTATGTCTCGCAGGTGCTGCCGCATTTTGAGGCGGCTTGTCTGGTCGGGCTGGGGCTGTGCTGGAAATCCGGCATCGCGGCGGAAGTCATCGGCATCCCGACCGGCTCAATCGGGGAGCGGCTCTACACGGCCAAGATATACCTCGCCACCCCGGACCTGTTCGCCTGGACGCTGACGATTATACTGCTCAGTGTGGGTTTTGAGAAGTTGTTCATGTGTTTGCTGAGGGCTGTAATTGCAAGAGTAGAGAGGGCGTAGGAATACGGAATTTGCGATAGAATTCGTAGGGACGACCGCCCCCGGTCGTCCACTATTGCGAAAACGCGCACTTATTGTCGTCATTGCGGGCTTGACCCGCAATCTATCCCTGAAATGCGTACTTGTCAAGTAACAGATTGCGGCTCGGGGGCCGCAATGACGAGTTTTCGGACGGTCTGCCCCCGGACCGTCACCCCGCAATGTTTAATGCGGGGCCCCCTGCCCCCCGGACCGTCACCCCGCAAATCTTTTATGCGGGGCCCCCTGAAAGGTAGCGCAATGCCCATCGAATGTAAGAATATTTGCAAATCATACAATGACAAAACCGTTCTCGACCACCTGAACCTGAGCTTCCCGGAGGGCGAAACATCCTGCATCATGGGGCCATCCGGTGGGGGAAAGACCACCTTGCTCAGGATAATGGCGGGGCTGGAGACGCCGGATGCCGGAACAGTCTCAGGCCTGGAAAACAAACGGAAAAGTTTTGTCTTCCAAGAAGACAGGCTCTGCGAAAACTTAAGCGCAGCCGCCAACATTCGTCTCGTCTGCGAAACATCCGTCACGGCGGACGATATCAGTCGGGTAATGGCGGCGGTTGGCCTCTTCCCGGACATGGCGCGGCAGACCGTCCGCAGCCTGAGCGGCGGCCAGCGGCGGCGCGTGGCGATTTTACGGGCGCTGCTGGCGGATAGGGATGTACTGTTCATGGACGAGCCCTTTAAGGAACTGGACGCGGAAACAAAGGAAAAGGTCATGCTCTATGTGAAGCAGCAGTGCCGGGGTAAGACCGTGCTGTTTGTGACGCATGATGAGGGGGAGTGTAAATGCATAATGCATAATGCAAAATGCATAATGCTCCCATCCGTCATTCCGCAGTGTTTTAATGCGGAATCCCCTGCGGGGCAAGGGTGTGCTGCAGAATACGGAGGATCATTATGCAAAAAATAAAAGAACTGGCTGCACTGGAAAAGCTGTCGCTGTCCGAAGCAGAAACGGCATACATCGAAAAAAACGCGCAGCTGTTGATGGCGGGCTTCGCGGCCTTGGACGGCATAGACACTGCGGGAATTGAGCCGTTGGTATCGGTCTTAGACGGCGAAGCCCCCCTGCGTGACGATGTATGCGCGAAAATGCTGAGCCGCGAGACACTGTTGGATAATGCCCCCGAACAACACGAGGGCTATTTTGCGGTACCCAGGACACTGTAGGGCGCGACGACCCCGGCGCGCCGCGTGCATGGCGGGTAAAAGCCCCCGTCGTAGGAATAAACCATGAAAAAACCAATCAAAATCCACGTCACGGAAAACATCATGCAAAAAGGCCGGCCGGCCACGGCGGGCTCCAAAATACTGTCCGGCTTCGTGGCCCCGTTTGACGCGGCGGTAGTGGAGCGGCTTAACGCCGCCGGTATCGCGATAACAGACCGCTTGCCGATGGACGAATTTGGGATTGACGGCCTGTTTAGCGCGGACGAGACCTTGCTACCGGCCATCCGCACAGTGATGACGGATGCCGATACCGTGGTGCTGTGTAGTGACCTCTTCGGTAAGCTGCGGCGACAGGCGGCGGCAAACGGCCTGTGCCATATCCAACCGACATACGGCACGGTTTCCCGCTATGGCCTGATACCCGGTGCCCCTTCGATGGACCAGATTGGCATACTCTGTGCTGAGCCGGACACAGGCTTTGAAATATTGAAGATAATTACTGGTAAGGATGCGCATGACGGGGCAATGCGGGATGAAGCGGAGTTTTCGTCCGCAGTCCGGCCGGAAAAAGATAAAGTGCCGGAAAAAAGCACGATCTGGTACCCGGAAAATGTATGGGTCGACCGACCGCCAACGGCAGACATGGACATACAGCGCATTTTTACAAAGCGGACGGGGAATTTAAAGTTTTTCGACATTTACCACCACATCCTCTACATCCTGGCCGCCGCCGAAATATGCGCCAGCACCAATCGCTACGACGGCGTGAGTTTTGGCCATCGCAGCGCCGACAGCGGCGATTTGCAGGCATTATACCTCAACAGTCGTGGCGAAGGCTTCACGGTGGACACGAAGCAGATGATCATCATGGGCGCGAGTGTCTTGTCCCAGGAAAATTATGGACGCTGTTACGAAAAGGCCCTGAAAATACGCCGCTTAATTAAGGAATCGCTCACCTTCGACGACTATGACCTGATTGCCCTGCCAACAAATAGCGATAAAAGCAAATATGAGCAGACGGCACTGTTCGCCTTGACAGCACTGGCGGGCTTGCCGGCCCTGATCATGCCGCAGGGCGGCGGCGTACAATATATCGCCAATGCGGGGCGCGAGGATGTGTTGTCAGCCTTTGCTAAATTTAGCAAAAGCTGGGAAGAGGGCAAAATGACGGTATAATACACGTCATTGCGGCCTCCGAGCCGCAATCTGTTTTGATACTTTAGGAGATTGCGGGTCAAGCCCGCAATGACGGAGGAGATGCATGAAATACGAAACCGTGATGGGCCTGGAAGTACATGTCGAGCTGGCGACAGCTTCGAAACTGTTTTGTGCCTGCTCCGCCGCCTTTGGGGCAAACGCCAACGAAAACGTCTGCCCGGCCTGCTGTGGGATGCCGGGGATGCCAGCCGTCTTAAACAAACGTGCCGTCGAGCTGGGCATCGCCGCCGCCTTGGTGACAAACAGTAAAATCGCCGGGGTGATGAGCTTTGACAAGAAAAATTATTTTTACCCCGACCTGCCGACCGGCTACCAGATTACCCAGTTTTTCGCCCCGATTTGCACGGACGGGCGCATTGAGATTGAAACAGCGTCCGGCAAAAAAGAGATAAGCTTAAAGCAGATACACATCGAGGAAGATGCCGGCAAGCTCGTCCACGATGCCGGATATGGCAAGACCCTGGTGGACTATAACCGCGCCTCCGTGCCGCTGATAGAGATTGTCTCAAACCCGGACTTTCGCTCCGCCGAGGAAGTAGTGGCTTATCTGGAAAAGCTGCGCTCGCTCCTGTCCTTTGCCGGGGTGTCTGATTGTAAAATGCAGGAAGGGCAGATGCGGGTGGATGTCAATTTGTCGGTGCGGCCGATGCCCGGCGGAGCAAGCGGCGGACGACCGGGGGCATCGCCCCCTGCGGGGGCGGTCGTCCCTACGGGACAAGACGGACAGCCACTGACCCCCGCGCACAGCGCGGAAGCCCCCCTGGGTGTCCGCACGGAAATAAAAAACATGAACTCGCTAAAAGCCATCGTCCGGGCGATAGAGTTTGAAAGACAACGCCATATGGACATCCTGGACTCCGGCAGCGGCGGCCTGGTGCAAGAGACCAGACGCTGGGACGATGCCAAGGGGGAGAGCTTCGCCATGCGCGACAAGGAAGACCACGGCGACTACCGCTATTTCCCCAATGCGGAAATTTTGCCCCTGCATATCAGCACGGCCTGGATAGAAGCAG
>Ga0099364_10006966_pt1 | contig 16282 bp, 12 predicted proteins | sample TergutTh196P3_FD_73070 | JGI IMG/M metagenome (GOLD analysis project Ga0099364, IMG submission 73070) | Microcerotermes parvus P3 segment gut microbial communities from Pointe-Noire, Republic of the Congo - Th196 P3 | ecosystem: Host-associated > Arthropoda: Insects > Digestive system > Gut ...
GCAATCCTGAGTTCAGCGAGCAGTCCAATTATTATATTGCGCAAATCAATTACATCGAAGATAACCACGATGAAGTCGTGACGCTGACCGAGCGGTTGCTTCGCACCTATCCGAATAGTCCCAACAATGCGGAATTATATCGCATTTCAGGTAATTCATATTACCATTTAGGGATTCGTGATAAAGCCGTCTCGATGTTGAACACCTATATTTCGTTGGTCGACAAGCCCGGTCGCGGCGAACTCTATCTACTGGGCGTGAGCGAGTATAATCAGGGCGCTTACCAGAATGCTGTCGAATCGCTGTCGCAAACGGTAGCCGAAGAAGATGAGATCACCCAGAACGCATGTCTTTACTTAGGACACAGCTATCTGCAATTAAACGATAAAAACAAGGCGCGCATGGCTTTTGAACAAGCGGCATCGATGTCGATAGATAAAAAGATTCAAGAGACAGCGCTGTATAATAACGCCCTTTTAATACATGAGACGTCGTTTACCGGATTTGGAGAATCGGTCAAGGTGTTTGAACGGTTTCTGAATAATTTCCCTAATTCGCAGTTTTCGGACAAGGTCAACGATTATTTGGTGGAAGTCTACCTGACGTCAAAAAATTACCCTGCCGCCCTGGAATCGATCGAAAAAATCCGTCAGCCGAGTACGAAGATATTAGAAGCGAAGCAAAATGTCCTTTTTCAATTAGGTCTCCAGTCTTTTATGGATATGGATATAAATCGTGCTATTCGTTTTTTCGACCAGACCATAGATATGGGGAGTTTTGACAGAGAAGCGCGTGCGGATGCTTATTTCTGGCGGGGTGAATCATATTATCGTCTGAATGATTATACGTCGGCTATTTCGGATTTTAATTTATATCAGAATACGAACAGATTAGGGATTTTAGAATCCTATCCGCTTGTAAATTACAATTTAGGCTATTGTTATTTTAAACAACGGGATTTTGAGCGGGCGCAGACTTTTTTTCAACGGTATGTATCGCTCGAAAGAACGCAAAATACCAATGCTGTGGCCGACGCCTATAACCGGATCGGCGACTGTCTGTTCGACAAGCGCCAGTTTACCGAAGCCGAAGCGAGTTACTCGAAAGCAGCCGAACTGCTGCCCTCCGCCGGCGACTATGCCGTCTATCAAAAAGGCTTCGTATTAGGCCTTCAGCGGGATTATAACGGTAAGATACGGATGATGGACAGGATCATCAACGAATTTCCGACCTCTCAGTACGTAGATGATGCCCTGTTAGAGCGTGGTCGTACATACGTGTTGCTTGATAAACCCGATAATGCGGTGACATCTTTTAAAACCTTGGTCGATATGTATCCCAACAGCAGTCTGGCGCCGAAAGCCGGCGTGCAGTTAGGATTATTATATTACAATAATAATCAGTTGGAACGCTCGGTAGAGGCTTATAAACATGTCATCAGTAGATATCCTGGTACAGAAGAAGCCAAATTGTCGGTTCAGGATTTGAAGTCGGTTTATATTGATTTGAACGATATCAGCTCGTATGCCGCTTATGTTAATTCGTTAGGTGGCAGCGTACATATTGAAGTGAGCGAACAGGATTCGCTGACATTTCTGGCTGCCGAGAAGTTATTTACGCGCGGCGATTTTACAGGCGCTCAACGAAGCCTTTTAAGTTATCTGACCTCGTTTCCGACCGGCGCCTTTAGCGCAAACGCTAATTTCTATCTGGCTAAAATCGCGTTTGATAAGAAAGAATTTACAGAGGCTAAGCGGTTGTTTGTGCTGGTGTTAAATAGCGGCGATACCCGCTTCAGGGAAGAATCATTAGCGCGCAAATCTGAAATTGAATATTTAGAGAAGAATTATGCCGAAGCCCTCAAGAGTTTCCGCGAACTGAAAAATATTGCCCAATCGCGTGAAAACAGAGAAGCCGCCAAATTAGGTATCATGCGATGCTCCCAGTATACCGGCAATAATAACGAGGCATTAGAAGCTGCCGACGAGTTGCTGAAAGAGACGAATCTGTCGCCCGAAATAGAGGCCGAAGCGCGTTATCTCAGAGCCAAATCATACTTAAGGTTAGGTGAAACAACGAAAGCGCAGGGCGATCTGACTGCTCTGAGCAAGGACACCCGAACAGAATATGGCGCCGAGGCAAAATATCAGTTGGCGCAGTTATTTTATGATAATAAAGATATACCGCGAGCAGAAAAGGAATTGCTTGATTTTATTGATAAAGGCACGCCCCATCTCTACTGGTTAGCGCGCGGATTTATCCTTCTTTCGGATATTTATTTAGATAAAGGCGATCATTTTCAAGCGCGTCAGTATCTGACTTCGTTGAAACTTAACTATAGCGGAAACGCAGAGATTGATCGGATGATTGAAACAAGGTTGGAAAAAATAAAAAATAATTAGTCATGGCAATGGGTAAGATACAAGTGTGGATAACAAGCATTCTTTTTTCCGGTATATGTTTTTCAGGCTATGCCCAGGAACCGGATAAAAATCAACAGGAAGCTGAGAATCAAAATGAACAGCAACAGCGTCTAAACAGAGAGATGACGTTGGAGCGGGCGTATGACCCTATTGTGCAGGACGCGACGAAAGTTAATACCCTGCCCCCCGTTCGCGAAATAGACATCATCAAACGGCCTATCGTATATGCCGATTATGTTATGCCTGTTTTGCCGGATAAAGAAATGAATGTGTTGCCTGTCGGCGCGTTGATGACCGACGTTCCGCATAGCATAAGGAACGGTTATCTGCATCTTGGAGCCGGTATGCTGATGAATTTCAGCGGCGATTTCGGGTATCATCTGCTAAATACGCCACAGGATAAGTTGAGCTTTTATTTTTCGCACCGTTCGACAAACGGGAATGTGAGGTTTGAAAATGATTCCATCCCTAAGCGGAAAGCCAAGTTGAATGATAATTTGGGAGGATTGGATTTCAAACATCATTTTGATGCAGCAACGCTTGCGTTAGGCGGCAGTTTCGGCTATACGACATTCAATTATTACGGCCTTCCGACGAATAGACTGACCGGCGCCGAGCCATTTACTTCGGATACGGCTACAAATCAGGGAGACCGTTTTATCAATGTGTACGCGGGCATATCATCTAACCTCCCGACTTCGATTGGATACCGTTTCGGGGTTGATTATAAGCATTTTAATCAAAAATATGCGTTGAGTAAAGACCTGAAGGGTATGACCGAAAATAATATCGGATTGGATTTGGGACTTAACTCGCCGATCAACAACGATCAGCGGTTCGGGGTCGATCTGAAAATGAATTTTCTGACTTATAACAAACCGGAACCGATTACCGGTATCTCTTTGAATGATACCCTTTACAAGATGCGGGTAGAAGGGACGCTCAACCCCTATTACCGTCTCGACCGGGAAACATGGAAATTACTGCTCGGCTTGAATGTGATGCTTGTTTGGCAGGAAGAAACGAATGTGCTGGTTTCGCCAAACATCGCATTAGACGTACCGTTTTCAAGGTTTAGCCTGTTTTATGCCAAGCTGGGAGGAGGCATCGAATCGAACTCTATGTATGAAGTATCCCGTTATAATCGGTATATCAATCCGCTATTCTCCCCCGAAGCATCCCGAACATGGGCCGATTTGAAATTAGGCGTTCGCAGTAGCGCAACGGCCGGTTTTTGGTTCGACTTCTTTGCAGGATACAAATATACGGAGGCCGATCTGTTATTGAATCCCTCATATTATGACTGGATTGAGAATGGTTTTAATAACGTGAGCATGGCTTTTCAGCCTGTTACACAGCGTATTCAGGTTGGCGCGACGTTAAAATACGACTATCGGAAAATGGTTGATTTTTATCTGAAAGGGGTGTATAATCATTATACCTTGAAGTATGAGGATAATTGGAGGCATGTCTTTAGCGTTCCGGGTCTGAACGATAGCGATGAAATGAAGGCTTACGGAAAGCCGTCTTTTACTTTAGACGCGGGCGTTAATTTCCGTCCGATCAAACCGCTGTTATTCAACCTGCATTACAGCTTGGCGTCGGGCGTTTATGCCTGTTACCTGAACGAAAACGTGCAGATGCCCGCCATCAATGACTTGAATTTGCGCGCTACGTGGGAGATCAAAGATGCGATTGGGTTTTATGCGCAGTTTAATAATGTATTGTTTCGGAGGCATGAATTATTTTATGGCTATCCGATGCAGCCGTTTACGATGATGGGTGGGTTTGTTGTCAGTTTTTGATCAATTTTTAGCACAGAGGCACGGGGGGCACAGAGGGACACGGAGTTAATTTGGAGGATAAGTGAATATGAAAAGATTTGTGGTATTATTGGGCATGTTCTTTTGGGTGTGGAATATGCAGGCGCAGTTTCATGAGCCGGTCAAGTGGTCGTTTGAATTTAACGATCAGGATGCGGTGGAAAAGGAAATCATTTTAAAGGCAAAGATTGATGCCGGTTGGCATTTGTACGATCAGAACCTGCCGGAAGGGGGGCCTATATCGACGACTATTACATTTCCGGAAGTGAAGGGAGCCGAGTTGATTGGCAAACCGACCCCGTCGGAAAAACCGGATGAGATTCTTGACAAGTTTTTTGATATGAACTTGCGATGGTATAAAAACAACGCTACGTTTATTCAGAAAATACGGGTCACCGATTTCACGAAATTCAGCGTCAAAGGGGAGGTCGAATTTATGGCCTGTAATGATGAAACATGTGTTCTGCCTACTCGAGAGACTTTTTCGTTTGACAGTAAGGATATTAAAAACAGACCGGCAACCGAGGAAACCGGCATGTCTGAATTGCCGGAAGATACGATTGCAACCGATATTTCCGAAAAGGCTGTGATTACAGATCAGGATGTAGCTGGAACCGACGTTAAAGTAACTGACACTAAAGTAACTGACGGAACGGGAACCGACGCTACAAGGAAAGTCGCGACTTCCGTCAACACGCCTTTCGGCAATCCAACCCAGGATATTTTGAAATCCATCGACCGCGAGGATTGGTGGACGCCTGTGATCGAAGAACTCAAAGCGATGGGAGATGCCACTTCAACGGCTACCGACCGTTCGTTTATTTACCTCTTTATAGCCGGATTTTTAGGCGGGTTGATTGCCTTACTGACGCCTTGCGTATGGCCGATGCTTCCGATGACAGTCAGTTTTTTCCTGAAGCGGACGAAAAATCGGAAAAAAGCAATCGGCGATGCTGTATTGTACGGCTTTTCTATCGTTGTGATTTACCTTGCCATGGGTTTGTTGATTACAGGTATTTTTGGGGCAAGCGCTCTGAATGACTTATCGACCAATGCGGTCTTTAATATCCTGTTTTTCCTGTTGTTAGTCGTTTTCGCCATCTCGTTTTTCGGCGCTTTCGATATTGTTTTGCCTGCTTCGTGGACAAATAAAATAGACAGGAAAGCCGATACGACGACTGGCCTGCTGAGTATCTTCTTTATGGCCTTTACGCTTGTATTGGTCTCTTTTTCGTGTACTGGGCCGATAATCGGAACGTTATTAGTAGAGGCGGCATCACAGGGTAGCGCCATAGGCCCTGCCGTCGGGATGTTCGGCTTTGCGTTGGCTTTAGCTATTCCCTTTGCCCTGTTTGCCGTCTTTCCCAATATGCTTCAAAACATGCCGAAATCGGGCGGCTGGCTCAACTCCGTGAAGGTCGTATTAGGCTTTTTAGAATTGGCGCTGGCGCTCAAATTCTTATCGGTAGCAGATTTGGCTTATGGCTGGCGGATTCTTGATCGCGAAGTGTTTATTGTGCTGTGGGTTCTTATATTTGCATTATTGGGGCTGTATTTGCTGGGGAAAATACGATTCAGCCACGACGCTGAATTGAAGTTTGTCTCTGTTCCCCGTTTGTTTATGGCGATCATCTCCCTGTCGTTTGCCCTGTATATGGTACCGGGTCTGTGGGGAGCGCCTCTGAAAGCCGTCAGCGCATTTGTGCCGCCTTTATATACGCAAGATTTCAGTTTGTACGACGATGAGGTACATGCGTTATTCGACGATTACGAACTCGGAATGGAAGAAGCCGTCAAAACAGGCAAACCCGTATTGATAGATTTTTCCGGTTTCGGGTGCGTGAATTGCCGTAAGATGGAAGCTGCCGTATGGACGGATGCGAAGGTGAAACAAAGGATCGAGAATGACTTTGTCCTGATTACGCTGATGGTCGACGATAAGACCCGGCTACCGGCTACCATCGAAATAACGGAGAACGGCAAACAGCGCGAATTACGGACGATTGGGGATAAATGGAGCTATCTGCAACGAAGCAAATTCGGCGCCAATGCGCAGCCTTATTATATCATTTTAGACCATGCCGGGCGTCCTTTATCGCCGTCATACGTTTTCAATGAAAGTATTCCCCGATTTATTCGCTTTTTAGAAAACGGGAAAAAACAGTATCAGATACAATCAGGCAATGAGCAATAGGGCGGAACAAATGGCGGCTTTCGGGCGGCTGTTGGACATCATGGACGAGCTGCGTGAAAAATGTCCGTGGGACAGGAAACAGACTAACGACAGCCTGCGTGCGAATACAATCGAAGAAACGTATGAACTGTGTGATGCGCTGATGCGCGACGATCAGACGGCTATCAAAAAAGAGTTGGGCGACATGCTGCTTCACATCATTTTTTATGCGAAGATAGGCGATGAAAAGGGCGCGTTTGATATCAAGGCCGTATGCGAGGCCTTGTGTGAAAAGTTAATCTTTCGTCATCCACATGTGTTTGGCGATGTGAACGCCGAGACTGCGGGCAAAGTCGCTCAAAACTGGGAACAGCTCAAACTCAAGGAAAAGGGGGGTAATAAGACGGCGCTTGCAGGCGTCCCTACGGCTCTCCCGTCTCTTATCAAGGCGCAGCGCATTCAGGAAAAAGCGCGCAACGTTGGCTTCGATTGGGAAAAACGCGAGGATGTATGGGATAAGGTCGCCGAAGAGTTGGACGAGCTGAAATACGAAATCATCCGGACGGACGACGAGGGCAAAGAAGCCGAATTTGGCGATTTCCTCTTTAGCATAATCAATGCCGCCCGTCTCTATCAAATCAATCCTGATAATGCGCTGGAGCGCACGAATCAGAAGTTTATCCGTCGTTTCACCTATTTAGAGGCAAAAGTCGCCGTTCAGGGCAAATCATTAAAAGAAATGACCCTTTCTGAAATGGACGCCATCTGGGATGAGGCCAAACAGAAAGGGTTATAAGGGGGCGTTTTGAAGAAAAACGCTATTGTTTCAGGCAGCTTTCGATGGCTTCCATCGTAGCGCGAAACGACTTGCTGATTTCAATCTGGTCGCGTACCGTATTACATGAGTGCATCACGGTTGCATGGTCTTTTCCGCCAATTATTTTACCGATGCAGGCAAACGATAAATCCGTATATTTTTTGGCCAAAAACATGGAAATCTGGCGTGTTTGCACGATTTCCTGTTTGCGGGATTTAGTCTGTATCAGCGCTTGGTCCATGTTAAAATAGCGGCAGACGGTTTCAAGAATCTTATTGATAGTCAGTTGCTTTTTCTCTATCCGAATAGTCTGACTGATGACCTGCCGCGTGAGCTGAATATCAATCTCTTTATTGGTAATGATGGAATTGGCCATCAGCGAAACTAAAATACCTTCCAGGTCGCGGACATTTTCCGTCACATGTTCCGCAATATACTCAAAGACTTCTTCCGTAATTTCCAAGCCGTTTTTAGTGATGAGATGGCGCATGATTTTTTTACGCAAATCTAAATTCGGACGTTCTATTTGAGCCGTCATGCCCCATTTAAGGCGCGAAATAAGGCGTTCTTCCATGCCTTGCAGGTCGACCGGTGCGCGGTCGCAGGTGAGGATGAGCTGTTTTCGCAACTGATGCAGGTTGTTGAATATCTGAAAAAATATCTCCTGCGTTTTGGTGCGTCCTATCAGTTCGTGAATATCATCTAAAAGCAGCACATCGATGCTTTGGTAGAAACTCAGAAAATCGTTGGTTTCGTTCTTCAGGACGGCATCGGTAAATTGGTGGCGGAACGTATTAGCCGTTACGTATAATACTCTTTTTTGAGGATACAATTCGCGGATTTTAAGGCCTGTGGCATAGCATATATGCGTTTTTCCCACGCCCGAAGGGCCATAAATAAACAAGGGGTTGAAAGCTGTTTCGCCGGGATTCAGCGCAATTTTTTCCGATACGGCATAAACGAGGCGGTTGCTTTCACTCTCGAAAAAATTATCGAAGGTGTAATTGGGGTTCAATTGCGAATCCAAGTCTTGAACCGGTGGCACGAAAGGCCCCGGCGCTTTTTTGCTATCTACGGGCGTCCGTTGTCCCTGGGGGGTCTGTTTAGGGGCTACCCCCGGATACGTAATAGCGCCCTCACCGTTCAGTTTGGTGGGTTTGCTGACCATGACGCGGTAATTCAATTTCGTCCCTTCGCCGCAAACGCGGTCAAGGGTCATTTTCAAGATATTGACGTAGTTATCTTCCAGATACTCATAGAAAAACTGAGTTGGAACTTGAATCGTAAATTTCTGGTCTTCATAAGACAATGGGATGATCGGTTTGAACCATACATCGTAAGTGGCTTGGGGAACAATATCCTTGATTACCTTTAGACAATCATCCCACATCTGTTTAGAATCTATCTGCATGAACATTTTGTTGAAAATAAAAAAAATTTGACTTTGGCTTTTGGTACTGCAAAGGTTAGCATTTTATTTCTAAAAAAAAACTGCTTTTTTCCTTGGAAATTTCATCTTTTCAATATTCCGGTTTATTTCAGTAGTTTGTGAATAAAAAATTGATAATCAGTCGTTTGTTAAAAGGATAGAACGTGAGTTTGTACTATATTAAAGGATTAGAGGCATGTCTTTTGATAGTAAAATATTTGTTAAAAAAATTCTGACGATTTGTAAAATCTACCATAATCAAACGCTTATGTTTTTTTATCCGCTTCGATTTTTTTTTGAGATTTAGAAACGGTCTAAATTTGAAAATACGGTTGTTTTTTTCGATTTTTTTTATATATGAGGTAAAACGCTTTTAAAAAAGGGATAGTTTTACGTACCGTTTGGGGTTCTTTTTGACGTCTATCAGAAGCTCTGAAGCGTTTTCAAGCGTTTTATTGAGGTTGTTGTACAGGAGCGTATCATTCATCAGCAGTCCTAACGAGCTATCCTCTGCATTGAGCTTTTGAGACAGGTTCCGGATGTTTTCGAGTGCCTCGTTCAGGGTTGTAATGCTCGGGTTTAAATCCAATTGCCGGAGGTCGTCGCTGAAGGTCGACAAGTTCGATGTAGCCGTTTTCAGATTGGATGCGATGACGGGGATATCGTTTTTGAGCAGGGCGTTGAGCTGGATGGAGGATGTTTCTAACTGTTTCGTCGTTTTTTCGAGATTATTCAGCGATTGAGACAGGGCGGGGTTTTGGATGAGGTTGTTCAGTCCGATGAGGATAGAATCAATTTTGGGGATTAAATCGACAATCGACGGCAGGATGTCATTTTCGACCGACGACATTATATCGGTTTTCATCCGTCCTTCCATGGTATCGCCCGGCTTGAGATACTCCGAGACGTACTTGTTGAGCTTGATATGAAGTGCGGCGCCGCTCAATAGCGTCGATTCGATGGAAATATAGCTTCCCTTGTTGATTTTCATGCCTTTATCCATACTGATTTCCACGGTGATGTGTTCGGTGGAATCATAGTCGTAATCGATGCTTCTGACTAAACCGACCTTAAAGCCTTCAATATACACGGGGCTTGAGATGGTGATATCGCGGACATTGGTACACGATACATAGTAGTAATTGACCGGTTTGAAAAGTTTGATGCCCTTCAGATAATTCACGCCAAAATATAATAGCGCCAGACTGATGATGGTGGCCAGTCCGATTTTTGCTTCTTTCGAGAAAATTGCTCCCATTTTTTGATTTTTTTGATTCCAGGATACAAAGGTAAAAATTTAATTTTACAAACCGCCAAATTAATCTTTTTTTAAGAAGGAATCGCTAATCATTAACTCTTTTCCCGTCTCTCATTTTAATGATAAAGGCGTCTTTGAAGTCTTTCAGGGTAGCCCGATAGAGGCGAAGAATCTCCTTATAGTCGGCAGTCGCGCCGCAGGTATATTTATAAAGGCCGTTTTCGAGATAGTACGACACGTCTTTATATCCTTTGAATCGCTTGTCGTTGGGTTGTAAGGGATGGTCGGACGTCATGATTTGGATTTTATAGAGCGCTTCGGGGAGGGCGTCTTGTGCTGGGTTAGCCTGCGGGGCTGGCAAATTTTGCATCGTGGGCGGGTCGTCAGGAAAAATTTCTTCTTCAACGGCGGCTGTCAGTACCAAAGACGCCTGCTCACGGTGTTGGTTCATATTCCCTAATTTCCGGTCGACACTGTTTTTATACGTGTTAAAGGCATCGAACATGGCCATAGCCAGCTCATTTTGTCCTTTGTTGGTCACTAAATAGCGTTCTTCATCGCGGTTGGTGATGAAGCCCAATTCGACTAATACGGCGGGCATGCTTGTTTTGCGAAGGACTAAGAACCCTGCCTGACGAACGCTTCGGTCAGCGCGGTTTGCTTTCACAAAACCGTTTTGAATCTCGGAAGCAAAGGCAATGCTTTGTTCCAAATGCTTGTTTTGCATGAACTCGAAGATGATATACGATTCGCTTGATTGGGGGTCGAAGCCTTCGTAGGTCAGCATGTAGTCGTCTTCCATTAAAATAACGGAGTTTTCGTTCATCGCCACTTCTAAATTTTCTTCCAATTTTCCAAGCCCCAGCACGTATGTTTCAGCGCCCGAAGCGTTTCCTCTTTTGACGGCGTTCACGTGGATAGAGATAAATAAATCGGCTTTGTTTTTATTGGCTATCTCCGCCCGCCGGTCTAATGGGATAAAGACGTCTGTTTTACGGGTATAAACAATCCGCACATCGTCTTGATGGTGTTTTTTTATCAGTTCGCCCAATTTGAGGGAGACGGCAAGGTTGAGCGTTTTTTCTTTCGCCATAGAGCCGACACATCCGGGGTCTTTGCCTCCATGCCCCGGATCAATTACTACAGTAAAGGGTTTTTGTGCATGAAGCGTCGACATGCACAAGAAAAAAATGGCTATCAAGTGATACGGATGTCTTCTCATTATTACAAGGGTGAAGAACATGTAAAAGCCTCTCTCGAGGCCTCTTTTATTAAAAGCGCCGCTTTAGGCTTCGGATATGACTTCAAACGGTATGTCAACTGAAATATCCTTATGCAGACGAATCTGCGCCTGATAGTTGCCAACTTCTTTAACCGCATTTTTGAGGAAGATGATCTTCCGGTCGATTTCAAATCCTTTCTTAGCCAATTCGCCGGCGATCTGAATGTTCGTAACAGAGCCGAAAATTGTTCCGGTAGAACTTGTTTTTGCGCCGACCACTAAGGTTGTGCCTTCTAATTTGGCTGCCAGATCGGATGCGTCCTGTTTGATCTTCTCCAATTTATGAGCGCGTTGTTTCTGATTTTCCGCCAATACTTTTTTAGTAGACTCAGATGCGATGACGGCTTTGCCTTGCGGAATGAGATAGTTGCGTCCGTAACCGCTTTTCACGGTTACGATATCGTCTTTGTAGCCCACGTTGGCTACATCTTCTTTCAAAATAATTTCCATTGCTGTCTCCTCCTTCTAATTATTTCATTAAATCAGTAACATAAGGCAGTAATGCCAAATGGCGCGCCCTTTTGACGGCTTGCGCGATGCGACGCTGGAATTTCAGCGAAGTGCCGGTGATACGACGGGGTAGAATCTTCCCTTGTTCGTTCAAAAACTTCTTGAGAAATTCAGGGTCTTTATAATCAATGTATTTAATACCGCTTTTCTTGAAGCGGCAATACTTCTTTTTCTTTACATCCACAGTCATGGGCGTAAGGTATCTTATTTCAGAACTGTTCTGAGAGCCGGTTGTTATAGCCATGGTTAATCCTCCTTATTAATCGTTTCTTCCTTCTGTTTTTCCTCTTTGACCTCTTTGAACTTGGTCTCTTTCTTCGTATCCTTCACCTCTTTGGGAGAAGATTTAAGCGTTCGGCGTTTCTCTGCATATTCGGCAGCGAATTTGTCCTGGCGGAATGTCAGGAAGCGGATAACGCGCTCGTCGCGACGAAATTGAGTTTCAAGGATGTCGACTATAGTTGGCATCGCTTTAAACTCAATCAGTTGATAGAAGCCGGTCGACTTCTTGTTGATAGGGTAAGCCAGCTTTCGCAGGCCCCAGTTCTCTTCATTGACGATCTCAGCCTTCTGAGCCGTCAATGTCTCTTTGATTTTTTCTACCGCTTCCTTCATCTGGGCATCAGATAAAACGGGAGTTAAAATGAAAACGGTTTCGTAATTGTTCATAACTTTTTATCTATTTAAAAATTTGCGGCTGCAAAGGTAGGGATAATAATTGAGAATTGAAAATTGAAAGTTGAAAATTATTTTTTTTAACCTGAATTATTCATACTATCTTCTGGATTCTGCTTCGTTCCTCGCAGCTAAAGGCAGCTCGCAATGACGGGGAACAAGTATCGTCATTGCGAGCTTGCGAAGCAATCCAGAGAAATAAGCTGTAAATCATTCTGTTATGGTTTAGTATGAAAAATTCAGATGAACTGTCAATTATCAATTATCAATTGTCAATTGAACCCTATTCCCATTCAATCGTAGCGGGCGGTTTGGAACTGATGTCGTAGACGACGCGGTTGACGCCATTCACTTTGTGGATGATCTCGTTTGATACGGTGGATAGAAAATTATACGGGAGTTGCGCCCAATCGGCTGTCATGGCGTCGATTGAAGTGATGGCGCGCAGGACGACGGCGTTTTCATAAGTGCGTCGGTCGTCCGTCACGCCTACTGTTTTGATAGGCAATAAGATCGTGGCCGCCTGCCATACTTTATCATACAACTCCCATTCGCGCAGCAGAGAAATGAAAATAGCGTCAGCCTCTTGCAGGATATGCACTTTTTCCGGCGTAATGTCTCCGAGTATCCGTATGCCTAATCCGGGACCTGGGAAGGGATGGCGCGAAATAGACCGCGAAGACATCCCCAGTTCGATTCCGACCTTCCGCACTTCGTCTTTAAATAGCAGACGAAGGGGTTCGACTAATTTCAGATTCATTTTTTCGGGTAATCCGCCGACGTTGTGATGACTTTTTATCATTGTCCCGGTGGTCGAAAGCGATTCGATGATGTCGGGATAGATTGTGCCCTGTCCTAACCATTTGATATCTTTGAGCTTGCGCGCTTCTTCCTCGAATACGTCGATAAAACCTTTACCGATGGTCTTCCGCTTTTGCTCCGGATCGGTAATGCCGGCCAGATCGCGGTAAAATTTATCGCGGGCATCGACGCCAATCACCGAAAGTCCCATGTTTTTGTAATCGTTCAACACCTGCTCAAACTCATTTTTCCTTAACAGGCCGTGGTCTACAAAGATACAGGTGAGATTGTTTCCGATTGCTTTTTGGAGTAGCATGGCTGTCACCGACGAATCGACGCCCCCCGAAAGCGCCAGGATGACGTTATCGTTATTTAATGTGGCTTTTAGCTCACGGACGGTCGATTCGATGAAGGTCTCCGGCGTCCAGTCTTTCGCACAGCCGCATTGGGTCAAAAAATCATCTAACTGCTTGCCGATTTCTTCCTTATAGAACGCTGCGGAATCTAATTCCAAGACGGGATATTTTTCCCGAATACCCGAAAAATCCGTATTAAAAGCATCCGTATCATGGACGGCAAGAGTATTTCCCGATAGGATGACGCCTTTGATACAGGGGTCGTTTTCAGGGAATGTGTTATACGGAAAAATTTCGCAAAACGTTTGTAATGCTCTGATTTTGCGACCAATAAGTTGGGTCGTCGGTGAACCGAAATCAAGAATAATAATTTTTTCGTCCATATCATATAGCGTTTAATGAGGCTGCAAAGTTACAAAAAAATTTGTATTTTAAACGGTTTGCATTATCTTTGTACCGGTTTTCCGGATGGAATCAAAAAAAACGAAAGGGAAATGAGACTGATTAACGGGTATGAACTATCAATGGTAATGATATGGACGAAGTGGAAAAAGAAGTAAATCGAAAGACCTGGAGGATAATGGGCATTATTGTGCTCCTGCTTATTGCAGGTAGCGCCGGGTATTATTTCTGGTATCTGAAAGCGACGCATGACAAGGAAATAGATAATTTGCTGAAGTATCAACAAGAGAAACTTATCGAAGAATACGAAGATTTATCCCGTACGTATCAAGAGTTTGAAATCAATATTAGCAATGATTCACTCCTTGCGGAATTGGCGACCTCACGGGCCCAAGTACAACGTCTACAGGAAGAGGTGAAAACGATCAAAGCCACGAATGTGCGTCGTATTAACGAGCTGACCAAAGAATTGGAAACGATGCGGACGATTACGCGACATTATATCGTTCAGGTCGATTCGTTGAACGCAGAAAACGCCAAACTTAAAGATGAAAACAAGCAGGTGACGAAGCAATACCAAACAGTAAGATCAACGGTGACCCGCTTGGAGAAACAAAATGAGCAGTTAACGGCAACGGTGCAGCGGGCAGCGCGATTAGATGCGGTCAGTATACAACCCACCCTGCTTAATTCAAAAGGTAAAGCGGCAAAAACCTTAAAACAGGCTGCGCAAATACAGCTCACATTTGTGATTGCAAAAAACGAGACCGCTCAGGGGGGAGAACAGACGATTTTTGTTTGCCTGATAAAGCCTGATGATAATATCCTGACTAAACCGAACACAGGGACATTCCCGTATGAAAATAAGTCTATCCCCTATTCGATGAAGCGAATTATCGAATATGACGGACAAGAGCAGCCAGTTGTCTTATATTGGGACATCGAGGAATTTTTGTCGCCAGGCACATACCGGGCTGATATCTTTGCTGAAGGCAACCTGATCGGGAGGAAATCATTCCACCTCGATTAGTCCGGGGTGGAAAAAAATATTTTTTAGGCAATATGATTGGTTTTTGAAAAATGTTTTATACTTTTGTAAAATTTTTTATGCTTTTTATTGACAATTAAAATATTAATACTATGCAAAGTAGACGTGATTTTATTAAGCAGGCATCCATGTTGATTGCCGGAGGGGTAGCAGTTCCCCGTTTGTTGTCGTCCTGCGACGGCGGCGCAAAAAAATATCTTGGGCTTCAGTTGTATTCGCTTCGGGAGATGGTCAATGACGACGGTATCGAAAAAACGCTTCAGGTAGTTGCGAAGATGGGTTATACCAATCTTGAGACCGCCAATTACGGGAATGGGCGATTTTATAGAAAAGAGCCTGCCGAATTTAAGAAAATGGTAGAGGACTTGGGAATGAAATTGACGAGTTCGCATTTAAGTCCTGAACTAACCAACGACAGAGTGGCGGATATGTCATGGTGGCGAAAAGCGGTAGATGCTCACAGCGAGGCCGGTATGAAGTATATGGTCACGCCGTCGTCTCCACTAAACGGTGATGGAGCTACCATGGACAACCTCAAACGGTATTGTGATTATTATAATGATCTGGCGCTTGTCACAGCCGGCGCAAGCATGCAATTCGGGTATCATAACCATGCGTTTGAGTTTGAGAACAAGATCGATGGCGTTCCGGTTTTTGACCTGATGCTCGAAAACACAAGCCCTAATCATGTATTTTTCCAATTAGACGTCTTTTGGATCAAGATGGGCGGATTTGATCCGGTAGCTTACATGAAAAAATATCCGAATCGAATCAAAGTGCTGCATATCAAGGACAAGAAAGCCATCGGTGTGCATAATACGGTAGATTTCAAAGCCATTTTCGATCAGGCTTATGAAAATGGGGTCAAGGACTGGTTCGTAGAAGTTGAGGAATATGACGGAACCCCCCAGGAAGACGTAACGAAAAGCGCCAACTATCTCATCAAAGCCAACTTCGTTAAATAGCTATTATTCGTACCGCAACAGATTCACGGGATTTTTCCGGGCAGCTTTATACTTTATTTTGCATCCCGTTAGGGATGCATCGCTCGGTAGAGAAATGACGATTCCCCATTCTCTGCATGCCGTAGGTATGCAACCACGTATTGGACGCATACCAAACGGTATGCGAGGGGTTGTGGCATCATTGTTATCTACCGAGCGTAACATCCCTACGGGATGTTTGATACGGTTGCCATGTTTCTATTTCTTATCCAATTCTTTAAAGGCTTCGATAAGTTTTTTTAACGTGAGGGCGTCGGAGACGGTTTGGGTGTTGGTTGCAG
>Ga0099364_10006967_pt1 | contig 16280 bp, 15 predicted proteins | sample TergutTh196P3_FD_73070 | JGI IMG/M metagenome (GOLD analysis project Ga0099364, IMG submission 73070) | Microcerotermes parvus P3 segment gut microbial communities from Pointe-Noire, Republic of the Congo - Th196 P3 | ecosystem: Host-associated > Arthropoda: Insects > Digestive system > Gut ...
AATGCCTGTATGTCAGTCTATAGGCGGAAGTGTAGATGTCTGGGAAAATGCAAAACTAGAAATGCCTGTATGCCAGTATATATGCGGAAGTGTAGTTGTCTATGAAAATGCAAAATTAGAACTGCCTGTATGTCAGTATATAAGTGGAAATGTAGATGTCCATGAAAGTGCAAAACTAGAACTGCCTGTATGTCAGTATATAGGCGGAAGTGTAAAAGTAGAAAACGATGATTATAGAAATGTAAAAATAAAACTGCTTGTATGGCTTAAAAATAATATTAAAAGGGTTATAAAAAATGGAGAAATGAGAGGTAATTTTTTATATGCAGATGGTTTATTTACTTTAGTTAAAAAACCGCAAAAAATAGATAAATATACAGTCTACAGGGGAGCTGTGCCGGGTGTGTTAAATGTTATTACAGACGGTAAAAATTGGGCACATTATGAAGATGATATTAGAAACGGTATTATAGATTTACGGTTTAAATCTGAAAAAAGGGATAAAAGCCAATATATAAATTATAGCTTAGAAGATACAGTTAGCTATGAAGAAGCTGTAACAATGTACAGATTTATTACAGGGGCATGTATGGCAGGAATTAAAGAGTTTGTGAAAACCATAGAGATTAAAGATAATTACACTATCCACGAAATAGTGAATATTACCAAAAATCAATATGGTAATGATGTTTTTAGTACATTTTTTTCTAAATAAAAGTTTTTAAGTAAATTATAAAATAATTTTCCTCCCACTCTAGCATCCCCTGACAGACCTCCCTGTTATAAATTTAATAATAACCTCAAGGGGGCGTGTTTTAATGAATATCCAATATAGTAAAGACAATGAAATTACCAACTTTCGCGAAATATTCGTGGGGAATATAGCCAGAGGTATTCTTTACAGAGGAAGTTATCCCATTATGAGTATGGAGCCAGAAAGAGATATTACTTATAATAAACTTGTATCTGAAGCAAAAATAGCATGTGTAATAAATTTGGCTGATAACAAAGCTAACCTTGAAAATGCCGCAAAGGAAGTTCCATGGTATCGTGAGTTATTGAATAATAATAAAATAATCGGGCTTGATATTCATTTTTTATTTGAATTTGAAAATGAAAAAGAATACAGTATTTTTAAAAATAAATTAAAACAAGGCTTTAAATTTATGGCAGAGCATGACGGTCCCTATCTTATTCATTGTAATGCAGGTACTGATAGAACGGGTTTTGTTGCGGCATTAATCGAAGCGTTATTTGGAGCCGATATAAACGAGATAGTGTATGATTACCTTCTTTCTTACGGTAAAGCTTTTGCAGATGATAAAAGCACTGAATTACATTTTAATACAGGAAATATAATTCTTAATCAATTAAAGTCGATAATTGGTGAGAAACTATACGATAGAAAAAATTTACAATCAAACATCCAACAGTATTTTTTAACGGAAATAGGTTTAACAGCAGAAGAACTTGCAAGGTTTAAAGCAAATTTAGAGTAAAAATGAAAAACCCTATTTAGTGTCTGTATTAGGCTCTTTTTCTTCGCAATCTTTTTCTTTTATAATAACTACGATAATGTTTTTCTGATTATCTGTTTTTGTCACTTCTTCCCTAAATCCTGAACTAATAATACCGGTTGGTATTGCTATTAGACCTATACCCATTAAAGAAATCAATATACCAAGAAGTCTACCAAGTGCAGTAACAGGATACATGTCTCCATAACCTACTGTTGTTAATGTAGCAATAACCCACCATAAGCTTGAAAATGCATTTTCAAATAAATCTGGCTGAGCCATATTTTCTATATAATACATTAACAATGAAGCAAATATCATTAAAACAAAAACAATAAAAAATGATGAAATTAATTGAATTCCTTTTTTTCTAATAACATTACCAAGTACAGTTAATGATTTTGAGTATCTATTAATTTTTAATAAGCTCAGTATTCTAAATAATCTTACAATTCTTAATAACTCAAAATTTCCGACAACAAACAATGGTAAATAAAATGATACCAATGAAATAAAATCAATTAATGATTTTGGCGTAAAAATATATTTCAATCTTGCTTTTGTTGGTGTAAGTTTTGTGTAAATTAAATCCGCAGTCCATATTCTTAAAATATATTCAATAGAAAATACTATTATAGAAATTGTATTTATAATGTCATAATATGGTTCAATATATGGTCTAATAGTTACAAATGTATCTAAAAATATTTTTATTACATTTATTATTATCAAAATGACAATAGTGGAGTCAACAATATTACTTAATAAATCGTTTATATCATCATCTCTAATAGTGTTATAAACTTTATTTTTTAGTGAGTGCATTATTTTTTGCATACTAATTACCATCTCTTTGACGGGCATGTTTTACTATCATCAAAAAAAGATGCCCCCGGCAAGTGCGGGGGGGCATTAAGAAAATTATGCTGAACGATAATTAAGCCTTTTACAATTTTTATCATAGGTTTCAATAAAACTACCAGCTTTTACAGTAAAAGTATCGCCAGATGCGCCCCGCACTTCTTTTCCTGATGATGACATATAAGTAATTTTTCTACAATTTTCGTCATATGTCTCTATAAAAGAACCTGCTATTACAACAAAGAAATTACTTGCAGTACCCATAAGCTGCTTACCAGAAGAAGACATATAAGAAATCTTTTTCCCGTTTGAGTCATACACTTCAATAAAACTCCCTTTTTCTTGAACATCAGAAATAGCCATTTTTGGCCTCCTTGTTTATAGAGTATACATTATTGGTCTATCATACAATGCTATACCCAGTTAATTTATAGAATATCTTTTAATATTCTTTTTATTTTATAGCATTATATTTCTTTTTTGTCAAGTCCTCTTTATCACATTTTTCAAAACATTTCAAAAAAAATTAATAATACTCTCTAGCATCTCCTGACAGAGCAGTGGGTTTTTATTATTTCCCAATAATTATCATCCGGCACATAAACCTAGAAAGTCCCATAATGTTGATAGAGGTTTATAATAATAGTCCATATCACCTTTGAAATGATTAGAAAAATGATAAAAATCAATTAGCTTGATTGTTTTCTCATTTATAGTGACACTATTTAATGTAGCTGCACATTCAGATTGCACCATTACTGGTTCTAAGGATGTCAATTTTCCAAAATAACTTTTCATATTTTTATCTATTCCACAACACCACAAATTAGCTGTGATAATTAAATCAGGGTCTAAAAGAGCAATTTCTTCTTCAAGAAAGTTTCTTTTATCCAATTTAGAATCATTAAAAAAATCATTCATTAAAACAGTGTCACGGGTTTCGCTATTTTCTGAGATGTTTTGATATTTTGAAATATTCATTAAAGCAAACCCATAATTGTTTTCTTCGATCATTTTCTGCGCTATTTTGTCTGCTGTTATGGCTTCGTCAATAAATCCTTTATTTTTGATAATATTATACATACAGAGAATTCTTTTCCAGTAAATTGCACTGTTTACAACCGATCCTTTCTTGAAAAAATCTATAGCATTGGCAATATAATCATAGCTTTCACTTTCCTGATTTCGAGATTCTCTGCCAATGAAAAGTACTTTAGGTGATGCTGCAAAATAACCAGGCAAAAACCCATCATACATAAAAGAGGCTTCCGGTCTTGATTCAAGCACAGTTTTCTCCCACTCCATCATCAATGAAAAAAGTTCTTTTCTTTTTTCAATTTCTACACCTGAAAATAATTCTAAAATATTATCTTCCCTATCTTTACACATTGTCATCTTTTGTCTCCTTGATTTTTAAGTATATATTATTTGTTTATCATACCCCATTTTAACCTTTTTGTCAAGGCATCTCGGAGGGCGGTGTCTCGGAGGGCGGTATGGATAAAACACTAATAAAAATAATACCACTCTAGCATCTCCTGACAGACCAGTCTGTTAGATATTTAAAATATAGTATTTAGGGAGAAAGAGAAGAATGTTAAAAAACCCAAGACGGTATTATTTACTAAGAAACCGTGATAGCATATTTGAAAAAATAAAAAAGAACCTTACTAAGATTAATTGCTGGTTTAGGCATTATTGTTATCCATTAAATTGTTCCGAAATTAAAATGCTTAACCAAGTATTTGAGAATTGGGGAGGAGTAAATATAAATGATATAATACGCATACAAGGAGAGGATTATTTTATCACTAATACAAAATATTTTAAATTTAGTTGTTTTTTGACCGCAAATAATCCTTGGGCGTGGAATATTGAAATAGAATATCGTGGGAAGAATAAAAAAACAGCTATCATTCATGTGTCATCTGATCCAGCGCCTTTAATGGGATATGGTTTTTATACAATATTTGATAAAGAAAACAATAAATGGATAAATAAAGGAACCGGGCACTGGATTTCTTAAATAAAAGAACACATAAATAGCAAAAACATTGGTCTAGCACCCCCTGACAGACCACCTTGATATGATCTAATACTAGGAGAATGAAAACCATGACAAAAAAAGCAAGGTTTATTAAAAACAATGAATTATTGACTATTGCGCAAAAAGAAGAGATGATTTCTTTTTTTAACACTCACCCAAATTATGAGAATCTTATTGATTGGAATAAAAAAAAGATAAATTACAAGGATTTTATTAAAATAAAAAAAACTGCGGAATGTTCAAAAAAATATCTAAAAAAGAATCCTCAAAAATTGTTTAATAAAAAATATTTCAAAATAATTAGCCAAACAGATAAGTTTCTGATAATTTTACCTTTAAGCAGAAAGGCATTTATATTTTTTAATTCGTTTCAATGCGGCGGGGAAGGAGCTGTATGGTGTGTTGGAGATAAATATTTTGCAGACGACTGGAAGTATTATCTTTCCGGCAACAATAGAATATTTTATTTTATTTATTTTTTAGAAAAAAATATATTTTTTGGCAAAAAAATGCTTGTAGAATATAATGTCTATAAAAATGAAATAGAATTATGGCTTCAAGATGGCTGCCCTTATAATTTTACATATTTTAAATATTTTTTAAGAAATCATTACAATATATGCAAAGAAGATCCGGAAGATAAACAGCTATTTCTTGAATTTGACAATGTAGTTATTGATACAAATAAAGTAACAGAAAACAGCTTTCTTCTGCAATTAGTAAAAAAAGCCTATGAAGGCTGGGATGAAGAGTGTGAAATAAGGCGGAAGAATGAAAGATGGCGGGAATATGGATGGCGGAGGTATTAAAAATAAATGAAAATAAATATCTGATCTAGCACTCCATGACAGACCAATGTTATAATAATTAGTATATACCATAGGAGGAGAAAATATGGAAAAAAAGCCTGCAAGGTTAAACCTGCCAAAGACGGCGCTGCCGCGGATTTATCGGATTGATGCGGAGATTGCTTCCGGAAGATTTCCCAATTCTGACGGTCTTGCCAGAATGTGTGAAACAAGCGTTTCCACAATCAGCCGCGATATTGAGTTTATGCGGGATCAGCTTTTTGCCCCAATCGAATATGACGCAGGTAACCGCGGTTATTACTACACGCAAAAAACTTACCGTCTGCCCGCAGGTTTTACCAGTGCGGAAGACCTGCTTGCGCTTGGTATGGCAAAAAGTATTTTGTCGTTGTACCGAGAGACGCCGTTGTACGAAGCGTCTGCCAATCTTTTGGAAAGTATTATCACTCCCATTGCCTCTGACGGTAACCGTGACTGGTTGGAGAATCGTATCGTTGTACCAAAAATTGCCTCTGCAAAAGTAGAGCCGGATATTTGGAAAACAATAGTTTCCGGTTTGAAAGAAAACCGTACCATTTTGTTTGAATATTATGGCATTGGCGATGAAGAATATAAAAAAAGAAAAGTCCGCCCCTATCAGCTTTTGTTTGATTCAGGCGTTTGGTATCTTTATGGTTTTTCAGAAGAACGCAAGGCAATTCGCCTTTTTTCTCTTTCCAGAATGAAAAACGCCGTTTTAACAAAAGAGCCTTTTACGCTTCCAAAGAATTTTGATTACAAAGATTCAACGGGAGACAGTTACTTTGGTGTTTTTTCCGCAGAAGAAAAATACTCATTCAAGATAGACTGTTATGGGGAAGCTGTATTTTATGCCGCAGAACGCCAGTGGGCAAAAGATCAAAAAATTACCAAAAACAAAGATGGCATTACAATTACTTTTTCAAGCACTCAATACTACAAGGTTCTGCAATGGGTACTGTCCTGCGGCTGCAATGCAATCCCGCGAGCGCCCAAAGAATTTGTGGGTGACTGGAAATGGCATGTAAAGGAAATGGGAAAACTCTGCCAAACTCGGAAGAGCTGATTTGTTATATGTAAAGCGCGTTACGCCCCTCTCAGCAATTCGCGCGGCTTGCTTCCTTGTGCGGGGCCTACTACTCCGTTGTGTTCCATTTCATCGACAAGGCGGGCGGCGCGGTTAAAGCCGATTTTCAGGCGGCGTTGGATATAACTTGCGCTTGCTTTGCCCTGTTGATGCACAATTTCGAGCGCTTTTTCGTATAACGGATCATCGCCGTCAGAAAAGAGAGATGCGCCGTGTTCTTCTTCTTCGTCATCAAAGAAAATTTCATCGTCAATATAATCAGGCTCGCCGAGAGTTTTAACATACTCGACTACATTTTCAACTTCTTCTTCGGAAATAAACGCTCCCTGCATACGGGTAGGGAACGGATCAACAACACCGGAATAAAGCATGTCTCCCTTGCCCAAAAGTTTCTCGGCACCGACCATGTCTATAATGATGCGGCTGTCCATTTTACTCGCAACCATGAACGCAATACGGCTTGGAATATTCGCTTTTATCAAACCGGTGATGACGTCAATCGAAGGGCGCTGTGTCGCAAGCACAAGATGAATCCCGACTGCACGGCTCATAGCGGCAAGTCTTGCGACCGTAGACTCAAGTTCTTTGCCCGTAGTAGACATAAGGTCTGCAAACTCGTCGATTATAATGACAATGTACGGCATATGTTCCTGCGCAATATTTTTTTCTCTAATGCGCCTGTTGTAACTGCGAATGTCACGAACGCCGACAGAATCAAGACAGGCATAACGCCGTTCCATTTCGTAAATACAGTACTGCAAAGCCTGAAACGCTTTTTTAGGTTCTGTAATAACCGGCGTTAAAAGATGAGGAACATCATTGTAAAGTTTTAGTTCAACAATTTTTGGATCGATTAACATAAGTTTGCAATCTGCCGGATGAAGCTGATAAAGTATCGAAAGAATGATAGAGTTAACACAAACAGATTTTCCTGATCCTGTTGCGCCGGCAATCAACAAGTGCGGCATTTGAACAAGGTCTACAGTTTGCGCTTCACCTTGAATATCTTTTCCCATAACAACAGGGATTTCCCTCTTTTTTTCTGTGTTCTGCAATTCGCCTTCGATTATTTCGCGGAAAGAGACGATATTGCGCTTTGCGTTTGGAACTTCGATACCGACAGCATGTTTACCGGGAATAGGCGCAACAATTCGCACAGAAGATGCGGCAAGGCGCAAAGCGATATTGTCTTGCAAGCCTACGATCTTTGAAAGCTTAACACCGGGAGCCGGAAGAATTTCAAACATGGTGATAACAGGCCCTTTTCTTATGCCGGTAACTTCAGCCTGAATTTTAAACTCTTGCAAAGTTTCCCTTAATGCGATTGCCGCATCGCGTGTAGCCTGATCGATTACCCAATATTCGCCGTCAGGATATTCATTTAGAATATCAATAGGCACTATGTATTTTTTATATTTAGATTTAAGCGCTATTTTTTTTCTGACATTTTCAGCATGTATGGCAGCAACAGCTTCGGCTTCTTCCAAAGCGAGGTTTAAAGTACGCAGAAAAGCATCCATCTCGCCTGATTGAACCGCCTTAACATTTTCGTTTTTTATATTTATAGATGTCTCATCTGCAAATGCAGTTTCATCTGCATCTTCATCTTCATCTGAAGATGCATCTGAGGTTACGGTCTCAGCATCAATTTTGTTATTTGATTCCTCGTCAGTTTTTATTTCATCAATTACTAACGTATTATTTTCTTGTATATCATTTGAAATATTAACTAATTCAGACTCATCAATATCAATACTATCTTGCCGGAAAGGCGCAGGCAGTGAAAGAGTCTCCGATTTTTTGCGGCGGATTTCTACATAACCATGTCTATAATAAAAATATTTCCTTGCAATTTGGATTATAAGCGCCTCAATTACTGTAATAAAAATTATCAAAAGACCAAAACCTGTCTTGCCGGTAAAATATAAAAACGCAGACTGTGCGGCTTGTGCATCATAATCACGTATCAAAGAAAAACCAACAACAAGGGTCATAAAAGGAATTATAAAGACGCTTAAAACAAAAACCCTGTCCGGTCGCCAGCGCGGATCAGCCAGAATAAAAACAGCATAACCTAAATACAATGGAATCAGCAAAGAAAAAATTCCAAAAGGACGGACAAAAAAAAGTCCGGGACCGGCAGGAAAAAAACCGCCCCCAAACAGAGCAGAAAATAGAGAAAAAGTCATCAATACACAGCAAATCCCAAGAAGAACCGCCAAACTTACGGCAATCGTGCGGAATCGAAAGTACTTATCATAATCAAATCTAACTTTAAAATCGTTAAAGCTCTGCAAATTTAACCCCAAAAAATAAAATCGAGTATTGTTAATTTATCGGTCGAATTTAGGGTGTCTTGAAGTCAATAATCCCATTATATTATATTAGAAACATGAGCGAATTTATTGTTGAAGATTCGGGGGTCTCTCCAATGAAGCCGCCGCCCAAAGCGCCAAATTGTCTGAAATGTACACATTTTAAAGTCACATGGGATGCCATGTACCCGCGCGCCTGTTTATTGTTTGCTGTCAAGTGTAGCGATATGCCGTCTCATGAAATCTACCGCGTTAATGGAGCGCATTGTCCGGCTTTTAAGTTAAAAGCGGGCTTGAAGTAACCCGACCCTTAACCGGTTTTTTAGCCGCTGATTTTACAGTTATTGGTGAGTAGTGGTTAGAGAAGAGGGAAAAGGGATTTCTCTGTGTGCTTTACGTCTCCGTGTGAGGTAAAAAAAGAAAAAAGTTTCAAAATTCTCGATTTTCGATAAAGCGCCACGCACGGCTGTGCCATATATATAGTATGAAAAACATATTCATTATTCGTTCTTTTTTTCTTGTCGGGTCGTCGCTGTTAGCGTTGTTGCTTTTCTGCTGCGGGGACTTTTCTGTTGCCGATTATACCCTTGTCTTGCCGCCGGTGCCGGAGGCTTGGGCTGCTGCACTTGGGGAGCCGCATTGGAGGCTGGAGTGGCTGGATTCAGAAGGTCGAATTCAAAATATTGAAATTGAGCCGCAATCCAATCCGGTTATTGACCTGCCTGTAACCTGGGTGAATCCGGTTACTGCCTGGCCTTTCTGGCCTGAGCAAAACATCACCTGCGGGCTTTTTAAACCGGCAGGCGCGATCTTCCCTTTTGATGCCTCCGGTCAACGCATCAATTTAAGCTGGGAAGCGGGCGCGGACACTCTCTTTTATTGGGAACTTGCCTGGCACAGCAAAGATAAAGCGAAACTGCCTGCTAATTTTGACTGGATTCGCTTTCGGGAGCTTTTTCAAACCGGAGTTCTAAGCGAAGAAGTCTGCAAAGACCCTTGGCTTGTGGACTGGCGTTTCGTTGCCGAAAGAACCATCGATTCAAACTTTGACCGCCGCCGCCTGATTGCTCAAACTATGGAAGCTGTTTCAATACCGGCAGCCGCCGGTCGCGAAGTATTGTGTTGGTACGGCAGTTCGCCTTTTGCAGAGCCGTTGGTTTTTGCGCAAAACGAGACACCGGTTTTTCCGGTACTCCCCGGAATTAATATATGGGTCTCTGAAGCGGGAATCTTGAAGGTCAACGGTAGCGCATGGATATTAACAGGACACTAATTTAACACCGTGACATGGTTTTTTCAAAGTCTTGAAAGAATCCTATCAACTCAATATAATAAAACTCGTGAAACTTAAAATACTTCTGACAATACTATTTTTTACTATCATGCTTCCGTTGCAGGCGCAGTCGGAAAATCCCATTGTCAACGACGATGAAAAATTATATTACATTGGGATGACGCTTGTGCAGTTAATCGAACGCATGGGAGCGCCGCAGGCTTCGGCAGTTGCAAGAGGAAACGAAGCATGGCAGGATGATGTTGTCTTTCAATATGCAGAGGGTGATTTCTTTATTCACAGGGATCGTGTCTGGCAGGCAAGGTTTTCATCAGCGTGCGGTATTTCTGTAGGGGATCGCAAGGCGGCAGTAATGCAGACACTGGGAAACACGGCGACAGATAATGGCGATCATGCTCTGCTGTCTATTCATGGCAAGAACTGGCTAATAACGCTTAGGGTTAATTTTAACGAAGCAGAGCAAGCCGGATCGATTTTTATTTACCGCTCTGATTTTTAGGAGACGAAATGGCAAAAAACTGCTTGTGCCTGACCGCAAAAACAATAGATCGAAATCTGGAAATTTTAAACAAGTACCGCAAGTTTGTAGAAATTGCGGAATTGAGAGTTGACTGCCTTAACCAGGATGAACGTTTAAACATACGCCGTTTTCCCGAACTTGCGGGTCTTCCGGTAATCCTGACAATCCGGCGCGATATTGACGGCGGACGTTTTACAGGCGGAGAAGGCGAAAGAGTAAAGATGCTTGCCCGCGGACTTGCATTCGCAAGCGCAGACACCAGATTAAACTTTGCGTATGTCGATATCGAAGAAGACATTGAAGTTCCAAGTTTGGAAGAAGCTGCCCGCACTTTTGGAACAAAGATAATCCGCTCCTATCATAATTTAGAAGGAACAGTAATTGATATCCCCGCAAAGATCAAATCCATGCAGCGAACCGGAAACGAGATTATAAAAGTAGCTATTGCAGTAAAATCAACAAACGATGTTCTGCAAATTTACAAGGCGGCAAAGGCCTGTCCGGTTAAAGAAAAAATAATTATCTGCATGGGACACTTGGGGATATACTCAAGAATTCTGGCGGAAAAGTTCGGGTCTATATTAACATATTCAAGTGCGTTATCAGAAAAAGAAGCTGCCGGCGCCGCCGGTCAGTTTGATGTTCAGGATTTAGCGGAATTGTATCGAATAAAAAAAATAACAAAAAAAACAAAGATATACGGTATAATCGGTCATCCGTTAAAAGCCAGCATCAGCCCATTGTTTTTTAATTCAATTTTTACTCAGGAAAAAATGGACGCCGTTTATGTGCCATTTCCTACAGACTCTATCGACAATATTCTGGATATTACCAAGGAACTTGATGTACAGGGCCTTGCGGTTACAGTCCCTTACAAAGAAGCAATCCTTTCTAAACTTGCTAAATGTTCAGAAACTGTGCAAGTTATTCGCGCATGTAATACTGTATACCCGGTTGACGGTAAATGGTACGGCGAGAACACAGACATTATGGGGTTTTCAGATTCGCTGCTTGCTTTTATGGAATGTAAAAATTTAAAACGCAAGAAAATAACTATAGTGGGAGCGGGCGGCGCGGCGCGTGCAGTAGCTTCAGAAGTACATCGACTTGGAGGCAAAGCCCTCATCTTAAACCGCACTGCTTATAAAGCAAGAAACCTTGCGTCACAGTACAATTTTCGCTGGGGTGTTTTGGACGAAAAAGGAATTGAGTTAATATCAAAATTTAATGATGTAATAATTCAAACTACCTCTGTAGGAATGGAAGGATACGAAGCCGCCGATCCTCTGGAACTTTACACTTTTACGGGAAAAGAAGCGGTGATGGATTTAATCTATATGCCGCCGCAGACGCCATTCCTGAAACGCGCTGCATTTGCAGGGTGCAAAACCATGAACGGTTATGATATGGTAATTCGTCAGGCATGCTTTCAATATAAAAGCTATACAGGAAAAGAAATCCCGCATAAAGTATTATCAAGGATTAATACATTAGGAGAAAGTAAATGGAGCATGATCAGAATAGGTTAAAAGAAGCGGCAGGCAAAGCTGTTGTAGACGATATGGTAAAAAGCGGCATGAAGCTTGGTCTTGGCACAGGCTCTACAGCCATACACGCAGTGCGGCGTGTCGGCGAACTTTTAAAAAGCGGGCAGCTTAAAGACATTGCCGCTTTTGCCACCAGCTTTCAAACATCAATTGAATGTGAAAAATTAGACATACCTCATTATTCTTTAAATTCGCGCGAACTTTCCGAAGGACTGGATTTAACCATTGACGGCGCAGACGAAGTAGACCCTCAGAACCGTCTTATCAAAGGCGGCGGCGGCGCTCACTTAATAGAAAAAATTGCCGCCTATGCTTCCAAAACTTTTGCAGTTATCGTGGATGAGTCAAAACTAACTGACAGTTTAGGCGGCGGCTTTCCTGTTCCTGTCGAAGTTGTCCCCGAAGCGCGGGTTCAGGTAACAAAAGCACTTGAAAAACTTAACGCAAATGTTATACTTAGAGATGCGCTACGTAAGGCAGGCCCTGTCATTACCGAGCATGGAAACTTAATTCTTGATATCCGTTTTAGTTGTCCAATAGACCCTGCAGCAATGGAGACAGAATTGAATAACATCCCCGGTGTAGTAGAAAACGGTTTCTTTACCGGAAAGACCCCTGTGGTATATATCGCAAGGTCAGATGGTAGGATTGATATTCGGCAGGGGACAACCTTCCGGTAACATTACGTAGATAGATTAAAGGCAGGGTAGATCCTGCTCAAGGAAAAGCAAAATGAAAGAAAACGTAAAAGAGATAGCAGCCCGTGTACGGGTGCTAAGAGAAATCGAAGAAATTTCTGCAGATACCCTTGCAAAAGAACTGGGCTTTGATTTGTCCGAATATACCGCATGGGAAAACGGCGAAAAAGAATTTTCTGTCGGTGCGCTTGTAGAGATTGCCACCCGTTTTAAAGTTGACCTTAGCGAACTTTTAACGGGAGCCAGGTCTAAACTTACAACCTTCTGTGTTACCCGTGCGGGCAAAGCCCCTGAGGTGAGCCGCCGTCCCATGTATGGCTACTGGAACCTAGCGTATAATTTCCACCGCAAAAAGGGAGAGCCATTTCTTGTGGAAGCGTCTGCAGAAACGGAGGGAAAGCCTATCAGCATAAACACCCATCCGGGTCAGGAATTTAATTATTTATTGGAGGGGCGGCTGCTAATTTCAATTAGCGGCCACGATATTGAGCTTGACCCCGGCGACTGTATTTATTATGACTCCAGCGAGCCTCATGGTATGAAAGCTCTCGGAGGCAAACCCGCCCGCTTTTTAGCGGTAGTTTTTTAATCAATCTATGGGGAGCGGAACACACAAGCGGGATGCAGGTTGTTGAATCTTTGCGTAATACATGGATTTTAAACAATGTCCCTTTGTTCTTTGTTACGCCCCTTATTTACAAGGAGTAAACAAAATGTCTTTACTGGACAAATACTTAACAAAAACCGATTTTAGTTCTTACGAGGACTTTTATCAAAACTTCAATATAAACATTCCCGAAAACTTTAACTTTGCCTATGATGTTGTCGATGAACTGGCAAAAGAAAAAGGCGATGATCGTGCATTTCAATGGTGTGATGAAAAAGGCGCAGAGGCTGTCTTTACTTACAACGAAATGAAAGACCTTTCCAACAAAGCCGCAAATGTTTTACAACAAGCCGGTATCGGCAAGGGCGATCCAATAATGTTGATACTAAAGCGCCGTTGGGAATACTGGCCTGTCATTCTTGCTTTGCATAAACTGGGAGCAATCGCAATTCCTGCGACACACCTTCTTACAACTAAGGATATTATTTACAGATGTAATGCCGCTGACATCAAAGGAATTATCTGCGTTGATGATATCGAATTAATTAATCGCATTGATGAAGCTGATGCTGTAATAAAACAGAAGCTGGGTTATAAAGCGTTTGTCCGTTCCGCCCACACGCCCAAAGACAGCGTAATAAAAGCAGAGCCGTGGATAGATTTTAGCCTTTTATTTAGAGAATCTTCCGCAGATTTTTCAAGACCGCAGAATTCAAACTCCAATGACGATATTATGCTTCTCTACTTTACATCCGGTACAACGGGAATGCCAAAAATGGTACGCCATGATTTTACCTATCCCTTGGGGCACATCGCCACGGCAAAGTACTGGCACAATGTTGTTCCGGACGGCTTGCACCTAACGGTAGCCGACACCGGCTGGGCAAAAGCCGCGTGGGGCTGCCTCTACGGACAATGGTTTTGCGGTGCGGGAATCTTTGTGTATGATTATGACCGCTTTGTACCGGCAGATATGCTGCAGATAATAAGCAAGAACAAATTAACAAGTTTCTGCGCACCGCCTACAATCTATCGCTTTTTTATAAAAGAAGACTTAAAGACATACGATTTTTCCGCGCTTAAAACCTGCACTGTTGCGGGCGAACCCTTAAACCCTGAAATCTTTGAACAGTTCCTTGCCGGGACAGGAATTAAACTGCGCGAGTGTTACGGGCAAACAGAGTTAACGGTCACGCTCTGCACATGGCCGTGGTTAAAACCCAAGCCCGGTTCTATGGGTAAACCCGCGCCCGGTTATAATATTGATCTTGTCTTGGAAGACGGAACTTCCTGCGTCATGGGGGAGGAAGGCGAGATTGTCGTGCGTACGAATTCAAACAAGCCTTGGGGAATGTTCGGCGGCTATTATCGTGACGATATTCTTACACACAATGTCTGGCACGATGATGTTTACTACACGGGAGATGTCGCATGGAAAGATGAGGACGGTTACTTTTGGTTTGTCGGGCGCAATGATGATGTTATAAAAAGTTCCGGCTACCGCATTGGGCCGTTTGAAGTTGAGAGCGCTCTTATAGAACACAAAGCGGTACTTGAGTGTGCAATTACCGGTGTACCTGATGAAGAACGCGGTACAATAGTAAAAGCGACGGTTGTCCTTGCAAAAGACTTTACACCAAGCGAAGAACTCAAAAAAGAGTTACAGGATCATGTAAAGAAAACGACAGCCCCTTACAAATATCCGCGCATTGTGGAATTTGTTACAGAGCTGCCAAAAACAATCAGTGGTAAGATACGTCGTGTAGAAATAAGGGAATCTGACTCAACCAAGGATTAATAATCGAAGATTGAGCAGTCCGTACAAGGAAAGATAGAATGATAAATATTAAAGACCATTTAAGCGAAGTTGCAGGCAACGATTATATTGACAGTGAATTATTCAAAAAATTTGACGTAAAGCGCGGATTGCGTAATGAGGACGGCACCGGTGTTCTTGTCGGGCTTACAAGGGTAGGCGATGTACACGGCTACGATGTTGTAGACGGAAAGAAAACTGCTGTTCCTGGCAAATTGTATTACAGGGGCATTGATGTAGAAGAGATTGCAGACTCAGCGGCAAAAAGCGGACGGTTCTGTTTTGAAGAAACTGTCTATCTGCTTTTGTTTGGACAACTGCCAAATGAAAAACAGCTTGCGGATTTTAACAAGCTCCTTGGCGACAATCACACATTACCCAAGCACTTTGTTGAAGATGTAATCATGCGTGCGCCATCGCGGGACATTATGAACAAGCTCGCTTCTTCGGTACTTGCTCTGTATCCGTACGATGAAGACCCCGAAGGTACATCGCCGGAGAATGTCCTGCGCCAGTGTGTAGAATTAATCGCCCGATTCCCGGCTATTACCGCATACGCTTATATGTCCAAGAAACATTTTTACGAGAATGAAAGTCTCTTTATTCACACTATAGACCCGTCTCACTCAACTGCGGAAACTTTGCTTGAACTTATAAGACCGGACAAAAAGTACACTAAGTACGAAGCGCAGCTTTTGGACTTGGCTCTTGTGCTCCACGCGGAACACGGCGGCGGCAATAATTCTTCGTTTACTGTGCACGTTGTATCTTCTTCTGATACTGATACCTACTCCTCCATTGCCGCCGGTATTGGGTCGCTTAAAGGTTTTAAACACGGCGGAGCAAACTTTAAAGTTATTGAGATGATGGACGACATTAAAAAGAATGTTAAAAATTGGGAAGATGAAAAAGAGGTCTCCGCATATCTTGAAAAAATCCTTAAAGGGCAGGCTTATGACGGCACAAAGTTAATCTATGGACAGGGACACGCCGTCTATACGATTACAGACCCGCGCGCTTCTCTCCTTCGTGACAAAGCAAAAGCTCTTGCCGAAGAAAAAGACCTTATGAAAGAGTATAACCTGCATTGCCTTATTGAACAGCTTGTTCCCACGGTTTTTAAAAAGGTAAAAGGTTCGGACAA
>Ga0099364_10006968_pt1 | contig 16280 bp, 11 predicted proteins | sample TergutTh196P3_FD_73070 | JGI IMG/M metagenome (GOLD analysis project Ga0099364, IMG submission 73070) | Microcerotermes parvus P3 segment gut microbial communities from Pointe-Noire, Republic of the Congo - Th196 P3 | ecosystem: Host-associated > Arthropoda: Insects > Digestive system > Gut ...
TTGAATCCGAGCATAGTTATAACCAGTCCTTTCGTCATGTTCCATTGCGCGGCACGGCTAATTTTTATGTGGGTCGGGGCATCGTACCAGATGGCCGCCGCCGACATCGATGAGTGGCGGGCATTTTTCCCGGCAAGCGTCGGTGGCGTATGCGCACCTGTCCGCAAAACGGCACTTGTCCTTGGGGTTAATCGGCGAGGTCAGCTCCCCCCTGAGTATGACGCGCTCTCGGGCCTTGTCAATGTCCGGCAAGGGTATCGCGGAAAGAAGGGCCTGGGTGTAAGGATGCAGGGGATTGGAAAACAGTTCCTTTACGGGAGCCTTTTCCACTATCTGGCCCAGATACATCACAAGGACGTCCTGCGTGAAATGCTTGACCACGCTCAGGTCGTGGGTGATGAATATGTAGGTGTACCCGAATTTCTGCTGAAGGCGCTTGAGCAGATTAAGTATCTGCGCCTGAATGCTGACGTCGAGCGCGGAGACGGGTTCATCGCAGACGATAAGCTCGGGTTCGAGGGCAAGCGCCCTGGCTATGCCGACCCGCTGCCGCCTTCCGCCATCGAGTTCGTGGGGATATGCGTTGACATACCGGGCAGCCAGGCCGACGAGCTCCATTATCTCAAGCACACGCACCTCCAACTGGCCCTTGCCCCTGTGCATGCGCTGCGTCTTCATCGGCTCGGATATGGTGTTGTATATCGTCTTTCTGGGGTTGAGCGAGGAAAACGGGTCCTGGAAGATCATCTGTATCCCCCGGCGCAAGTCGACAAGCTGCCGCCCTTTGTAAGTCAATATGTTCTCGCCCTTGAAATATATCTCGCCGCCTGTCGCGTCCAAAAGCCTGGACACCACGCGCCCCAGCGTGCTCTTCCCGCAGCCGGACTCGCCGACCACTCCGATCGTGCGCCCCTTTTCGAGAGTGAAACTGACCCCGTCTACTGCGTGGAGCGAACCTCCGGGCGTCTGGAAGTATTTTTTGACGTCTTTAAGCTCAAGAAAGCTCTCACCCATTGACCTGATCCTCCCTCCCGGCTTTTTTGGTCTTAAGCAGGCCGTTGTATATATGGCACTTGATTGTGTGCGCCTCCCCGGGAAGCACTGTCTTCACGGGCTTCTCCGTCTTGCACAATTCCTCGGCGTATGCGCATCGCGGAGAGAAGGGGCAGCCTGTCGGCAGGTCCATAGGGTCGGGCATGAGCCCCTCTATCTGGTATAGGAACTCCGTTTCCTGCTCCAGGTTCGGGATGGCTCCGAATAGCCCTATCGTATAAGGGTGGCGGGCCCCCTTGAATATGTCTCTCAGGGTGCCGCTCTCCACTACCTCGCCGGCGTACATGATCGCCACATGGTCGCAAGTCTCCGCCACTATGCCGAAGTCGTGCGTTATCATTATCATCGAAGTCTTGAACTCGCGCCGCAGGCGCTTCATCATCTCTAGGACCTGCGCCTGAATCGTCACGTCGAGGGCCGTCGTCGGCTCGTCGGCGATCAGGAGGCTTGGGTTGCACGCCAACGCGATCGCTATCACGACGCGCTGCTTCATCCCCCCGGAAAACTGGTGGGGGTATTCGTTCGCGCGCTCAGGCTGGATGCGTACTATCTCAAGCATCTCAATGGCGCGCTGCTTGGCCTCCTTCCTGCTGAGGCCCTGGTGGTTCTCTATCACCTCGGCGATCTGGTCCGACACCGTCATAACCGGGTTCAACGCGGTCATCGGGTCCTGAAAAATCATGGATATCTCCCTGCCCCTGATATGGAGGTATTCGTCCTCCTTTATCTTCAGCAGGTCTTTGCCCTTGTAAATTATCTCCCCGGAATGGATGCGGCCGGGAGGGGAGTCGACAAGGCCCATCATAGCCAGCGCGGAAGTCGTCTTCCCTGCGCCCGTCTCGCCGACGAGGCCAAGCGTCTCACCTTCCTCGAGGCTCAAGTCCAATCCGTTGACGGCGTGAACCACGCCGTCGTCGGTATGGAATTTTATAACCAGATCTTTTATATCAATCAGCTTGTCAGCCATTGCCCTACCTCTTCATTCTCGGGTCAAGCGCGTCGCGAAGCCCATCGCCCACGAGAGCCATAGCCATAAGGGTAATCGTAAGCGCGACGCCGGGGAAGGTCGTGATGTGCGGGGCGAAGCGCAGATACTCCCTTCCGCTGGCCAGCATGGAGCCCCATTCAGGGTGTGGGGGCTGTACGCCCAAGCCCAAAAAGCTCAGCGTGCTGACAACCATGACGGCATAGGCGATGTCAAGGATTATTGTGGTAATGATTGGGCTTATGGCGTTCGGCAAGATATGGGACAGGATTATCTTGAGGTCGCCGGCGCCCTGAATACGCACTGCTTCAATGAATTCCTTGTCTACAATCTGAAGCACCTGCCCCCTGACCATCCTCGCCTGGCCGGGTATCAGCCCGAAACCCACGACGAAAATTAGGCTCGACGTGCTCGGCGGAATTAGCGTAGCGAGAGTGATCATAAGCAGTATCGAGGGAATCGACATTACGATGTCCATAAACCGCATAATCAACGTATCGGCAAAACGCCCGTAATACGCAGCAACCGTTCCGAGAAAGGCTCCGAGGACAAATGCGACGCCCAAACCGCAGAAACTCAGGAGAAGCGTGGTCTGGCCGCCCCAGAGGATTCGCCCGAGCATGTCGCGCCCAAGCTCGTCGACGCCGAGCAAATGCTCACGTGAGGGCCCCTGCAATTGTTTTAAAATGGCAACATTTATTATGTCATCGTTGAAATTGTAAAACAGGGGGGAGGAAACGCATGCCAGCAGAATGACCATGAATACTACCATGCCGGCGACAGCCGTCTTGTTTTTTCGCAGCCGCTTCCATACGTCCGCCCATAAAGACCGCCTTTTATATGTCTGTAGAGTATTTTTGTAGCTCTCCGGATCCCTGGCTTCAACGGCGGCAGGAGCCTCGAGGCCGGATGGCGGGGCGTCCGCGCTGACGCCGGGGGCATCCAAAGGCAGGGCAGGATCCAAGCGCTCAACATTGCCTGCATGCACTTGCGCCTCATTTGGCGTGGAAATGGCGGCTATCACGGGCCCGGACGGTTCTACGTCTGTAATATCGGCATTTGCGCTAGACACCAAGACGGATACCCGGACAGGCGCTTCAACAGAGGTTTCGGTTTCGGTTTCGGTACTCGTTTTTCTCTTGCGCCGCGTGTATAGTGATTTGATTCTCGGGTCGATAAAGGCATAGGTAAGATCCGTCAGGAGGTTCACAACAGTAACTATGCATGCAGAAATGATAACGCTGCCCATCATTGCAGGCACGTCTTTCTGCCTAAGCGCATGTGTCATCATCGTCCCTATTCCATTGATGCCAAAGACGGCTTCAAGCACGACCGATCCCGCAAAGCAATGGGAGACGATGCGGCCGTAAATGGTGACCATCGGGAGCAGGGAATTCTTCAGCGCGTGCCGCCGGATGATGTAGCTGCGTTTGAACCCCTTGGCGCGCGCAGTCCTTATGTAGTCCTGATTGATGACCTCCAACATTGAGGAACGCCCCGTTCGGGCGCACACAGTAATGCCGTTGAAAGCAAGGACGACAATCGGCATTATCCAGTCCCCCGGAGATTTGAACAGCCCTGCTGAAGGTAAAAGCCTAAGTTTTACCGAGAAGAGCAAAATCATCATTATCGCAAGCCAGAACTGCGGCATCGACGTGAATATAATTGTAAACACGCGCATGGTGTTGTCGAATATGGAGTTTTGTTTAACAGCCATAGCAATGCCCAGAAATAGAGCGACGATTATCGTGAGGGCCATTGAGGTCAGGGACAGGAAAAGCGTATTTCCCACTCGGACGGCTATCATCGAGTTTACTGACTGCCTTGTATGAAACGAGGTGCCAAGGTCGCCCGTAGCGACTTTCGCCATGTATGTGACATATTGGACATAAAGGGGCTTGTCAAGGCCGTGTTGCTGTTTGAACAGCTCAATCTGCTCCGGCAAGGCCCCGGCGCCGAGCGATGTGGCCGCCGGATCCCCCGGTATCATGGATAAAAGGGTGAACAGCAGCAAGGTCACGCCAATCAGTATGGGAATGACCATTAAGAGACGCTTAATTACGTACTGGATCATAATACCTCCGATATCAGGATCTCAATTCACCTGTAAAGCAGCAAACCAATTACCGACGCGGGTGTTCAGCCCGCGTCGGTTTGATTTGTATAATGTTTTATTTGTTGTACACGGCTTTGCGGAAGTTGACTATTCCGTTCCTGTCCACGACAACGCCGGACAGGTTTTTGTCAAAAGCGTTGTTGGATGTATTCAGGTAAATGGCTATTTGCGGAACGTCCTGCGCAATGATATCCTGGAGCTCGACAGCCATTTCCCTCATCTTTACCTGGTCGTTTTCTATACGCATCGCTTCGATGAGTTCCTGAGCGCGGGGATTGCTGTAGCGGGAATTGTTGCGCGTGCCCATTAAGTTGATGTCATACCTGTCAAGATCCCCGACCGCGCATTCGCCATTGTTTCTGTTCGGGGTATATATCATATCGAAATCGCCGGAGCCTTCTGTAGCGATAAACACGCTGAACTCAACGATGTTGAATGACATCTCGACGCCAATGGTCCTGAGCGTGGATTGCCACATCTCAAGTCCCGGATCGTTCGTGCTGTTGATGGTCAAAGTAAAGCGCAACGGGTTGGCCGCGTTATAGCCCTCCGCCTCCAGCATTTCCCTTGCCTTGTCCACATCATAGTTCGGCAGGTTCGAGGAGAAGTGCGTAAGGTCGTCGTAGCCGCAGAACAGCGTGGATTCATGCGCTCTCCTGCCTCCTGCCAGCGAGCAGAAGCCCTCTCTGTCAAAGGAGTGGATCAGCGCCCTGCGTACGTTCACATTGTCAAAAGGCGCTCTTGTGGTGTTGAAGAACAGGAGAAAGACCAGCCTGGTCTGTATTCTCATCGTGTCCAGATTCGGGTCGTCATCCGCAAACTGCAATTCTATGGGGGTAAGTTGATTCGTGAATTGCAGCGAACCTGTTTCAAGAGCCATGTAGCGGGTGGAGGTTTCCGGGATTTTGCTGAAGTTGATCACGTCGATCTGCGGAGACTCGAAGGGATGATCGGCCCATTTTTCAATCGTGCAACTGTCGCCCGGGGTAAACTCCGTGACCACATAGGGCCCGGTTCCGACCGGCTTGTGGAACAAAGCTTCATCGCCGTTGGCCTCTACATATTTTTTGTTGAGGATGTTCGCAACTGAAAGGATTCTGTGCGCTATGCTGGCATCCTGGCTCACGGCAACGAGTTTAAGCGTGGTGCCCTCGTAGCTAAGGTCTTTGATCAGGTTGCCGACGTCCGCAGTCTTTGGAATTGTCTGAAGGCGTAGTATGGAAAACACTATGTCGTCCATAGTAAGCATGTCGCCATTATGGAATTTGTAGTCTAAATTGATGTCGAAAGTCCAAGTGTCGTTACCGACGCGCTCCCAGGATTTGGCTATGCCGGGGAGCCAGTCATTACTTTCAGGGTCAAAGTTTACAAGCCTGTCAAATACCTGATCGGTCATGTATCTGCAGATGGCAATGTCTTCTGCAACCGGGTCAAGGCTGTTGGGGAACTGATACCACGCGGCGTTGATGACTACAGGCTCCGCCGGGGTTCCTGGACTTGCCGGGGTTCCGGGGCTCGCAGGGGTTCCGGGGCTCGTCGATGTTCCCGGGCTTCCCGGGCTTGCTGCCGGAGTTGAAGGCTGACCACAAGCCGCAAGGCTCAAGGCCATCGCGAGGACTAGCAACAGGACTACAGATTTCTTTCTCATTTTTTCATGTCTCCCTTAAATCATATATTATGCGGGCTGATAGCCCGGCATTCTTCAAAGGCAAAAAAACGAACATGCGCCGCAAAGAGGCAGTGAAATGCTGCTGAACCATTGTGTCTTACATAACGAGAATAATACACGAAAGACATATATCTGTCAAGAAACATATTCCCGCGTTTTCGCCTGTCTGGAAATCTCTGTTACAACTAACAGCGCGCTTCCGTGTCATTTATGTATTTATCCAGCAACCCCAACAGCTTGCTTGCGTCTATAGGTTTGCCAGTATGGTCATTCATGCCTGACTCCAAGCATTTTTCAATATCTTCCCTAAACACGTTCGCCGTCATCGCGATAATTGGAACATCCTTTGCCGCCGCCGTATCAAGTGCGCGTATCCGCCGCGTCGCCTCATATCCATCCATAAGCGGCATGTTGATGTCCATTAAAATCAAATCGTATTTTTCGGGGGCTTCGCAAAACATGGATACCGCCAGCTCCCCGTTTTCCGCGTATTCTATGGCAACCTCAGTCTCTTCCAAAAGTGCGCTCATGATTTCCCTGTTGATCTCAACATCCTCTGCGATCAACAGCGTGCTATCATGAAAGTCAAATCGACGTTTTGGCTCCGAGCGCCACATATCCTCCTGCAATTCGGCGTGGACGGGCACTGTGCCTTCGCATGCCGTATCGCGCTGCGCCGAGCGGCTTTCCCTGACGGCCTTTTTCGCGCTGATGGTAAAAATGAACTTTGCGCCCTTGCCGAGCTCCGATTCAAACCAAATTCTTCCGCCCATCAGCATGACGATCCGCCTGGATATCGCCAGGCCAAGCCCTGAGCCGCCAAACTGCTGCGGTATGTTCGCATTGGCCTGGCTGAATGGCATGAATAGCTTTTCCTGCTGCTCTTTCGAAATCCCGATGCCGGTATCCATGACTTCGAATTTTAGTACGATGTCGTCGTTCTTTTCTTCAACCTTTTCAATGAACAGGGTGACCGCGCCCTTTTCCGGGGTGAATTTGATTGCGTTAATCAGCAAGTTAGTTATGACTTGCGTCAATCTTAACTCATCGCACAATAAATACTCAGGGACATCAGGGGCGAGGTTTATGGTAAAATTCTGTTGCTTTTCCTCTGCGCGGATAATTGCCATATTCGCAATGTTGTTCAAAGTGCTTTCAAAATTAAACTCGCTTGGGGATAATTCGAGTTTGTCAGCCTCGATTTTGGACATATCGAGAATGTCATTAATCAGGCTGAGCAGATGTTTGGAAGCGCTGTCCGCTTTGTTAAAACAGTAATTCTTTTTTTCAATGTCATCCGAGCCTAAACCAATGTTGATCATCCCGATGATGGCGTTCATTGGCGTACGTATTTCATGGCTCATGCGGGACAAAAATTCGCTCTTGGCAACGTTTGCCGCTTCGGCGGCGATGCGCGCCTTCTCCAAAGCTTTCTCGTGCTCCAAATAATCGGTGATGTCCCTGATAATGGAAGCAATAAGGATGGTTTCGTCTTGGTCGTTTCTGACGCTGTACAAGGTATGGTCAATTGGAAGCAGCGTTCCGTCCATGCATAAAAGTTCGCCGCGGCCATTCCAATAGCCGCGGTCCAACGCCGTTTTCAGCCCGGCTTCGCGGACTGTCTCCATATGTTCGGGTGTGAAAACGCGCTCAGGCAGCAGTTCTCCCGACTGCGGGGAGTAGCCTGTCATTTTGTAGGCACCGGGATTTGTATACAGCACATGGCCTTCCATGTCGGAAATGCTTACAAAATCGCTGCCGCCCTCGATGATCGCGCTCTGCCAATTGAGCGTGATTTCATTAAGGCTTTGCACGGTCACATCAACAGCGATGCCTCGAAGGCCGAGAAACACGCCGCCTTCATGCAACCCCATTAACGTCATGCGGTAATATCTTCCCAGTTTTGAAAGAAATGTGAAGCGCCTGTATGGCGTTCGCGCGTCTTTGAGTATTTCAAGTTCGCTTAAAACAAGCGTCTTGTCTTTGTCAACCGACATATACAGGAATGGTTTTCCGACGATATCTGTCATCGTAAAGGTGCTGTCGGGTTTTCTGAGGAGGTTTGTGACTATAAACTGCGCGTCCATTTCAAAAACGCAGTCGGCAAACACCTCCCAAAACGCGGTCATCCACGTTTTGTCGATTCTCCTCGCGCCGGGCGCGGCAACCTCAATAAGTTCGTCCCCCAGATTATCCATATAGCATTCCTATCCGGATGTGGTGAATATCTGCCGCTTGGCCGGGTTTGAAGCAAGCTGAGAAAGCCCCAACGAGGTGGGACTTTCTGCGCGCGCTTTTTTGGCGCAATGGCCTGCAAGCAAGCTCACTTCAGATCTATTTCTTCTCCGGCCTCGACAATAAGGCGGTTCGGACCCGTGAATTGTTCCGCAAGCTCCCTGTCAAAAAGTTCGCCGGGCTTCAAGTGGACGGGCACATTATGCCTGGCGCCGATCAAGGCCGCGCACTCGGAAGCTTCCGCCAAATCCATGTTATAAAAGCCGTCGGCGCATAGGAATGCATAGTCCAGTTTTCTGGATGCGAGGCTTGCCATTTGATTGGTTTTCGAAGTGTCACAGCTGAAATACAGCTTCAGACCGTCTACCGTTAGAAGAAAACCGACGCACTCATTAAGTGAGTGATTCTTGTTCTGCGCTTCCGCTGCTTCGATTTCGATGCCGAGCAGCGAGAATGTGTTATACTTCCCGCCTGAGAGCGCTTCAACTTCCGTTATCAGGGTGCATCCGGGTTTTTGCGTGATGAGGCCGACCTGATTGTGATCGTCATGTTGATGGGATACAAGGATAATGTCGGCGGGCACGTCATACCCTCCGCCGGCATATGGGTCAATATAAACCACGACGCCATCGTTGGCAGTCAAGCGAAAACTCCCGTGACCCTGATACAATAATTTTGGCATTACAGTTCCTCCTCCATATTATCGAAATAACGACAGCGCAATTATACCATCGGCAATTGAACCTGTAAAGCTTTTGTAAAGAAAACTATTGTCATAGCCAAAAATAACAAGTATAATAGCGGCGTGACGTGGGGATATCTAAGAAACGCTCCATCATGCAACCGCTTGCCACGAACATAAAGAGGAGGTCAGCAAAACCATGAAAGTAACGACTCAGCAAACAGAAAAACTCCTAAAAGGAAACCAGACTTTTTCGCAGTTGGGATTCTCCATGATGCTTACCCGCCTAAGAACCCAGTACGCTAAAAACCCCACGCAAGCCATTGTGCAGTCCGGCACGGATGAGATTAACGCATTCCTTGAAAAATTCGCGGCTATCATGGGCGCGGATTACGCAATCATGGCAAAAATGTAATTAATGTAATTATGGGAGGGAAAATTTATGTTAATGAAATTCGATGAAGTATCGAAGCGGATCAAAGATGGCGGACTGCTCCATATCGCAGGAACGGAAGAATTGTTGAAAAAACTGCCTAAAGGCAAATGGATCGGCGGCTCGACCGAATATTTTATGGCAAAAGGCGGCGGCACGGTCTCCGACGAATTGTTATTTGTGACAGACTTCCCGTATGAGAATTTTTCCGTCAAATCATACGACGCTTCAAGCATTGGCAATGTTGCTGCCGATGCCTTTGACCACGGCTTTTCCATCGTGATCATTCCATTTGACAGCGCGGTACACAAAGAATACGCCGAAAACGCGGCAGGATTCGCGGACATTTTCATGAAAGACATTGCCGGATGGATTTCGGGCGTAAACCTCGGAAAAACGGGTCAGACGCCTATTGCCGTGAACGGAATGACGGGCGAGGTGTTTTCCGACAAGGCCGTTGCCCTGCATCTCGAAGTGCCCGGCAACAAAACAATCAGCGTCAATATAGTAAACATATTCGATCAGGACGAGAACTCCCCGACAATCAGATTCACCGAAAAAGGCTTTTCGGTAAAAAACTGCCTTATCGACGGCAAGGAAACCGTGTTTGCCGATTACATCGCGGAAAAAGGCATAGACACAAAACTGCCGCTTATCGGTAATTATTCGGGGGCAGGCGTAAATATCTCGTTCAGGGCCATTGAAGACGGCATTGTGAATTTTTATGCGCCCGTGTTTGACAGCATTGAATACAAGCTGGCAAAAAATATACCCGACTACGCGGAAGCGTTCCACAGCCATCTTAAAGGAATCAGCGACGCAAGCGCCGTATTCTCGTGCAACTGTATTTTGAATTTCCTGTACGGCGAACTTGAGGGCAAAAGCATCGAGGCATTCACCGGCCCGATCACTTTCGGCGAAATAGCTTACCAACTGGTAAATCAAACCCTCGTATACGTAGAGGTAAAATAGCGGCAAGGGCGGCAATAACTCAACCCCCCCGGATTTCGTTCACGAATTCCGGGGGGTTTGCGTAAATACCCCCCACGGTCGCTATTTTCCTGTTTCGCGCTGAATTATAATGGCAAAACAGGGGGATGATCGGCATGAAACACCTGTTTGTTATCAACCCGGCGGCCGGAAAGGTCAAAGGGCAAGTAGATGCGCTCAGGAAAAGGGTAGACGACTTTTTTGAAGTTCATCCCGATATCCCGTACGACATATACATCACAAATTGGTGCCGCGACGCGGTGAGCTACGTGCGGCGGTATGTAACGGACGGCGCCGGCGGCCCGATTCGGGTTCATGCCCTGGGCGGACCCGGCACGTTGTATGAGGTAATAAATGCCGTCGCCGGGCTCCCTGAAATCTCGGTGGCGGCTTATCCTTTGGGGTCGAATTATCATTTTTTGAGGTACTTTGCACCTGAAAAATCCGGCTTGTTCGCCAGTATCGAAAAACAGGTGTTTTCCCGCACCATTCCAATAGACCTGATACGCTGCGGAAGCAATTACGCGGTCAATTCGTCATACATCGGATTGGAGGCGTGGGCGGACATGTACGGGGACGTGTTGGTGGAAAAAGGTTGGAAGACGGACCTCAGCTATTTGCTCGGAGGGCTCAACGCGATGTTTTCCGGCAGCTACAAGGCGCAGCGTTGTACCGTGGAAATGGAGTCAGGGCGCATAGAAGGCAAATTCTTGACGATAGGGATCGCCAACGGGCCGTGCTACGGCAACCATTACTGCCCCGCGCCCGACGCGCACCCCGACGACGGATTTCTGGACGTCTACCTTGTAAACGAGGTGTCAAAGAGGGCGGTGATAGCTTATATTCGGAATTATCTCACTGGGAATTACGACAAAGCGCCGCCTGGCATCGTAACGCACCATAGAGTCAGGAAACTGTCGGTCACTTCTGAGGACGCGATTTATATGTGCATCGACGGCGAGAATTTTTGCGGCGTATCGTTTGAATACGAACTCTTGAGACATGCATTAAATTTTGTTTGCCCTGACGAAATCGATCTGTCAAAAATACCGTTGTTTCACGGCAGGCCGGAGAGGGGGTTGCGCGGGGCATGAGCAAAAACACCGACATGGCAAGAAAGCTGACCAAAACAGTCATAGTCATGTATGCCATTATCAAATTTTCGCTCTCGTTTCTCACACATTCGGGAGATTCATTTTTCATGCTGACCCGTGCCGCCGCCTGCGCCGTCATGGTCGTGCTGGTCCTCTATATAACTGCGGCAAAAATCTCAAATCGCGCGACGGTCATCCTGATCACGCTGTCGGCCGTGCTTCCTGAAATACTATGGGTGGCGCTGATATCTGAGGGCGAGTGGCTGATTTACATTTTTATGATAGGGTGCTCCCTGCTCGGCATGCTGTATCTGGATATCCCCGGCCTGTTGGTGTCGATGTTGATGTCCTGTGGGGTGCTTGCCTTTTTGTCCTTTGTCCTCGGGCAACATCTGGGTCCGGGGGATCAGGCGTTTTTTGACGACATTTTCGGCTTTACGGGGATAATAATGGTAAACTTCCTCATACTGCTCATCTGCCGCTATTCAATAGGCGCTTTTTCCCGGTTCAGGCGCACCGGGCAGACTTTCGATACCATGCTGGAAACGACGCCCGACTTCGTGGCGGTCATCGACGATAAGGCAAAGGTGTATTCTATCAGCAGATCGCTTGCCGAAAGCCTTGGCATTACAAAACGGGAATATGCGGATAACCTCCCTTTCATCGACCTCTTCCCGACTTTGGAATTGAAGCAGTTATTCAGCGAGTTTATACGTTCTGACGGATATCTGGAGACGACATTCAAGACCGGAGACGCGGCCGAAGCGCGGTACTTCATGCTGCGCAGCGCAAAAACCTCCGATTCCGGGATCGCCCGCGTTTTTGAATGGACGGATGTTACGGCTCTGGTGGAAGCTAAAATCGCTGCGGAAGACGCGAACAAAAGCAAGAGTCAGTTCCTTGCCGCCATGAGCCACGAAATTCGCACGCCTATGAATGCCATTCTCGGCATTTCTGAAATAGAAATGGAGCGCGAGGGCATTTTGCCCGAAACTGCGGACTCGCTGAACAGAATATGCAGTTCGGGACGCATGCTGATGGGATTAATCAACGATATTTTGGATCTCTCCAAGATTGAAACCGGAAAACTTGAACTTGCGCCCGTCGAATATGAAACGGCAAGCCTGATCAATGACGCTGTTCAATTGAATATTATGCGCATCGGCAGCAAATGCATCGACTTTTCCCTCTCAGTCTCCGAGCATCTGCCGGCGAAAATGTTTGGGGACGAGCTGCGTATCAAGCAGATACTCAACAATCTGCTCTCAAATGCGTTTAAATACACGGACGAGGGCCGCGTTACGCTTGAAATCAGCGCGGAGCGAAGCGCGGAGGGCGGAGGGGTCCGGGAAACTTCGCTGATTTTTGTCGTGCGCGATACAGGACAGGGAATGACGCAGGATCAACTCGCGAGGCTTTACGACAAGTATTCTCGGTTCAACATGTGGACTAACCGCTCCACTGAAGGCGCCGGCTTGGGCATGAGCATCACAAAGAGCCTCGTTGAAATGATGAACGGAAAAATCTTGACGGAGAGCGAGCCGGGGGTCGGCTCCGTTTTTACGGTATATCTGACGCAGCGATTGACGGATGGGGGCGTGATAGGCAAAGAGGCTGCGGAAAATCTGCAAAACTTCAATTTCACATGCGAGTCGCAAGCAAAAGCAGCTCAAGTCGTGCGTGAGCATATGCCATATGGCAGCGTTCTGGTGGTTGACGACATAGATGCGAACTTGTTTGTGGCAAAAGGGCTTCTTTGCCCGTACGGGCTGACTGTGGAAACTCTGCCAAGCGGCATTGAGGCTGTTGAGAAAATCTATGGCGGAGTGGCGTACGACATCATTTTCATGGATCATATGATGCCGGTGATGGACGGCATTGAAGCCGTGAAGCTGATCCGCGAGGCCGGATACGATAGCCCGATCGTCGCACTAACGGCAAACGCCGTCATAGGCCAGTCGGAAATGTTTCTTGAAAACGGTTTTGACGATTTTATTTCAAAACCCATCGACATACGGCAGCTCAACGCCGTGCTTAACAAGCATATCCGCGACAAACAGCCGCCCGAAGTCATCGAGGCCGCCAGGCGTCAAAAGGACGCGGGGGAAAAGCCCGATCAACCGTCTTGGCAAGGGGCGGAGCAAACCGGAGACCCTGACGGAGACCCTCTCGCGTTTCTGAAAAAAGTGGATGCGCTCGATGCGGAGTCAGCCCTAAAAGCTATGGGCGGGCTGCTGGAGACCTATATAGACACGGTAAAGCTGACGGCTCGCCTTATGCCTGAAACGCTGGAGAAAATGAGCGGCTGCGTGGCGAGCGGCGATATTAATGGATTTGCGATTGAAGCGCATGGCATAAAAAGCGTCCTGAGAAACATAGGCGCCTCAGCGTTGGGGAACAGCGCGGCTCAACTGGAGAAAGCCGCGGCCCAGAACAGCGCGGAAGACTGCGGGCGGCTTTACCCGGCTTTCAGGGAAGAGCTGGAAGAATTAATAAAACAACTCAAGGCGGCATTTTCGGAAAAAACGGCAGGCAGCAGGGAAACGGCGGACAAAACGGCCCTTTCTCAATCGCTTGTTGAGTTGAAGGACGCCGCCGAGAGTTATGACAGCATATTGGCGTTGGAAGTCATCGCTCCGCTTGCGGCATATGCATATGACGGCGAGACGGATGAATTGCTGAAAGAAATAGTCTTCGCGCTTGAAGCCTTTGATTGCGAGGGCGCGGTAAGAAATATTATTAAACTGGAGGAAAGCCTGAAATGATTTCAAATGACGGCAAAGTATATTTCCGCTCAATACCGGGATTGATGGTGCCAAGAGCAATCAAATATGAGGTCATTCATACCAATATCAACAAGTTTATTGACCTAATACCGGAACTGGCCGAGAAACTTGAAAATAATTTTTTGAACAAGCGATATGAATTTGTCCTAAAGAATATGGAGTTGGCGCTTTCGCTTCTCAGGAACGTATATGCAAGATGGCTGGAAACGGAAGGCAGCGCCATATTGCGCAGAATCAAAAATGATGACGCCGCTGCCGTGCTATGGCTGCGCCTAAAATCATTCATATCGGACCTTGCTTCGCTGTCCATTGAAATGCAAAAAGCTCAGAATGCTGAAAGTGAAGAGGCGGAAGAAACTGTCAGCGAGTCGGAAGCCCATGCGGATATGGCTAAAAATCTGTCAGCGGTCGGTGAACTTATCGACGGCGGAGAATACGAAAGCGCGCAAAGCATGATTGAGGAGATGGAGGAATATAATCAGGAAGTGGCTTTTGTTGAACTTCTGGATTTGGTCATGTCAAAAAAATACGGTGAAGCCGAAGTTTTAGCCTGCAAGCTCAAAGAAAAACATCTTGAAGCTATCAGCCAAGTCTCGGAAGCCAATCAATCAAAAATAATCCTGGCCGTGGACGACAGGCCGGAGATACTTTCATTTATCAGCGGAGCTCTAAAAGGGCATTACAAAGTATTCGGCGTGACGGGCGGAAAGGCGGCGCTCAAAGTCATGGAGTCGCAGTCCCCCGACTTATTCATCCTTGACATAGATATGCCGGAAATGGACGGCTATCAGCTAGCCGGGATCGTCCGAAGCACCGCCGGGCACGAACTCACGCCCATCATCTTCCTGACGGGTAATTCTTCGAGGGAGCATGTTTTGAAGGCGATCAAAGCAGGGTGCAACGATTTCATCGTAAAACCCACAAGCCACGACAACCTCTTGGTAAAAGTCGGCAAGTATTTGAATTAGGGCTTGCTGCGGGATCAAACTTCCGCTATATGATTTTTTGCTTTTTTCATTTTGCTTTCACTCTTCCTTTTAACACTGTCTCCATTTGACCATGAAAAGTGTGGAATGGCAATAGTTTTCCGTTACGCAGAACGTTAGTTTTTTAGGCAACCGAGCGGAACGACCCACACACCGTTTTCCATTTGAAAAGCAGTTTCAGTTGCGGTTAGCACCATGAGGAAAGACGGTTCCGGAATTATATCCGTATCAATGTTCGTTTTGAACTTAATCAGGTGCTCTGCTGCTGTTTCAATATCCCCGGCACCCATCTTTATTTCCACCGCACCCCAGCTTTCGTCCCTCAGTTGGATGATGGCATCTACTTCTGTTCCCTTTGCGTCCCTATAGTGGTATACGTTGGCATCCAAACTGTCCGCATAAACGCGTAAGTCCCGAATGCACAGCGCTTCAAACAATAATCCGAATGTGCAAAAATCATTGAACAGTTTTTTTGCGGTCGCGCCTAATGCCGCCGTTGCTATGGATGGATCGGAGAAATGACGTTTTGCGGTAGTGCGGATTGCGGTTTTTGAACGCAAGCGCGGACTCCATGCCGGCAGGTCGTCGATTACGAACAACATTTTTAATGCGTTAATGTACCGGTCAATTGTGACCTGAGAAAGCGACTCGTCATTGGCAATCAGATCGTTCAATATTGTGGCGGTGCCGGCCTCGGAAGATATGTTTCTGGAAAGTGAACGCATCAGACTGCGAACTCTGCCCGGGTTCTTTTCAACGTTGTCTATTCTGGATATATCTTCATTTACCACGGCTTCATAATAATCGGATGCTTTTTTTAATGACAGTGTTTCGTTGCGTTCATTTACAGCGGCCGGCCAGCCTCCGCGGCTGAGGATAAAAGCTATTTGCTCAAGGGTCACGTTCGATTTTCCAAGCATTTCTGTTTTTCCTTCAAACAGATCTCCAATCGAGATTTCCCCGGAGGATTCGCCGCTCTCAAACAGTGACATTGTCCTCATTTTCATCCTGGATATGCGCCCGGTTCCTGAATGCATGTCATCCGTCCGCAGCGGGACGACGGAGCCGGTCAATATAAACTGTCCCATTTCTTGCCTTTTGTCCACGGCAAAGCGCACCGCGTTCCATAGTACGGGCGCAACTTGCCATTCATCGAGCAAGCGCGGCGTTTTCCCCTCAAGCAAGAGAGAAGGCTTCGTCTTTGCTTTCAACATGTTTTCGGCAAACGAATCAGGGTCTTGCATGTATAGG
>Ga0099364_10006969_pt1 | contig 16279 bp, 11 predicted proteins | sample TergutTh196P3_FD_73070 | JGI IMG/M metagenome (GOLD analysis project Ga0099364, IMG submission 73070) | Microcerotermes parvus P3 segment gut microbial communities from Pointe-Noire, Republic of the Congo - Th196 P3 | ecosystem: Host-associated > Arthropoda: Insects > Digestive system > Gut ...
GTAACTGTTCGCACCCCCTCCCGTCTTTGCGAGCCGCAGCGAAGCAATCCAGTCCTTTTGCGCCGATTGTCATATTTCTTTCTGGATTGCCGCGTCGCTTCGCTCCTCGCAACGACGAAACTCTAAGATTTGTGATACCACCTGAATAGTTACTTATGAATTATATATCTCGGGGAGAAACTTATGACTATCAACAGTCTGGAAGATTTGGCATTTGAAGCAAAAAAGATGGAGAAAAAGACTGTAATCGCCGTCGTCGAGGCGCAGGATGAGCATACGCTTGAGTCTGTTATCGAAGCCACAAGAGACGGAATTATGCTTCCAATGCTCATCGGAGATAGCGTAAAAATAGGAGAACTGCTCAAAAAATACGGCGCCGACCCATCGGATTTCGACATCATTGCTTCAAACGGCATGGAAAAGTCGCTCAAGTATGCGATAGAGATGGTTCACACCGGCAAAGCAACTGCAATCATGAAAGGCAAACTCGAATCGGGCGGCTTCATGAAAGTTATAGTCAACAAGGAAAACGGCCTGCTGACAGGACGCAAACTCTCCCTCGCAGGATTTTTCACGCCGCCGAAATATCACAAACTTATGGCAATCAGCGATATGGGCCTGAACACATATCCTGATCTCGACGGCAAAAAAGCCATAGTCGAAAATGCCGTGAGGATGCTGAATACACTTGGCTTTGAAAAGCCGAAAGTCGCAGTTTTGTCTTCTGTCGAGAAGCTGAATCCAAAAATGCCGGATTCGGTCGATGCGGACGCATTGAAACAGATGAACCTGAATGGAGAGCTCTCCGACTGTATAATCGAGGGACCAATCTCGTTCGACCTTGCCACAAACGCCGAATCCGCGAGAATCAAAGGTTACAAAAGCCCTGTCGCAGGGGATGCCGACCTGCTTATCGTTCCTGACATCGTATCAGGCAATATTCTGGCAAAGTCGCTGATAGGCATGGCAGGGGCGCAGACAGCGGGCACGGTTTTGGGCGCAAGCGTCCCCATCATACTCACCTCCCGCAGCGCCGAGGCTTCCGACAAATACTATTCGATAGCCCTCGCAGCATGCGCCGCGGCACGGAAGGATGCATGATAATGGATAGAAAAATCAGAGTGCTGGCGATTAACCCCGGCTCAACTTCCACAAAAATCGCTATCTACGACGATTATGATGAGCTGCTTCGCGCTTCGGTCAACCATTCAGCAGAGGATTTAAGCGCCTATGAAAGACTTCAGGACCAGCTTGAGTACCGTGTCGATCTTATTGAAAAGATAGTCGCGAAAAATGGCTATCTTATGAAAGACATAGACGTGTTTTCCGGTCGGGGCGGCGGGCTGGAGTCCGTCGCAGGGGGCGTATACATAGCTTCAGATCTGCTTGTGCAACATGCCGCAAGGGGCGTGGCAGGCCAGCATCCGGCGCAGTTGGGGTCACAGATAGCGAAGCGGTTCGCGGATAAATATGGAAAACGCGCTTTTGTGGTAAATTCGCCCGATGTCGATGAGTTCTGCGATTTCGCGCGCGTCACAGGGGTTCGGGGGGTTTATCATGAGAGCCATATCCACGCGCTGAACCAAAAAGAAATCGCGCAGCGTTTCTGCGCGTCGCGAGGGATGAAATATGATGCCGTGAACCTTGTTATCTGCCATATCGGCGGAGGCATTTCGATTACAGCGCATGAGAAAGGCAAGATGATAGACTCAAACGACATACTCAACGGGACAGGCCCTATGAGCCCGACGAGAGCCGGCGATTTGGCATATATTAAAGTTATCGAGCTTGCATACAGCGGCAAGTATACGAAAAAAGAGCTCATAGACAAACTGAACAAAGACGGCGGGCTCTTTGACCATTTCGGCACGGTCGAGATGCGCGATATTATAAAAATGATTGAAAGCGGCGATAGCTATGCCGAAGTGGTTATCGGCGGCATGATCTATCAGATTGCAAAGTACATCGGCGCAATGGCAGCCGCGCTTAAAGGAAAAGTGGACGCCATAATACTGACCGGCGGCATCTCGAACAGCGAGTTTATCACCAGCAAAATCGAGAGCTATGTCGATTGGATCGCAGAGACCGTAATCATGCCGGGCGAGTTTGAACTAGAAGCGCTAGCAGCAGGAGCCCTCAGAGCCGCGAGAGGAACCGAAGAACCGAAAACATACTCAGGCGTTCCCGTCTGGAGCGGGTTCTAATAAGCTCTGCAAACCGCAAGGAGTTAGGAGTTAGGAGTTAGGAGTTACCTGACCCCTGTTACTTGTTACTTGTTACTTGTTACCTGTTACCTGTTACCTGTTACCTGTTACTTCATTGCTCCCGTCTGTCGCTATTTCTCTGACTATAGTCGTCAGGCCGGCTAGGGATTGCAGGTCTGATGGGACGATAATCTTTGTTGCTTTCCCGTCCGCAACTTTGGCGAGTGCCTCATAACTCTTTAGCAGAACAGCTTTTTCGGATGGGTTCGCCTCGTTTATTTTCATTAAGCCCGATGCAACGGCTTCCTGCACATTGAGTATCGCCTGCGCCTCTCCCTCGGCTTCGCGAATCTTCGATTCTCGGGCGGCGTCCGCGCGCAAAATCGCGGATTCTTTTTCGCCCTGCGCCTTGAGGATGAGCGCTTCTTTCTGCCCCTCCGCAACAAGGATTGCAGAACGCTTCTCTCCTTCCGCGCGCAGAATTGCCTCGCGCCGTTCACGCTCCGCCTTCATCTGCTTTTCCATAGCATCCTGTATTTCGCGCGGGGGTATGATGCTTTTCAGTTCCACGCGGTTTACTTTAATGCCCCAAGGGTCGGTCGCCTCATCAAGAATAACGCGCATCTGGGCGTTTATTGTATCGCGGGATGTGAGCGTCTGGTCGAGTTCAAGATCGCCAACGATGTTGCGCAGTGTCGTCGCGGTCAGATTCTCAATGGCTTGCATGGGATGCTCCACGCCATATATGTATAGCATTGGGTCCGTAATCTGAAAATAAACAACGGTGTCGATTTGCATAGTGACGTTATCCTTGGTGATAACGGGCTGCGGCGCAAAGTCCACGACCTGTTCCTTGAGCGATATTCGACGGGACATGCGATCGATAAACGGAACCTTGAAGCGCATACCTGTCTGCCACGTCACCCTATAAGCCCCAAACCTCTCGATTACCACCGCATACGCCTGCGGTACGATTTTTATGTTGGCTATAACTATGAGGAAAACAAAAACCGCGATTGCGCCATAAACGAATCCCATAACAATTGACCTCCTTAAACAACTTGCTTCTATTTGAACATAATACCATGTCCAACTCTATTTGACAAGCGGGTGGAGTTTTTTTGGTTACTGGTCATGTCTAACCGTGAAAGGCACATAATCCTCACCGAAAAATGCCAAGCGGGGTTCGCGCTCCGAGCGGGGGTAAATTCTCGCGCTCACTCTGGTGGAGACTTGTTACACTCTGCCCGCAGGCATCTTTTCGGTGATGCTCATGCACCTTCCCCGGTTAGCCATGACCAGTAACTATTTTAGTCGGAGTTTTTTGTTGCGACTGTCAGCGGCATTATGGTATACTGCTTGTGAATACATGACTATCCCGTTTCATCGTGGATTAAATTTTCATACTGCAAGTGAGGGATTATGAACGTTATTATTCTCGGCGGATTTCTTGGTTCGGGCAAAACTACGGCGCTGCTGCAGCTTGCGAAATACCTTGTCGGCGTGTCCGCGCCTGATAGGGAATACAAGGTTGTAATACTGGAAAACGAGGTCGGCCAGATTGGCATAGACGACCAATACTTGCGCGGAAGCGGCTTCACGGTCAACAACCTGTTCGCGGGTTGCGCCTGTTGCACTGTATCGGGCGAACTCGTCACGGCAGTGGACAAAATTGTCAGGGATATGTCGCCCGAATGGCTCATTATCGAAACGACGGGCATTGCCTATCCTGGACTCATGCGCGATAACATGAAAGGGGCGCTGCGCCTGGATTCCCGCGTGTGCGTTTTGGCGGATGCGTCGCGTTGGCGCAGGCTTCGCGTGCCGATGGAGACTCTGTTGCGCGGACAGATAGAGTGCGCGGATTTTGTGCTGGTCAACAAAATCGACCTAGTGGACGACGATGCGCTGGAAAGTATGGAGCTCGATATCCGCGAGTTTCAGCTGAACGTGCCGATAGCCCGCATTTCCGCGCTGACCGAAATCCCACAAGAAGTATGGAAATCAGCCGCAGGGGTTTAATTTATTATAACTGTTTAGCACATTCTCGTCTTTGCGAGCCGCAGCGAAGCAATCCAGTCCTTTTACGCCGATTGTCAGGTTTCTTTCTGGATTGCCGCGTCGCTTCGCTCCTCGCAACGACGAACCTGTAAGATTTGCGATATCACCTGAACAGTTACAATTTATTTTCATAAAACCCTTGTTTTCTTTGTTATTCAATGGGATAATAGGTACAATGAATTTCAGCTTGGAACATATAAAGAGGTAGGAGGATTGCAAAATGCCTGATATTGTTGGTGTGAACGGATTAAGAGAGGATTTTAGGGTAGTCGGCAAGCCAAACTTGCCCGGCAAGGTGTCAAAGGCTCTTGCTACAGGGCTTGCGAAGTTCGGCGTCGATTACATAATACCGAACATGCTCCACGCAAAGTTCCTCAGAAGCCCCTACGCAAACGCGCGCGTCCTCAGCGTGGACATAACAAAAGCGAAGGCGCTCCAAGGTGTCGTTGACATCGTTACTTGGCAGGATGAGGACATTATAAACTTGAAGCCGCAAGGGCGGCCTTGGTTCGACGACTATGCAGACAGAGAGGGCATCGAAGTCGCGGTTATCGTAGTTGCTGAGACCGAGGAGATTTGCGATAGCGCGCTTAGTCTTTTAGATGTTGAGTGGGACGTTCTGCCGCATGTCGTGGACATCCTAAAAGGCAAAGAGAGCGACGCCCCCGTCGTCCGCCCACAGGATAAGATTTTCCCCGCAATGAGCCTTCGCGGGCCGGTGGTTGAGGAGAGAATCGGCAATGTGACCTACGCCGAATCGATTCAGGGCGACGTTGACAAGGCGATGGGCGAATCCGAGAACATACTCGAATACAGCCTAATGCTGCCTAGTTTTGCGTCCCATATGCCAAATCCGGCGGGTTCCGTCGCTTGGTGGACTTCTGAGCCATACCGCAACGAGGATATCCTGCACATCGAGGGCGCTGTCCAGCGCTTGGCGAATATTCTTCCCATGTACCGCATCCCAATCGAAATGACCGTGCAGGAAGGCCTTTTCCAAGGCGGCAAATACTGCGACTGGGGAATGCGCAGATCGCAGGAAATCACGCCTTTGCTGGCGAGACGCACAGGCCGCCCCGTCAGATGCGCCGATACGCGCGAGGAGACATTTGACTTTCTGATGAATCAGCGCTACATGTACATGAAAATCGGCTACACAAACGAAGGCCTGATCACCGCGATTGACGATTATTCAATCGCCGACGGCGGGATAATCGGCACAATGATGTTTGCCACTTCGGGCGACCACGCCTACGGACCTTATTACACGATGAAGTGCCTCGACATCCGCCAGAGGATGGATATCGTGGATTCAAACCGCGGCAGGATGTATTTAAGCGGACAGCATTGCCCGTTTAACTGGGATTCAGGCACGATGGCGATATACCTTATTGCGGAAAAACTCGGTAAAGACCCGATGGACATAGCGAAGCTGAACCTCCACGGACCGGATTCCCAAGAGGATATGGCGCCTGTGCCTAGCTTTGAAGAATGCCTCGATGCAGGCAGAAAACTCATGAAATGGGACTGGCATCCCAGTGGCATGAAGAAGCTGCCTGATGGGCGTTATCACGGTTCGGCGTTCCGCTATCAGATGTGTCCGCGCCATGCGATATCGGGATATGAATGCAAACTCGAACTTCGCAAAGGAAAAGTGTACATGCCGACGCAAGGCCCTGTCACCGGCATATTCGCCGTCGAATGCAATGTCATGGTCGTCGCCGAGGAACTGGGGCTTGAATATGACGATGTGGAAGTCGAGTTTGACTACAGAGAGGCGTTTACGCCCGTCGGCGGCGGTTCGGACGGCAGCACGGCTTCGGCGTGGGCGATGAAGGAATGTGCATACAAGTTTAAAAAACTGGTGATTGAAGCGGCTGCGGCCGAGGCGGAAAATCCGTTCCCGCCCGCAATGAAAGGCCCGATGTCATGGCCCGGCGAAAATCCTCTCAAGGGCTACAAAGCCGAAGACCTTGAGTTTGACGGCGGCCGCGTCTTCGTAAAGGCCGATCCGTCTATCGGGCTGCCCGTCGAGCAAGCCGTGAGCCAATATGTCGTCGCGACATATACGGGAAGACCGCCAGCCGCCATCTGGAGCCACTTCGGAAGAAAGCTCGACACGATGAACACCGCCTACTGCGAAGTCGCCGTCGATACGGAAACCGGTGAGGTCGAGATTCTGCGGTTCAGCGTCGTCGCAGATCCCGGCAAGGTTTTGCGCCCGACGTCGCTCGAGAGCCAGATCGATCAGGTCATGTACTTCAGCCAAGGATGCCAGTTGCTTGAGGAGTATGTCTTTGACGAGAGAACGGGCGTCAGGCTCAACAATAACATGATTGATTACAAAAAGCCGACGACGCTCGACGTGCCGACCGTGGAAAAAGAGTTTCTCGAAACACGCGCGGGCAATGCGGCATACGGTTCCTCCGGCATCAGCCACTCGCTCGCCAACACGCATCTGGTGATCATCGCGATACACAACGCAATAGGCGTATGGGTAGAACCCGCCGCAACCCCAGACAAGGTGCTGAAGGCTTTGGGTAAGGCGTAGGAGTCGTGTTATAAATAACATATAAATAATTATGCAAATCGGGACAATAAGTCTTGATTTGCATAATTATTATCGTAACCTAACGCGGACAAGCCGCAATTCATAATTCATAATGCATAATTATTGTGTCTGCTTCGCAGACTATTTAAAGCTTTTTGCCATTTTGCGCAGAATATCGGCAATAAGAACCTAAGCTCCCCAAACTGAAATGGGCAGGTCGCCGTACTGTTCTTCGCGGTGCCAGATTTTCTCTGTCCATGCCCGCTTCGGATCGCGGTCGAAAACTATCAGATGCGCGTCGTCCGCGCCGACCCTGCTGGCGTAATCAGCCGTCTGCTCAAGCCCTTTCGCGATGACGGTTTCCAATGCGCCGCGCCGCAGCTTGACCTCTATTACCGTGCGCTGGAGAGGGCCGTGCATGCCAAGCTCTTCATCGAGCGGCCATTCAATGAGCAGGTCGGTCCGCTTGCGGCCAAGGCCATACTCCCTGTTGATATGCCCGCCGCCGTTCACGACGCGCTGGAGGAACGCCTGAAGCAAGAGCTGTGGGCCCGCTTCCTTGTAAGCGAAGACCTCGACCCAGCTTTCGGAATGCTCGCGGAAGAATTGCTGGAAAGCGGCGAGGAGTTTTTGCATGTCCAGCCTGCGCTCCGGTGTGACGTACCACTCCGTTTCCTGGTTCGCTATCATCACCTGAGTGGACCAAGTGAGCTCGCGGGGGATTGTCTCCCTGTATATGCGGTTGCTGATGCTGATTTGGGGCCTTGTCCGTATCAGACCGAGATCCGCCACGTACTCTATGTCCGCAGGAGGGGCGTTTACGGTGTCCGATTCCGACGCGAGCAGTTCGCTGACGACACTATGCACGCGCGGCTCCTGAAGTTTGTCGATCAGTTGGTCGAGGTGCGTGGCGCGGGAATGTATCAGCTCCTCCCTCGCCTCTTTGTAGTCGGACAGCGTGATCTTGCGGTTGCGGTCGCGGTTTGGGCGCAGCTTCCATGTTATCTCGTAGCCTAGCGCGTTCACTAGCCAAGGCTGGCCGTATGTGTCTTCCCATAACTCAGGGAAGATGTCCTCATCAAACGATTGCTCGGTTTCCTCCGTGTGCTGCAGCCACAGCGCTTTAGTTTCTTCTTGGGAGAAGTTCCCCATCCGCAGCGATTCTGTCTTGATATTGAATGCGCTGCCCCCGGTGATGATCTCTCCGCTGCCCTGATGTATGCGATAGTCGCGCACGTCGCGCACGCCGCAGAGTATGATGCTTTGCGGAAACTCGTCGGGGCGTCTGTTATATCCCGCTCGGAGCTGGCGCAGCACGGAAATCAAGGTGTCCCCGACAAGGGCGTCGATTTCGTCGATGAATAGAACCGTCGGCCTGTCCGAAGTCATCGTCCAGTGCTCCAGCAATTTGAATAGCTGATTCTGCGGCGAGATTGTATCTTTTTCTTTATAATACCACTGCTCAATGTCGGATCTGCGCAAATACGATGCTAAATCGCTCGCAACAGAGCCGCATACTGCGGGGATGCCTTGCGATACGTCGCCGCGCGCGGTTTGCGCCATTTCAATATTGGTGTAGGCACAGGCAAAGCGGCCGTCCTCGTTCAACCTGCGCATCATTGCGAGGAGCGCGCTGGTCTTGCCTGTCTGCCTCGGCGCATGCATCACGAAGTAGCGTTTGTCGCGTATCAGCTTCTGAGTATCTTCCCAATCAAGGCGTGTAAGCGGGTCTATGCAGTAGTGGTCCGCCTCGATCATCGGCCCCGCAGTATTGAAAAAACGTTCCATATAAACCTCCTGTTTGCAATGCTTAGTGCGCAATCACAATATAATCCGGAAGTCAACAAAGTAATTGGCATCGGTTAATACGATATAGAAGCATATATGGAGTATAGCATACGCCAGCTTTCAGACGCAACCAAAAATCTACGGGCAAAAATCTACGGGCCACGGCTGTCCTTTACACTAACGCAATCAAAAAGAATATCTGGTTATTTTTTACAAAGTCTGGTTATTTTTTACAAAGTCTTGATTGACTCCTGCTATCAAATATGTTAGATTATCGTCAACGATTTTCGATGAAAGGATGCTGCCGATACGAACAGCCTGCGACTTGTTAAACTGCGCTTTGCGCTGCGTTTCCTTGCCGACACGCATCTTTCTCCATTTGTCGGCAACACTATACGCGGCGCCTTTGGGCATGCGCTTTCCCGGCATTGCTGCGAACGGGAAACGCCACGCTGCGAAGTTTGCGGCAACACGTGCAGCTTATCGCACTATATTAAGGAAAACACATAATGGCAGAGACGTTAAAATAATGCAAAAATGTGGACTGGCAGTCCACCACTTTCCTTGGAATCTTGTTATAATGGAATCCAGTTGCATTTCGGCAAATTAATCGCAATCTCTCTTGATATTCAAAAAACATTCCTGATATTCAAAAACGAAAGCGTTCTTGACATATGGTGTATGTGTGTATATAGTCACTTTATGCAATCTGAAGAAGTAGCGAGACGATTGAAAGAGTATTTATAATATATAAAAGTGAAAGGAAACAAAAAAATGCCGTATTTAGATGACGTAAAGAAAAAAGGTAATTTTGCTTTTATTGAGGGTGTTGAACCTGAGCTATATCGCAGACTTTATGAGTCAGAAAGAGAGATTAGATTAAACATAAAAAGTGCGGCTAAGCAATTGCGTGGAGCATTAGAATATTTTTATCAAAAAGAAACAAAAAGCGATTACCGAGATGAGGATCCATTGTTTAAAATGATGAAAATGTATCATGAAAATAATCCTGTGCAAGAAGGCAAGATGCACAATCTTAGAATAGCGCTAAATCAGTTTGTGCATCCCCCGGAATCATCAGATAAACAGAAGGAGAAGGAGAAGGAATTTGATACAGTTGTTTCATGTTTTAAAACTGCCTTTGGCTTCTTTAAGCAAAGATATATTAGAGATTCTAGAAAAATGAGCGAATATGAGTTTTACAATAACTACATACCTATCAATAATTATTTTATCTATGAAGCGGTAGTTGACAAAGAAAGTGAGTGTGAGTTGATATGTCACGCGCACAAATATGATAGAGTAACAAAGGATTTTACAAATTATGCTCTTATCAAAATATATAAGCAAGCATATCAGAACACAAGATACTTAAAAGACATTGAGGTGCTGCGTTCTCTATGGAATGAAACTCCCGATCATCGTTACTTCGCCAGATTCACAGAAGCTGACCAGGCTGAGAGTAATACTTATAACGAGTATTACATTATCAGATATGAATTAGACCAAAAACCTAACTTTCTAACAAGTGACTTTATTAATAGCATCAACACAGAGCAAAGAAATTGGATCGCGATAGAAGTCTTTCGTGCTGTGAAGATACTACACAATTTGCCACGTCCAATTTATCATAGGAACATTCGTCCAGAAAACATCTTATTATGCTCATTTGGGGAAAACTATAATCCTTACATAGTAAACTTCGAGTATGCTAAATTGATTGATAGCAGAACCGACACAATGGTTGTTAATGTAAAGAAAAAAGCGAAAAGCGATTCTACATATATCGCCAGAGAGGTGCGTGATTTAGATTATGCCAGTGAACTGCCACCAGAGCAATGGGAGAAAGCGGATGTTTACTCACTTGCTGCTCTAATAGTCTTTATCCTTTCTGGACATGAGTTGAGCGGTATAGCCTCTGCTAATCAATTATTAAAGGGCAAATATGACCGAGAGTTTTGTGATTTCATCGGAAAAATGCTTGGCAGTTATAACTTCAGGCCTTCTTTGAATGAGGCAACAGAGATATTTGAACGGTATTTGGCAGTGGGGTGTGAAAGATGAGAACGCTTTCATTTTCGTCGGTCAGCGAATACAATCTGCCGGATGAACCATTTTATTCGGGAGAAGTAAGCAGGCTGTATAAGGCGCAGGATACTAAACTTTTCCGTGATGTTGCAGTAAAGGAAGTCGATATGCAGCATATGACAGAAGATTCATTTAAGGCAGAAATAACCGCGATGTGCAGATTCAATGATTGGTCTACTCGCACCCCATGTATTATAGAAACATATCGCGATAAGCGAGAGCGAAAAGGCTACATTGTAATGCAATGGATTCGAGGAATGACCATGCGAGAGAAAATCGTAGCTCGCAGAGATTTACATAAGGCAGTCAAATGGATTATAGATTTATGTGCTATTCTTGAGGAACCGCATAAAAACAGGTATCAGCATCGGGATATAAAACCAGAAAATATTCAAATAACCCCGGTAGATGAAGTGTATTTGTTGGATTTTAACATATCTCTAAAGAGACCCGACAGATGGAGCGGAACTCTTGCTTACGCGGCCCCGGAAATGCAAAGGAATTACTCGGTAACAGGAAACGATAGAGTTGATGTTTTTTCTATAGGGGTAGTGTTGTATGAATTATTGACCGGAGAACGTCCTGTACATGATGAGCATTACTACGCAGAGAGTGCCCACAGCAAAGAGTGGTACGAGTTCAAACAACCAAAAGACATCAACTCAAAAATCACAGAGTCTCTTAATGAAATAATAGGAAAGTGTATGAAGTTAAACCCAAGAGATCGCTATCCAAACGCATCTGTTCTGAAAGTTGAGCTTGAAAGAGCGAAAAGAAACACGTTTTGGAAATAAGGGAGGATATGTTAATATGGGTTTGGAATCTATAAAGAAGTTAACGGGTAAAAAAACGGAACAGGAGAAAGCCCGTGATTATACTGCTTCCTATCTGCAACCTATCCCTAAGAAAATAGAAACTATTATAACCCCAGTGCAAGAGTGGGAGAAAATATGCAAGGAGACGGGTTATGAATGGGAATAGAATCGACCTTCCTAAGGATATATACACATTTCGAGGGGTTATTGTTTTTGCTTCAACTGACAAGTGGTTTACAACACTCCGTGGAATTGGGGTAGACCCTTACGAAACGTTGCGCAAATTATCGGAACAAAAGCAGTTATATATAGCCAACAGAAAAAACCGCGATGGCAGGTCAAATTATTATTTGAAACTTCCATTCGGCTGTGTTAGTGTTGCTTTGAAGGAAAGCGATTTGCTGTTGCGGCATGTGGAAACGTTTGATGTAGACAAAAACAACTTGTTTGTAAAAGCAGGGGTGCAGATATATTCGGATGGAATTTCAATAACGGTACGAAATAGAGCTGACAATAAATTTCTAAACTATGTTAACGGGAGACAAACACTCAGCAATCCATTATCTTCCAGCACGGATATAGTCAAGTTAAAACAATGGTTGGATATTGACAATGAAAAAGAACCGATTGCTCAGGCAGCACAACAGGAAGAATTAAGCGAAACTTTAATTGAGTCGCTTGAGTGCGCTCGCCAGTATGCAATTATTGAAGATGAGATTGAAAAAGCAGAAGCAAATTCAGAAAATGTTATAATGTACCACGATATTAATCCGGCTGATGATTATGACCGGATCGATAAGGTAGCGTATACTTTTACGGTGGGCGAGTATAATCAAGACGCTTACAAAGAAGGCGTAACCCTGCGCTTGGAAGACAAAAACGCGAATCAACTGACCGCATCTCTTCTCAAAGCAGAGGAGTCGGTTGATGAAAGAACTCAAAAGCCAATATATACAATAACGCTATTATTTAATGATCAAATCAATGTCGATCAGATAGACCAAATGGGGAGTATAAGACTTGATCACAGTTCTGTGCAGTTGAATGTTCAAGAAGATGCGATCGATTCTATTTTGGAAAGAACAGCGAAAAGCACATATATGAATAATGTCTTAGGAAAGCATAGACCCCTGCCATTGCAAAAGAAGGATTTAGGAAAACTAAAGCGGGAATTGTCACAGAAAGAATTCCCACCTAACAAGAGCCAGATCGAAGCGATAGAGATGGGTATCAATGCCAGTGACATAGCTTTGGTCTTAGGACCTCCCGGAACTGGAAAGACAACGGTAATTTTAGAATGGGTTCGTTACTTTGTTCTCGTTGAGAAAAAAAGGGTTTTGATTTCGTCGCAGAATAATAAGGCTGTTGATAATGTCTTAGAGCGGCTGACGCAAGAAGGTGGCATTGAAACAATTCGTGCTGGAAAAGAAGATAAAATACAAGCAAATATTAGGCCTTTTATGTTTGAAAATAAATTGATGGAACTACAGAAGAAAGTTAATGCAACTACAAGGCAAAAGCTGCTTCTGTTGGATAAGATATTAGACAACTCAAAAAACACATATGAATTGTGCGATAAGCTCATTAAAGAACTCGAAAAACTTAATGAAATTGATTCAAAAACACAACAGTACATTCAATCAAAATATAATTCGAAAATTCAATTACTGCAAGCTGATTGTAGTAAATTCACACAACTTCATGACGAGTATCAGCAGCTAACAGCCCACATCAGCAGTATTATAAGTTGGATGACGCGCTATAAAAATTCTGGAAAGATAAATCGGTTCATAAAAAAACTGAAACATAATAAGATGAGCGCACAACTGCCAGTCGTATACAAACAACAAGTTTTACTATATGAGCAATGTGTTAGCATGAAAAGCAAAGTCAATGAGCAACTGACTGTATTGACAGCAGAATTGCAATCAGATAGGACTATTGATCAAGCTATACTAAAAATGACAGAGTGTTTAAGACAATTTGATAAGCAAGTACCCACAATAGATTTTGAAGACATTACACCGAACATAATTATTGATAGCAAAAACATCCTTGATAAAAAATATCTGACTAATGCCATGCAGGAGATAATTGAGGCTACTGAGAGGATTAAAAACATCCGCCAAGCAGTGTATGATTGGCAACAACATATTTCGAATCAGAAAAACTTCATTCTTTCTGACATATTACTAGGGACAGCAAATCTTGTGGGAGCTACGTGTGTTGGGATAAACAGCAACAAGCGTTTTTCAAGAATAGATTTTGATGTTACAATTATTGACGAGGCTGGGCAAATACAAATACACAATGCCTTGGTTCCCATGAGTCGCTCTGAAAAGTTAATAATGCTTGGGGATCACAAGCAGATACCACCGTCTGTTGATGATGCGGTTGTTGAACGTTGTAGTGAAAGCGATTGCGATATGAATCTTTTATATAAGAGCTTGTTTGAATATCTTTACAGCGAATTACCAGCGGCGAATAAGAAGTTTTTGGATACACAATACAGAATGCCGAATCAAATTGCGGACACGATTTCTTCGGGATTTTATGAAGACAAGTATAAATCTCATTCTTCTAAAAACAATATGGCTTCTCTTTTTCCAAACTTATTTAAGAATCCTTTCGCAATAGTCTCAACTTCTGACTCGGCCATAAGGTTCGAGGAAAAGATAGAGGGCGGGGGAAGCCGAAACAGATTCGAAGCCGAAATTGTTGTTAAAATCGTTGAACAAATATTTGAATTGCAAAGTGCTAATGACGATTTTAATTATGAAGATGTGTGTAGCTCAAAGATTGGCATTATTTCAGCCTATAAATCTCAAGTTGCTCTAATAAGAAGTATGTTGGTAAAGCACATATCAGGTATTACACCGTTTATTGCAAACGAAATGGTAGCGACGCTTGACAGCTATCAAGGACAGGAGCGAGATACCATCATTTATTCATGTACAAGAAGCAACAAACAATCGAACACTTCAAGACGAATTGGGTTTCTCAATGAGTTGCGTCGATTAAACGTTGCCATGACACGATGTAAGAAGCAATTTGTATTTATCGGTGACATGGATTTCCTAAGTTCTTGCCAATATGAGAAAAACAGCGATATATTTGGAGTACCTCCGATAAGTGAAAAAGAATTTTCAAAGTTCATTTCACTTGTATGCGACCGTGTAAAAAGCGGTAGCGGAGATTTTGTCACATCAAAAGATATGCTTGAGAGGCTAAAATGAAACGAGGAGTTGCGGTTATGAAGGATAGTGTGGAACGCGATTTTAAATTCCCTTTAAGAGCGATGCTCAAGTTTTGTGAGACTAATCCATCGATTAAAGACGATGGGATTTCATACTATCGTAGTGTCTTTTATCCAATCGCAAAGTTGCAATTAGAACTAGAAGAACTTAATTACGAAGAGTTTGAATACATAAATTATTGTATATTAAAGTTGTTTTCTTCTGGACTAAAGTCTGAGTCCCTTATCTCAGAGTTTACTGGCCTTCCTCTAAGTTTCATTCAAAATATTCTGTATGATTTAGAAGGTTCGGGACAAATAAATCGCACTCAAGGATTACTCACAGCTATGGGAAAAGAGTCTGTCAGTGCAGAGCAAAAAATAACGAAATTTAAGACAATGCAGACATTTCAAGTTGATGCAGTCACTGGAAATTTGTTGAAATTGGATTTTTCTCGATCGGACACAAAACTATATAACAAAAATCAAACTGAGAATTACCTTGCACATATCATGCACATGGATTCCCTTGACCTAGCAGCCATACGAGAACAACTCACAGGGCAGGATAGAATTAAAGACTATAAACGCTACAAAGCGGACATACTCAACGCAAATGTCGACCAGATAATCTCTGCAGAATGCAAAGAAATAAAGTACATGAATGCGTTCATAATTTCGTTGAACCGAGCAAGCGATCCCTTTCCGGTAATTCTGACATTTTCTCGGAAAAAAGATAAATCGATTGAAAGAAAATGGCGTCCATTATTCTTGCCGGATAGTGTTGCTCGCGCTTACCCCGATTTTGTAGACGGGGTGCCAATAATATCCTCATTAAGACTGAAGGAATTTAATCAATTCTGCGACGTCTTGAAGGATTCCATTAATAAGGATTCGGCAGATATATCTGCATCAGATAAAAAGGTATTATTAGCCGAATATTTTCAATTTGATCCCAGTCATATTAGCGTAACAGATAGCAGAGGAAATGGACTTGCATACACAAAACTAAGGATTTCAAAAAAATCATTCAGTGAAGTAAATCGCAATGTATTGAGTTTATTCGAACTGATTGCATCTAATATGGAGATACCATATAATGTACGCGTAAAAAGCAAAGGAAAAAATGAAAGGTTCTGCACCATCAATGTTTTAGTTAGTTGCGATGATAATGCGTTAGTGCGTGTAGCGCAGCAGTATTACGCAAAGAATAATAGGGTCAGTATCGCAAATAAACTATGCGAAACAAGCTGGAATGTAAAAGGCGAAGCTCTGATCGAAAAAATCATTCAATTCCTTAACTCTCCTCTAAACGATATTTAATTAATGATAGATACTATAATTCAGACAATATACATAATAGCCTAGATTCTCTATTTACAGAAGAACGAATATTGCATAAAATGAACAAAGCGATTCTTATATTTAGTTGAATGAAAAAACCTGTATATGGTGGAATACGGGGGGCTATAATGCAAATTATTGAAAATAAAAATTTTCCGCAATGGGATGTTCCAATGATAAATTACGCTAATGA
>Ga0099364_10006970_pt1 | contig 16277 bp, 11 predicted proteins | sample TergutTh196P3_FD_73070 | JGI IMG/M metagenome (GOLD analysis project Ga0099364, IMG submission 73070) | Microcerotermes parvus P3 segment gut microbial communities from Pointe-Noire, Republic of the Congo - Th196 P3 | ecosystem: Host-associated > Arthropoda: Insects > Digestive system > Gut ...
TTACAAGGATAAGACCCCACCCGCATAGTCCCACCACTATTTTGTCTGCCCGCCTGTCCCGGCATAAGATGGATTACCGGGTAGGCAGTGTTTTCATCAAATTCGAAAGAATTCGCATTTGCAAGATTGCATACGTTACGCGCAAACTCTATTACCGCTATCTGCATACCAAGGCAAATCCCCAAAAACGGAATATCATTCTCACGCGCAAACCGACACGCCTTGATTTTTCCCTCAATTCCCCTGTCACCAAATCCGCCGGGGATAATCATTCCGTCAATACCCTGCAAAGTTTCATCTGTAACTGTCTCACTGTCAACCCAACGAATATCAATCTTCGTCCCCGCCTCAAACCCTGCATGATTCAAACTTTCAATAAGCGAGAGATACGCATCATGCAGTCCTACATATTTTCCAACGATTGCTATAGTTACACTTTTCGTGCGCGCACCGATTTTACGGCTCATTGACTGCCACTCACCCAAATTCGGTAAAGGAACATCAATCCCTAATTCACGGCAGACAACCTTGTCCAGACCGTTTTCGTGAAGAATCAGCGGAACTTCATACAAAGAAGATGAGGTGACATTCTCGATTACGCAATCCGGCTTGACGTTGCAGAACAACGAGATTTTCTCAGCGATTCCCGCCCCTAACGGTTCATCTGTACGGGTGACAATTATGTTAGGTGAAATCCCTGCTGCGCGCAACTCTTTGACCGAATGTTGGGTGGGTTTAGACTTATGCTCACCCGAACATTTCAAATACGGAATAAGCGTTACGTGAATGAAAAGACACTCTCGCCCGGGATTTTCGGCTTTTTCAAGGTAAATCTGGCGAATCGCCTCCAAAAACGGCTGACTTTCGATGTCACCGATTGTTCCTCCGATTTCGGTTATAAGAACATCAGCGTTTGAAGTCCGCGCGTTTTGGTATATGAATTCCTTTATTTCGGCGGTCACATGGGGAATCACCTGAACCGTTCCGCCGTGATACCCCCCTGCCCTTTCACGTTCGATTACATTGCGGTAAACTTGTCCCGCAGTAAGATTCGACAGTTTAGTAAGACTTTCATCCATGAAGCGTTCGTAATGCCCTAAATCAAGGTCGGTTTCAGCACCATCGTCGGTCACGAAAACTTCACCATGCTGAAACGGGCTCATAGTCCCGGGGTCAACGTTCATATATGGGTCGAGTTTCAGTGCCGCAACCTTCAACCCCCTCTGTTTAAGAATCCGTCCCAGTGACGCAGCAGTAATCCCCTTCCCCAACCCGGAAACAACACCACCTGTCACGAATATAAACTTGCTCATATAAAGTTCACTCCTTTCACTTTCACTCCCACTCGATTGTTCCCGGCGGTTTAGACGTAATATCATAGACTACACGACTGACCCCCGGAATTTCATTTGTAATTCTCGATGAAATCCGCCCCAAAATCTCATGCGGGACGGGGGTATATTCACAGGTCATAAAATCGCTCGTAGTCACCGCACGAAGTGCGACTACATAATCGTAAGTTCGGTCATCACCCTTAACTCCTACCGAATACGTATTTGTCAATACCGTGAAGTATTGGTCGGGTTTAGGATTGTAATGTTCTAACTCCTCGCGCAAAATCGCATCGGATTTGCGGACGAGTTCCAATTTTGCGGGAGTGATTTCCCCCATAATTCGCACGGCAAGTCCCGGCCCCGGGAATGGTTGACGTTTGCTGAGGGAGGTCGGCAGTCCGAGCTTGCCGCCTAAAATCCGCACTTCGTCCTTGAAAAGCCCCGCCAATGGCTCTATTATTTCTGCAAAGGTGAGGCTTTCAGGCAGTCCGCCGACATTATGGTGACTCTTGATTGTCGCACCGGTTTTCCCGCCGGATTCAACTATATCCGGATAAATCGTCCCCTGTGCCAGAAAAGGCACGTTACCCAATGCCGCCGCTTCCTCCTCGAAAACTCGAATAAACTCCTCGCCTATGATTTTGCGTTTGGACTCAGGTTCGCTCACCCCCGCCATCTTTTCAATAAAACGATTTTGTGCGTTTACCCGAATAAAGCGCAACTGTCTGTCAGCGAAAGCACGTTCGATTTCGTCTCCCTCGTTCAACCGCATGAATCCGTGGTCAACGAAGATACATATGAGTTGTTCGCCGATTGCTTCGGACAACAATGCAGCACAGACCGAGCTGTCAACCCCACCCGATAAACCAAGCAGTACTTTTTCGGTGCCTACTTTACGTCGAATCAACGAAATCTGCGTTTGAATATAATCGTCAAGAGTGTAGTCACCGACAGCTCCGCAGACTTCATACAAAAACTTCCGTATGAACCCGCTCCCCCCATCGGTGTGGGAGGATTCCGGGTGAAACTGAACACCGTACAACTTTCGAGAAGTGTCCTCACACGCCGCAATACAAGAATTCGTCCACATTGTCGCGGTAAACCCATCAGGGAGTTTAGTTACCGAATCACGATGACTCATCAAAACGCTGATTTCACCCACCGGAATTCTGCCGTACTCACCTGCCCCTGTTTCGATTACCCCGCCGAGCATATGACACATCATCTGCATCCCATAACAGATTCCCATAACAGGGATTCCCATCTCGAACAGTTCCGGCGTGCATTTGGACGAATCCGGAAGATGTACACTTTCGGGTCCCCCGGTGAGAATTATACCTATGGGATTAATCCGCCGGATTTCTTCGGCGGTTATATTACCCGGTACAATCTCCGAATAGACCGACTGTTCCCGAACCGTTCTTGCGATGAGTTCCTTGTATTGCCCGCCGAAATCCAACACAAGAACAGTTTGGTTTGCTTGACTGTTTAGATTTCTGTCTCTCATAAACGCTCACCTACCGAATCTTGAATTCGATTGACATCTATGAGTTCGGTGTTTTCCTCATTATAGCCACTCAAAATACTGTCGATGAGTGCGTTCGCGGTATCGAGCGAAGTAAGGCAAGGAATCCCCAACGTACAAGCTTTCCGACGAATCTTCACCTCGTCAAGAGCGGGGTCTCTCCCCTTCTCGGAAGTCGAGATTACATATCCGATTTTCCCGCTTCCCAGAAGTGTTGCGGTATTTTCACGCGGATTATCACTGATTTTCTCAACAATATGGACATCGAATCCTTTGCTCAAAAGCAGTTTTGCCGTACCGGAAGTAGCATACAGAGTGAATCCGCATTTATTCAGCTTTTCGGCGATTTCGGCGATTTCGGGTTTATCACTGTCACGAATCGTGATTAACACCCCCCTTGCACCCGATTCGGCAATTTGCGTAATCTTGTATCCCGCCGCAATCAACCCTTTATAGAGTGCTTCTCTCAGATTGCGTCCCACACCGAGGACTTCGCCGGTAGACTTCATTTCCGGACCGAGATGATTGTCTAACCCCACCAACTTTTCAAAACTGAACACCGGAACTTTCACGGCGGTATATGCAGGCGTTTCGGAGATTCCCCCTGCCCTGCCAAGCTCGGAAAGACTCAACCCCATTGCAGTTTTAGTCGCTAATTCACACATGGGGATTCCGGTAACTTTGCTTATATACGGAACGGTTCGCGAAGCGCGGGGATTAACCTCAATAATATAGATTTCACTTTCATACAAAACGTACTGAATATTCACAAGTCCGCGGACTTTCAAGGATTTACACAGCTTTTCAGTAATATCGTACAATTTCCGAATGGTGGCTTCGTCCACATTGACGGTAGGGTAAACGGCGATACTATCGCCCGAATGTACCCCGGTGCGTTCAATATGCTCCATAATTCCGGGAATCAGCACCGCACCGTCTTTGTCGCAGATTGCATCCACTTCGATTTCGAGTCCGCTCAAGTACTTATCAATCAGAATCGGATTATCGGGGTTGGTTCGCAGAATGATTTCCATGTACTCACGAATATCGTCGGAATTGAAGGCTATAATCATATTCTGACCACCCAGAACATACGACGGACGCATTAAAACCGGATATCCCAACGTTTCGGCAGATTGAAGTGCTTGAACCACATTCATAACAGTGAACCCTTTCGGGCGTTTCAGCTCCAACTCCTCCAGAAGCGCATCAAAACGTTCGCGGTCTTCACATATATCGATACTTTCGGCCGATGTACCGAGAATCTCAATCCCCTTTTCAGACAGCGGCTTCGCCAACTTGATTGCTGTTCCGCCCCCGAAAGAAGCAATCACACCAATTGGCTTTTCGATGTCGATTATACTCATAACATCATCAAGACAAAGAGGTTCAAAGTAGAGTCTGTCGGCGGTATCGAAATCGGTCGATACCGTTTCGGGATTGTTGTTAATCACAACCACATCGTATCCCATATTCCTTAACGCCCAAACACAATGAACACAGGCATAATCGAACTCAATACCCTGACCTATTCTAATCGGACCGCTCCCCAACACCACGATTCTCTCTTTAGTTGAATTCTCGATGAACGGCAATGCCTCATTTTCTGTTCCGTTACAGATACTGTAAAAGTAAGGTGTTTTCGCCTCAAACTCGCCGCCGCAGGTGTCAACCATCTTATACAGCAGACCGTTAAAATTTGACGATTGACTGTTATTCCTGATATTTAAAAGCCCGTTTAAGAACCATTTATCCACTTTAGTGATTTCGTAGAGTTGGTCTATGGTGAACCCGCGCTTAATAGCCTCATAAAGAACAAACAAGCGATGGTCGGTTATGGAATCGAGAAGTTGACGGATTTGCTCATCGGATTTATCGGCTAACCTCGGTAAATCAAGGGTATTCATTCCCAATTCCGCACCCCGAACAGCTTTGAGCAACGCTTCCTCGAAAGTGTCGGCGATTGCCATGACTTCGCCGGTGGCTTTCATCTGAGTCCCGAGGTTTTTGTGGGCATACACAAACTTATCGAAAGGCCATTTGGGGAGCTTCACCGCAACATAATCGAGGGCAGGCTCAAATGACGCATAGGTAGTCTGCGTGACCGCATTGACGATTTCATCCAGCGTATAACCGAGTGCGATTTTAGTCGCAACCTTCGCAATGGGATAACCGGTAGCTTTACTCGCTAACGCCGACGAACGTGAAACCCGCGGATTAACCTCAATAACAGCATACTCGAAACTGTGAGGGTTCAACGCCAATTGAACATTACACCCACCCTCCACACCAAGGGACTCAACTATATTAAGCGAAGCCGTTCGGAGCATTTGATACTCCTTGTCGGCAAGAGTAACCGTCGGAGCGATTACAATGGAGTCACCGGTATGAACCCCCACCGGGTCGAAGTTTTCCATCGAGCAGACGATGATTGAATTCCCCGATTTATCCCGCATAACTTCAAACTCGATTTCCTTCCAGCCGGCAATTGATTTTTCGACAAGAATCTGTTTAATCGGCGAAAGCACAATCCCATTTTCGGCGATTTCACGCAGTTGTGCCTCGTCATATGCGATTCCGCCACCGCTCCCGCCCAGAGTAAAGGCAGGTCGCACGATTACCGCCGTACCGATTTCCTTCATGAACTCGACCGCTGTTTCGACATCATTGGCAACAACCGACGGAATACACGGTTGCCCGATTTTCTGCATGGTTTCTTTGAAAATCTGTCGGTCTTCGGCTTTGTCTATCGTTTCGGGGGAAGAACCCAACAACCGAACCTTCATCTCATCTAAAAATCCGCTTTTTGCTAACTGCATACAAAGGGTCAGACCGGTTTGCCCGCCGAGTCCCGACAGGATGCTGTCGGGGCGTTCTTTGGCGATAATCCGCTTGACAGTTGTCAAGGACAACGGCTCAATGTAGATTTTATCGGCGATGTTCTTGTCGGTCATAATAGTTGCCGGGTTAGAGTTGACCAACACAATCTCAATCCCGTCTTCGCGGAGTACGCGGCAAGCCTGTGTTCCCGCATAGTCGAACTCTGCCGCCTGGCCTATGACAATCGGACCCGAACCGATTACGAGTACTTTCTTGATGTTCTTGTTCAGCATTAGATTACCCCCCTATTTTCATAGATTCATCGATTCTGTCCACAAACCTGTCAAAAAGAAATTCTGTGTCAAGCGGGCCGCCGCACGCTTCCGGGTGAAACTGCACCGAGAAACACTTCCCATAGTCGAGTCCTTCGCAGGTACCGTCATTCACATTAACAAAAGACTGCTCTTTCGTTCGGTTTGCAATAACCTCGTACCCATGATTCTGGCTGGTAATATAAACCCGACCGGTTGAAATCTCTTTAACCGGCTGATTCGCCCCTCTGTGACCGAACTTCAACTTTTGGGTGGAATATCCGTTGGCAAGCGCAAGTAACTGATGTCCCAAACAAATCCCGAAAATCGGAATTCCTGCAGACTGTAACACACGGATATTCTCAATACTTTCGGCATTAGCAGGGTCAGCCGGGTCACCCGGTCCGTTAGAAAGCATAATCCCATGTGGTTTATACTCCAGAATCGTCTCAACCGAAGCATTATACGGAAACGTCCGAACTTCGCAGCCGCGCGCCGATAATGCCGAAGCAATCGCACGTTTCGCCCCGAAATCGATTAATGCAACCCGACGTTTGCAGTCTCCCTGCACCTTGACTTCGCCCCCACCCGCCACCTTCGCAACCGGCTCACAAACACGATACGACTTAATGCTGTCCAAATCAGATACAAGCGGAAGTTTAGCGGTGATTCTCCCGTTCATCACTCCGTTTTTGCGAATAATCTTAGTCAACGCACGGGTATCAATTCCGCAAAGACCGATTATGCCACGTTCACGCAAAAAAGCGTCAAGACTCCCCTCGTTGCGAAAGTTTGAGGGGGTTTGACACGGATGCTTTACAATATAGGCTTTGGCATGAATTCCACTACTCTCCAAATCAGCGGAGATAACGCCGTAATTCCCGATTAACGGGAAAGTCTGCAAAATAATCTGCCCATAGTAGCTGGGGTCGGTGAGGGTTTCGAGATACCCCGTCATTCCCGTAGTGAAGACGATTTCTCCGACCACCTCACCTACCGCCCCGAAGTACTCTCCTTCGAACACTGTTCCGTTTTCTAAAACAAGATATGCTTTCACCTGCTTTTTCCCTCCTTACAATTTTTTAGAATTTATACATCGCCATATTTACCGAAACACGCTGTACAAAAGCCGAGATTACATCTGTCACAGGCTTTCTTCAATCCCGAAATACTGATATACCCCAAACTGTCCGCACCGATTACCCTACAGATTTCATCCATGCTCATTCTGTTAGCTATGAGTTTCTCCTCATTATCGATATCTGTTCCATAGTGGCAGGTGTAACGAAACGGTGGAGAAGAGACCCTCATATGGATTTCTCGTGCGCCGGCGTTTTTAAGACTCCTGACGATTTTCTCGCTCGTTGTACCGCGAACAATCGAATCATCTACAAGAACAACCCGCTTACCCTCAATCGACTCCGACAGCGGATTCAGCTTAAGTCGAACCGCATCTGCTCTTTGTGTCTGGGTAGGATATATAAAACTTCTTCCTATATATCGATTCTTAACAAACCCCGACACAAGCGGGATTCCCGATTCGGCACTGTAACCGTAAGCCGCATCCAACCCCGAGTCGGGGACTCCGCAAACCACATCGGCTTTCACCGGGTATTCCCGGGCAAGAACCTTCCCCATATTAAACCTGGATTTATATACGGAAAGCCCATCAATGAACGAATCCGGCCGTGCAAAATAAACATATTCGAAAATGCAGAGTCCGCCACGTGATTCGTTCTGTTGCAAACCTTCAAATGCGGGAATTTCTTTTCTTTTGGATGCAGACCTTCCCAAAACCACACCTTGATGTGTGATTTCTCCGTTATCGATAACCACGACTTCTCCGGGCTGAACATCACGAATAAAATCAAACCCGCAAATCCCCAACGCACAACTTTCGGAAGCGACTGCATAACCATTTTCGTTCCCCCCGATACAAAGCGGACGATAACCGTCAGGGTCACGAACAGCTATGAGCTTGTTTTTCCCGCTCACGATTACCAAGGAAAACGCCCCCCTGAAATGTTCTGCGGCTTTGATAGTCCCACGAACCGTTCCACCCTCTGTTGTCGTATAATATCCAATCAACGACGATATGACTTCACTGTCGCTTGTAGCGGCAAAATTCAGACCGAAATCCCTTAATCCCGCCCGCAAACTCACCGCGTTAGTGATGTTTCCGTTGTGCGCCGTCGCAATCCTCCCCGTGAGATATTCGGTAACGAACGGCCCCACATTCTCACGGACATTGCCGCCGGTCGTAGAATAACGAACGTGTCCCACCGCTGTCTTACTCTTCGGGAAACTTTCCAACTTTTCCCGCGTAAAGACTTCACTGACAAGCCCTACATCTTTTTCGCAATGGATACTGTTTTCACAAGCCACTGCTATTCCCGCCCCCTCCTGCCCGCGATGCTGCAGTGAAAGCAATCCGTTATAAGTCAATCCTACAGCTTCGGGAAACTTTATACTCACCCCGAACACCGCACATTCTTCGTGTAACTTCCCCAAAGCAATTCCCCCTGATATACTCCTTGTCGAACAAAAATTCTTGATTTTTATCAATTCGCCGTATAAAGCTGTTTATACGGATTCCGCAGATTTGGTTTAAGCATATAAAATCTGTCCGAAATGAGTGAATCTGCATCAAAACCGAAATAGTCGGCAAATTCACGAATGTAGGATATAATTTCACTCAAATCCTCGTCGGAAGCGATTTCGGCAATCACCTGCGCAGGTAATCCGGTGAGTTCCTGCTGTGTTCTGATGAAAATTTTTCCGCCGTGCATACCGGTTCCGGTGAATCGACCTACCGGAACATCGTTACACGAAAGTCCGAGTACGACGATTAGCCCCCCTGCGAGGTATTCGCCCGGGAAACTGCCCACCTTCCCGCCTATGATGATTGCAGGCTTTTTGTCTTTGTATTCTTTCATGTGAATCCCTGTTCTGTACCCTGCATCGCCTTTCACGAAGATTTCGCCGCCGCGCATAGCATAGCCGAGTGCGTCTCCCGCATTACCGTGAATAATGATTTTGCCGTCGTTCATAGTGTCACCGACTGCATCCTGTGCATTTCCGTTCACGAAAATCGTTCCGCCGTCCATATACGAGCCGAGTGCGTTTCCGGGAGTTCCGTTGATAGTAAGGCTCTTTTTGCGCAGTCCGCTCCCTATGAAACGCTGTCCGTAACAATCATCTATACTCACATCTCCGTTTGAAGAATTAATGCGTTCGTTAAGTTCCCGAAAATACAGGTTTCTAGCTGATAAAGTCATGTTCAAACCCTCCCAGTTTCAATTTCCGAACATCTTTCGTAAAAGCCATCAGCCCGGGATTCTCGCAAATCAACCGAAAATCAATCGAATCAAGCGGAGTACCATCACGAATCAAAGCTGTGTAAATCCCCGCTTTTTCAACCTCCCCAATAATAATATACCCGTTAAGCCGATTATCACTGAAGAAGAGTCGTTTATATGCGTTTTCAGACTCCTGCGAATATACCTCACCGATGTAATTTCCGGCTGTAATGACCTTCATTCCGAAAAAGCCGATTGCATTCATAGGGATTGCCGCTACCGTTTTCAGCTCTTCCCCGCCCGCCATGTTGATTCCGGCAGCTTCCCCCTGCATATACGAATTCGGAAGTAACGCCATGACTTTGCTTTGCCCATCGGAAACATCAATGCTTTGCGTACAATCTCCCGCGGCATATATGTCCGGACAGGAGGTTTCCGACTTTGCGTTGACTATAATCCCCTTGTCAATTTCTGCAATATCTTTCAACAGGGTTACATTCGGTCGAACCCCCACCGCCAACACCAAAATATCAAAATCGATTTTCTCGCCGCCATTCAAAACAGCGGTATTTACCTCAAACTGCTCAACACTTGACGACAGTTTAAACTCGATTCCCTTACTTTCAAGATGTTTCTGTACCATTTCAGCCCCGCCGTCATCGAGAATACTGGACAGAATCCGCGGCGCAAGGTCGATAACGGTGATTCCGCCTACTCGTGCCAAAATCCCTTCAGCGCATTTCAGACCAATCAGTCCCGCCCCGATAATCAAGACCTTTTTAGTCGGGGCGAGTTTTGAATCAAGCAACTTTGCATCATCAAGACTCATAAAAGTGAAGCGGTCTTCGACCGAATCAAGCCCCTTAATAGGGGGAACAAACGGAGATGAACCCGTTGCGACCAACAGTTTATCGTAAGGGAGATTTTCGCCGCTTTGTAAAGTGAACTGCTTCGTGCCTACATCAATCTTTGTCACGGTATTAAACAAAAGCGTACAGTTATTATCCTCGCAGAAGCTGTCGGAGCGGTATTTCATCTTGGATTCATCGGCTTTCCCCTGCAAAAGGTACGATATAAGCGGTCTTGAATAAGTATGATGAGGTTCGTTTGATATGACGGTGATTTCACCGCTTTGAGTGACCTTACGAATTCCTTCCACCGCACCCACACCCGCCGCCGAATTCCCGATTATAACATATCTCATACAACAGTCCTCCCGACAGCATCTTCAAAGACTATAGCCCCGTTCGGGCAACCTTGAACACAAGCGGGAATCCCGCTCTCTGTTTTAACGCACAGTTCACATTTTTGAATCGCTCCCCCGCCGTTCGGCGTACGCGAAATTGCCCCGAAAGGACAGCTCAAGATACAAGTACAACATTCAACGCAACGCTCACCATCGATTGAGATTACCGCATTATCGGTAATAGTCAGTGCACCTGTAATACAAGACTTCACACACAACGGTTCACGACAATGACGGCAATTTACCGCAAAGCTGATTCCGTTGTGCTCTTCCACTCTGATACGCGGACTGATTTTAATTTCACGCAATGCCCGCGCCATGTCTTTCTCTCCGCTCCCCGCGAAAGCGCAGTAATACTCACAAAGATGACAGCCCAGACACCATTCTTCGTTTACGTAGACTCTTTTCACGGTTAAACCTCCAATACAAGATAATCTTCTCTTCCCGCCCCTACCGACACGTACTTGACAGGACAACCCACCGACTTTTCGATAAAACGGACGTAGTCGAGTGCGGGTTTCGGCAAATCCTCCGCTTTTCTGCATTTGGATATATCGCATGAAAAACCTTCGAGATATTCGTACACCGGTTTCGCCCTTACGAGTTTATCGCCGGACGGAAAACTCTCAGTCTTCACGCCGTCAACCTCGTAAGCGACACAGACGGGTATCTTATCATAACAAGCCAACACGTCCAACTTAGTCAATGCGATTTCATCCGCCCCTTGAACCCGAATCCCGTATCTGCTGGCAGGAATGTCAAACCCGCCGACCCGCCGCGGTCTGCCGGTTGCCGCCCCGTATTCACCGCCCGCTTCCCGCAAAATATCCGCTTGCTCACCGAATAATTCCGCTGTGAACGCACCCTCACCCACACAACTCGAATACGATTTCATAACCCCGATTACACGCCCCAACTTCGCACCGGGGATTCCCGCACCGATAACGGCATATGCCGCCAAAGTCTGCGACGAAGTCGTGTATGGATAAATTCCGTAGTCTATATCACGAAGCGAACCCAGTTGAGCCTCGAACATAATTCGTTTGCCACCTTCAACCGCGCGATTAAGTACTTCACTTGTATCCGAAATATACGGAATCAGCTTTTCACCGTACTTGTGCAGCCACTGAATCAAGGAGTCACTGCCGGGCGTTTCCGCCGAATATCCGGTGAAGGTAATCCCTTTCCACTCAAGGAGTGCGTCAAGCTTGCTTTGTAACGAGCAGTCTTCCAACAAGTCACCCATTCGCAGACCTTTCTTCATATACTTATCACCGTAAACCGGTGCGATTCCCCGCCTGGTCGAACCGTATTTTTTATCGCCGAGCCGTTCTTCTTCGAGAATGTCCTGTTCCACGTGATACGGAAGGCAAATAAACGCTTTATCGCTGATTTTCAATGTTTCGTGTGTGAGTGTGACTCCCTTTTCGTGCAGGGCATCGATTTCCTTGCATAAATGTTCTAAATCAATCACCATTCCCGGCCCCATTATGTTGATGGTATGAGCCCGAAGAATCCCTGATGGGAGAAGATTTAACACAAACTTCCCCCTCTCGTTGATTACTGTATGCCCGGCATTATTCCCGCCTTGATAACGACAGATTATATCATAATCTGCCGAAAGCAGGTCAACCATACGACCTTTTCCTTCATCTCCCCAGTTGATTCCCACAATTGCTGTAAGCATAATCTACTTCTCCCTTATACATTTCTTATACATTTCTTATACGTTTCTATACATTTATCTCGATGTTAATTCCCGCCGAAACCTCATTTTCGTTCTCATCAAGCAACACCCTCACCTCGGACAGAAATTCTTCGGTTTGCTCTTTCGCCATTCCTGTAAAATTTTCGGCATTGAGAATATCTGCTATTTCTTTCTGTGACAGATTAAACGACTCATCTTCGAGAATACGTACGGTGAGTTCGTTCAGATTACCTTCCCCGCTCTGCTTAAGCGATTTCGCCGCCTCAACCGAATGAAGGCGAATCCTTTCATGAAGAAGTTGACGGTCACCGCCTTTCTTGACACAGTACATTAAAATGTTTTCGGTCGCCATGAAAGGCAATTCTTGATTAAGATGATTCTCTATTACTTTAGGATACACGGTGAGTCCGCCGGCTACGTTAATATACAGGGCGAGAATCGCATCGACCGCGAGAAAAGCCTCCGGGATTGCGAGCCGACGATTCGCCGAGTCATCCAAAGTACGTTCAAACCATTGAGAAGACGCTGTCAATGCCGGGTTCAGCGTTCCGACAATCACATGACGTGCCAGTGAGGATATCCGCTCACTCCGCATAGGATTACGCTTATATGCCATCGCCGATGAACCCACCTGCGAAACCTCGAATGGTTCCTCCACTTCTTTCAAGTGTGACAGTAATCGGATATCCCCTGCGAACTTCGCCGCACTCTGTGCTATTCCCGACAGTACCGACAAAACATAGTAATCAATTTTTCGCGAATACGTCTGCCCCGATACGGGATACGTTTTCGTCTTATCGAAGCCCATTTTTTCAGCAATGTTTTGTTCCAGTTGTTTGACCTTCTCGTGTGAACCGTCAAAAAGTGCAAGAAAACCGGCACCCGTCCCGGTCGTGCCTTTACACCCTAGGAGTTTTAAATTGCCGAGTATGAAATCAAGCTGTTCTAAATCGAAAAGAAGCTCTTGAATCCACAGCGTAGCCCGTTTTCCGACGGTTGTAGGTTGTGCCGCCTGAAAATGGGTATAGGCAAGACAAGGCAATGACTTATTCTCGTTTGCGAAACCTGCCAGAACCGCGACTGCTTTAATCAGAAGGGCGCGAACCCGCTCTAACGCGGAACGTTGCAATATTATATCGGTATTGTCCCCGACATAGCAAGAAGTCGCCCCCAGATGTATAATCGGCGCGGCAAGCGGGCATTTCTTCCCATAAGCCTTGATATGCGCCATGACATCGTGCCGGGTCTCTTTTTCGAAATCCGCCGCCGTCTCGTAATCTATCTCCGTAATCGCCGACTTCATCTCGGTGATTTGCTCTTCCGATATGCCCAGACCTAACTCTCGCTGACTCTCGGCAAGCGCGACCCAAAGCCTCCGCCAGGTCGAAAACTTGTTATTGTCCGAGAAAATGAACTGCATTTCCGGGCTTGCGTAACGCCCACACAACGGATTCGCGTAACTATTGTGATTATTATAATTCGACACCTTGTAATCTCCTTAATACTTCTTCATAAGAATCGAGAACACCGCCTAAATCCCGTCTGTATCTGTCCTTATCGAGTTTGCAATCCGTCCCGATTTGCCATAATCGGCAGGAATCGGGCGAGATTTCATCACAAAGTAGCAATTCGCCACTCTCTGCCGCCCGCCCGAATTCGAGCTTAAAGTCAATCAGTCGAATTCCCGCCTTTTGGAAAAGCCCGCTCAACAATTCGTTAATCAACAACGACAGACGTTTCATTTCTTCCAACTCTGCCGAAGTAGCTAGACCCAGTGCGGTAATATGGCTTACGTTAATCAGCGGGTCGCCGAGCGTGTCACTTTTCAAGCTAAACTCGACAGTCGGGTGAGGAAGTGCAACCCCTTCATCAACGCCGTACTTCTTGGAAAAACTACCCGCCGCAACGTTGCGCACAATGACTTCCGCCGGAATGATTTCGGCTTTCTTTACAAGTACGGAACTCTCATCTATCACCTTCACCAGATGAGTTTTTATGCCGTTCACTTCGAGATATTCGTAAATCAGGTTCGAAATTGCAGCGTTAAGACGACCTTTCCCGAAAAGTTCATCCGACTTCTCCCCGTTAAATGCCGTAACCGAATCCTTATACTTCACGAGGATGAGGACTTCATCTTTACAACGATAAAGAATTTTAGACTTACCTTCGTACAATATTTCGGTTACTTCACACATATTCATAATCATGACTTCCTCCGGTATATTGAAATTAAGGGTGTGATACCCATCATTCACCTGCGTGTTTTATTCCCAGGATTTCCAATTCTTTTTCGTTGAGTCCTATTCCGCGAAGCATAAGACGGTTTCCTTTAAGTGCCTCAATCGAGTTGATTCCCATGCCGCCCATCATCTCTTGGATTTCGTGTTCCCACGCTTTCATCAAGTTAACAAGTCGCTTATAACCTATGTCGGGATTAAGACGCTTAACAAGTTCGGGGACTTGAGTAGCGATTCCCCAATTGCATTTACCGAAGTGACAGCTTCGACAGAGATGACATCCCAGCGCAATCAACGCTGATGAAGCGATGTACACGGCATCCGCCCCTAACGCAACCGCCTTGACTATATCGGCACTTGAACGTATGCTTCCTCCTACAACAATAGATACATTATCGCGGATTCCTTCTTCACGGAGGCGACTGTCAACCCCGGCTAATGCGAGTTCAATCGGGATTCCCACATTATCGCGGATTCGGGTGGGTGCCGCTCCTGTTCCGCCGCGGAATCCGTCAATTGCGATTATATCTGCACCGCTCCTTGCGATTCCGCTTGCAATCGCCGTGATATTATGAACCGCAGCAATCTTAACGCACACAGGTTTGGTGTAATTAGTCGCTTCCTTGAGTGAATAAACCAACTGCCGCAGGTCTTCGATTGAATAAATGTCGTGGTGCGGTGCAGGTGAAATAGCATCGCTTCCCTCCGGAATCATACGTGTTCGCGAGATGTCACCGACTATTTTAGTTCCGGGAAGATGCCCGCCGATTCCCGGTTTTGCCCCCTGCCCCATCTTGATTTCAACCGCTGCACCACTGTTCAGGTAGTCGAGATGAACCCCGAACCGCCCCGACGCAACCTGTACTATAGTATTCTTGCCGTAGCGATAAAAATCTTCGTGCAATCCGCCCTCTCCGGTATTGTAGAGTATTCCGAGTTCCTCGGCGGCACGTGCAAGGCTTTCGTGGGCATTATAGCTGATTGAACCGTAACTCATAGCCGAAAACATTACCGGCATTGACAGCGAAATACGCGGCGGAAGATTATTTACGAGCCTGTCTTTTTCATCACGTCGGATTTCGTGATGTTTCGCTCCGAGCGAAACCTTCGTTTCCATAGGTTCACGCAATGGGTCAATTGGCGGATTCGTTACCTGAGAAGCATTAAGCAAAATCCGGTCGAGATAAACCGGGTAGTCTTCGGGATTACCCATACTCGACAACAGGACACCGCCGCTGTTCGCCTGCCGATAGATTTCATTAATTGTCTGAACACTCCAGTTACTGTTGGTTTTATAGGTATTTCCGCTTTTGACTATTTTTAATGCGCGGGTCGGACACAATGCAACACAACGATGACAATTCACGCATTTCCCGTCATCGCAGACAGGTTTTGAGATTTCATGGACGTACTCCTGCGCCCCGTTTGCACACTGTCGCACACAGGCGCGACAGTTAATACATCTGTCATAATTCCTCACGACTTCATAGTCGGGATATATATAATTCAACACGATTATAACATCTCCTTATACATTCAAAGTTAAGATATACCGTTTTTCAAAGAAAAATGGTATATCCTAGTGTCAAAGGGCGGACTTTACTAGCCCTGCGGAGAAAATTCCGTAGGAATTTTCTGAGTTAATTCGGAGTTAAAGAGTATAACAGGTTCGCCGCCTTTGGGAGACCACACCCTATCCAGACTTGGCTGGATTATACGGATTGCCGCTTCCTCACTCGCAATATATACCGTATCACCGTTTTCCCCGACCACCATACTGCGCAGTTTGAGCCGGTC
>Ga0099364_10006971_pt1 | contig 16276 bp, 14 predicted proteins | sample TergutTh196P3_FD_73070 | JGI IMG/M metagenome (GOLD analysis project Ga0099364, IMG submission 73070) | Microcerotermes parvus P3 segment gut microbial communities from Pointe-Noire, Republic of the Congo - Th196 P3 | ecosystem: Host-associated > Arthropoda: Insects > Digestive system > Gut ...
TAGGTGTTCAGTCCCTTGCGCTCGAAGTACGTTTTTTTGCTTCCGATGCGCTCAGGCTGAGACATCCGGTCTCAACAGAGCGCCGCTCCGCATCCATGCTCCGCTATCGCAAGCAAAATAAACGTCCTCCTCGCCGGGACTGAATAGATAACACAAAATCAGGTGTAAGGGAGGTGGCGGCTTGAGTTCGATGCTTTTGGACTTTGAATGGCAGTTTCTTATTCAAATGACTACGCGAATCAGTTACAGCGGAACGTATTCCGAGACTTGCAATACGTTTTTTCAGCAGATACGCGCACTTGTTCCGTATCATATAGGCGTGGTTTTCCAAGCCGGCAGGGAAGGCGGGCGCATCGTCCTGACAAATCCCATTTCGACCGAGCATGTCAATGATAAATCGGATCATGATTTCTTTATCAAGGGCAAGTACCCGCATTGGAACGAGTTTCTTATGTCGCCATACAGCTCGGTTTTTCGCCAGTCCGATATTATTCAGCCCGGAAAATGGGAAAAGACGAGGGTGTATCGCGATGTTTGGCAGCCCAAGGGCATGTATTGGGGTATGTTCCTATCGCTCGTCCATAAGGATGTTCCGCTTGCGATAGTAGGCATACAGCGCGGTAAGGACGAAAGCGATTTTTCGACGCGCGATGTGTATATTATGAACACGCTAAAGGATTCTCTCGAGCGGAAGTTCTTCAGTTTGCTCGAGGATTTCAGGCTGATTGGGAACGCGGGTGCCGACAGGATTCTCAAAACTGCCGCTGGTTTTGGCCTTACGAAGAGGGAGACAGAGATCGTTTCCCTCGTCTGCGCGGGCAAAGGCGGCGACGAGATGTGCCAGTCTCTATACATTACGCATGCGACGCTGAGCAAGCATCTTTCAAACATTTATTCCAAAACCAAGGTAAAAAATCGCACGCAACTATACGCTCTGTTTCAATAAGTCATTGACATACGAGTTTCGTATGATACAATGATTGCAAAGCAAGCATTGTATCATGCGCATGTGCCGTCTCCGACGGCACGCGCTATCAAATCGTAGTATCTAAATTGCGAAGCAATTTACGATACAATCATTTGCGGATTTATTCATTAAGGAGGAAGCAAAAAAATGAACTCACCAAAAGAAGTCGCCCACAACTATATTGCGCTCGGCGTAACAAAGACGAAGCTCCCCGTTAGTAAAATGCTTGCCTTGGGCATTATGGCGGGAATGTTTATCGCCCTTGCGGGCGTCGGCTCAACGATTGCTTCGGTGACAATCGCTTCACCGTCGCTGTCAAGGCTGATAGGCGCCGCCGTATTCCCCGTCGGGCTTGCGATGGTTTTGCTTGCGGGAAGCGAACTTTTCACGGGGAACAATCTGATAATTATCCCGGTGATGCAAAAAGAGGTCACGCTTAGTGCGATGTTCAAAAACTGGATCTTTGTATACATTGGCAACTTTATCGGCGGCATTATCATAGCGGCGCTCACAGTATACGGCGGGACGTTTTCACTTTTCGGAAACGCTGCAGCGGTGTCTGTCATAAACACGGCAGTTTACAAAGTCAACCTTACGTTCATGGAGGTGCTTCTGCGCGGCATACTTTGTAATTTCCTTGTCTGCGTCGCGGTCTGGATGGCGTTTGCCGCAAAAGATGTCGTTGGAAAAATCGCCGGTTTGTTTTTGCCGATAATGCTCTTTGTGCTCTGCGGATTTGAGCATAGCATAGCAAACATGTACTTTATTCCGTCGGGTCTGTTTGCATCGCGCAACTTCGATTATCTCACCGCGTATATTTCCTCGGGTACCGGTCAAATCGGTTCGCTCACATGGGGTTCGATGATTGTCAGGAACCTCATCCCGTCCACGATCGGGAACATTATCGGCGGAACGGGCATAGTCGGGATCGGTTACTGGTTCATCTATCTCCGCGAAGCAAAAGACCCCGTCCAACTACAGCGCACAGGCAAGAGAAAGAAGAAGAGATAATTAGATTCCCAACCTAATATCTGTGCAGAACACCCTGCTGAAACCATCCAAGTTCCGTCATTGCGGCCTCCGAGCCGCAATCCCATCCAATTTCGCAGGGGATTGCGGGTCGGAGTCCGCAATGACGTAGGGGGATTCTATGCTGTTACCCCAACCTGAACTTTTCCATCATCTCCGCCGTTAGCGCTATGTCGCTGTCGGCGGGGGGGATGTCATTGCGGTGGAGCCATATGGCTTCCGATAGCTCGTTTTCGTCTATTGTTATGGCCGGGTCGCCGTCCAGTTCGCAGAAAAAGCCTGAGAGCAGCGTTGACGTGAAGCCCCATGGCTGGCTTTTGTAGTAGCCTATGTTTTTAACATGTATGCCCGTTTCCTCTAAGACCTCGCGGCGCACAGTGTCCTCGAGCGATTCTCCGATTTCGGCAAAACCTGCCACAAGCGCATACCTGCGGTATGGGCGGTCTTTGTAGCGCGTCACGAGCAGGTGCTCCCCGTTCGTTACCGCGACAATTACGACCGGCGCTATCTTTGGGTATGTAACAAAACCGCATTGCGGGCAAATACAGGCGCGCTCTGTCTGAGAGTGCGCCATTTCCGTGCCGCAGCAGCCGCAGAATTTGTTTTGCATGTACCATTGGTACAGTTCTTGCGCCGTCACGGCGGCAAACGCCAAGTAGCGTGGCCCGTTTGTCCTGAATATGATGTTTTCCTGTAGCTCATATCCTTCGGGCGCTTCGACGGTGTGGGAGTTTGATATGTCGGGCATATAGAACTTTTCATCGTCGATCGAGAACAGGAAGCGGAGCTTTGCGCTGCCGATATTGCGGAAATCTCCATACTTAGGAAAAACAACCTTTTCGTTCTCTATGCGGCAATACACTCCGGCGCCGTCGAAAAGGAAAACCGTATCCCCCGATTTCGGCTCATAGTCGCAATACTCGACATGGTATTTCATCGGATAAATTTCATGGATCATGGTGAAACCCCCAGTTGTGCAATTCATAATGCATAATTCATAATGCATAATTATTAGTGTGTAGTTTACCGTTTCAGCTTTCATTATACAGTAAACTTGTGGCATAAAAAATATAAGGACGTAAATTTCACATTTTTGAGTGGTGATTCGATTGTTTTAGATTTATTTATGGCTGTTTATTCACGTAGTTTTATACATATGCTTGCTAGTGTGTGTAATCAAACGATTATTGCGCTCTTCTCACTGTCTGTATATAATAGGGTGTCACGAAATAAAAGAGGAAGGAGGAGTTGCTGAGTGAAGACGCTGGTCAATGACTATGACGCGGAACTGGCTGCTATAGACGACACGATTGTTGCATACAAAGAACAGATAAGTAGGCTGAATGATGAGCGGTTGAAACTGCTGCGGAAGATGAAGAATGCGGACATGGACATAGTTCTCCAGTGTATTGAAGAGAAAGGCCTGTCATCCAAAGAAGTGCTTGAGCTGATTAACAGTGCGAATAAATAGTGATTCTATTGCAATAGCAAAAAGAAATCCCCTCGAAGCCCATTATTTGTCAGGCTTCAAGGGGATTTGCATATTATCAGAGTATTGTTTTCAGCGTGGTCCAAAGGACGTCCGCGATCTCGTCAAATTTGTCGTTCTTGCTCAGAAGCGCCGGCTTGAGCGATGAGTTGAAGTCTCCGATTTCGCAGGCATACTTGTCGTTGCCGGACAGAAGGTAGAAATGATACTTGTCCTTGTCGAGCATGTGGAGCATGGTTATCATTTGCCCAATCGTCAGCAGGGGCAGAGACTCGGATTTCTGAAACGATGTGGGTTCCTGAAGTTCAAAGTTCTCGTCGTCGAAGGATTCTCCGTCGCTGATTTTCACGAATCCGTCAGTCAGGCGCAAATCGCTGAGCACTACCGAGCCGTTTTTGCGTATTTCTATGTCGCCTACGGCATACTCAAGCCACTTATACTCATCTTTTTCCGCATTTACGCATATACGGGACACCGCGATATCGTATCTCTCAGGCGTCCATATCCTCCTGAGACTGTCTTGCTGCGAAAAACCTAGCGTTGTTACGTCTTCAATTGATAGACGCTGCTTCATACACTCACTCCCATTACTATATTTAGTTAGTTTCTTTGCACATTGTACTGCTTTCTCCACCGATTGTCAAGATTTTCGTGCATATCTGATAGTTGAGAATTTAGAAGGAGTGTCTATTCAGGACCTTGCGCTCGAAAGACGTTTTTTTGCTTCCTTTTCGCTCAGAGTCGTCATCCATGACGACACTTCGCGCCGCTCCGCATCCATGCTCCGCTATCGGAAGCAAAATAAACATCTTCCTCGCCGGCCCTGAATAGACACAATAATTAAAAAATTCTTGTAATGGTGAGTATAAAACATATACAAGCTGAAAAATGTGTGATATAATAAAAATCAGCGCAATTATCATGCAGATATCGACTGCGTAATTATTTATCAAAAGGGGGATGGAGCAAATGTACATTGTGGACTTCGCGAAAAGCCTGTTCAAAAAAGCGAACGCAGGGGTAATCATATACCTTGTGCTCAACATGGCAATCTACGTTATGCTGCTTGGCGGGTTTCAAAGCGGGGGAATGGCTGCCATGGGTATTCTTATATACCTTGTGACGCTGTGTATCGCGCTGTCGCCGGTGGGCGAATTCCTGCTTCGCATGCAAACCGGCAGCCGCAAAATCAAGCGGCAGGACTACCTTCAGCGCCTAATGCCTCTGTTTCAAGAGGTGTACGCGCAGGCTAAGGCAAAAGACCCGACGATATCGGACAAGGTGCAGCTCTTCATGAGCAGCAGCAACATACCAAACGCCTTCGCGACCGGGCGTAAAACCATCTGCATAACAAAAGGATTCATGAGCTACACGGACGCGCAGATAAAAGGCACTCTGGCTCATGAGTTCGCGCATCTGGCGAACAAGGACACTGATATTTTACTGCTAATTCAAGTAGGCAACTTTTTGATGACCGCGATATTCGTGATTTGGCGAATAATCATCAACATCCTTGTCTTCATCTTTGCGACGGCGCTCCGCATGAGCTTTCTGGGAACGTTCCTTACATCGCTGTTCATCAACCTGCTCCTCACATTCATAATGTGGGTATGGACAAAAATCGGCACCCTTCTGGTCATGCATTCGAGCAGGCAAAACGAATATGCGGCCGACGCGTTCGCATTTGACCTTGGATATGGAAACGATTTGTGCGTTGTGCTGGACAGCTTCCAAGAAGGCGATACCGCTGAGTCCAAATCCCTTTGGGCACAGCTCCGCTCCTCGCACCCCGCAACGGACGACCGCATTGCGCGGCTTCAGGAATTGGGCGCAGGGTATACCAATATGTACGGCCATGATGTGCGCGCCGTCAACGCAAACCCGCAACAGTATGGCTACGCGCACCAAACACCTCCCGTCCTGCCGCCGCAAGGCACAGGCTATCAACAACCTTCGCCCCACCAAAGATCGCAGGGATTTCCCGCAGGAGCCGCCGCGCTTGCAAATCCGGCAGCATATAATGCGCAACCTAGTACGCAAGTGTGTCAGAATTGCTCCGCCGAAGTACATGCAGGTCAGAGATTTTGCGATAACTGCGGCACACCCGTAGCGGCGGCGCCGCCGCCTGCACCGGTGTACACAGCTCCAACGCCACAGCCCGCACCTCCTCCGGTGTATCAAGCTCCGCCGCCGCAGCCCGCACCTCCTCCGGTGTATCAAGCGCCAACCCCTCCGCCGGCGCCGCCACCGATGTACACAGCACCCGCGCCGGAACCCGCGCCACAGCCTGTACAGACATACACAGCTCCGCCACCGCCGCTTGCGCAAACCGAGAACACGATCTCCTGTACGCGATGCGGAACACAGTTGGCGCCCGGTAACGCTTTCTGTGAAGAATGTGGAGCGCCAGTATCCGCGCCGCCGCCCGCACCAGTATATGAAGCACCGCCACCCGCGCCGCCTGCTTTTAATGCGCAACCTGTCACAGAAACGGTTTGGTGTTCGCAGTGCGGCAATGCGGTGGATGCAGGCAGCGCGTTTTGCGCAAACTGCGGAACGCCTGTAGCCGTCGCGGCACCCACAGTGCGTACATGCCGACAATGCGGCAATGAGCTTGCGCCCGGCAATGCATTCTGCGCCTCATGCGGAACGCGCTACGAGTAATTTATACCGCAAGTTTAGGGAGCCTTGGACTTTTGTCCAAGGCTCCTAATATAATAGAATATATACTGCTGTGCGATGCCTGCGTAGGGGGTGAATGCGCTCGGGTCAAAGCCCTTTCCATAATGCTCCGCTATGGCGCGCTTCATCCACACGTCAATAGGGAAAGCATCGAGCATGTGTAGCCCGAACAGCACCGCGCAATCTGCGACCTTATTGCCAACTCCGCAGAGCCTTTTCAGAGCCGCGCGCGCGTCTTCAATCGTACCGCCTGCCAGCGCATCGAGATCAAGGTCTCCGAAAGCGACCGCCCTTGCCGCGCCTATGATATAATCGGCCCTATAACCGCAGCGTATCGGCGCAAGATCGACGGCATTCAGCGCGGCAAGCCTTGCGGCGGAGGGAAATGAGTAAAACTCATCTCCCTCAAATTTTATTATCTCACCGAACTCACGGCATAGATCGGCGACTATTCTCTTTATCCTCGGAATGTTGTTGCACTGCGAAACAATAAATGAGCAGAGCGCTTCCCATTTATCTTGTCGCAATATGCGTATCCCAGCGCCATATTCAATCGCGGCCCTCATGAATGCGTCAATTCCGAGCATTTGACGTATTTCAGCGTAATCGCGATCGAGGTCAAAATAATCCTTCCAAACCGACTCAAAGTCTTCGGGCGTACACGAAATGAAAATACTGCCGTCCTCGCTTCGCAGACGCGCAACCCTGCCATGCGCCACTCCCGTGTATACACCGCACACATCCGATTCCCAGCGGAAACACTGCCCGCATTCAAAAACCCTGACAAGATCAAAGTCGCCGTCGCAAACAATCTCGATTTCTCCGCTATGTGCGATGTACTTCAAGTTTCTTCACCTCTGGACCGTATTTAGGTTTAGCCCGAACACATCCAGCATCAACTGCTCAAACTCCGCTTCGTCCGAGGTTTCCCTGTCGGTCGTCGCTACGCCGAACTCCACAATCTTATAATGCCTATCCGTCAGCGTGACGCGCCCTGTTTCCGTCGGCTTCGTGCAAAAACGCATCGACTTGAAAAATGACTGCGGGTATGTCGCGGTGAAGTGGTTCGCGATTTCAAACTCCATCGGGAGAAACGGCTCGATGTTGAGCGCGAACATCTGCAAGAAGCTTCCGCTTTCCATGCGTTCGAGCACCCATTCGTATTTCGCGTCCTTTGTGAATCTGTATGTATATCCGAAACAGGTTTGCGGCTCGTTCTCCGTTATGAGCAGCGGCGCGGGAATACCGTCGTTGCCGAAGCCCACGTCCGCAAGATAGTGTTTTCCGTCTATTTTCACTATCAAAACAGAGTGCATTTTCGCGCCGAACTCTCCCTTGAAATTCCCCCGCACAAGGGTGTAGATTATGTCGAATCCCAGTTGCTGCAAAACGGCGGCGAAAAATCCGTTCATCTCGAAGCAATAGCCGCCGCGCTCGCGCTCTACGAGTTTGTCAAAGAGCGCGTCAGGGTCGAGAGATATGGGTTCTCCATAGAACGGGCTGAGATTCTCGAACGGAATGTTGAACGTGTGCCCAACATGCAGTCCTGTAAGGGTTTCGAGCGTAGGCTCCGTGTCGCCTGTATAGCCTATGCGTTCAAAATAGCGCTGCAAATCCATTATATCTTACTCTCCTTTATATTTAATCAATCGATTATACAACATATCAAACACTAATTCGGTTGTAAAAACAACCAAGCAAAACATCCGCGCATCCTCACGGACAGGCACCGAAACGACCACCGACATCCATTGTTGCATATGCGTTCAGGTCCATATCGGCTCTGACACCTGCGAGATACTCATAATACCCCTGACAGCCTATCATCGCCGCATTGTCGCCGCATAGACGCAGCGGCGGAATGAACAGAGTCCGCCCACTTTCCTCCGCCGCCTTTAGGAAATCCGCACGGATGCGCGAGTTCGCGGCGACCCCGCCTGCAATCGCTATTTTTTCGCGGCCAAATTCCGCCGAAGCCGCCATTACGCGCGGGACAAGGATATCGCTCACCGCCGATGCAAACGACGCCGCAAGCGACGCCTTGTCGAGCGTTTCGCCCTTTTGCTCCGCGTTGTGAACAATATTTACCACGGCTGTTTTCAAACCGGAAAACGACATATCATATGGGAAGCCCTCGATGATCGGGCGCGGCAACGGAAAACGGGTATCGTCCCCGCCGCTTTGCGCGAGCTTGTCCAGCGCAGGACCGCCGGGATACCCAAGCCCGAGCACGCGAGCCGCCTTGTCAAAACACTCGCCCGCCGCGTCGTCGCGCGAACGGCCTATTATGCTTATATCCGTATATCCGCGCACATCCGCAATAATGCTGTTTCCGCCCGAAACGATAATGCACAGAAACGGCGGAGAAAGCTCCGGGTATGCTATATAGTTTGCCGCGATATGACCCCTGATATGGTGTACCGGCACGAGCGGAACGCCGAGCGCCATCGCCAGACCCTTCGCGAAGTTCACACCAACGAGCAGAGCGCCTATAAGCCCGGGAGCGTATGTCACGGCGACGGCTTCAATTTGAGACTTCACTATGCCTGCGGTCTTGACAGCGGATTCGGCAAGCCTGCCTATGTGCGCCGCATGGTTGCGCGAAGCGATTTCAGGCACGACCCCGCCATATAGCGCATGCATATCCGCCTGAGATACAAGCTCGTCCGACAGCACTTCGCGCCCGTTGCGGGTGACCGCAACCGCCGTCTCATCGCATGAGGTTTCGATTGAAAGGATAATCATACTCTCACCTGTATCTGATTAGCTGTATTATGAAATAGGCCATAGGGCCAAAAGTCAAAATCAGCGAAGCGGGCAGAAACCATGACGGCAAGCTCTGCGTAATTGCCGTACTCAGCGCAATAAACACAAAAATTATCACAACAGCAAGTTTCACTGTGCTAAGCATATGCTTGATCGCCCGATATACGCGCACCCTGTTTTCCGCCGTCACTTTAACCCCTGTGCTCCAAGCCTGCGGAAACAGCGAGACACCCAGCATAATCAAGTATAGAAACCATGCCATAATAGGCAATATGACAAGCTCGCTCTTACTGCCCATTCTGGTCACATTCCCCCCTGCATCATAATGCCCCGGAACCTGATCCGGAATACTCCCCCAAGCCGCAATAAAGAAAACAACAACCCCCACAAGCAAAACCAAGCAAATAATATTGGCGATACGGTCGAACAGGCTACTTCTAAGTTTCATTTTACCCCCCAATACGTGCAAGCCGCAAATTATAATGTACAAATTACAATGTACAATGTACAAATAACGATGAGCAAGTAACAAGTAACTCCTAACTCACTTTCAACTCTCAACTCTCAACTTTCAACTCTCAGCTCATTCTCCCTCGTCATGACCATCGCATCCTCCGTCGGTTCAGTATAGTACTGCTTTCGGGTTCCTGTTTGATTGAAGCCGTGTTTTTTGTAAAGCTCGATTGCGGCCTTGTTGCTCTCTCGCACCTCTAAGTATATTGAGCTTATTCCCAGACCGTCCGCCCATAGGAGCGCGGCTTCCATCAGCGCGTCCGCAACGCCGCAGCGCCTGTTTGCAGCATCGACTGCGATTTGGAATAGCTCCCCATCGCTCCCTATTCGCCGCAGTATCACAAAGCCGAGAACGGCATCGTCTTCAGACGCAAGCACAAAGAATGAATTATCATTGTAAATTTCCCGCAGCAATCCCCCGGGAGTCCAAGGCGGAGAAATAGCTTCCCGCTCAATCTCCAAAACCCGCGCCAAATCCTCTTCCACAGCTTCGACAATACTCAGCATCACACATCCTTTACTTGCTACTTGCTACTTGTCACTTGTCACTTGTTACTTGTTACTTGTTACTTGTTACTTGCGAATCGCTAATCTGCGGCGTGACCCCTGATCCCTGTCCCCTGTCCCCTCGGATCCTGCACACCCGCTACTTCGCCTCATACCAGCTCTTGCCGGCGCGGGTATCGGCTACCAGCGGAACCAGAAGCTTCGCGGCGTTTTCCATTTCTTCGCGCAAAACCGTGCTGACTGCGACGGCTTCATGTTCAGGACACTCCGCGATTAGCTCATCGTGTACCTGCAATATCAGCCGTCCCGCAAGCCCCTCCGCTTTCAGGCGGTTTGAAACGTTTATCATTGCAATCTTTATGATATCCGCCGCAGTGCCCTGTATCGGCATATTGAGCGCTACCCGTTCGCCAAACGAGCGCGTGTTGAAGTTCGACGATTTTAGCTCAGGGAGATATCGGCGCCGCCCGAACAGCGTTGCGACATAGCCGAGCTGTTTCGCGCTTTCGATAATAGCCGACATGTATTCGCGTACGCCTGAATACTTTTCGAGATAGCTGTCAATATATGCTTTCGCCTCTCGCGGCAATACGCCTATGTCATTTGCAAGCGAAAATGACGATATCCCATAGACAATGCCAAAGTTCACCGCTTTTGCCCGCGAACGCATAGTGGACGACACTTCGTCCTGCGGTACGCCGAACACCTGCGACGCCGTTACGGTGTGGATATCGTCACCTCGGTCGAACGCCGCCAGCATCACGGGGTCGCCCGCTATGTGCGCGAGCAGCCGCAGCTCAATCTGCGAATAATCCGCGTCAACGAGCATGTTTCCGTCCCCGGCAATAAACATTTTCCGCAGTTCGCCGCCGATTTCCTTTCTAACGGGGATGTTTTGCAGATTCGGTTCGGTTGACGACAAGCGCCCCGTCGCCGTAACCGTCATTTGGAAATGCGTATGGATACGCCCGTCATGCCCGATTACCCTAGTCAGTCCGTCAACATATGTGGACTTGAGCTTTGTCAGCTCGCGGTAGTCTTTAATATAACCGATGATTGGATGCTTGCCTTTCAGGCTGTCCAGCACCTCGATATTTGTCGAGTATCCGGTCTTTGTTTTCTTTGGCGCCGGCAGCATCAGCTTTTCAAACAGTATCGCGCCGAGCTGCTTTGGCGAGTTTATATTGAACGTCTCTCCCGTGAGACCGTATATTTGGCGCTCTGTTTCGGCTATGCCATCCGCGAGTGTTTCGCCGTATTGCGCGAGCGCCGCTTTGTCAACAAGAAAACCCTCATGCTCCATTTCCGCGAGAACGCGGCACAGCGGCATTTCGATATCGCGAAACAGTGTCGATAGCTCCATCTCGCCGAGCTTTTCACCGAGAGCTGCGGTGAGCAGCCCAACTGCGTATGCCTCTTCCGCCAGAACTTTTCCCGAATCCCCGAGCATCGTCATTTGCCCGGATTCCTCGTCGGAGGTTTTTGGGGTGTAGCCGCAGTAGCGCCCGGACAAGCGCTCGACCGCATAGTTGCTGTCGGTCGGCGATATCAGGTATGCCGCCAGCGCCGTGTCGCACATCCACCCGCCTGCGGCGATACCGCGCTTCAGGCACGCGCGCATTATATCCTTCACATTGTGACTGGCTTTTTTTACATTATCACCAAGAAGCTCGGCAAGAACATCGTCAAAATCGGGCGTCTGCCCCCGCCGCATAATGTATGACTTGCGCTCGTTCGGGATGGAGATGGCGATGCTGTCGAAATACTCCGCATCGAGACGCACCGCGACGCAATTGGCTGTTTTTGCGGCATCGAGGAGCGCGGCGCAATCCTCAGTGGTTTCCACCTCAACTATTTCCGTCTCCTCGTCCGCGATCTTCGCGTTTCCTGCGGCACTAGGAGGTTTAAGTCCGTATATTTCCATCATTCGCGAAAACCCGAGCCGCTTGAACAGCTCATAGAGCTTGTCGTTGTCGGGTTCGCGGCGGATGCTGTCGCAGGGTTCGAGTTCGAGCGGGGCGTCTACGCGTATTGTTGCAAGCGAATATGACAACTCCGCGCGCTCACGCCCGACCTCAAGCTTTTTCCTAACGGAATCCTTTATATCGAGCGTGTCCAGATTTGCGTATATTTCGTCTATTCCGCCATATTTGCGCACAAGCTCCATTGCCGTCTTTTCGCCCACCCCCGCGACGCCGGGGATGTTGTCTGACGAGTCGCCCATCAGCGCTTTGAGGTCTATCATCCGCTCCGGCGTAAAACCATATTCCTCAATGAACACGGAAGGGGTGTATTCCTTCGTCTCCGTCTGGCCCATGCGGGTTTTCACGAGTTTCACGCGCGTAAATTCCGAGACAAGCTGCAAAGTGTCTTTGTCTCCCGTGACGATGACACACTGGCAATCCTCTGCCTCGCATTTTTTAGCGAGCGCGCCGAGCAGGTCGTCCGCCTCCCAGCCCGACTGCTCCACGCAGGGGATGTTCATTGCGCCAAGAACGTCCTTGAGTATAGGAATCTGGATGCGAAGCTCGTCAGGCATGGATTTGCGATGTGCTTTATATTCCTCATATTGCTTATGCCTAAACGTCGGGGCGGGCAAATCGAACGTCACGCACAGAGCATCGGGCGATTCGTCTGCGATAAGCCGTTGGAGTATGCTGAGAAAACCGTATATCGCGTTGGTAGGCGTCCCGTCGCTTGCATTAAGCGGACGGATACCGTAAAACGCACGGTTTACAATACTGTTGCCGTCAAGCGTCATAAGTTTCAACTGCACTACCCCCCACTGCGGACTTTTCAAAAAACAAGAATACCACATGGCGGACTGCTTGCGCAACCCAAAGTTGTTGCGAGTTGGGAGTTGGGAGTTGGGCGAAACTTGAATGTTGCACGGTTTTCGTGATGCATAATGCATAATTAGTAATCTGCGCGGTAGGGGTTTCGGTTCCTGTCGCGCAGATTGCTGTTAACAATGTACAATTGTAACTGTTCAGGTATCGCAAATCTCACAGTTTCGTCGCCCAGAGGAGCGAAGCGACGCGGCAATCCAGAAAGAAACATGACAATCGGCGCAAAAAGGACTGGATTGCTTCGCTGCGGCTCGCAAAGACAGAGGGTGCTGAATAGTTACGTACAATTTATAAATACTTTGGCTTGTTTTTCAGAGTGCGTGTCGTATAGCCGTCAAACCGCATGGCTGCCGGGTGTTGAAAAACAGGCCAGCAGTCTGTTTTTATCATACGCTTAATTTATAAAGCGTATACTGATTCAAAGAAACTCCTTCTCTTTCCGCTTCTACAACCAGTCGGCGATGCAGCGATTTTGGAAGCCGTACAACAAATCTACCACTGAATCTTTCGTTGTCCAATGGCTCAGGTATGGGAAAACCTGCTCCCAATTTGGCCTCAATCCATCCCTCCATCGCTTCCATAAGGCTCTCATACGCTTCTTGAAAAGTGTCCCCCGAACTTTGGCATCCATCGAGTTCTAGTACCGTGGCATGAAAGTAAGAACCGCTTTCATCTTCAATTGGTCTTATAATGTAATTATATGGCAGCTTCGTATACTTTTCTACAATCATTTTGATCCTCCTTATATCCTGTTGAGGATATCCTTGACATAGACGGCTTTAAGCGGGTGCTCTTTTTTGACTGTAATAACATCCTCGCCTGCGTTGATATAATGGCAGTAAGAACCTTTTTGCCGCACAAGGTTGTAACCGTTCGCCGACAAAGCCTTGTCCGCTTCCGACATACTGATACCATTTGGTTGATTATTCATTTTTTCGATTATCTTATCAACACTTGGCATGTTTCTCATCACCTTTTTTGATAGTATCATATTTAGTATCACAAGTCAAGTCTGAACCAAGGCAGATTACGCAGGCGTTCGCAATGCATAATTATCTGCGCGGCAGGGGCTCCGGTTTCCCCTGACCCCTGTTACTTGTTACTTGTTACCTGTTACTTGAAAAGACCGCCAGCGGGCTACATACCCACCAGCGGTCTTCCCACTCCTAACTCCTAAATCCTATCTTTCCCTCTCAACTCTCAATTCTCAACTTCTTTGCTTTTCCTTGAAACTGCCAGAACTGCAATTTCAAATATTAGGAGTGCTGCGTTTGCTATTGTCCATTGGTCGATCAGTACCTTGCGGGCGTTCAGGTCTTGGGTCATCAGGAATAGTGCGACTCCTGCGATTGCCATGAGTATTGCCGCCGACAGGTATTTTTGGCTTGTCTTTCTGCTGTGCTTTGCGGAATAGCGGTTTTTCTTTAGCGAGCGGAGTGCCGCCAGCACTGCAAGTACCGCGCCGAGGGTGCAGAGCAGAAGGTTTACTATCGCCATTGAGCCGGAGGCGAGGTTTACCGGGCCTGTGCGCGGGGAGGCGGAGTTGTCTATCGCGATGGCGCCGTCTTCCGCCGATTGTCCGGATGCGGAATCTGTTTTGATGCCGAGGTTCGCGTCGGAGACGTTAGTGTCGCCGCGGGCTCTGCCGATGATGCTGCCCGATGTGATGTTTGCTTCGATCCTTTCGCCGTTCCCGTCGCGGACATCGATGACATACTCGCCGCTGCCGAGGTTGCCGATGCTCACGCTCACTTCGCTGTCTTCGTTCGCTTCCGCGCTAACGGTGATTTCGCTGTCTTCCGCGGCGCCTTCGACGGTTGCGCTGATGCTGATTTCGCCGTCTTCGCTCACTTCGACCTTGATGATGGCTTTGCTGCCGTCCTCGTCCGTCACCTCGATTTCGTATTCGGTGTCTCCGTGGTTTTCGGGCAGTGTCAAACCAATGTCGCCGCCTTCGTCGGGGTCTCTCCATATGGGTGGGCTGGGGATGTAAGGATTGCAATCGTCGCAGTCACAGTCGTCTTTGTGAACCTTCTCGACATCTACGTCTGCTTCATCGCTGTCCGCCGCGCCTTTTGCGTTGCGGGCACGGACGATGATTCTGTAGCTGCCGTCTTTCAACACGTCGGTAACAAACTCAGTCACATCGCCGTCTACCGTGTATTTGCTTTCGTTGCCGTCTTCATCGGTGATGATAACATCGTAGACTTCAACCTCGCCGCCGGTGGTGGGGGCTTCCCATTCCACGGTGATTTTGCCGTCGTCGTCGGACGTTGCGTCCGTGATTACCGGTTTGCCGGGTTCTTCGAGGTGGTCATAATCACTGAAGTTATCAGCAAGGTCTGTCGCGTTGAACGCCGCGCCGATGTCGTGGTTGTTGTAGCCGTATTTCAGTCCGCCCGACCACTTACCGTCCAAGTCTGCGCTGATATGTTCCCTGTAGCTTTCAAACAAATCGGTGCCTTCTTTGATCATGTATGTGCCTAATGCGGATTCGTTGTCTGCGAATACGATGGTGGAGCCGGCCGCCGGTTTAATGCTTACGTTGGTTAAGCAGGTTCTGGGGTCGTTCGCGACAGAGATTGCGCCGCCGTTTCCGGCTGCCCAGTTGCCCGAAATTTCACCGCCGCTTATGTTCAGCTTGCCCCAGGAGCTGATAGCGCCGCCGCCATATTTTGTGCTTTCCGACCGGTTGCCGATAATCTTGCCGCCATGGATATTAACTGTTGTTCTGTTGGAATCATTCGATTGAATACCGCCTCCTCCATCACCGAACGCTGTGTTATAACTGATTTCGCCGCCGGTCATGGTGAATGTGCCGCGGTATACAGATACACCGCCTCCCCATCTCAAGGCACTGTTGTGGGTAATTATCCCGCCGGTCATGGTGAACACGCTGCTGTTCATTACGTCGCCCGTCCCGCCAACTTGCACACCTCCTCCATGACCGTTCGTTGTGTTATAACTGATTTCGCCGCCGTTCATGATGAATGTGCCGCTGTTGTACACGCCGCCGCCGCCGGTGCTGTTTGCCGCATTACCACTAATTTCGCCGCCGGTCATGGTGAATGTGCCATCGGTTGAGACCTGCACGCCGCCGCCATTGCCGTCATAGCCTTCCGCTCTGCTCAGGGTTATGCCATCGTCCATTGTCAACGTACCGCTAACATTAAAGTGCCTTCTGTTCGCGTTTACCGTCAGTGTTACGTCTTTGTCGGATTTCAGTTCGTAGGACGCGCCTTCGTCTATGGTTAACAGCGCCGTAAGTTTCAGCGTCGCCGCTGTCAGGGTGCTGCCGTCCATGGTGTCCAGCGCTTCCGTCAGCTCATTAAGGTCCGCGACTGTATCCTTTATTGTTACGCTTATTTGCGGGGCACTTATGCTAGCGGCAAACTCATAGCCGATTGTCGGGAACTGTGCCGTGAAGGTATAGATTCCGGCTGTTGCTTTGTCAAAGTCCGCGCTCTGCCATGT
>Ga0099364_10006972_pt1 | contig 16276 bp, 16 predicted proteins | sample TergutTh196P3_FD_73070 | JGI IMG/M metagenome (GOLD analysis project Ga0099364, IMG submission 73070) | Microcerotermes parvus P3 segment gut microbial communities from Pointe-Noire, Republic of the Congo - Th196 P3 | ecosystem: Host-associated > Arthropoda: Insects > Digestive system > Gut ...
GTGTGGTCGGTTATCGCCGCGACGTCGCGGAATACCTCCCGGAGTCCCGTTTCAAGGAACCATCTGTATGAATGTTTCTGAACCTCCAGAAGGTTTGGCATTTCTTGGATTTCTTCTGTTTTTGCATAACTCTTACGTAAAGTTTTGCCGTATACTACGTCTTTTGGCATCTGCTTCACTCCCGCATTCAGTATTTGATACACCCGGATAAGTGGTAAATTATTGCTCTTCTGCGTTGACAATCTTGATTTAGCTATGATAAAATACTTTCGGTGAGAGTGTCGCAACTCTCATTTTTTTACACAACAATTCATGATACCACAAGCAAGCTTGATTTGTCAAGATTTTTTTTGAAACCGTATGGTTTCTTTTTTCAGCACAGTGTAGTATAATCTTAATACTATATAGTATGTGGAGTGGCGGTTTGATATGGACGAAAAACAACGCATCATCGAGAATATTGTCTCTCTCGAATGGGAAATGTTCACTGCAGTGAACGAAGGCGAGGCGCGCGCCAACTGTCAGGAAGACCGCATTACGTTCGACGGAATGCGCACTGCTCAGTTCAGTGCATGGCCGGCAGAGGCAATAACATCATATCAGGATGACTTGCTCAACGCCCGTCAATGTGGGCGCAACCTCGTCGAAGAAAAGTATATACACATGATGGAAACAACAGAGCCGGCCCGATATGCCGCTTTACTCACGCGGGTTGCGGTTCCGTCCGATGCAGTGCGCTCGCGCGCTCATGAAGTCGCCGATATACTGCTTGAGCAGACGCGCATACTTTTTGAAAACTACCCTTACATTTCAGGGAATGGCCGCCCTTTGTACTCGGCACTCGACTTCTGTAGTATATCCGTCGAAACATACCAGTTCAGCGAACTACTGACTTATTCCGAAAAGACACTCTTAGCGCTTGGCGAACATGTGGCAGCGCTCGAAAAAAGCGGCGTTTCCCTTGCACGTGTGATATTAGAGAACACAGTAAGGTTCTATGGATACGAATCTCTCGATACAGCGGAGAAAGCGGCCAAAGTGCGGGCCGACAAGCTCGGCATTCAGGTGTCGTTCGGCTGCTGCTCATGCGAGGAGTGCGAGATATGAATGAGTTTTACGGCAAACTCGACGAGCTGTATGGAAAGGGCGACCTTGAAGCGGTTGAGACATTTTTATTGAATACTGTCAAAGAAACAGGCGAGTACAGCCCTGAACGAGCCGGGCTGCTCAACGAGCTGGCAGGCTTTTACAGGGGGGTGAGCAGATACGCCGAATCAGAAGACACGTTTATACAATCGCTCACTATTTTTGAATCAGCAGGAATGGAGGCGACGCCGGAATATGCAACAGTACTCCTTAACCTAGCAGGCCTCCACCGGTTGGCCGGCGATGCGGACAAAGCTGTGGAACTGTTTCGCAGCGCAATGAAAAAGCTCGAAAACGCTGACGCGTGTGATAGTTACGCATACGTCAGCATCTTAAACAATCTTGCGCTTGCATTTCAATCAAAAGGTGATTTGATTCAGGCACTTGAATATGCATCGAAAGCATTAGAGCTTATGCGAGCAGGCAGCGGGAGGGAGCATGAGGTCGCGTCTTCGCTTAACAACCTTGCCTCAATACGCCTCGCGCTTGGCCAGCTTGATGTTGCTGACGAGTTGATTGCAGAATCCCTGGGCATGTTTGACGCTATGTCGGAGCCTGATGTTCACCACGCCGCCGCACTGACGACAAAGGCCGTAATAATGTGCCGCAAAGGCAGTCACCGGGAGTCTCTGATCGATTTTCAGCGAGCCTTGGAGCTAACAAAGAGATTTTTTGGTGAGAACATAGAGTTTGCGGTTTGCAGACGCAACATATCCGAGGTCTTCGAACTTTTGGGCGACATCCCATCAGCGATTGTCGAGCTGTCTGATGCGGTGAGGATAATGAATAAACTGCTCGGTCCGGAACATGCGTCAGTCAGGTCTGCGCACAAACGGCTTGATCTGCTAATGGAAAAGCAGGGTAAACACGAATGAAAGGTTTGGAGTTGAGCCGTGAGTACTTTTTCAGTACTGCTAAGCCGAGGTTAGAGCGTGATTACCCTGATTTGTATCCAAGCCTTTCTGCAGGCCTTGTTGGCAATGGTTCCGAATGCTTCGGTTTTGACGATGAAATCTCGCGCGACCATGACTGGGGCGTGGACTTTTTCATATGGGTTCCAGACCGCGACAGGGATTTCGTACCTGCTCTACGCATTTGGAAAGATAATCTCTTTGAAGAACATCCGCCTGAATACCCGCGCACCCGTTCTGAATATGGGGCACGTATCGGCGTTATGACATGCAGTGATTTTTACACCGGTCTTACAGGCGCGCCGAAAGGCCCAACTACTATCAATGAGTGGCTGCGCGCTCAGGAGGAGAATTTTGCCCTTGCTGTCAATGGCGAAGTTTTCGTCGATGGAGCAGGCGAGTTTACAAAAACGCGTGAGTTTTTACTTGAATACTACCCCGAAGACATACGTCTGAAGAAAATAGCGGCTAAGTGCATGGCGCTCGCACAGACCGGGCAGTATAATCATGAACGGACTGCGAAACGCCGGGACTGGGTTACACTCCGAACCGTGCTTTCGCGTTTTTCGGACAATGCAATAGCCATAGTGTTCCTTTTAAATAAGGTGTACAAGCCATACTACAAGTTATCTTTCCGTGCGCTGACCGACTTGCCTCTTTTGGGCGGCGAAGCATCTCGGCTGCTTAAAGCAATCGCCGAAACCGCCGGTCTCGACGATGAGTCTTTACAGAGTCGGCAGCAATACATAAAAGAGCTATGCGAGCTTATCGCGCATGAGCTGATATCTCAAGGACTATCAGAAACCGGCGATTGGTTCCTCGCAACGCACGGCGAGGAAGTTCAAAGCAAAATCAAAGACAGTTTCCTCCGCTCCCTCCCGGCACAACACGAGATATGACGCACTCCTCACTACTTATTTCTATTTTCTCACTCGCGAATATATTATACGAGGGGGACCGTAAGTGAAAAATGTTTTAGTCATTGGCGGCAGTATGTTTACGGGCAGGGTTTTTTCGATTCAGGCATCGAGAAACGGCGGTTTTAACTTACATGTGGTAAATAGAGGAAATTTCCCGATGGATTTGGAGCGCGTTACGCAATATAAATACGACAGGCACAGCCTCGAAGATATATCTGCCCTCGTACCCGACATGACTTATGATGCACTCGTCGATTTTTGCGCTTACAACCCGGGCGAGATAGAATCAATAATCAACGCGATTGGAGGCAGGATAAAGCAGTATATCTTTTTCAGCACAGCCAGCATATATATCCCGGCCAATGGCTTTCTTGACGAGGGCGCGGCGCTTGTCGGCTTGAATGCGGAAGATGGCAACTTCATAAACGATTATATACGCAATAAAATAAGGCTTGAGCATGAACTATCCCAAGCATGCGCAAAATCAGGGGTCAAATACACCATACTGCGCCCGTCATTTATTTACGGGCCGTTTAATTACGCTCCGCGCGAGTCATACTTTATTGAACTGATTACTAAAAAACAGCCCGTCCCTTTGCTGATAGACTCACCGTCTCGTTTCAGCTTTGTATATGTCATCGACATCGCCGAAGCGCTGATCAAGTGCATAGGCGCTGAAAGGGCATATGATGAGGCCTTTAACTTGGCCGGCGGAGAAGCTGTTACTTATACGCAGCTAATATCCGGCTTTGAGCGTTTTAATAAAAGCCCGTTTGAAAAACGTGAGGTCACCGTCGCACAAGTAGAAGAAGAGAAGTTGCCCCTCCCTTTCCCCCTGACCGGGGACATGCTTTATGACGGCCAAAAGTTTGCGCGGATGTTTGATTTCAAATACACACCGTTTTCAGAAGGCATGGAAAAAACATTTAAGGTTTTCTACTCACTGTTTTCTACATAGGAACTGATGATATAATAATCATATAGCAATACGAAAAAAGCGCGGCATTTCGGAATACCGTGCCAACAAATATATTAATGTAAAAGAGGTTATGCATATCATGGAAAAACAACAATACTCTAGTATAGGTAAAGAATTACTGCTTTACCTTGCTATCCTCGGAATTTTCGCCTTTGCCAGCGGCATGAGCGACAATGTTATCTCAAATTTCTTCAATGATGCTTACAACGTTACTCCTGTGCAGAGAGGTTTTCTTGAGTTCCCGCGAGAAGCGCCCGGAGTATTGTGTTTTCTGATAATCGCATTTACCTCCAAACTTGGAGACGTCCGTTTAGCCCTGTTTGCGCAGCTGCTGTGCGTGGTTGGCGCGCTTATCCTGGGATTGTTCACCCCGTCATTCGGAATCATGGCCATGTTCGTATTTATCCATTCATTGGGTGCTCATTTGTTCTTTCCGCTACAGGACAGCATCGGAATGTCAATCATCGGAGAACATGAGATCGGCAAACGGATGGGCCAGTTTGGCTCTGTACGATCCGGTGCGACTATGTTGGCCAGCATCCTAATTTTTATTGGTTTCCGGGCAGGTTATTTCAGCTTCAAGACGGATGTCAAGCTGCCTTTTCTCATTGGCGTCGTCGGGTATTTTGCTGTTTTCATTCTGTTTATCGTATTATATGCCAAGTACAAGGTTAAAGGCGGAGAAAGAAAGCAGCAGTTTCAAATCATTTTTAAAAAACAGTATACGCTTTACTATATTCTGGCTGTTCTAACCGGCGTCCATAGGCAGATCATGATGGTCTTTGGCCCTTGGGTGCTTATCACAATTCTAAATCAGGAAGCCGGCACTATGGCTCTATTGGGGATTATCGCTTCTTTGATTGGCGTTTTTCTGCTTCCTATTATCGGGCGCTGGATCGACCGCTTCGGCACAAAAAAGATTTTACTTACCGAAGGCTCCGCATTCATAGTTGTCTATGCCATCTTCGGACTTATGAGCTACGGGTTTACACGCGGTTCAATAGCTACTATAGGCATTCCTGTAATAATAATCTTCTGCCTTTTCGTTTTTGATAGGCTTACTATGCAATTGGGGATAGTGCGCGCTGCTTATCTGAGATCTATAATCTCCGATCCTGCGGATTTAACGCCGACTCTCTCGACCGGATTCAGTATGGATCATGTTGTTTCAATAACCTGCGCATATCTAGGCGGCGTCGTATGGCATCAGTTCGGCTCGCAATATGTATTCTATGGCGCATCTGTACTTTCAATCCTCAATGTCGTCGTAGCCATTCTGATCAAACAACCCCCAAAAAACCTATCGGAAACAGCTACAGGTTAGACCGTAGGTTGCCATATATATCACACTCCATTGCCGATTTTCTTATATTGCGGTTTTACAGAAATTGTGCTATCATCTAGGTGAAACGGAGGACTGACGCGATGGGTCTACTTCCAACGGATGTTGAAATACTGCCGCCTTCCGATGACCGTATCTTTAAGGCGATGCTAACCGCGCCGGAAGCGAAGCCAGCATTGCTGTTGGTCGCTTCGGCAATAGTCAATCGCCCCGTGGTCGATGTTTTAGTCCGCAACAACGAGTTGGCTGTATCGGACACGGAAGAAAAAGCAGAACAATTTGACATTAACTGCAAAGTTGACGACGATTCCCAAGCAGATATTGAGATGCAGTCGAACCGCATGGAAGAAGAAGCGGGGACTGGTCATGAGAATCTGAGGGCGAGGAGCGTGTACAACCTTTGCGACTTGCATTCCTCGCAAAGCTCGAAAGGCAAATCGTATGCCAGTCTCATAAGGTCATACCAAGTGATGTTTTGCGGCTTTACCGTTTTTCCTGAGCGAAATGATTTCATAAACTCGTTCTCAGTGCGCCACGATACAGACAACGGCTTGCTTCACAATGCCGTTCAAGCGATGTTCGTGGAATTGTCCAAGCTAAACGACGTTTTGAAGAAGCCCGTTGAGAAAATGACAGACATGGAAAGGTTCTCGGTGTTCCTGCGGTACGCCGAAAACCCCGACTACAGGGATATTGTAAACAGGGTCATAGAATCGAAGGAGGGATTAGCCGTGGCTGGCGAAGTGTTGATGAGCATAAGCAAAGACGAGCGTGAGCGGGCTATCTTCCGCAGCCGCAGAATTGCTCTGGCTGACCAAGAATCGAACAGGGTAACGGCGGAGAGAAACATGAAAGTTGCGTTAGCAAAAGCAGAAAAAGCCGGTGAAGAAGCCGAACGCGAAAAGTGGCAAAGCGTAGTAGCGAGCAAGGATGCGGAAAATGAACAACTCCGCATTCAGCTTATGGAACTTAAAACGCGGCTTGGTGAGGGCAATTAAAATGCTGTTACACAGGTGCGGCGAATGATTATATTCGCCGCACTGTTTACCTATAGTGATATATCCTGTTTCCGCATCTGCTCTCTATCAGACACACTTTCAAGCATGAGAATTTCCGCATTGCGCCGCAGGGCTTCAACACTTTTCACATCATCACGGAGCTTGTAATATTCCTCGCAAAGCCCGTACCGCTCTGCGGTCAGCTTGTCTTGCTCCGCTCTCCAATCCCTTTCGGGAATTTTGCCGTATCCGTTCAGATGGTCTTTGAGATACTTCGCCGCTGATTCGTACCGCTCGATTTCATCGGCGTGTTTTTGCAGATACGCGCCACGCTTTTTCGGGTCAAGCCCTTTGTACTTCTTGTAAACCGCCATGTGCAGTTTGCGGGCATCGACCTGCGCTAAATGTTCGGCTAATTTATCCTTGCGCCTGTCTATGGCTTTTATCCTGTTGGCCACATCGTACTGCCGCCTGTGCATCCGCTCAACTATAGCCGCAAGCTGCTCCACATCGGTAATATTGTTGCTTGTCAGGAATACGAGAACTTTCGCCCTCACTTTCAGGTCGGCAATGCGTTTCCAATGTGATTTCAGTTTCTCGCCGTTCGCTACGCCATTCATCATGTCGATCATTGTGGGCGCATTAGCAATCGGTACGGAATACAGCCAGTCTTTGACTTTTGTGATACGCGCGCGTAGCTGACGCAATTCATTATTTGTGACTGCGATAGCCCGGTTAATATTGCCCCGCTCCGTGAGAATCCCACGCCGCTCCATCTGCGTTGCGGCGACGCCGATGCGCACGGTCGGGAATTGTTCAATACCTTGGCGCTCATAGCTCCGGTGGTCTACCCTCGCGGTGTGGCCATGTTTTTCCAAAGCGGCGTTCAGCGCGTCAGACCAAGCCGAGCGCCATTCCTCGGCTCTCTCATGCTCGTTCCAATCGGTGGTCGGCACGGATTTGCACTTGTACGTTTTCTTTTTTTTGTCGTAGATTTTATCGCCGTTGCCGTCAAGGATATATTCTTTCCTCTGCTTGTCCCCCCATATACCGGGTTCGGAAAACGGGCGCAAAGTGAGTAGCACATGAGCGTGTGGATTGCCCTTATCGTTGTTATGAACGCACACGTCGGCGCACATGCCCTGTTCGACAAAATGACGCTTCACAAATTTTTGCGCGAGGGTAATGTTTTGCTCCATTGTCAATTCCACAGGCAGGGAAAGCACAACTTCCCGCGCAAGCTGAGAGTTGCTCGCCTTTTCAATTTTCTCAACTGCGTTCCAGAGAGTGGCGCGGTCAGCGTATTCGGACGGCGCGTTTACGGGCAGCATTATCTCAGTGTGTACAATGCCACGTTTGCGAGTGTAATCATGGATAACGCCGATGCGCTCGTTTTCAATCCGCTCACCCGCGCGGTACGCCGCCGCCGCGACAGCGGATCGCCCTTTGCTTCTGCTGATTACCTGTATGCTCAAACGAAATATTGCCATTTCTATCTCCCTTCTTATACTGAACTACACGGCGGCGAGCGTTATCGCCGTTACGGGACAACGCATTGCCCGCCGTGTATCGCGGGGGTTAAGGGGGCTGCGAAAGCCCCCTATTTCGTGACGATAGGCACGAAACGCCCCCGGCAGGGCGCGCTACCATGCGGAGCATGGTATATAAGCGCGCCAAATTCGAGTACTCGAATTTGGCGCAATATCCTAATAGAAACAAAAACCGAGTAGTTCCCGTGAAGCATTGCGGTTAGCGGCTTTACGGAAAACTACTCGGATTTTGTAGAGCGGTGTGATACCCTCCACTCAACGGCGAGAGCCGAAATATTATGTGGAGGTCAAACAAATGCTGGAACAAAAAGTAAACGTGGGGGAAGGATTGCCGCCGGGGCTGGAACGGTTGCTTGCAGAGTATGCCGAACACTGCCAGCTAAGCGGAATGCGGGAGAGTTCCATTGCGCTCTGCTTAAAGATTGACCGATGGTTTCTGGAGAACCTTGCAACGGTCGGCTGCGATAGCGCCGAGCAAATCAACGCTAAGAATATCGCTGCGGCATGTCTTGCGCTAAAGAGCAATTACTATCTGTCAACGGTCAAGACATTTCTGCGGGTGCTGGCTGAAATAGGCCGAACTGATCGGGATTATTCAGGAGTTGTGCCAATCTTCAAGCGGCCGCAAAAAATGCCGACCGTGTATTATGAGAACGAGATTCAGCAGTTTGAGGATCAAGTCCGTGAGCATTCCAGCAAGCGCAATTACGCAATGATTCTGCTTGCGACCAGGCTTGGAATCCGCAGCGGCGACATTGCGCGGCTGCGGTTCGACGACGTGGATTTTCGTGCGGAAACGGTTCGCATCACGCAGCAGAAAACAGCGGCGGAGATGGAACTTCCGCTAGTGTCGGAGGTCAAGAGCGCGCTACGTGACTATATTGACAACTCCAGACCAGTAAGCGGCAGCCCGTACATCTTCGTGAGGGAGAAACCGCCTTTCGATAATCAGCCGTTGACAATATCGTATATAGGCAACATGGTGCGGCGCCATCTGGATTACTGCGGCATCGAAAGCGGCGGACGCCAACGCGGACCTCACAGCTTCCGCTCTTCGTTTGCAAGCTCAATGGTGAACGACGGCATCTCATATGACGCAGTGCGTAAAGCATTAGGCCACGTAGACCCGAACGCGATCAAAAGCTACGCCAAACTCGATGTGGAGAAGTTGAGGGGATATGCTCTTGCAGTACCGGAATCGACAGGCGGGTTCGCAAAGTTATTGTCCGGAAAGGCGGTGCTGTGATGCCTGAGTTCAAAAGCATATTTGCGGCGGAACTTGCGGAGTTCATCGCCCTGAAGCAAAAGGCAGTCTCGCCTGGTACCTACAACATATACCGCGCCCTTCTCGTTAATTTTGACAGCCACATCATCGGCTGCGGGCCAACCGAGAAAACCATAGGCGAGCAGTTGGTCAGCGACTGGATCGCGCCATTGTACGAGACGCTTTCGGTGAAAACCGTGAGCAGCAGGGTCAGCCATCTGCGTCAGTTTCTGGAATATCTGCGGTTTTGCGGGTATACGGTTTATGTCCCGGAAGGCCTTCCGAAGTATACTGATAATTACATGGCGTATCTCTTCTCAGACGTAGAAATTGACAAGATATTCCGTGCTGCCGACAGCCTTGAACTTGTAGACAGCAAACCTACAAGCCGCTATTATCGCGTGACTTTTCCAATGGTGCTGCGAATGCTGTTTGGCTGCGGGCTCAGGCTCGGCGAAACGCTTTCAATGAAAGTCGGTGACATCAATTTTGATAATGGTCTATTGCTGATGAAGAACACGAAAAACAATAAGCAGCGAATCGTGCCTATGGACGAAAGCCTGACCGGTATGCTCCGGCAGTATTGCGCCGCCATGTGCATCATTGGCAGCCCGGGCGCATGGCTGTTCCCAACGGACAGACCGGAACGGCACTTGAGCCAATCGACCGCCGACAGTTTGTTCAGAAGGGTTCTTGTTGATACAAAAATCTATGTCGCGCCGAAACCGCAGACTCGCGGCCAGTGCCTGCACTGCCTGCGGCATCTGTTCACAGTGAGGTCATTTGCTCAGGCGGTGCGTGATGGCCGTTCGCTCAACGACTCCGTGCCGTATCTGTCAGTGTATCTCGGCCACTTCGACATGGACGGCACGGAACGATATTTGAAGTTCAGCGCAGATATGTTCCCGGAGCATACCGAGCAGTTTGAAGAGTACGCATCCGGCGTTTTTTCGGGAGGCCTGTATGAGGAGTAACATAAAGCCCCCCGAGTTTATGGACTTGCTGGAGACATTCTTGACGGAATATATGCCGTTCTCAAAGGGACTGAGCAAAAATACGGTCAAAACATACAAGTTTACGTTCCGTCTGCTGCTGAATTATTTGTATGAGACGAAAGGCATTGATGCCGACAACATAAGGTTCAGCCATCTTGATTTTGACATGATCAACGGCTATCTGTTGTGGCTGGAGAATGAACGCAATTGTTCCGTCGCCACCCGCAACATCCGGCACACCGCGCTTTCAGCGTTCGCGCAGTACGCCCAGAACCGCAGCATTGATGCGGCAATGACATTTATGAACGCTATCAAGCGCGTTCCGGTCAAGACGGCGGCTGAAGCTCCGCGCACTACCTTCACGCTTGAAGAATTGAAGATTCTGTTCAAGTTGCCGGACACAGGCAGGGAAACCGGGCTACGCGATAAAGTCATGCTGAACTTCATGTATGCAAGCGGCGCGAGGGCACAGGAAATATGCGACCTGACCGTGCGCGACATACAGTTCCGGGACGATATTACGAAAGCCACACTCTGCGGGAAAGGCGACAAGACGCGCCGTATCAATATCGCAAAGCCTGCGGCGGATCTGCTGAAAGAATACCTGAATCATCGAGGCATCTTGAATGATCTGAATCGCCACATTTTTAGCAGCCAGACACACGAACATATGACCACTTCCTGCATCGCTGTCATCTACAAGAAATATGTGGAGCTCGGTAAAGAGCGGCACCCAAACATGTTTCGGGAGAAACACTACTCTCCGCACACGATGAGGCATACGACCGCGACCCATATGCTCGAGGCCGGAGTGCCGCTTATGGTTATCAAAAACATCCTCGGCCACGTTTCTATCACCACGACGGAGCGCTACGCGGTTCTCTCGCAGGCTACAGTCAACAAACATATTCGCGACTGGAACGCCAAATGGTTCTCGCAGGTAGAAACTGAACTCACCCCAGAAGTGCAGACCAGCAAACTGCCTTCGTTTTTGGCATAACAAGAAGAACATGAGCCGAACAGCCAACTGAACACCGCTCTACAAAATCCGAGTAGTTTTCCGTAAAGCCGCTAACCGCAATGCTTCACGGGAACTACTCGGTTTTTGTTTCTATTAGGATATCGCGCCCTTGTCGCTAAAGCTCCAATGGTTCTATTGTGTATGCCGTCCGGCATTGCCCCCGTTACGGTTGATGTTTGCGCCGTTATTGCGCTGCGTGTTGGCGGGTGTTGCGTCGGGCGTTGGATTGCCGCTGCCGCCGCCTTTGCCGTTATTGACAGCCCCTGCGGGTGCGCCGCGATGCTCGGTCTTGACCTGTTCCGCTGTGTTTACCGCTCCCGCCGCATTGCTGCCGCCGTTTTGCTGTGATTCCTTTGCGTTTTCTGATTTTTGCACGGATTCATCGCCCATAGCGTCTGTGCTGATCTGCGTTTTGACCGGGGACGACGCCACCAACTCGTCAAGGGCTTTTTCTGCCTCCCCTGACAATAATATCTTTTCAACGAATGTTTCAAACTGACCATCCGTAATGACCGTCAGTCCGGGCAGCAGCTTCTCAACAAGACCGCCGCGCCTGCATAAGCGATGAGTCCTGTCTTTACCCAAGCTGTTGCGGTAACGTTTTGCGTTGGCGCGTAAACGGTTGGCAAGTTCCCATGTGTCTTTGCTGATAATAGCTTCTTGCGTGTCTTCAAATATCTTTCGATTTTCAGGTTCATTTGCATAGCGGCGTTTATTTTTGAATGATTTCTGCGTGGTCTTGAAATTGACCGTATGCCCCATATATTCCTCGCGTTGGAGCAGATAGGTCACGGTTGTGCCCCACCAACGATATGGGTCTGCAAAGTCTTTGTTTTTCCGATTGCCGCATCCGTTTTGAGCAAGGTAGTATGACGGGCATTCCACACGCTCGGCTTGCAACTGCGCCGCGATTTGATAGACACCCATGCCCTCAATGGTCATTGCGAATATGCGGCGCACAACCTCGGCGGCAGGTTCGTCAATCTCCCATTGCTGCCCATCGCCCTCCGATTTCTTGTAGCCATAAAGGGCATGGCTGGATGTGCGTTTGCCTGAGTTGCCTTTGGACTGATAAACGGATCGTATTTTGCGACTTGTGTCGCGGGCATACCACTCGGCCATGATCTCTTTGAATGGGGTAAAATCATCATCGTTATGCAGACTGTCGTACCCGTCATTGACCGCAATCAACCTGACGTCTTTTGACTGAAAAAACTCTCTGTCCAATCCCGCCCGCAAGTAATCGCGTGACATCCGGGACAAGTCTTTAATACAGATACAAGCGACTTCGCCTGCTTCGACCAACGATAACACTTCTTGCCATCCGGGTCTATCCCAAACCGTTCCAGACCATCCATCGTCTTGAATATGGCGATATGGAACAAGGCCGTTCCGCTCGGCGTATTCTTCAAGCAGGGCGCGTTGATTTTTAATGCTGTTCGACGGCCCTTGAAGCTCATCGTCTTTACTGAGCCGCTCATAAAGGATAGTGATTTTGTTGTTCATGTCTGCCTCGTCTTTCCGGCAGCCATTGGCGTTTGCGGCACATTGGGCGTCAGGCATTATTGTTTACCTCACGCTCAATCAGGCGGAGGATTTTATCCTCAAGAGATTCTTTGCTTTTTTCATTGAAATGGACAGTCACCGTATAAACTGTACTGCCTATCCGCTTCCGCAACGTCAACGGCTTACCCTTATCACTAGCCGCTACATTGTCGCTGTTTTTTAGGTTCATTTAGGTGTAACTCCTTTCAAAGTATTGTGGCTGAAGCTGTTCAGGGCGCTGTCCATTTGTGCCGCAAATGGCATGACCGCCTAATAATTTAAGGTGCTGTTATAATCAGCACCTACATAATACAGCTTCTGCCATATTGTTTTTCTCAATGACCATCGTGATAAGCTCGTAGCAGAGAACAAAGGTCAGTATCATGCCCGCGACAGGGATTATCACCGTTTCGGACAGGGTTCTGATGAGGTTATAGACGCCCGCGTTCCAGCCCGCAGGCGTCGCCCCCACTTGCGACGCGATTTCACCGACTTTTGTGTTTACCTCATCGAACATTCCGGTGAAATTCGCCATTATGCCGTCAATCAGTATGCCCCTGAACCAATCGGCGATTGCGTCGAAAAGTCCGAACATCAGCTAAATAGGCCGGACAGGAGCGGAATCAAAGTGAAGCCGATGAGTGCCACACCGCCCCCGGCCATAAGCTGTTTCATGCCTTGCGACTTCGCGCCCGGATTATCATTTCCGTAGCCCTCCAGCAAGTTGATTACCCCCCAAACCGCCAAGCCCGCTCCGAGGGCGATGACGAGGGTCTTTAAGGTGTCGATTGCGCTCGCGAAAAATTCCATTTTTTTCGTAACCCAGTTTTTCAAACAGGTAGTTTTGTCGTTTTACCGGCAAAACCAACGACATAACTTACAAGTGGAAATGAACAGTTTTGTCGTTTTTACCTGAGATACCGGATATCTCCTTTCTTAAAATTTTGTTTTTGTTGTTAATTGATACTATTCGGACGGTAGCACTTTTGGGGATGCCCTGATGGGCGGCGTAGTTGTCAACATGTTTCACCAATCCTTTCGTTGTATTTAGCATTCGCTCTGAAACAAAAAAAGCACAACGATTCTTGACTCGTTACGCTGTCCTTGCAGTAGAATATATTGATGAGAGGTCCAAAAAATGTCTCTCACCGCAAGATATTGTGGTTGAAAGCATTCTTAAGCTTGCTTTTGCGCAAGAATTATAGTAAAATCTGCGTTAGTTGAATGTGGAAATTGGATCGCATTATGCAATTCTGCCACTATCGAAACGGAGGCGATGGAACTGGGCATCTCAGATTATGATATGGGATTCAAATATGAAGGACTCAAAGCGATGCTCAAAACAAGCGCTTTAGAACTGGACATATTAAAAACAGAAACACAAATGCAAAAGATGCTCTCATCGCCGTTTGCCGAGGCACTGGATAGGCATGAGGCAATGGTAGTCAATGTTATTTCGCCGCCAGCATTAGACGCTATTCAAAAACAACAGAATATCATTGACAACTTATCGTTAATTACGAATATCATACCGGCGGAATTGCAAACAACTCAGTTTGATCGTATACCCTCTCAGCCTTTATTGGAATCGATTGCGCTATCATTACGCGATGTGCCTACATATAATTTAGCCGAAAGCGCGATAAATGCACTTAACTTTCTTGATAATGGTATTTTTGAACGCTTTGCTCTGATAGATAACGCAATAATAGATTTGGTAGACCGCATTCCGAAGATTAATCCCGCGATTTTTGAGGCAGCCGATCAAGTATGCCGCATCACGAACGGATTTGCGGATTCTTTTCTGAAAGGTTTGTCTTCAATAAGCAATGCTATTAGCAAAGTTGACTTCTCTCCATTGTTTGAAATTCATGGCAATCTGTCGTATATAGCCGATTTCGAGGATAAGAACGAGGTGTTGAATGGTTTTGGTTGGTATTTGATTTCAGAGTTGCCAGAAAGAATTGTGGATGAAATATATGAGCGTCGCGATGAGATAACACAAGATGAGGTTGATACGCTCATCGTACAGTATTTTCGGAACAATAGGTGTCAGGAGTTGAAAAACATCGTAAAGAGATGGAGGCACCTTCCGTATTTTGAAGCAAGAAAAGCAGTATTTCACGAGGCGCAGGTATGTCATTCGCGTAGATTGTTCAACGCTTCTACCACAACCATATCCCTTCATTTTGAAGGGGTGGTTACAGATTTTGTGCGTGATAGATTTATGGCCCCTACGTACAACAAATGGGCCACCAAGGCACTAAAGCGCATAAATGAACTAACGGACGATCTGACCATGGCTGCGATGCCGATGGAAGACTGGATTATTTGTTCATATGTTTTGGCTTGTGTACACAAGTATCTGCAAAGCACAATCACCCCGCAGAAAGAAAACACAGACCGCGACAGCTACTCCGTAATCGGTGCGTTGATACGCCGATCCTGTGTCTGTGAGGGGTTTGCTAAAGCGTATAAACTGCTCTGTGATTATTTGCGGATTGCTTCAATCGTGGTGAGCGGTGAAGCGACGAGGGACGGCAAACGCGAAGCCCACGCATGGAACATCACCCGTATCAAAGACGTAACGGCGCACACCGATATAACGTGGGATACGATTGGCGGGATTGGTTCTTATGATTACTTCAATCTCTGCGACGCCGACATCGCCGCTGACCACAGCTTTGATACCGCGCTCTATCCCAAATGCGCCCCGAACAAGATAAACTATTTCTATAAAAACAGCTTGATAGCCGCGAATGAAGATGAAGCGAAAAGGATTATTTCAAAGAACACGGACAAGGATTTCTTTTCGGTTAAGCTGCTGTTTCCTACGACACAGGAGCGGCTTGGCGGGTTGGGGTTTCCGAGTGGGAAATTGCGGTTTAATGATATGCAGAATGTGGTTATGTTTACGAAGTAAACAGCCGTTTGACATTTCAACGAATAAGACGATTATTTAACATATCTTCACATTATTCACCTTATCGCTTGATTGTTGGCTTTAAGTGTGCTATACTTTTATTTGCGGAGATATGTTTTTAGATTCCCCCCGAATGAGAGGTGTGCCGATGAAAGTCAGCTATAACAGGCTATTCAAACTGCTGATTGATAAGCAGTTGAAAAAAGGAGAGCTTTGCAGGAAAGCAGGCATCAGCATAAATGTCTTTGCCAAAATGGGTAAAGGGCAGAATATCACGGTCGATGTTCTCGCCAAAATATGCACTGTGCTTGACTGTACTTTTGATGATATTATGGAATTGATTCCGGAGCAAAGCGGGTCTGGCGAACGGTAAACGGCAGACGCGAATTGTTGCCACGCGTGGCAACAATTCATAAAACAGATTCTTGCCACACGCGGCAACAATTCAAGGAGAGTATGAGATGGGCGATTTGCAAACCACACACACGGCATTTTATCACGATATGCGGGAAATCATCATTAGCGCCCGAAACAATGCTGTCCGCAGCGTTGAGTTTCGTCTGACTTGGGTTCGCGGATGCGCCCATGCGTACCGAGGAAACGGTCCATAGGCGTCATTCCGGTAGACGAGTTTTCAGTAAGGTTGTGTTTTCTGACGGCTTCGGCAAGCTCATGGTTGAAC
>Ga0099364_10006973_pt1 | contig 16275 bp, 11 predicted proteins | sample TergutTh196P3_FD_73070 | JGI IMG/M metagenome (GOLD analysis project Ga0099364, IMG submission 73070) | Microcerotermes parvus P3 segment gut microbial communities from Pointe-Noire, Republic of the Congo - Th196 P3 | ecosystem: Host-associated > Arthropoda: Insects > Digestive system > Gut ...
AAACGGTATTAATCTAGTAGGTGTTCAAAATAATAATGTTTCATTGATATGGGTTAATGATGGGATTTTCAACATGGACGGCGGAAGCATCTCCGGTAATGAGAACACTACAGGCAATGGCGGCGGGGTTTACGTCAATGGAGGGTCCTTCGCAATGAGAGGCGGAACCATTTTCGGGAACACGACTGTTAATAGAGGCGGTGGGGTATATGTAGATTTAAATGGATCTTTTACAAAAACTAGCGGCGGAATTATCTATGGTTTAAATGAGACCGACATTAACTTAAAAAATACCGCTGTATTTGAAGGCCATGCAGTATACGCAGTGTATGATAATATCTTAGGCTACGATTTATTTAGAGCTAAGAATAATACTGCAGGATCATCTGATTCACTGGATTCACAATTAAGCATAGCTGATGGCGGCGGCTGGGATTCAGAAGATCCTTGATAACGATTTAAGATCCAGTTTTAATGGTAAAAAATTGAAAAATATTGATAAACCACTACTGGTAATTATTATTCCCTGTTATAACGAGGAAGAAGTTTTCCCAGAATGCGCAGAAAAGTTATCGGGAAAGATATCACAGCTCATTTCTCAAGAACTAATTTCTCAAAAATCTATGTTACTATTTGTTGATGACGGTTCAAAAGACAATACCTGGAGTTTAATAGAACAATACCATATTAAAGATCCACAAGTTTTCAAGGGTATAAAGTTGTCCGGAAACAGAGGGCAGCAGAACGCACTGCTTTGCGGATTACTTTCTGTTAAAAGTTATGCGGATCTTACTCTTACAATTGACGCCGACTTACAGGATGATATTGATGCCATCGACCAAATGCTTAAAAGATTTTTGGCTGGGTCAGAAATTGTTTATGGTGTCCGGTCCAATCGTAAAAACGATTGTTTCTTCAAAAGAACAAGCGCCCTACTTTTTTATAAGGTAATGCGCTTCCTGGGCGCAGAAATTATTGACAACCATGCTCATTTTCGCATCATGGGCAGTAAAGCGCTTAATGCTCTGGCAGAATATAATGAAGTAAATATTTTTTTAAGCGGCATCGTTCCCATGCTTGGATTTAAAACTGATACTGTTTATTATAATAGAAAAAAACGTTTATTGGGAATAAATAAATATTCTCTGCAGAAATTATTAAACCTGGCTCTTTATGGGATAACTTCATTTTCTGTAAAACCTATTCGTTTTATATGCCTCCTGGGTGCTTTACTTATAATTATCAGTTTAATATTAACAATTTATTTTACCGCTAAGTATTTAACCGGCTATATTATAAGCCCTTGGGCCGTCTTGATCTGTTCTGTCTGGGGGGTTGGGGGCCTGGTTATTTCTTCTATAGGCATTGTTGGTGAATACATAGGAAAAATATACGCAGAAACAAAACATCGTCCAAAATACCATATTGAAAAAACTCTTTTAAATGAGGAAAGCATGGATGCAGAATGAAATAAATATTGAACAAAGTCTAATTAAAATATTGCATTCAGAAAAAATAAAAAAAACAGCCGCTATTCTTATACTTGCAGGGATAATCATTTGCATTATACCTTTGCTTTTGCCTGTCCAGAAGTTTCTTTTTCCATTTGTTGACACTAGAATTTCTGATATTTTATCACTTCTTTTTACCGCAATCATTTTATTATGTTTTGCTTTTTGCTGTCTCCACTCAAAAAATATTTCCTTTTTTTTAAATAATACTGCAAATTCCAGGTTTATTTGTATGTTGACAAGCGGTATTTTAATACTGACCCTTTGTCTTATTAGTATTTTTTCCTATTATTACGGATGGCAGTGGATTGACAGCGACCATTCAAAGGAAATGGTTTTAGGGAAACTTTTGGCATCAGAAAATGCCCTGGTCAGCAGAAATTGGACTTATTCAACTGAAATACGTATTATATATCAAACTATATTCACAATGCCGCTTTTCAAACTTCTGGAGGGTTACGAAAATTGGGCGCTGATACGTAGTATAAACATAGTGCTTTGTAATCTGATACTGATTTTATCATATTTTTTCATGCTAAAACAAATGAAGATACAAACAAAATGGATATTGATAAGCAGCTTCTTTTTATTAATGCCTCTGTCTATTGAATATTGGGACATTGTTACTTTTGGCGGTAATTACATTTTTTATATCACACAAATGTTTTGCTGTCTTGGTTTCTTTATCCGTCTTTCAAGCAGCCATGAAAACAATGGAAAAACAACAATACCGGATTTCATAATTTTTTCAATACTTTCATTTTTTATGGGTGTACAGGGAATACGCGCTCTTATGATAGTTTACTTTCCCTTACTTATAGCATCTATATATATCTGGTTAAAAATGAAGGAAAAAAAACACTTCTCCTTGTTTTTATGCTTTTATGCTTTTATCATCTGTTGCGCCGGATACCTGGGAAATAATCTGCTGCATTTCTGGTATAGTTTCCATTCATACGGGAATATGCTTACAGAAAATATCTTTATCAATTTTTTCCCAAAATTCAGCAGAAGCCTTGTAAATCTAACAGGGTTCTTTGGATTTACCGGCAATGTCTCAATATTTTCTGCACAAGGTTTTTTCAGTATTGTTTCAATATTCGTTGCTTTGATAATTTTTCGGACGGTTTACAAAGCTATCCGCCTGGAACAATTAAAAAACGAAGACTTATTTTTAGCAGTTTTTTTTGCAGCCTCTGTATTGTTTAATATTTTTGTTTTTATCATTACAAATCAAGCTATTACCTCCAGGTATTTTATACCTTTTATGATTTTATACATTCCGCTTACAGCAATATTATTTGAACGCATAGAAAAAATACAAAGAAGCTTAAAATTTATAGCCATTACCGCAGGAATTTCTTTATTTATTTTTGGACTAGGTTATACTAATTTTCAAAACCTCTCATCAAGGGATTTAAACTCAAGCAGGAAAGGTCATATACAGTATCTTATAAATAATGAACTTATATTTGGTTTTGCTACATTCTGGAATGCCAGTGTAACAAGTGAATTAAGTAACGGTAAAATTGAAACTGCCGGTCTGGCGCCCAGAATAATAAGTGGAGCTGATGGGAGACTATTCAATTTTTCCTACCATGGAAATCCAAAAAAATTCTTTGATCTATTTTATCATTCAGGAGCATCCTTTCTGCTTCTGGCCCGTAATGAATGGGATTTAGTCAGGATAAGACCCGCTTTCTCCGGTATAACACCGGATTACGAGGATGCTTATTTTATAATTATTAAATACCCTTCAGCAGAAATGATCCACCGAGAACTATTAAACTCTCACCCAAACTGAGACCTGTAAAGCTCCGCATAAACTCCTCCGGTATCCAGTAAGCTATCGTGGGTACCTTGTTCAACAAGGCTGCCATTTTCCATGACCAAAATAAGGTCTGCGTTCTGGATTGTAGAAAGTCGGTGGGCAATGACAAAGCAGGTTTTGTCCTTCATTAGGGTACGCATGGCTTCCTGGATGCGGATTTCAGTTCGGGTATCCACATTACTTGTCGCTTCATCCAGGATTAGCATGCGTACGTTAAGGAGCATGGCCCGGGCTATGGTGAGGAGCTGCTTCTGTCCCGCCGAAATGTTCACCCCATCTTCGCTTAAAACAGTTTCATAGCCCTGAGGAAGCTGGGTGATAAAATGATGGGCTTGAACAGCTTTAGCAGCTTCAATGACTTTTTCCCGAATTTCTTCTTCCTTAAGAAGGCGGCCTTCCCTGTCGTTTTCATAACCGTATGCGATGTTTTCGTAGACAGTGCCATGGAAAAGCCAGCTCTCCTGTAAAACCATGGCAAAGGCCAGGCGGAGGCTTTTTCTTGTAACAGTGGAAATTATCTTATTATCAATGGTTATATTTCCTGTATCCGGATCGTAAAAACGCATAAGGAGATTTATGATGGTTGTTTTTCCCGCTCCTGTATGACCCACGATGGCGATAAGACTCCCTGGAGGAGCCCTTAAGTTGACGTCTTTTAATACAGGTTTATCAGGTAAATATGCAAAGTCTATATTGGATAGTTTTACTTCACCCTTTATTGCTTCGAGATCAGGAGCTTCCGGAACATCCTTTTTTTCGCTTTCTTCATCTAAAAGGAGAAAAAACCTGTCTGCTGCAGCTGCCGCAGATTGTATTTCAGCAAGGATATTGGCAGCTTCATTGATTGGCCCGGAAAATCTTCTGGAATAAAGCATAAAAGCACTCATACTTCCCAGGCTTAATCTGCCGGCCAGGAACAGTATAGCACCGAAAACACTTATAAGGGAAAGGGACAAGTTATTAATAAAATTTACCGAAGGACCCAGGCTTGAAGAATGATAGTCTGCTTTATAGTAAGCCTGCACAGCTTCTTCATTACGCTGGTCAAACCTTTCAATAAATATTTTTTCTCGATTATAAGCTTTGATGGTTTTCTGGCCTGAAACAATTTCTTCCACAAAACCATTTAAAGCACCCAATTTAATTGAACGCATTCTGAAAAAACCGTGTATCCGGGATGCATTGTGCCTGATAAAAAGTGCGGACAGAGGAACTGTTACAATGAATATAAGTCCCAGAAGCGGTGAAATGGTGAGCATCATAAAAAGTGAGCCCAGCACCGTAACTACAGTAGTACAAATCTGGAGCAAGTCGTTGGCTAAAGATGTATTAACCGTATCAATGTCATAGGAAATTCTGCTAATTATATCTCCTGTCTGGTGTTTGTCAAAAAAACTTACAGGTAGTTCCATTAGTTTATCAAAAACATCCTTTCGCATTTGCCGGGCAGTCTGCTGGCTCAAAGAGATCATTTGGGTAGAAAGGAAAAAATTAAGCAGAGCGGAAAGCACATAGAAAAGGGCCATCCATGAGCAGTAATAAAACACACGTTCAAAAACCACAGCCCCTTGGCCTCCCCCCAGAGCATCTATGGCCCGGCCTGAAAGAAGGGGGCCTAAAAGGGCCAGAAAATTGCTTAGAACGGTAAGAAAAATCACCAATACTATCCGGAACCTGTGGCGGCTTAAATAACGCCAGAGCCGAAGTATAGTCTTAATAACTTGAGCTTTTGTTTTTACTTCTGTCCCATATCGAAGGTTTAGCTGCCCGGAAGGAAGCATGCCGCGGGTACTGCCATGTCCGCGTTCAGCCCGCATGCTTAAGCTCCCTTCCCATCTGTGATTGATGTATCTCATTGTAAAGGGAACAAGATTCCATCAGATCCTGGTGGGTTCCGTAACCTAAAATACGTCCCTTTTCCAAAACCATAATATGATTACACTGCATAACAGAGCTGACCCGTTGAGCTATAATTATTATCGTGGAATCCTTAAAATGTTCCCTAAAACCCCGCCGCAATGCCGCATCAGTGCGGTAATCAAGGGCACTGGAAGAATCATCCAGAATTAGAATTTCAGGACCTTTCTCCTGCTTTGCAGCTAGGGCCCTAGCAATCAAGAGGCGTTGACGCTGACCGCCGGATAAGTTCATTCCCCGGGAACTAAGGTCATAATCAAGTCCCTCTTCCAAGGTGTCGACAAATTCTTCTGCCTGGGCATATTGCACTGCCCAGCGTAGTTCTTCATCTGTAAAGTCCCTGCCAAAAGCGATATTTTCCCTGACAGTGTCGGCAAAAAGTACATCTTTTTGAAAAACAAGCCCAAATTTTGCATAAAGAGCTTCAGCTTCCATACCCCGGATATTTTCACCGTTAATCCTAACATTACCAAAATCTGGATCATAAAAACGGAGCAGGAGCTGTAAAATAGTGGATTTTCCGCAACCTGTTTCTCCCAGAATTCCTAATGTCTCGCCTTTTTTAATTGCAAAATTTATTTTTTCCACTATGGGAGGCTGATAGGCTTTAGGATTATAGGAAAAAGTTACATCTTCAAAGCTAATATGGTATGGAGAATTTTTATGATCCCTTTCTGACAATTTAAGATCATCCGGAAGGGCAAGTACCTCACCTATACGATCCCCGGAAGCACCACCACGGGAAAACATGACGAACATCCTGGTTATAGAAAGGGTGGCAGTAAGAATGATAGTAAAGTAAGTCAGGAAAGCCAAAATGATTCCAGGCTGGGCAAGACCTATTTGGACTCTATAAGCCCCGGCAATAATCACCATAACCAGTCCAAGATTAATAAAAATAAACATGGCGGGATTGGTAATCCCCATGATTATGTTTGCCTTCCATTCCCGGTCTGTTACATCCTTATTGGCCCTGGCAAAACGCTGCTTTTCATAATCAGCCTTGGAAAGGGCTTTTATTATCCTGATACCTGTAGCATTTTCCCTAACCACCCGTATCATGGAGTCTACCGCTCCCTGGAGTTGGGTATAAAGGGGAATTCCCTTAGAGGAGACCAGGTAAATTACCAGAAATGCAAAAGGCATAACCCCAATCATTACAAGGCTTAGGAAAGGGTCCAGAGTCAAGGTCATTATTATTCCCCCTAAGAGGAGAATAGGCGCCCTTACTCCGATGCGCTGCATACTGCTTACCATACGATGAACATTGTAAGTATCTGATGATAAGCGGGCGACCAGGGAGGGAATAGTAATCTTGTCAATCTGGGCACAGCTTAGATAAGATACCTTCTTAAAAAGATCGTGTCGTAAAGTTCGGGCCACATCACGGGCAACCCCGGAAGCCATACGGTTAGCTGTTACATTCCCTGTTACCGCCATAATGGAACAAAGGATCATCATAATGCCCCAGAAAATAATCAAGGATATTTGCTCCTGGGGAACCACCCTGTCGATCATGTGGGCCAAGATCCAAGGCAGGAACAAATCCATAATAGTTCCCAGGAACTTAATGGTCATGCCACCGCATATTCTGAGGATATAGGGTTTTATATAAAAGAAAATAGTTTGCACCTATCTTCCCTTAAGAACATCCTTTTCGTATGTTTCTACTTTACCAAACCAATCGCCCTGGGGAATATTTTGGCGTTTTAGGTATTCATCCCAGACAGCACCAAAGGGGAGGGTCTTAACTTCCTCCTGCATTACAAGTAACTTTGTATACTGCTCCTGGTCTTGTAATTTCTTAAATTCTTCGTGGGGAATAAGCAGAGCGTTAAGTAAAGCTTTCTGGAAATTCCGCGCCCCTACTGCCCAGGCGGCAATGCGGTTAATACTGGCATCAAAATAATCAAGGCCGATACAAACCTGTTTTTCTGCCTTATTTCTGATAATTTCTTTAGCAATTTCTTTTACTTCATCTTCAAAAAGGACAACGTGGTCAGAGTCCCAGTGCACAGACCGGGTAACATGGAGGGCTATTTTATCAAAAATGGAAAGTAAGGCGCTAATTTTATCAGAAACTTTTTCGTTGGGATGGTAATGGCCATTATCTAAAAGCACAGAAATTGAGCGTGTCGCAGCGTAGGCAATATAGAATTCCGATGAACCGGATGTATAGCTTTCAAGGCCTATGCCAAAAAGCTTACTTTCCACAACGTCAATTATATGATCCTTACTGTATTTTATTGAGTATATCTCGTCCAGAGAGTCCCTAAGCCTTTCTCTGGGACCCAGCCGGTCTGCAGGTACATCCTTAAGACCATCAGGAATCCAGATATCGTGTAGGCAGGGACTTCCCTGCTGCTCACCAAACCAGGCGGCTATTTTCCTTGTGGCTTTGCAATGGCGGATCCAAAAGTCTCTGATCTTTTTATCCGGAGAAGAAAGGGTAAGACCGCTGGAAGCCATGGGATGGGAAAAGGGAGTGGCATTAAAATCAAGACCTATCCCTCTTTCTTTTGCCCAGGAAAGCCAGGCAGCAAAATGCTCATTACTTATCTCATCCCGGCTGACCTGCTTATCTGTAATTGCGTAGTGGGTATGTAAATTAAGCCGTTTTTTTCCTGGAATTAAAGAATAAGTCATATCCAGGTCCTGCATAAGCTCGTCTTTATTTCGGGCTTTTCCAGGGTAATTTCCCGTGACCTGTATCCCCCCGGAAAGCGGGCCGGAGGTCTTTTCAAAGCCCGTTACATCATCCCCCTGCCAGCAGTGAAGGGAAAGGGGAATGTCTCCGCAACGCTTTATCGCATCTTCAGCATCTACACCCCATTTTTTATAAATTTCCCGGGCATTTTCGTACATCCTGAACCTCCTTAATTTTTCTGTTTACTCTTTTCACTTTACTTTATTTCTTTAATATCAAAGGAATTTTTAATCAACTCCCCAAAGCCGTCTTTTACAGCTGGGTCTCCCATTTGCTTCATTTGTAAGAGTATATTCCCTGTGGATGTAGCTTCCACTGGACCGGCGTATACAGGTTTCCCGGTATATAATGCGGTTAGATTGTTAAGATAATCATCTTTGCTTCCCCCACCAATAATAGAAATTGATGGGTATTTTTTACCGGTAATTTTTTCAAGGTCATCAATTGCAATTTTATAACATTGGGCCAGACTGGAATAAACACAATAAGCCAACTCACCAGGTGTTTCCGGAACCTTTTGCCCTGTGCGTTTATACTCCTCTTTTAATTCGGTAATCATGGAAGAAGGGCTAAAGAACTGGGGTAAATTTACATCTACAGCCCATTTACCGGCTACATTTTTTTCAGTTTCCTTTGCCATTTTTTCCAATTCTGCATAGCTGTATTTAGAATCCAGTTCATGCCGCACAGACTGTATGATCCATAAACCCATTATATTTTTTAAAAAACGAATCTTACCGTTAGAAGCGCCTTCGTTAGTGTAGCCGGCTTTCCTGGCTTGATCACTTAATATAGGGGCTCCTACTACCCCTAAAAGACTCCAGGTACCGGAACTAATATAAAGGGTATCTTCAGCAGTTAAAGTCACAGCGGATGCGGTATCATGGCTGGCGATCATTATTACCCTGGATTTAAAACCAACAACCTTTTGAATTTCTTGGCAAAATTCACCAACATCATAAGGCGGTTCCCGTACAGGCTTAAAAAGCCTTAAGGGGAGATCGAGTTTATCAAAAATATACTTAGACCAAGCCTTTTCTTTAGCATCAAGGAGCCCTGAAGTTGATGCCATAGTATATTCATTATGATCTTTAGTTGTAAGTTTCCCTGTAAGCCGGGCGGAAAAATATTCAGGCAGCTGGAACATATATTCAGCTTTATCAATACGGCCTGCGGCCTTATCCGCCAGAATCTGGTAAATTGTATTAAAAGGCTGGGAAGCTATGCCGGTTATTTTATATAGTTCTTCAAAGGGAATGGCTGTATTAATAAAAGGTTCAGTACGGGAATCCCGGTATGCGTATACAGGCTTAATAACAACCCCTTGTTTGTCCACAAGAGCATAATCAACCCCCCAGGTATCAATCCCGACAGAACAGGGAATTTTCCCCATTTGCCCGCATTTTTTTAAACCTTCCACAATCTGAGCAAACATCTCTTCATCATCCCAAATAAGCGAATCCCCCAACTTCTGCGGAACATGTGAAAACCGGTGAACTTCCTCCAGTATAAGCTTCCCATTTTCAACGGACGCGAGAATATGCCGCCCTCCTGAAGCTCCAAAATCAATCGCCAAATAATACATCCTAACTCCTACCTCATTAAGACTCCCGCTACAGAAGGTATGGAGATAAAACTTCCTGCCACACTTCCCATAGAAGAAAGAAAGAAAACTAAAAGAGCCCTGCTTATACGGTTCCGGTAAACACCTTTAATACTCCCTACATCATCGATGATCCTTTCAGCGTCTCCTACCCTGGGCTTGCAAAGATTTACCTGCGCTATTCCAGTAACAATGCCTACCCCAATAAAGGGATTAAGTGAAGTTAAAGGAGCGCCCAAGAACGAAAGAAGTATGACAATAGGGTGTCCTAAAGCGATAATACTTCCCAAAGCGGCCAGAGAGCCGTTCCATAAAATCCAGCGGAGAATCATTGACAGGCTTGCCTGAGATCCAGCCTGAAAAAAGCCTAATATAATAAGGCTTATAATTATGGCTGGGATTAAAAAGCGTATTGCCTTGGAAAAAAATGAAGAAGCGGGAATTTGCTCAATTGCAGATAAGTCGAGGGAAGAAGAATCTTCTTTGGCTATTTTTTCAAGATAAGAGCAAATTCCCTGCATATGTCCTGCTCCTACTACGGCAATGATCTTTTTATTATTATTTTCTGAAGTACCAGTTGCTTCTGCTTGAGCAGCGCTCCATATTTTCGCAGCCAAATAATGATCCCGCTCGTCAATAAGAGTCTCTTTAACAGAAGGCAGATATTCTGCCAATTCTGCCATCATACTATCCAGTTCACTTTTATTTTTAAGCCCTTCAATTTCCTCGGAGCTTAGTTTTTCAGTACTAACTGCACCAGAAAGAAGAGCAGCCAGAAGTTTTGATTTACTCCAAAGACCGCAGCGGGCCCAGGCCCTGCGAAGGGTGATCTGTACTTCCCTGTCACAGAGACTATGGGGAATCCCAATTTCGTTAGCGGTTTCCAGGGCTACTTTCATTTCTTCCCCGGGTTTTACCCCCAGTTCCACCCCCATGCGCCGTTGGAATCCGGAAAGAACAAGGTTAGCCATCATAAGAAATCCCTTGCCTTCTTTAAAAACCTTTACCATGTCCAGATTTTCCCAATGATCCTTCCGTGAAATAGCGGAATAACGGCCGGCATCCAGCTCCACACAGACATGATCAGGTTTTTCTTCTAAAATAGTCCTTCGCACTTCATCAATACTATCCTGGGAGACATGAGCAGTTCCAATAAGAATAATCTGGAGATTCCCAAAGTTTAAAGTCATTCTTGTATCTTTCAAATTTTTACCGCTTTATTTTATCAATATGGAAATATTAGACCTCGTTCTGCAAGTATCCATTCATTAAGCCGCCATTCGGGAAGGGACTGGAAATTCATATCCTTAAACTGCTGATAATGCCTGTTTGCCATACTTGGAATACCCCTGATATCATAGTACTGTCCCATATAAAAAGACATTCGGGCTTTATTAATCTCATTAGTTTCCCTTTCAATTCTTAAAAGCATATCATTTTCGCCGGTATTAGTACGGCCTGTAAGATCAAAGAAAAGCCGGAACATAAAAAATTCTATGGAATCCCGGTCTATCCTGGTCATGGCTTGATTCAAGAACTGTCTGGGACCGGTAACATTTACCCGCATATAACTTGATGCGGCCAGGAGAGCGTAATAATACTCATTTGGTGCCCGGCGATAAGCTTCTGCAAAAGCATCTCTGGCTTCCAACCACTGACCATTTCTCATACTATGCAGCCCATGACCTTCCAGGCCAAAATAATAATCAGGATTTAGAGCAGCCAGAATTTCATAGGCTCTTCCAGCTCCATCATGATCTTTTAAATCATCCTTAATCCCTGCGATATATACATAAGCAAGAAAATCCCGGGGTCTTAAAGCAGCAGCCCTCTCAAAATCCTCCAGTGCTTCAGCCTTCATGAAAAGATCCAGAAGGGTATGCCCCCTATCCATGGCAATCCAATAATCATATAAATCAAGCTCTTTGGCCCTGTCCAAATCATCCAGTGCTTCAGCAAGAAATCCCATACCCCTGTATAACCTGGCTCTTTCATGATAAGGAGATGCGGTCTGGGGATATAAAACTACAGCTTTGTTAAGGAGTTCTTCCGCTCCATGAGGATCCCGTTGAAGTCTATGTAATTGCGCCCGCCCCAAAAGCCCATCCAAATTTTCAGGATCAATTTCCAGAACCTGGTCAAAGCAAAGAATTGCATTGTTGATGGACCTGGATTGAACATGAAGAGAAGCTAAATCCAAAAGAGCAGTAATATTTTCAGGGTCAGATTGAATAATCCTTTCCAAAACAGCCAGCTGTTCCCTGGTTCTTCCAGCTGCTCCTTCAATAGCAGAAAGTACAAAAAGAGCATCCAGGTTACCTGGCTCTGCCCGCGAAACCTCTTCTGCTATACTTCGTGCATCTGTAGTTTTCCCTGCGGAGCTTAAAACAGATGCTTTAAGGAGCATAATATGAGGACTTGCTGATTCTTCAGGATCCATGGTTTCAAAGAGAGCGATAGCGTCATCAAATTGAAAATCATTCAAAAGTTGAACGATTTCTTCCAGAATAATATGGGTGGGACGGATCGATGCAGATTCTGCTGCCCCGGACACACTGGAAAAAACAAGAAAAAAACCAAATAAAAAAGCAAAAATCGTTAAATTCTTCTTCATTTTATAATTATCGGCGAAAATAATCTTCCATGATTTGGCATTCATAGCCGTAAATAATATAAGATAATATCAGAAATAGCAAGTTGTAAGCCATAAGATTCAATAAGTTATTTCAACAAATATTAAAGGTTTAATTTTTTGAATAAAAAATTAATTTTTCAAAGAACTTTACTCCTCATTTTATTCTATACCCTGATATTTTGTTTATTGGTAGTAATCCAATTCACAAAGCAGGGAGGTTTTACCCGGTATATAGGCCGTTTAACGATCACAGGGTATTTTCGTGAAGCCAATTTAAATGATCCCATACTTGAAACCAATGGCTATTTTTTAACCGGAGAAACAAGCATCCTATACGGGGGAATGGAATTTCGCATAGGCGCTTTAAGTGAAGGAGAGGTTTTTAAAGTCTCAAGAAATGGCGAGGCTGCAGAAACACTTCTAGCAGACAGGGTTTTAATTAATAATGACTCTGCTTCATTCAAATTTGCCAGGGGAGGAGAACTCCAATTCATAAGCCGGCAAACAGAAAATGTACAAGAATTGCTTATTTCTTTTGACATTCCGGAAGAAAATGGTGAATTGTTCCTTCCCATTAGGCCCCAGGGAAGAACAGCAATAACTAACTCCGGAAACGGGACATTTATTGCTATTGCAGGCGGCAATAGTTACAGTTTTATTAATTCCAGACCAGATGGCCGTTTACTGACTTTAAGGACCGGTGAAACAATTCGTTACCGGCTTATTCCGGATGATAATACCTATTACGATGAAGATTTTATCATTCCCCAAGCCAGGACCAAAACAGCTTTTGAAGCTTCACTTAATGCTTGGCAGACAGAAAATTTCTTATATTGGAACCAGGTAATAGGTGAAGAAATTGATGAAGAACTGGTCATTGCCTTTTTAAGGGAGGCAATTAAACGTTCAGTTTACAGGGAAGCAGTTTCTGCTATTCCTCAAACCTATTATAACCATGATGTGCGTACCCATTTATCTTCTGTATTTCTGGGTGGGTTAGATTGGGCTTTACCACAATTACTGGAAGATTCTATTTGGATAAATGGAAATTATACAGAAGAAATATATGATATGTTAAATTCCCAGGACACATCAATTATGGATCTTCACCATATTCCGGAAATATTCCAAAAATATATGAATTGGAAAGGAACAGATGTAAATCCCTATGCTCTGCTTATTAATGATGCCTGTAATATAATATATAATACTCTAAAGAGTAATCGGGAAAAAAATAAGGTTTTTGTTTTCTATGATGACTGGATTGATACAGAATTAAACCTACATCTGGGTAAAGCATTATTAGGTTGGGCAGAATCTCGGCGAAGCGAAATTTGGGCAACACTGGCCAGATCTCTTATCCTTTCTGTACTTTCCATGGGAGATAATACTGGCTCAGTTAGTGCAGTTTTATTTATATCTGAAGAAGGGGAAATCATTGAAGATCCTTCATCTCCGCGGCTGACCAGTGCAAGACTTTATAATACACTTAACCCTGGTGAGTATAGTCCTCGGCTAATTTCCTTAGGCGAAGGTATCTGGGCCTGGACAGCTGCCCAGGGAATAAAAACCAATCGGGAAAATAATGTATTGAACATAGCTGTAAACTTCCCATTAGGGGAAAATCATTATATGATTCTCTGCGGAATCCAACCTTTTACACGAATCGAATTATACGATACCGATTGGCCTACAGACCCGCAATTTGAACGTTATAATTCTTCTGGCTGGGTTTATGTAAGTTCAGAACAGAGCCTGCTGCTTAAAATGAGCCATAGATCCCAGGTTGAATACATCAGGATCTTCTATTAATCAGAAGAAATTCCAGTAAAGGTTCCTCCCAAACTGATGTTTTCTGATCAAAAAAGCGGTGATAAAGGCTAATTATATGGTTTCGGATAGCTTGTGCATCCTCATATGATATACTATCAGCATCTTTAAAAAGATCCCGGGCAAATAATTCCGCTTCTTCAGGGTGGAAAGAACTGTCATAACGGCTCATGGCATACATAGCTGCAGAAATGCAATTGATACTATGCTGTTTTATATAAAGAACAGCTTCACTAATGGCCAGAGCATTCCGGCGAAGCTCTTCAATCTGAGTTAAAAAAGCTTCTTCTTTACCCAATTTACGTAATATTTCCCGGAATTTAGTATAAGTTTGTATAAGAACCATTACATGGAGGCTGGGAATGCACATCAAATGGGGATCAAAGGTGTGAATTATCAAAAATTTAAACCGTTTTAAATAACGCGGACGTTTAGTAGTAGAAAAATTTTTGACATAAATTTCTGCCGCTTTCCCATATAGAATGCCTATCGACTCAAGGGCATTTTTTACATCCTCTTTAACCTGGCTTCCAAAATTCCGGAGTAAAAAACTCATAGCCCGGATAAATAAATTTAAGAATTCTGCATATAAATCTACTTTTTCAGGCTTAAACGGAATTTTTTGATCTAGGGGATGATCTACCTGGGACACAGGATAACGTTTTGAAAAAGCCGCATTATACTGTAAAATGAAAAAATTCTTGAAAATTGAAGAGGCGGATTTTCTGGCCGTAGACCGGAAATAAGGATCGTAAAAAAAAGAAAAAATAAGGCGAAAAACAGATTCATCTGCCATGAATCATTTTAAGGTTTTTAATCCCATTTTGTCCAATGCAGCTTTTAAAACAGCTTCACTGGATGCTGATATAGGCCCCAGAGGGAGGCGGCAGGGGCCTGCCGGAAGACCAGCCCATTTCATTGCCAATTTTATTGGCGCTGGGTTGGTTTCTACAAAGGCGGCTTTTATCAGGGGAAGGAGTTCAAAATGTATTTTTCGGCCTTCTTCAAAATCACCAGCTAAACAGGCCTTAGTCAGGGCCTTTACTCGGCCGGGAACCAAGTTGGAAATTACTGAGATAACACCGTCCCCCCCAAGGGCCATTAGGGGCAAAGCAAAGCCGTCATCTCCGGAAACTACCCGGAAAGGATTAGCCGTATCTTTCCTGGGCCGGGAAATTAAATGTATATTATCCCCGATCTGGGCAAGGTCACCTGAAGATTCTTTAACCCCGGCTATATTGGGCATTTGGGCTATTTTTTCCATTAAGTAATGGGGAATATTCCTTCCTGTACGGGAAACAATATTATAAACCACGATGGGGATACCAATTGAAGAAGCCGCTTCGAAATGGCGGAGTAGTCCTTCATCATTGGGTCTATTATAATAAGGAGTTACTACCATTGCTGCATCAGCGCCTAGATCTTTTGCCCGCTTTACATAACGCAGCATATGCTTAGTATCATTTGAACCAGCTCCAACCACGAGGGGTACCTTACCCTTCGCTTTTTCCACTATGAGTTTTATTAATTTTTCTTCTTCTTCATCTTCCAGAGTGGGTGTTTCCCCGGTAGTTCCCAGGGGAACAAGGCCATCTATACCTTGCTCAATTTGAAATTCAACTAATCTGGTAAATCCTTCATAATCCAGCTCTCCGTTATCCTTCATAGGGGTAATCAAAGCTGTAAATGCGCCTTGGAACTTAATCATTAAAACCTCTCTTTTGCAGAAGATCTGCTAACATATCATCCATGCTAAAAACCCCGCTGCGTTTCTCGATGTAAAGCCATTCGGCAGCCATTAGAGCTCCTGATACAAGACCATCGCGATTTTTAATATTATGGATAAGCTCTATAGTATCTGCAGGAGAATCAAAACTAATTGAATGGAACCCTGGCTCAGAACCTTTCCGAAGACTGGCAAAATGAAGCTCCTCTGCTGCAGGAGGTCTATCCAGTTTATCGTATACTACCTTTTTTTTCCGGCTCATCTTTCCAAGGACTATATCAACTAAAGCCTTGGCAGTTCCAGAAGGGCTGTCTGCTTTTTTATTATGATGAATTTCTAAGCCACCCACATCATATTCCACAAAAGGGTCTAAAATTTCTGCTGCATATGCGGCAATACGATAAAAAAGATTCATCCCCAAAGAGTAATTCGGAGCATAAAACAGTGAAGTCCCAGCTTCTTTAACTGCGGCGCTTATTTCCGGTAGTTTATCGTACCAGCCGGTGGTTCCGGTA
>Ga0099364_10006974_pt1 | contig 16274 bp, 15 predicted proteins | sample TergutTh196P3_FD_73070 | JGI IMG/M metagenome (GOLD analysis project Ga0099364, IMG submission 73070) | Microcerotermes parvus P3 segment gut microbial communities from Pointe-Noire, Republic of the Congo - Th196 P3 | ecosystem: Host-associated > Arthropoda: Insects > Digestive system > Gut ...
TCATTGATTTAACGGTATTTTCTGTTACATCTGCTATGCTGCTGATTGAATCTTCCATCTTGGAAATTTCTTCGGAAATGCTCTTGGATTCGTTACTCGCAAGTTCAGCAAGCTTGCGCACCTCACCTGCTACTACGGCAAAACCCTTGCCGGTTTCACCGGCATGTGCCGCCTCTATCGCAGCATTCATTGCCAGAAGATTTGTCTTTGCAGCAATATCTTCAATAATCTTGTTTGCTTCCTGAAGCATTTCGGATCTTTCATGCAGATGACCCACTTCTTCCGCCAGCTTCTGCAGCATGGCATTCCCCGATGCAGAAGATCGGCTGAGTGTTTCTGCAGTTTTGCTAATATCCCTTGCAACAGAACGAATGGAATCTATATTTGCCACCATCTCTTCTATTGAAGATGATGAATTGCTTATATGTGAAGCCTGTAAGTTAACCGCTTCCTCCAGATTATCTATTGACTCGACAATTTTCGCAACATGCTCCCAGGTCTGATCCACAGAATTTAACTGGGTATTTGTTTCTCTTAAAGTGATATCCATATTATCAGAAATAAGATCAAGCGCCTCTGATGACTCAATAATGGCAGTATTTAACTGCTTGCCGTTTTCTGTCGCTTTTTCAAAATGACCTGTAATCTCATTTGTTGCTTTTTCAATTTCTTTCTTTAAATTATCCCTTTCATACATAAGTTCTTCATGAAGGCTTTCTTCTTTTTTATCTTTTAATATATTTATCCGCTCAAAAACCATAGTTAAAAGCAGAATAAAAATAAAACCCGCAATATAACGGAATTTAATCTGCGGATCCATCTCATAAACAACCGACAATCCCGGTGCATACAGCATCACCGACACAACACCCAGTCCAATTACAGAAAAGATAACTCCCTTTAACATCTGGCAAAGGAAAATTGCAATTAAGGGAAATGCAAAAAACCATACAGCCAGCCACATATAAAGACCGCCGCTGGAAAGCAGAAAAATGCAATAGGTACCAAAAAGAGCAACAGGAATAATCGGCAGTATTTTTAATGACATCTTAGTCCGCATTAATATAAGCGATACAATACAGACACCGGCAATACCAAAATTCAGGGCTGCCCTTGTAAAATCCTCTTCCATCCCATTTAAGGCAAAAATAATAAGAGGCACCATAGCGACAGAGAAAATGCCGCTCATGGTCATATATCTTGCCCTTTCATTTATGTTCGTTAGACTTGAATATCGTTTCCCAAGCAGAATTGTTATTAATAAATTAGGTTTTTTTTGTTCATTCATACCCGAAGATAGCATAAAAAACAAATAATGTATACTGATAGTTAGTTAATTTAAAATGTACATTTAATTGTCTTTGCGGGGAGGACGGCGGCGGTTACCGAAGATCGGGTCGAAGTACTTTTCCATGTCAATTTTATTGGAAATTAGCTTTATTATTCCCCTGTAAATAAAAAATGCAGACACAATGGAGGCAGGGAAAATTAAGAGCAGTATCCAGGGAATTACCGCTTCAGGAAGTATGGGTCTGATTGCAAGATCATAAAATACATAAATAATGATAAAACAAATTATCATTATTATTACATTTGCCGCAGTCCCTGCAAGCAAAAAAAGTATGGTGTTTCTTTTTTTATTCATTTATTGTTCCTTTTAGTTTTTACTTCTGATTGAATTTTTGCTGCTGCCGAACAACATCGTTATAATTAAAATAGAGCAGCAGATTACAACACTGGAATCGGCGACATTAAAGGTAGGCCACCTTTCCAGTCCAAAAAGACCGTAAAACTTTACACTAATAAAGTCGACAACACCATCCGGGCGGAAAATGCGGTCTATGATATTTCCCAGCCCGCCGCCAATAATACCGGCAATTGCCCATCTCTGGAGCTTTGAAAATTCATTTGTATTAAAATAATACCAAACAAGAAACCCCAAAACACCCACCGGCAGTACAATAAAGAGGACAGTCTGCAGCATTGGGGGAAACCCGGCTCCTATACTGAAGGCAATCGCCTTATTCCTTACATGGTAAATTACAAGGAAGTCATTTTCAAAAACATCCCGAATAAAGGAACCAATTACCGGCCAGTTGGCAACTATATATGCTTTGCTTATTTGATCCAATGCAATTATGACAAATGTAAGTATAAATGGCAAAAACCATTCTTTTCTGCGGTACTCCATTCCTCTTGACAATAAACCCTTCATTATTTTTCTCCGGTTCCAAAATTACATGCCTGTGGGCACATCTATAAACTCTGCTTCCAGTTTTAATTGATTCACACATTCTTCCATCATGCGTTTTACCCCCCAGACCTCTGTGGAATAGTGTCCGCCTGCTATGATATTTAAACCGCTTTCCAGGGCATGATGGTACATTGTATGCGAGGCTTCACCGCTTATGAAGAGATCTACTTCCTCGTCGATGGCCTGGAAAGCGTCCAGGGCAGCTCCGCCGGAAACCAGGGCGCAGGTACGGTTTTCTTTTTTTCCAAAGGGGTACACCCCAAGGGGAGGCCTGTTCATAAAACTTATTTTTTTTACAGCCTCGTCTATGCTTAGTGGTTTAATCAAATTCCCCTTATAACCAATCTTTTGTCCATTATGCAAACCAAAGGGTTCCGGTCCCATTATCCCCAGAAGTTCCGACAGAACCGCATTATTGCCGTATACCGGGTGCTGATCCAGGGGGAGGTGGACGCCGTAAAGGGCAATATTGTTATCCAGAAGGAATTTTATCCTTTCCCTATTATATCCGGTAAGCCTTAGCGGTTTTCCCCAGAAGAGCCCGTGATGAACAAAGAGGAGGCCTGCTCCTGCCTGGGCTGCCCTTTTGAAAACCTCCATTCCGGCGTCCACTGCAAAGGCAATTTTATTTATTTCAGAGCCGTCATTGTCTATCTGCAGGCCGTTAAGGGAATCATCTGTTTTTTCAAAGGCGTTAAGATCCAGGAGGCTGCGGAAAAATTCGTCCAGTTTTTTACTGCTTATTGGCATAGTAAAAATATAGATGTTATAATTATCTTTGTCCACCTTATGAATCAATCCGGTTATAGAAATCTGTTGACAGCCAAATAATTACATTGTATAATTCGAAACGTTTCTATGAAGTTTCTACGTATAGGTACAAAAGGTAAAGGATGAGGAAAGCAGGAAACCGTCTTAGGTTTGAATCTCTCGATGCAGCATTACTTTCTGTTTTAATTTTTCTCCTGCTTTTGGTTATTATACCTTTTCTGAATGTATTGTCAATTTCCCTCTCCACCAACAGGGCTTTTCTGGAATCCGGGTTTATGATCTTCCCCCGGCAGTTTACTTTGTCCAATTATATGGGGATGTTCAGAGACGGCAGAATTTGGATTGGCTACAGGACTTCTTTGCTTTATTTATTGATCGGAGTGCCGGTAAATATTTTCCTAACAATTACACTCTCTTACGGCCTAAGCCGCCTTAAATTCCCCGGGGGCAGATTTTTATTTTATGCAATCCTTGTAACACTGCTTTTTAACGGCGGCATAGTTCCCATGTATCTTTTAATGATGCAGCTGCGCCTTATAAACAATATATGGTCAGTGATCCTCGCAAGCGGAGTTAACACCTTTTACTTTCTAATAATGCGGACTTATATGTTAAGCCTTCCCGATTCCATTTTGGAATCTGCAAAAATTGACGGAGCCGGTGAATGGAGGATTTTATTCAGAATTGTAATCCCTTTAGCCATGCCTATTATTGCCACAATGATCCTTTTTTACAGCGTGGACAGGTGGAACGAATGGTTTTACCCTATGATGTTTATACGCAATACCCATTTGGTGCCCCTGCAGTTAATAATCCGGAATTACAGGGGCACCGAAGGAGTAAATATGGCAGTCATAATTACTGTTATGCTGCCCATTATGTTTATCTTTCCCTTTTTGCAGAAGTACTTTGTAAAGGGAATTATGTTAGGCGCTATAAAAGCGTAATTATTATTAGGGAGAAAATTTGTGCCTGCTACTTATAAGGACATTCAAAAAATAACCGGTTTTTCGCTTTCTACAATATCCAGGTATTTTAACGGGTATAATGTAAAGCCAAAAATAAGAAAGAGCATTGAAGAGGCTGCAGAACAGCTGGATTTTAAAATGAACGATTTTGCCCGCGGTTTAAGAAGCCGTAAGTCTAAAACTATTGGGCTTTTAATTCCAAACCTAGACAGTATGTTCAGTGCTACAATTATGAATTATGTCGGAAGGTTTTTGCGGCAGGAAGGTTACGGCTGTTATGTCTGCGATTGTAATTCTGATAATATTACAGAAATGAAGGCAATGGATTTTTACTTAAGCAAATCTGTAGACGGCATTATCACAATTCCCTTTGGTCCCAAATCACTTTATTTTGAAAATCCCCGTATAAGAAATATTCCCATGGTTTTTATTAACAGGAGCAATCCTGAGTTTGAAACTGATTCTGTTATATTAAATAATTTTGAAGCAGGCAGGAAGGCGTCATCGTATTTATTGTCAAAGGGACATAAAAATACAGCAATTCTTGCAAGTACTTCAAGGTTTATTGCCATTCCTGAGAGGATGAAAGGGTATATAAGCACTTTTAAGGAAGCAGGTATGGAGAATGAAACAAGAATAATCAGGAGCAATAATACCATTGCTGATGGATATAATATTATAAAAGAACTTTTTTCCCAAAAAAATGACATAACCGCAATTTTTTGCACAAACTACGAAATTACACTAGGAGCATTTGCTGCAATGAATGAAATGGGAATAAGGTTTCCCAGAGATATTTCTTTTATTGGCTTTGACAATTTGCAGTTAATAGAAGCAATACGGCCTTTAATTACTATTATCGAACAGCCCATGGAACAAATGGCATATAAGGCAGTTGAACTTCTTTTGAAACGGCTAAAGGCTGGATCTGATCACCCTTATGAAACAGTAGTGTTAGACGCAAAACTTGTAGAAGGTGAGTCAGTCGCAGACCTGAGATAGGCGGAGGAAAATATGAAAAAATTAAAGCAGCCCTGTACTTCCAGAGCAGAAGAAGACGGAATGTTTACAAATCCCCTAATCTGGGCTGATGTTCCTGACCCCGATTATATCAGGGTAGGAGATAATTACTATATGACAGCCACCATGATGTATTTAAACCCCGGCTGTCCAGTTTTAAAATCAAAAGACCTTGTTAACTGGGAAATCGTAAACTATGTATACGATATAATCGAACATAACGATAAAATGACATTGAAAAACGGGGAGCATGATTACGGCAGAGGTTCCTGGGCAAGCTGCATCCGCTGCCATAACGAAACATTTTATATAACATTTGTTGCGTATAACACTAACAAGACCTATGTTTTTCAGACAAAAGATATAGAAAATGGACGCTTTGAAAGATATACCATAGAAGGCATTTACCATGATATGTCCCTGTTATTCGATGATGACGGCAGGGTTTACATGGTTTACGGCGTGGGCAATATAAAGGTGGTGGAGCTTAGATCTGACGCAAAAGCACTTAAACCCGGCGGCATGAACAAGACCATCATAGAAAAAGCAAATATTGGCGGTGACGGCGGCTTACCGGCGGAAGGTGCCCATATATATAAACTAAACGGCTTTTACTATATTTTCTTTATCGCAATTCCCATGACAGGTCCAAATGGGGAGGAGATTCCCAGACGCAGGAAGGTCTACTGCTACCGCTCAGACAAGATTGACGGTAACTGGGAAGGCAGGGTAATCCTGGACGATGACATGGATCTGCCTAACAGGGGAGTTGCCCAGGGCGGTATAGTAGAAACAGAGAAAGGCGAATGGTTTTCCATCCTGTTTCAGGATCACGGAGCTGTCGGGCGCATACCTGTCTTGGTGCCGGTTACATGGGAAGACAATTGGCCTGTCTTCGGCATAGACGGCAAGATCCCCCGCAGGATGAGCATTCCTGTCCCTGGCACCGGCACACCCGTCAGCGGCGCACCCGGCAGCAGCACAGCAATGACCATTGTAATCTCTGACCATTTCAACAATGACGCCCCAGAGCGGAATTTTTCTGCGTTAAACGACAGCACCTACAAAAATGGTGCTGCCGCCGGCGAGTACGAGCCAAACGGCTCAAACCTTGCTCTGGAATGGCAGTGGAACCATAACTACGACAATAGATACTGGTCTTTAACGGAAAGACCGGGCTGGCTAAGGCTTAGAACAGGCAGCATTAGCCGCAACCTCACAGAAGCCCGTAATACATTATCACAGCGCACCTTCGGCCCCACCTGTTCAGGATCTATTTTTCTCGATGTTAGCAATATGAAAAACGGCGACTGCACTGGGCTCGGCCTCTTACAGGACAGGTATGGTTTTATCGGCGTAAAAATGCTCGCCGGACAAAAATCCATAACAATGGCAGAGGCCTCGCCCGACAGTCCTGCGCAGGAAGCAGAAAGACCCAGGCGTTCATATAAGACAGGAATTCCCGAAAAGGAAATAGAGGCAGTTCCGCTAACGCAGGATACGCTTTATTTGAAGGCAGCCTGCGACTTCAGGAATATCAATAAAAACGTAAACGATATTGCTGAGTTTTTTTACAGCCTGGATGGCGAAACATGGGTTAAGTTTGGTACTCCCCTAAAAATGCAGTACAGACTCACCCACTTTGTCGGCTACCGCTTTGCCCTGTTCAACTTTGCAACAATCGAAACCGGCGGCTATGTTGACTTTGATTACTTTGAAGTGGAAGGGGAAATTTAACTAATTCTAATGGAGAATAAATGAGTAATACAGAAAAACCGGTACAGATAAAAATAGATGCCGCTTCATGGAAAGGTAAACTTGCGCATAACTGGAATTATATCGGCTACGATGAGTGCAATTATACACATTCCCCCGGCGGTATGGAGCTGTTAAAAAAATTTGGTCAGCTGGAAAAGCCTTACTATGTGCGCGCACATCATATGCTCTGCACCGGGAACCTGCATGGCCAGTATAAATGGGGCTCCACCAATGTCTACACAGAAGATGAAAACGGGAACCCTGTATATGACTTTAACCTTATCAACAAAATGTGTGATATATGGCTGGGGTATAACTGTAAGCCCTTCTTTGAAATTGGTTTTATGCCCATGGATCTGGCAGATATTCAGCTTCCCCGAGACAGCGATAGTGAACCCAGGAAGCCTAATTATAACGATTACAGGCGTAAGGGCTGGAACTGCCCGCCCAAGGATTATGACAAATGGTATGATCTAATCCGTACCTTAATTGAAAATCTCCTAAACCGTTACGGGCAGGCGGAACTGGAAACCTGGTATTTTGAAATGTGGAATGAGCCGGACATAATGTACTGGTCAGGTACTCATGAAGAGTTCTGCAAGCTCTACGATTATACAGAAGCTGCAATTCACGATGCCTGTTCCAGCCTGCGCTTTGGAGGACCTGCAACCTGCGGGCCCTTGAGCCATGACGGCAAGGCTGCAAACTACCTCAGGGATTTTTTGAATCATACCAAGTCCGGGAAAAACCATAAAACAGGCATAACAGGAACCAGGCTGGACTTTACTGCCTTTCACACAAAGGGGGCCGGTTATTCATTTACCACAAAGAAGGAGCTGGAAAAAACTCCCTCTGTGAAGCGGCTTCTGAATCAGGTGCGGATTGGCGCAGAGATCATCATCGAATGCGGTTACAAAGACCTGGAATGTGTTTTATCCGAGGCAGATCCCGACGGCTGGGCTGCAGGGGGACGCTTTGACAACCCCGCCTTTCAGTTCCGCAATACCGAGTACTACGCCTCTTATGTGGCCTCCGCTTACAAAAATATTTTTGACATGGCTCTGGAACTGGGCATGGACATTAGACCCATGGCATGGGCTTTTATGTTTGAGGGCGAGCGCTGCTTTGAAGGAACCAGGACTTTTTCCACCCAGGGAATTGAGAAACCTGTCTTTAATACTTTCAGGCTTTATTCAAAACTGGGTTCCCAGCTAGTGGAGCTAAAATCTGCCTCAGCGAAAAACCCGGAAAAGTTCAAAGATTTCTGGGGCACTGTCGAAGGTGCAGAGATTGACGGCTGGGCAACCCTCACAGGAACCGTTTCAATGGAGATTCTGCTCTACTGCCATGAAGATACCTGGGAAAATGGGAGCATATACCCTGTGGAATTAATCGCAGAAAACCTGCCCTTTCCCGGTCCCTATAAGATAACCCACTACAGAATAGACAGGGATCATTCAAATGCCTGTACCGAATGGGAACACCAGGGCTGTCCCGACTGGCCCAGGGACAGCCAGTACGATGCAATCAAGGCAAGGGCAAACCTGGAACTCCTGGAACCTGTGCATGTGATTCCGGTTTTGGACGGCAAACTTAAGCTTAACTTTGATATGCCGGTAAAGAGCGTGTCGCTGATTGTTGTGGATAGGAGCAATTAAAGCATGATGAATTTAATCGTAAACCCCAAAAGAAAGTTTTCGAAAATTGATAAGCATATTTACGGACATTTTTCCGAACATCTGGGAAGATGCATTTACGGCGGTATTTATGTGGGCGAAGACAGCCCCATTCCCAATGTAAGGGGAATTCGCAGCGATGTAGTCAATGCCTTAAAGCATATAAAAGCGCCTAATGTAAGATGGCCCGGAGGCTGTTATGCCGAATATTATCATTGGCTGGACGGCATTGGTCCCAAGGACAAAAGAAAACGCATTGTAAACACTGCCTGGGGTGATGTGGTAGAAGATAACTCCTTTGGCACCCATGAGTTTATGGATTTCTGCGAACAGGCGGGCTGTTCTCCCTATATAGCAGGAAACCTGGGGTCCGGAACTCCCCGTGAATTAAGTGAGTGGGTAGAATATCTTAATTCGGACGGCGAATCCCCCATGGCTGACCTAAGACGCAGGAACGGCAGAGATGAACCCTGGGGTGTTGAGTTTATTGGCTTTGGTAACGAAAACTGGGCTTGCGGCGGCAGGATGACTGCCGAATACTATGCCGATGTGTACAGGCAGTTCTCCACCTTTGTGCGTCCCTATGCAGGCACCATGCCCATAAAATATGCATGCGGCTCCAATGGGGACGATTATGAGTGGACCGAAGTTTTAATGAAAAAGGCAGGCAGGTTTATGAACGGCCTTTCCCTTCATTACTATACCATGCCAGGTTACTATCCATGCGATGAGTATAAATGGGAGAAAAAAGGACCTGCCACAGGCTTTGATGAGGAAAATTACTACCGCACTCTACGCCGTGCCTTATACACAGACGAACTAATAAAAGACACAAACACATAATGGACAAATATGATCCCGAAAGAAAAGTAGCTATTATCTTTGACGAATGGGGAGCCTGGCATAATGCAGAGGAAGGAACCAACCCCCGCTTTTTATTCCAGCAGAACACAATGAGAGATGCAATTGTTGCAGCAGTTTCGCTTAATATTTTCAACAGCCACAGCGACAGGGTGCGCATGGCAAACCTGGCACAGACCATAAATGTTATCCAGTCGGTAATTTTGACTGAGGGTGATAAGATGGTTCTTACACCCACTTACCATGTGTTCGATCTCTACAAAGGCCATATGGACGCAGCATTAATCGAAAGCTATGTGCAGCAAGACATGACGGGAACAGAAGAAGCCCAGGTACCCTGCCTTAGCGTGAGTGCTTCAGAAGATGAAAACGGTACAGTACGAATAACACTGGCAAACCTCTCGGCAAGGGAATCACAGGATGTCCGTGCTTTATTATGCGGCAGAGAGTTCAACAAGGTAAGCGCCAGACATATTGCAGGGGACATGAACGCTCATAACCGCTTTGGCGAGACCCCGGAAGTAGAAATTAAAGCCCTTGAAAGCATAAAACTCGACAAAGAAGGTTTTATTCTAAAAATGCCTGCCTGCAGTGTTGCCGAAATTATTTTACTTCAGCGCTGAAGTAAAATTGATGTTTATTAGCCGAAGCTTGCATATTTTCTATATTGATGTACAATGTACAGTATGGATGTATTACTAGATGCAAGTGCGATAATGGCTGTCATTTTAAATGAACCCAATAAAGAAAAAGTCATTGAATTAACTGAAAATGCCCTGATTTTATCTTCAGAAGTGATTTCATTTGAAATTGGAAATGCTTTAATCAATTTGAATCGGAAACATAGATTGACTGAAGATCAATTATTGGAAGCATATAAAATGTATAAATCAATTCCTATGCGTATTATACAGGTAGATATTGAAAAAGCATTAAGAATTGCTTGTAAGTTTAATATATATGCTTATGATGCATATTATCTTGAAATTGCCAATAGATTAAGGCTTCCACTAATTACTTTTGACGAATTAATGAAAAATACAGCGATCAGTTTAAAGATTTTTATTATGGATACAATTTATCAAGGAGAATAAGCACTATGAAAATATATAATTATTCAGAAGCCAGGCAAAACTTTTCTACAGTATTAAATACTGCTTTGAAAGATGAAGTAATTATTTCCCGTAAAGATGGCAGTAAATTTAGAATAACTTCAATAAATGATGGAAATGAAAAAAAATCTCCATTGGAAAACATTAATGGGATAGATGTAAATATACCAATGGAAGACATAGTAATGGCTATAAGGGAAAGTAGAGAACGCTAATTATAGATTAATACACAAAGAAAAAGGTCGTGCTGATGAGCCAGGAATATGTCCTTGAACTTATAGCCCAAGGTTTAACATTAGAAGAAATAAAACAGAGACTTGAAAATTAAATTTCACTAAGCAATAAAAAATTATTCATTACCCAGAACCATACATTCTCACAGTAAATCAACATTTTTGTATTTTTTTTTGTTTTTCCCTTGACCTGTGAATTTTTCAGTGTTATAATTATAAAATCGAAACGTTTCGATTCGAAATGTTTCCACATAATTACAAGGAGTGACATCTAATGAAAAAGACAAAGTTGTTTTTAACTCTCTTTCTAACTTTGGTTGCCGCTTTCGGGTTTATAGCCTGCGGTGATAACAATGCAGTAAGTGGAGAGCCAAATGAGTGGGGTCATAGGCCAGTTAGTTTTTCTTATGCCTCTGTTCAGGGACGTGAAGGCTGGGATTACAATACAGGGGATGATTATGGTCTGTACTATAGCAATAGGTTTAATTACCAGATGGAATTCACTGCTTTAAACTGGGATAACTGGGCAGAAAGGGTTCGTATCTGGATTAGTTCTATGGACATGCCGGATGTAGTAGTTTATGACTATGTTCATGCCGAAGCAGCTACCTTTGTTGAACAGGGACTGGTGTACCGCTTCCCTGATAACTGGAAAGAAAGATGGCCAAATGCTGCTCGTTTTTATGATTTAACATCGTTAGGCCCTTATTTGGACGATCTCTTTGGCGGTACATATTTTTACCCCCGTGCCAGATTTGCTGATTTCCTCCCGGGTAATCCTTTGCAGAATCACTGGACTATGTGGATGAGACTCGACTGGATGGAAGCTGTAGGCTTCCCTGTAAAATCAACATACACATTACACGAAATTATGGATTATCTCCGCCTTATCCAGGCAAGAGATCCCGGTAATGTAGGTCCTGGTTTAATACCTTTAGCCGGGTCACCAAATAATGTGGCCTTACTTTTCCTCCAATCAAACTTTGTACACTGGAATACTTTTTACAGGGATCCGGCAGATGGTGTTTATAAATGGGGAGCTGCCAATCCCAGAACCCTGGAAGGCCTAAGATTAATGTATGAAGCATACAGTACAGGTCTATTGGATTCTGAGTTCTATCTATTAAATACCGGACAGGATATGGAAAAACTCGAAGTTACTTTACAGGCAGCTTCTATATTTGAACAAGGTCCTACAGGTGTTTGGAGAGCAAGACGCATAGAATTTGAAAGAAGAAATCCGACAATGCCAGGCGATGACCATATCCATGGTGCTACCATACTTGGTACAGATGGTAATTATCACCAGAGAGACTTAATTAACTTCTGGGGAACTATTATTTTTAGACCAAATGTATCCCAGGCTGTCTTTGAACGCTGGATGGATGTAATGGATTGGAACAGTACCAGAGAAGGTTATGTTATGACTAACCTGGGCTTTAGAGGCAGAGAATGGGAATTTAATACAGATGGCAGCGTAAGGTTATTGGTACCCCAAGGTACTTCAATATTCGGTGCTCCTGGTGTAGGAAGATACCCTTCTGGCGGTTATATACTTGGTTCAACCCTTCTTTTTGACGACTTTTCTTTTGAAAGTCCGAACATTGAAGAGCGTTATAGAAACCAGTCCTGGGAAGCATATCAGGACAGATCCAGGTTCTCCACTCCGGATACTTTTACCCTTGTTGACTGGACTCTTTACACTTATGACTCACCCAATATGCGCAGAGCTACTTTTAACTATGCCAATGAATTTTCAAACATGGTTACCAATGCTACAAGTATGGCACATCTTGAGCAGCTCTATAATAACTGGATTAATGGTCAGATGGGTATTATTCAGCCAGTGTTAAATGAACTAAACGCGCTTAGATAGTGTAAGGGCGGAAACATGAGTAATATAGCTGTTAACAAGCCAAAGAGCAGTTTTTTACTGCGTATTAAAACACTGGGAAGTGATATCTATAAGTATAAGGAAAGTTATTTTCTTATTGCCCCCGGTATAATCTGGTATATTATCTTCGCATATATACCAATATTCGGTTTAACCCTGGCTTTTAGAAGGTTCATGCCTGTATTGGGTATATTCGGGAGTCCCTGGGTTGGTTTTGTAAACTTCCAGCACCTCTTTAGGGATCCTGCCTTCTTTGCTTCGATATTTACCTCCCTAAGGATAAACCTTGGACGCTTATTATTCGTGTTTCCATACCCAATAGTACTGGCGCTTTTCATTAACGAAGTACGATTGGGTAAACCCAAAAAGATAATACAGTCAATTTTTACATTTCCCCACTTTCTTTCCTGGGTAATAGTAGCCAGCATAATGATAAATGTGCTTGGAAGAATGGGACTGGTAAACTCCTTTATCGGGCTCTTTGGAGCAGAACCAATTAACTTCCTGGGGAACCCTGCGATATTCCAGCCCATGATCTATATAACGGCAATATGGAAAGAAGCAGGCTGGAGTGCCATAATCTATATGGCTGCGATATCGGGCATAGATGCCGAGCAGTACGAGGCAGCTGAGATAGACGGTGCCAGGCGCCTGCAGTGTATGTGGCACATAACGCTTCCCAATATAAAGAGCACCATCATAGTGTTATTTATCCTTGCTGTGGGAAATATCATGACAGCGGGCTTTGACCAGATCTTTAACCTGAGTAATGCCGCGACGATGAGGGTGGCAGAAACCCTGGATATGTATATATACAGGATCACCTTCCAGCGGGCGGCAGACTTTTCTTTTTCCACGGCTGTGAGTTTATTCCGGTCTGTGGTTAATCTGACACTTCTTTTAACTGCTAACCAGGTGATTAAAGCCCTGGGCGGTTCAGGCTTGATAGCCTCATCAAATTAGGGAGGTTATGGTATGGGTGATTTAGCAGAAAAAAGAACTGTAACAATAGGCGGGAGATTAAAGTTTGAACCCCTGGACGCAGTAATACTAACGGTATTGCTTGTTTTAACAGCCCTCATAGTGTTTCCCTTTATCAGTGTGGTGGCGATATCTTTTGCCACCCAGAGGGAAGCGTTAGAAGCAAGGCTCCTGCTTTTCCCGACACAACCTACGATAGAGAACTATTACAGGCTTTTCCAGGATGGGCGTATCTGGGTAGGTTATAGAACCACCCTCACAATACTGTTTATCGGTGTACCCTTTAATATGTTCCTTACCACCAGTTTGGCTTACGGCTTAAGCCGCCTTAGGTTTCCCGGGGGAAGGTTTTTCTTCTTTGCAATACTAATGACCATGTTATTCAGCGGCGGTATAGTGCCATTGTATCTATTAATGATGCAGTTAGGCTTAATCAATACAATATGGTCAGTAATACTTGCCTATGGTGTGAATACTTTCTATATGATAATAATGAGGACTTATTTTACGACTATACCAGATTCATTAATAGAATCTGCGAAGCTGGATGGAGCAGGGGAGTGGAGGATCCTATTCAGGATAGTACTGCCCCTGTCCATGCCTATTATAGCGACAATAATACTCTTTTTTAGTGTGGACAGGTGGAACGAGTGGTTTAATGCCATGATATTTATCCGCCGTACTCATATAGTGCCCCTGCAGCTGGTACTCCGCAATATAGTAATAGATTCCCGCATAGTGGACACGATATCGATGTCAGGTGAATGGGAAGTCAGGTTTGCAGACGGTATGAAGATGGCAACGATAATACTAACCATGCTTCCCATAATGTGTTTCTTCCCCTTCTTGCAGAAGTACTTTGTTAAAGGAATCATGATAGGCGCAATTAAAGCCTAAGCAGCACCAAACAGGAGGTTTATGTGGGCAACGGGAAAGTTGCGTTAATTACCGGTTCCAGCCGGGGGATAGGCAGGGGCTGTGCACACTCGCTTGCGAAAGCAGGTTACGATGTGGTCATTCATCACTCCAAATCCCAGGAAGCAGCAGAAAAGACACTGGCAGAAGTAAAGGCCATGGGTGTAAAAGCAATTCTCCTGCAGGGTGATATGGGTGATGTTGATGTGCCTCAGAGGTTAATGGACGAAACCCTTGCCCAGCTTGGCCGTCTGGATGTTCTAGTAAGCAATGCCGGTATAACAAGGTTTGAGCGTGTAACAGACCTAACACCGGAAATTACAGATATGCTTTACAATATAGACTTCAGGGGCATGATCCTGATGGCGAGATCTGCTTCCAGATATATGGTAGAAAATAAAGTTAAAGGTAATATTATTTTTAACACTTCCATAAGGAGCTTCTCTCCCCACCCTGTAGACGGAGTATACGGAGCCTTAAAAGCCGGTATGAACCGTATAATAAAATCCTTTGCTGTAGACCTGGGCCGTCATGGCATTAGGGTAAACGGCTTTTCACCCGGGGTTACAAATGTGCGTTTCCCCGATCCGGAAGAAGAGGCAAAAAACCCATTTTACAGAAATGCACACAGATTTATCCCGCTGAGAAGACCTGGTTATGCGGAAGACATGGGCAAGGCTGTTGCCTTTCTTGCGTCTGACGATGCTTCCTATATTACAGGACAGGTGATCTGTGTGGACGGCGGCCTTTCCGCTGTCGGGGTACCGGAAAATATTACAAGTATGCTTGCCATGTTTGATATTAAGGACTGGCTTGCGGTAGATGAGAATTCAGTTTAATACTGTGCAGTAAAACTAACAATATTTTATAAGGAAAGTAAAATGAGCAATAAAGATATGTCATCTCAGCTCCCTAACGGAGAATTCTTCCCCTTCTGGGAAGACGAAACAGACTATAAAAAGTTTCTTTATGTAGACTGTAAAAATAGTGCAGCCGACGATGCTAACCCCGGCACCAAGGAAAAACCTTTTAAGACAATTAATGCTGCAGCTAAAATTGCAGAACCCGGAACAAAAATTATTATCGCAGGCGGTGAGTACAGGGAAACTGTAAAACCAGCCAAGGGCGGAAACGATAACAAGTCCATGATCTGTTACGAAGCTGCTCCCGGTGAAAAAGTTATTATTAAAGCTTCTGTAGAAGCAAAAAATCTTAAAGAAAGTGTGGGCTGGAACCTGGCAAACAGACGTACCTTTCAGGCGGCTCCTGAGGGTGTTAAGGTATGGCAGGCGGACATAGACCCGGATGAATTCAGGGGCTATAACCCCTTTGGTATGATGAATATACTCCATGATTACTGGTTCCTCCGCTTTGATGTTGCCGATATGACTCCTTACCTAATGAAGAGGGGCTGTGTATTTGTAGACGGAAAACCTCTGAAACAGGTAAACCTTTACAGAACCATGGCAGAAGAAAGCGGCACCTACTGGGTGGAAGCAAACGGGCAGAAAGTACACTTCCGCCTTCCAAAAGATGGTGCAGAACCAAAAGATCATCTGGTAGAACTTACCTGCCGCGAACAGTGCTTTGCGCCTGACACTCAGTTCCTTAACTATATCCGCATGAAAGGCCTCATCTGCGCACATGCAGCAACAGGATCTCCTGTGCCGCAAAGAGGAGCTATTTCGACCAATATAGGTGCACACTGGATCATAGAAGACTGTACTATAGACTGGTCTAACGCCCTGGGATTAAGCTTAACCCAGGAATGCTGGAACAGAACACCTGTAGACAAAGACAAACTTGGTTACCATATAGTACGCGGCAATAC
>Ga0099364_10006975_pt1 | contig 16274 bp, 14 predicted proteins | sample TergutTh196P3_FD_73070 | JGI IMG/M metagenome (GOLD analysis project Ga0099364, IMG submission 73070) | Microcerotermes parvus P3 segment gut microbial communities from Pointe-Noire, Republic of the Congo - Th196 P3 | ecosystem: Host-associated > Arthropoda: Insects > Digestive system > Gut ...
ATGAAAAAATCATCTTTTGCTGAACTGCGGAGCGCGCCGTGCGGCTTTTAAGCCGTATTTTTTGCGCTCTTTCATGCGCGGGTCGCGGGTCAAAAATCCCGCTCTTTTTAAAGCGCCGCGGAACTCCTCGTTTGACTGGAGCAGCGCGCGCGCAACGCCGTGCCGTATCGCTCCCGCCTGACCCGAAACCCCTCCGCCGCAAACCGTGCAGTTTATATCGAATTTGCCGACGGTATCGGTTACGCCGAACGGCTGATTTACAATAAGTTTCAAGGTGCCGAGCCCGAAATAGTCGTCTATATCCCTTTTATTTATTTTAACCGCGCCCGTACCCGGAAACAGCCGCACGCGGGCTATGGATTTTTTTCTTCTGCCGGTGCCGTAAAAATACGGTTTGATGTTATCCATAATGTTAAAAATTCCTCCTGTTTTTATTTTTTTTTAATAAATATTATCGGTTAATTTTCATACGGAACAGGTTTTTGAGCCGCCTGTTTATGGTTCTCGCCTCTGTAAATTTTCAGTCTGTTGATGCTCAAGCTCCCTATGGAATTATGCGGCAGCATACCTTTGACGGCGAGCCGCATGGCTTTTTCGGGATTGTTTTTCATCATATCTTTATAGCTTTCTGTTTTTAAACCCCCTATATAACCGCTGTGGGTATAATGTATTTTCTGCTTGAGTTTGTTTCCCGTCAAGACGGCTTTTTCCGCGTTGATTACTATGACAAACTCCCCGCAGTCAACGTGCGGCGTAAATTCGGGGCGGTGCTTGCCCCTTAAAATTGTGGCGGCTTTGACCGCGGTTTTGCCCAGGGGCTGACCGGCCGCATCGATGATATACCATTTTCTTTCAAGCTTTTCTTTTTTTGCTATGAAAGACGTTGTATATATTGGCATATTTATTTTTCCTCCGATTTTTTGATTTAATTTATTGAGTAATACAGTATTATACAGTATTTTTATCGTTTTGTCAAGTGTTTTTTTGAAAAAACATAAAAATTTTTATGTTATCTCGTTTTTTCTTTGATTTGCTCGGCTTAAGAGCATATTTGCTTGCTTTCTGTTTTTTTTTACCGGTTATGGTTTTTTTTGTCCAGAATTTGTCTGTTGAAAATAAACAAATGTATATTATCAGCATCGGCTTTTTTCAAAGACATAAATTTAACGCCGTAAACATTCGGCGCATCAGCGTTTTTTTCCGCGCGCATGATTTTGCAGGGTGTATTCACCCGGCTGTTATTTATTGTAAATTCAACGTTTATAACCTCGCCGGCTTCAAAGTTCTGCCGCATTTCGAGCATCATTCCGCCCGCGCTTATATCGGCGATTACAACGGGTGAAGTTTCTTTTGAAAAGTGTGCTTCCGCTTCTATTCTGACCGGAACGCGGAAATGCTTCCGGTTGTTCACCGATGGAATTATGGTCGCGCTGAAAAGCTTAATTGCTTTACGGTCGGAATAATACACCTTTGCGACAAAAGTCTGGCTTTCATGGTCTTCAAAAAAAGACGAGATTTTTAATATATCGTTTATATCCGCAGGTATTTTTAAAGAACCTTTATTTTCGATAACAACATCGCTGCAATTGACCGATTCAATCCTGCCTTCTCCCAAAACGTCGCCGTTCATATTCGATATGACGCAGTTTTTTCCGGCAAAATGCGCGCCGAGGTTATAGTATTTATTTTTATAAAAACTGATAAAAGCGAGATCTTCGCGTATTATATGAAGGCTTAAATATTCGCTGCAGAACTCAACAATTTTTTTGCGGAATATTTCCGGGTCATCGGTTTTTATTTTTCCGGTTGTTTCGATTATAATTCCGCTTAATTTTTCATGTGCGGACTTATGATGTCCGGTCAGGGGGTATTGGTTTTCTTCCATTATTTTTTCTTCGAGCATAAAATGGGTTTCGCAGGATATTTTTAAATTGTCCAATAATTCCAAAAGCATATTTTGCGATGTTTTACCGGCGTTGTTATCTGCGGTAAACCCGTAAATCATTTTAAAAAATTCTTTATGCTGTATATCAATATCCGAGAAACCGGAAATATAATCGTTTGACCAAGCGGAAATAGAAATTATATAATCTCCCAGCACCTGTTTGATCTTGCCGAACAACACCCCGTCGAGATGCTGTTTGTCGGTCAGCCCGCTGATAATCTCCAGCGCCTTGCCCACAGGCATCTTTGCTCTGTAAGGCCGCTCTTCTGTCAGCGCCTGAAACACATCGCAGATAGCCATAACCCTTTCAAGCTCGCCCATATCTTCGCCCTGTATCTGAACGGGATAGCCGGTGCCGTCAAGTTTTTCGTGATGATTGGCGGCAATATCGACAATTTCTTCAAAACCTCCGATTTGTTCCAGTATTTTACGCGTAAAATAGGTGTGTTTGTTCATTTCAAACCGTTCTTCGCGCGTAAGCGGCCCGTTTTTATGCAGTATATCGGTCGATATATGCAGCTTGCCTATATCGTGCAGCAGACCCGCTATATACATTTTTGACTGGGTTTCGGAATCATAGCCTAAAGACACGGAGGCGCTCTGCGCAAGTTCGGCGATACCTATGGAGTGATGAAATGTAAACTGGCTCCGCTGGTCGACAATATCCGCAAAACAATAAGCGAATCTTTTTATATCATCGGTATCATAACATATATCATCGGGAATATTTATTCTTTCCGGCAGCGTGTATTTTGTTTCATGATTGAAATAATCCAGCAGAAACATTTCTTTTTGTATCAGCTTGGAGAATGCGTCGGTAATTTCTCTGGAAAAAAGCAGGGTGCTGCGATCGAGCCATTTTTCTATTTTTAAAAACACGCCGAAATCATAGTTATCGATTTTACTGAATAAATCGTCAAAAGCGCTGGTGAAGCATATGATCTGCCCCCCCAGCGGGATATCCTTTTCAAGCATACCGAACGCCCCGCTCCCATCGCTGTATTCGTGATGATACAGAAGATATTCCGCTATATCTCCCGGAAGCGGCAGTTTTTTTATAATATCACAGCCCATCGAGCAGTGACGTTTCATGCTTTCGGCATCATACCGGTTTTTTCTGATAAACTCATCGTCCACGCCGATGTCGTGAAGCAGAGCGGCATAATAAATATTGCGTGTGTTCTCTTCGTTCATTCCTATTTCGCGGCTTATACAAACCGAAAGGTAAGAAGCACTTTTTGAATGTGACAAATTATTTTTACCGAGGATGTCGAGTGCGTATGACAAACCGTGTATAAGCGAATATCTGCCTACTTTCATTGTTTGTTAATCTCCCCATCCATCCATTCGATCCGCTCCGTGAGCCATTCTTTAAAATAATCCACTTCCTCCGCGTAAGTTCTGCGCGAAGCCGCCCCGGTATCGTTAGGCCATATATTTATTCCCATAATGGGCCATCTTGTGAAATTCAAAGCCTGTGATCTTTCGAGCAGCTCCGCCGTACTGTCGATCAGAGCGAACATATCATCGAACATACCGCTTGATTTAACAGCGTTCCAGCGCGCTTTAAATTCCCGCTCAAAAGCCTCATCGAGGAACAGCCGCATAAACCACGGCGCACTCCGGACATGCCAGCCTTCCGGATTTTCACAATCACCATAACTTATATTCCCCGCAGCATTTTCAAAATCCCAAACGGGACCCATGCTGAGTTTGCCGTCGCGGGGTTTGTAAAAATAAATCTTATCGGTAAAATTGGATTCCGCCCGCTTAAACAGTTCGTTTAAAATATACCAGTCAATAAACGTTTCAACCTCAAAATATGCCCTGTAGCCTATCTGCGGATCCTTAAAATCATCGCTGTAAAGCGCATCTTCGGCGTCATTCACATACTGCGCGATATAATTATATGAATCCTCGGTCAAATTTGCCGGACCGGGCTGCCGCACCCTGAAATAGCTCCCCATGCTCCAGCGTATGCGTTTGGTTTCAAATATGATTTCATCGTTTGAATACTCGCTTGTTGATCTGAGCTCCGCAATATAACTGCCGGTGAGCTCTTCGGGGGTGCTTGCGGGGCGTATCTCCGGTATCTCCCGTCCGAGCCTGTCAATTTTCACACGCTCGCGCGCTTCGGCTCTGATTTTGGGAAGGTCGAGCCTGCCTTTGTCGATTTTAATCCGTTCGCCGAGCATATATGTCCCCAAATAATCGCCGTTGACCACCAGATCGGCAAATCTGAACCGCGGCGAGAACACCGCGCCCATAGCCCGGGACAGCTCGTGAGCTATATAATTGCGCATAAGCGTCTTGTCCGTGAAGTTAGACAGCAGAATCCAATCCTCCGCAGGATACATATCGAGCATTTGAATATTTGAACTGTCTTCTGTCCTGATAATGAACGAGCGTTTGGGTCTTTGAGCGGAAAGACTGCCTCTCGCCCGTATGATCAGCTCCCCTTCAAAAATCCCCTCGTTGTAAGGATTTGTATCGCTGTCGAGTATTTTAACATAAGCGCCGATATAATCCGTTCTGCTTATAACGGGACGCTGATTTTCTGTTTCGATCATGACCACGGGGATACCGTTGTCGATGGGACGGATCGCAATTATATAATCGCGGGCGGCCTCTGTTCTTTCGTGTACGGCGGCAACAATTACACTCTCTCCGGCGCGCAGCGTGAACTCCTCCGGCAGAAGTTCGCCGGATTCGTCAAAAAGCCGGCATTGGCGCGCGGTCCTGTATGTAACCGTGTACTCATCACGGTTTTCCCGGCCGTCTGTGATCATAGGGAGGTAAATCGTTGTAAAAGAGTCTTCGCGCCTGTCATAAAACGCTTCCTCATCGTCGAACCATACGGATAAAAGCTCGGCGTCATCGATATACGGCAGAGCCGCGCCTGCCTTTAAAAATTCAGCCGCTCTCGTGTTTTTTCTGCGGGCGAACAGCTTGATTTCATAATCTTTCCCGGGGATAAGCCCCGTCACCCGGCAGCTGCCGTTTAATGTGCTGTCCGGCGTAAAATCGACGACAATATGATTATTTTCAAGAGCTTCTTCATAAGTGCCGATATTTCCGGTATAGCTTGCAGCGAGGGCATATTCAAAATCACCCTGAAGATCAGCCCAGGATACGGTGAATCCTTTTGCGCGTATGCTGCTCACGGCCAGACTTGAGCTGTGCGCGGGGATATTCAGCACAGTCTTGCTTTCAAGAGCGCCGAGATCTTCCCCCACACAGGAAACCGTCAGCACGGCGGCGAAGATTAGAAAACAAAGTTTTTGATATATTTTCATTTATTAAATAAGCCCCCTTTCACCATTTTTATGCCACAATTTCAAAATTACCGTCGAGAACCGTTCCGCCGGGTATAGCTCTTGTTGTTCCGTCAGGGTTTTTTACCACCGCGCTGCCGGTACCGAGTATAACCTCAAACCTGCCGTCCTCGACCACCGCTCTGGTGTTGCGCGGCGCCTCGATTATTGTGCCGTCGGGCAATTCAATCAGACAATTTTGAAACAGTACGGTTCCGTTTTGCGTATCTTTGTACATCGGGAACACAGAAGCGAGCGAGATGAATTTTATTTCGGAAGAATCGAAACCAAAAACCGCATTTCTGTCTCTGTCAAAAGAAATACGCCACGGGGAATCCCTCAGCCGGCTGTCGGGTTCAAGCCCGTCGATAATTACGGCGATTCTTTCCGGAGACTCGATTATTATATCTCTGCCATCAGGGCTGAGCAGTCTGAACGAATTGGTTATATATAACACATGAGGTGCATTTGCGGCGTCATATTCGATTGTTCCGCCTCTGTCAACCTCGAATTGGAACCCGTTTTCGGTCAGCGTTACAAAACCGCCTTCAGGAAGCGTTGTAATACCGGTTTCATAAAGAATAAATTCTTCGCCGCCCGGCGTATCTATAATAAAATACTGTTCCGGATGTATATCGGATAAATCGAGAATCACAATTTCATCCGTATTATCGGGCGCTTCTTCTGCGGCTGCTTCGGGTTCCTCCTCCGGTTCCGCATAAATATATTCATCTTCCGTTATCTCCGGCTCCGTGGTTTCATCCGGTATTTCATCGGCAGTCAAAAGAAGTTCGAAATCTTCCGGATCCGGTTCTTTTTCCGATTCGCACGCGTATAAACTCAAAGAAAATACAGCCGCTGCGCACAACAATAAAATATAAATGTTTTTCATGTTTATTTCACCTCGTATAAAATTTTTTTAAATCCAAACAATGGGTTTTGCGTTATGTTTATTTAAAAATGTATTGGTTTTTGAAAAATGCCCGCACCCGAAAAATCCTGAGTTAGCCGAGAGCGGCGACGGGTGAGCCGCTTTTAAAATAAGATGTTTGCCGGGGTCAATTAAATGCTCTTTGGCCTGCGCGCTCTTGCCCCAAAATATAAAAACTTTAGGAGGAGCGCGTTTGCCGAGATATTCTATTATAAAATCGGTAAATTTTTCCCAGCCCATTTTAGCGTGCGAACCCGACCTGCCCGATTCAACCGTTAAAACGGTGTTAAGCAGAAGCACGCCCTGAACCGCCCAGTCTTCAAGGTTTCCATTTGTCCGGAGATCTCCGCCTATGTCTGCCGCGAGTTCCTTGAAAATATTTTTAAGCGAGGGCGGCAGTTTTATATTTTGTTTTACAGAAAACGCGAGTCCGTGCGCTTCCCCCGGATTTATATATGGGTCTTGCCCCAAAATCACAACCCTGACCTCGTCCGGCGGGGTAAGCTCTAACGCGGTGCAAAGCTCGCTTTTTGGCGGATATATGGTTTTTGTCCTGCGTTCTTCTTTGACAAATCCGCGCAGTTTTGCAAAATATTCGGTTTCCAACTCGCATTTTAAAACTTCATCCCAGCCATTGCCGATCATCAACATAACCTCACGTGTTTTTATCAATCGATTTTGATTCTTTCAAGTTCCCTGTTTTGGCGGCGCGCGCTTCAAACTCCGCTTCAAGTTCGGAAAGAGGTATCCCAAGTTCAGCGAGCAGAATCAGCACATGATAAAACAAGTCGGCGGTTTCTTCGATCACCGGCGTATCCCTGTCCCCGGCACCTGAACCTGTATCAGCGTCTTTAGCCGCAATTATGAGTTCTGAGGTTTCTTCGCCGATTTTTTTAAGTATCTTGTTTATACCCTCTTTAAACAGGTATTTGGTGTATGATTTTTCGTTTTCGGGGGTTTTTGACCGATCGTTTTTGCGTTCCAGTATTATTTTATATTCTTCATACAAAGCGTTCATTTGTTCTGTCGTCACCCTCCTCTCTTTAAATCAATTTGGTATAAAAACAACTCATATTTCCCGTATGGCACGCGACGCCGAGCTGCTCCGCTTTTATCAGCAGTTTGTTTTTATAACAGTCGTAATATATCTCTTTAACATTTTGAAAATGCCCGGAGCTCTCTCCTTTATTCCACAGCTTCTGCCGTGAGCGGCTGTAAAACCAGGTTCGCCCTGTTTCAAGGGTCAGTCTTAAGGACTCAATATTCATATAACCCAGCATCAAAACCTCATTTGTTTTATAATCCTGAATGATTGCGGGTATCAGCTCGCCGCCGGCAAAAAGTTTTTGCAGCGTGTAATCCCGCGCACAGTCTATTGCCTGCTTCAAATCAAGGGCACCGGAATATAAAGCGCTCCCGCAGATCACCCCGTATAAATCGAGCTCACAGAGCTTTTCTATATCACAAAGACCGGAAACCCCGCCGCTCGCCGTGATTTTTATACCGACCGCAGACCCCAGCTCTTTATAATGCTCCAAGTCAATCCCCGAAAGCAGTCCTTCCACGCCGATATTTGTATAAATTATATTGTCAACGCCGATCTTCTCCATTTCAACCGCAAGTTCGACAAAATCAATTTCGCTCTCAACAAGCCAGCCGTTTGTTTTGACTTTGCGGTTTTTGGCATCGATTGCCACAGCTATCCGGTCCCCATAAGCCTTCACCGCTTCAATCACAAAATTTTTATTGTTAAGAGCGGCCGAACCCAAAATAACGCGGCTGATACCTTTGTTTAAATAAAAATCGACCGTCTCCATATTTCTTATCCCGCCGCCGAGCTCCACGGGAACAGACACGCTGCGCGCTGTATTTATAAATATCTCCGCATTTTTCGGGCTGCCGTCCCGCGCACCGTCAAGGTCGACCATATGGATATATTCCGCGCCCGCTTCCGCGAATTTGAGCGCGGTTTCAAGCGGGTCGGCCGCGACTTTTTTTGCCGTGCCGTACTCGCCCTGAACCAGCTGCACGCATTGGCCGTTTAATATATCGATTGCGGGCAATATTATCATTCGAAATTATCCTCCTGCCGTGTTTTATCTTTCGCTGTACCGCAGCACATCCACCAAAACACCGTGAATTGCAAAACGCGGGTTTGCCGGGGTATTTGTACAGGTTGAAAGTGTTATTATACGGGATTCCGCCGTGAATTCTATATTTTCTTTGTGAAACGGTCTGCTGAGCGCTTTCATCTCATACAGCCATTCCACATATCTTTCTTCGCTGGAAAATGATGTTTCTCTGTAATAAAAAAGCGGATGCGCCACATGCGATGAAAAAACCTCGTATATATAAACCCCATCCGGGGTTATGAGCTCTATAAAACCGTTGTTGAACACATTCGGATCTTTGGCGTAATTCAAAAGTGTGCCGAACATTGTGTTGTTGGCCATATTATGACCGTACAGAATAGTGTTCAAGTTATTGTCAACATTTTTGTCATTCCTGTGATCGACAAAAATCGAACCGGACTGCTGGCTGAACCCGTATACGTTGCGGCGCAGATAATACTCATCGTCATCAGCCTGCACCACGGCATAATCCACATTTGTTCCGCTCACCCGCAGCCAGCCGTACATATCGTTAATAGTCGCGAAAAATCCGGCAAGGGCAACCCTTCTTTGGTCAGCCTCGGTCACCCCCTCGGTTATAATTACGCCCACTTCGCGTGAGGTCTGCCTCTGGAGCGACAGTATGTCCCGGATAGGACGGGTCAGCCCCGCTTTTCTCATAATATGCATATCTCCGAGCGCGTCTTCCCGTCCGTAGAACATCTCTCTGAGCAGATCGTTTTCATTCGCGGCTTCGGCATATCCCAAAAGAAGCTGCACAATATAGTAGCTTGCATATAAAAATACGGATACACACACAAGCAGCATAAAATAACGCACGAAATCGACGGGAGGTTTTTTCGCGGTTTTGGCCGTCTCGTTTAAATCTATGTCTTTTTCGGTCAATTCCTCAAGTGAGTTAAGGAAAATATTGTCTTCAATCACATCAATTACATCAATGACATCAATTGTATCAATGACGTCAATAACATCAGCGGCATCCATAAAAAAGCAACCTCTTTTCTGTTTTACTTATCATTTATCCCGTATATATTTTTTTAATACGGCGTTCAACCGGTGCGTATCGATGGGTTTTGAAATAAAATCGTCAAATCCGCCGGCTAAAAACATCTCTTTATGCCCGATAACCGTGTTTGCGGTTAAAGCGACAATGCAGCCCGTATACCCGTAATCGCGTATAATTTTAACTGCTTCGATACCGTCCATTTCAGGCATCATATGATCCATAAACACAATATCATATACATTCCCGTCCTTGATTTTGCCGACAGCCTCAAACCCGCTTGAGGCGGTTTCGACCGATAATTCATACGGTGCCATCAATCCCCCGGCTACAAACAAATTCGATTCTACGTCGTCAACAACCAAAACTCTGCCGTGGGGCATCGGTTCATATATTATATCCGCTTTTCTTGCTTTTTGCACGTCTTCCAAGTTGAAGCTTTCAAGCCTGCTTGTCAAAAAGCTGCCGAGTTTACCCTCACCGATGATTTTTTGAGGCAGTTTAACCGTAAAAACCGAGCCTTTTCCGGGTTCGCTTTTCAAAGAAAGGCTGCCCTCCATCAATGATACCAAGTTTTGCGTGATGTTCATGCCGAGCCCGGTTCCCTCAACGGTGCGGTTGGTTTTATAGTTAAACCGCGAATATTGTTCAAATATATTGTTTATTTGTTCTTTTGTCATTCCCTGTCCGGTATCGCTTACGCTGATAATCAGCATACATTCTTCTGATTTTTCCGGTATTTCCTCCGATTTAAAACACAGTTTCACCCCGCCTTTTTCCGTATATTTAAAAGCGTTTGACAGCAGATTGTTCAGTATCTGTTTAATACGTATTTCATCCCCGTGCAAAACCTGCGGCAGATTGTCGTCAACGCTGAGTTTGAATTTGATTTCTTTGCTTCCTATCCGCATCATGTTCAGACTCACGGTATCATTTATAAGGCTTGCTGTTTCATAATTTGAAGCTGCCAGCTCAAATTTGCCTGATTCAATTTTAGATAAATCGAGTATATCGTTGATAAGATTCAGCAGTAAATCCCCGGAACTGTAGATTTTATAGATACTGTCGTGAATATCTTTTTTGATCGTTTTATCATGCAGTATAATTTCAATAATACCGAGTATGGCACTCATAGGCGTCCTTATCTCATGGCTCATATTTGCGAGGAATTCGCTTTTGAATTCAGAGTTCAGCACCGCTTCTTCCTTAAGGGCGGCGATTTTATCAAAAGGTTTTTTTATAAACCCGGAAGCGGCGGCCGCCGCGATCAAGCTTAAAAACAAACTGACGAACCCGACCGCAATCAAACCTTGTTCGATATATTTAAAAGGACTTTCCGGCAGAGGAGCGACCACACCGAGAAGCCAGCCCTCTTCCGAGCCGCTGATATGCCGGTAAGCGCATAAACGCGGCACCCCATGGATAGAATAACGTATTATTTCCGCATTATTGTCATTGGACATCGCTGCCGATTGTCTCATTTCGTGTACTGTTTTTTCGTAATAAGGCTCTATTTCCGCTATATCGATGAAATCCAGCCTTTCGGCTACCCATTCCGACCGGACGTTTGAGATAAGCCGGCCTGAATTATCATCCATGAATATATGCCCCGTATCCCAAATCGAAAAATCTGAAACCAATTCGGAAAAATATGTGCCGGGCAGCGCGAAAACCAAGATTTTATCGGTTATATCGTCTGCTTTTTTTAAAGGAGCGGATAAATAAAACGCGACCCCGCCGTGCTGTGAGGGAATAGTGGCCGACAACGCTGTTTTGCCGCTGAATGTGTCATTTACGGATGCAATATCCATGATTTCGCTTGATGACGGCATATCCCCCGCTGAAACAATCAGGTTATATTCGTTATCAAACACCGCGATTCCGGTAAAATCCGTATAACGGCTTTCCAAATATGATAAAACATCACGCCATTCGGTATCTTCATATACAGCCAGAAGCCCGGCGGCTTCGGCGGCTTTTATTTTAAGGGATTTAATATCAGAGCTTATAAAGCGTTCGGCAACATCGGACAGAAGCATCAAATCCGCTTCCTGGGACGTTTCAATGCCGCTCCTCATGGTAGTAATCCCAACCAAAACGCTGAAAGAAATGATAACAAGCGTAGTTAAAAAAATGACGAAAACCGCTCTGATTCGGATAAACATACGTTTAAATCACCGCCTGTATTGTATTGTGTAAAAAAAACTTTATCCGTTTTGCTCCCAGTTATGCCAAATATTTAAGACATCGTCGTTATCTTCAAGATGTTCGAGCAGCTTGTTGATTTTAACCGTGCCGTCTTCGTCCAAAGTCACATAAACCGATGGGATCATTTCAATTTCTGACGATAAAATTTTATATCCCGCAGCGGATAATTTTCCGGCAATTCCGGAAACGTGAACCGGGTCTGCTTCAATTTCAAAAATTTCTTCTTCTTTCATAAAGTCATCAGCGCCCGCTTCAAGCGCGTCATTCATAAAAGTATCCTCATCAATTCCGGCAGCTTCAGCGATTATTATGCCTTTTTTGGTAAAAAGGTATGAAACGCTGCCGATCACGCCGAGGTTTCCCCCGAATTTATCAAAATAATGCCGTACATCGCCGCCTGTTCTGTTTCTGTTATCCGTCGCACATTCAACAATCACGGCGACCCCGCCGGGACCGTATCCTTCGTAAGTTATATTTTCATATTCGGCTTGGTCGGCTCCGCTCGCTTTTTTTATGATTCTTTCAATGTTGTCATTTGGTACATTTAAACTTTTGGCTTTTATAATCAAATCCCGCAACTTACCGTTTGAATCCGGGTTTGCTCCGCCGGCTTTAACCGCTATCGCCATTTCTTTGCCTATTTTTGTGAAAACTTTGGCTCTTTGAGCATCGGTTTTCCCTTTTTTATGCATTATATTCTTCCATTTTGAATGACCTGCCATCTTATATACTACCGCCTTTTAAAATCTTTTAACAAATTTATTGCGCCGCCGCAATAATCGCTGTAAAGTCCGAAACCTTAAGCGACGCTCCGCCGATAAGCCCGCCGTCGACATTGGGTTTGGCGAGCAGCTCCGCCGCGTTGGCCGCATTCATCGAGCCGCCGTACTGAATCGTTGTGGCAGCGGCAACTTGCGGAGTGTAAAGCTCCGCGACTACACCCCTGATAATCCCGTTTACCCTGTCCGCTTCTTCGGCGGTGGCGGTTTTCCCGGTGCCTATAGCCCAAACAGGCTCATAGGCTATGACCACGCTGTCCATCTGCTCTGCGGTTATGCCGTTGAGCGCGATTTTGGTCTGGAGCGAAACTATCTCTGTGGTTATACCCAGCTCGCGCTCAAATAAAAGCTCTCCCACGCACACAATCGCCTTAAGCCCCGCTTCGAGAATGGTTTTGACGCGCTGGTTTACCGACCTGTTTATTTCGCCGAAAAACTGGCGGCGCTCGCTGTGTCCTATTATTACGTATTCCACGCCGAGTTCTTTTAATCCGAGAACCGAAGTTTCGCCGGTGAATGCGCCTTTGAGTTCCCAGTGCGCGTTCTGTGCGCCCAATTTTATACCGGAATCTTTAAGCGCGGCAGAAATCGCCGCTATATCGATATCGGGTACACAGACTACAATTTCGCAGCCGCTTTTAATATTCTTAATTTTCAACTTGAGTTCTTCTACAAAAGCCGAACCTTCGCTTGGGGTCATGTTCATCTTCCAGTTTCCCGCAATCACTATTTTTCTCATTGTTTTTTCGCTCCTTAAATATTTTCAAAATTATATTATTTTGGAGGGCTCGGCAACGCTTATACCGATAACTTCACCGCAGTCGGCACAAAACATAAATATCAGATCAGAAGCTCCGGAGGCCTCGATTGACTGCAGCGCAGCGCAGCCGGCAAGTTTTCCGAATTTGGTTTTATCGCTGCTGCATACGGGACAGCTTTTTATGTCTTTATCCTGAAGACATTCAACCCCGGGAAGCGGAAGCCCCTCCAAAAATTCGAGAGCTGCGCCTCCGCCTGTTGAAACATGCGTTACCGCATCGGAAAAACCGAGTTTTTCTATCGCCGCCGCAGAGTCTCCGCCGCCGATTATCGATACGGCTCCGCTGTCCGCTACGGCTTTTGCGATCTCTTTTGTTCCGCGCGCAAAGTTTTCAAATTCGAACACACCCATAGGTCCGTTCCAGACCACGGTTTTTGATTCTTTTATAACGCCGGCGAACAGCTTACAGGTTTCAAGACCGATATCAAGGCTCTGCCAGCCGTCGGGAATACACGCGCCGAAACATATATCCCTTTTGGCGTCGTTGCTGAAACTGTCGGCGGCGACATGGTCTATGGGGATGAGCAGCCTGATATTTTTGGCTTTGGCTTTTTCCACTATTTCGCGCGCTATATCGAGCTTATCGTCTTCACAGAGTGAGCTGCCGATCTGACCGCCCTGGGATTTTATAAAGGTATAAGCCATTCCTCCGCCGATGATAAGAGCGTCAACCTTATCGAGAAGATTTATTATAACTCCGATTTTATCCGATATTTTTGCCCCTCCGAGTATTGCCGTGAACGGTCTTTTGGGATTTGCGAGCGCTTCACCCATTATTTTCAGCTCTTTTTCTATAAGATAGCCGCCGACAGCGGGCAGGTAATCCGCAACCCCGGCGGTTGAACTGTGCGCCCTGTGCGAACTTCCGAAAGCGTCGTTTACAAATACTTCGGCGAGGGAGGCGAGAGCTTTGGAAAAATCGGGGTCGTTTTTTTCTTCTTCTTTGTGGAATCTCACATTTTCAAGCAGCATAATCTCCCCGTCTTTAAGAGCGGCCGCTTTGGCTTTGGCATCTTCGCCTATCACATCCTTTGCCATTATTACATCCTGCCCCAAGAGCTTTGAGAGCCTTTCGGCTACCGCGCCCAGCGAATATTTGGGGTTGAATTCGCCTTTAGGTCTGCCGAGATGCGAACATAATATAACTCTGGCTTTGTATTCCAGCAGATATTTTATAGTCGGCAGGGATTCGGCAATTCTTTTGTCATCGTCTATCACTCCTCCGGTCATCGGAACATTAAAATCACAACGGACCAATACCCGCTTCCCGCTTGGATGAATATCGTTGATGGTTTTTTTCTTTAAAGTCTGCATAATTATACACCTCATTATAATAAATTTTTTAAATATTTTTATAATTTATACCGTTTATATAATATTAACATAATATTGCGGATAAAATACCGAACAAAATGTTAAAAAATATTAAAATATTATATTTTTTCTATAAAATATGATATGATACTTGTAAAAATTTATATTTGTGGTATAATAATATATATTAAAAATAACGGAGAATAAAAAATGCTGACGATTTCTTCCTCCGGAACTTCAAATGCCGGACAAAAAAACGTAAACGAAGATAATTTTTATATGAACGGAATATTCATAGCCGAAGGCAACGCGCGCAGCGGCGGACTTTACAGCGACACAAAACAGCGCAAAATACAGTTTTATGCCGTATTCGACGGTATCGGCGAAGAGGTTGAAAGTGCCGTAAATCCGAATATAACTTTTTATAATGGTCAGAACTCCTCTTTTCTTGCGGCTCATATGATGTCTAAACTCCAGCAGCACATAGTAAAATTAAGAAAATCCGAGCGGCCGTATAATTTGAACGATACGGTCTACAGATATGTACAGAAAACAAATGAAAAACTGTTTATAAATATGCAGAAAAAAGGTGTGCGGAGCGGAACCTCGTTCGCGTTTTTATGTATAGACGGGCTGCAGATCTGCGCGTATAATATAGGCAACTGTAAAATTTTTATTCTGCGTGAGGACAGATTAAATCTGCTCACAAAGAACGATACAAAAGTCGAAGAATTGATTTATTCCAACAGAATAAGTCAGGATATAGCGAGATTTACCCCTGAAAATAAAGTTTTAACACAGTATTTGGGTCTCTATCCGAATGAAAAACAGGCGAATCTGCATATAAACAGCAAATTGATAATGAGGCCGGGCGATAAATTTTTGCTGTGTTCCGATGGATTATGCGATGCGGTGTCGGATTCGCGTATGCTTGAGATTATGCGGAAAGATATTTCCGAACAGGAGATTATCCGCGAGCTTACGCAGGAAGCGGAACAAAACGGCGCGCGTGAAAATGTAACGGCGGTTGTTGTCGGGGCGAATGTTTCGGAAAATTCCGCAAAGGCAAAAAATCTCCGAGGCAATAATCCCAATTTGAAATTCAATTTTAAACCTCTGTCATTCAGAACAAAATTCGGCAAACTTTCGCCGAAAATGATAAAAACACTCGCCGTCTATATTATATGCGCAGTTTTGGGTATACTGCTTATAGTCTTCACGGTGAGCGGGCTTATCAGGTTTATTGTGCCCGATACGCCGAGTGTTCCGGATATAACAACCCCGGAGGTGACGGTGTTTATACCGCCGACAGACAGCCCCAGACCTTCTGTAACCGAAAGACCGACAGTTGAGGGCATCAATATCCCAACGCATGATTTTGCCGAGGAACCGGAGGAACCGGATGACTTGGATGAAACAGCGGAAACAACAACAGCCGCAGTGACGACAGCGCAGCCGCTCACCGCAGCTCCGACTCAGCCTCCCCAGACCCAGCCGCCCGAACCCGAACCGCCGGAAGAAACCGATGAGGAAACCGAAGGGGAAACCGAAGAAACGGAAGAAACCGCAGCGCCCGAACCCGAAGACATAACCGAACCGGTAACCGAACCTCCCGAAGAAACACAACCTCCCGAAACCGAGCCGCCGGAAGAAACACAGCCTCCCGAAACCGAAGCGCCGGAGATCCCCGATGTGCCTGAAGTTACGGAGGAACCGACCATTGCGGCTGAAACTTTTGAAGAATAATTAAAAAAGATTGAAAGGACATAAAAGAGTATGAATAATATTAAAGAAACAGTATCAAAATATGTAAGCGAAGCGGTGAGAT
>Ga0099364_10006976_pt1 | contig 16274 bp, 14 predicted proteins | sample TergutTh196P3_FD_73070 | JGI IMG/M metagenome (GOLD analysis project Ga0099364, IMG submission 73070) | Microcerotermes parvus P3 segment gut microbial communities from Pointe-Noire, Republic of the Congo - Th196 P3 | ecosystem: Host-associated > Arthropoda: Insects > Digestive system > Gut ...
TCTTCCGTTATGATAGCGGTATTATGGCAACTTCAACAGGATGGGCTTTTTTAACAAGAAACAATGTTTGGGGTTCAGCGCATCCTGAAGTAGATGCAGAAATTCACAGCATACATTGGTTTTCTGATACTTATCAGATACAACCGGCTTACGATTTATGGATTTTTGGCTTAAATGAGAACGGGGTTCCTAACAGAAATAACCTTGTTTTTTCGGTGCCAAACGTCCCCAACACGCCTTTGCAGTGGAACAGCTATCAATTGCCGGAACCTCTGTTTATGCCTAATGGATTTTTTGTTGGAGTAAGCGCATCCGCAGGTGGAGACGTTAGCATTGGGCTCGCAGTAACTACTGAGGAATATCCTTTTGTTCCTCACGGACATTTTTACACCACGAACTATACGGCGTTTGATTTTATTAATTTAGGTACTTCGGTAGGTTCTAGGAATTTGATGGTACGCGCCGAAGGTTATCAGTATGGTACGTCTGCAAAGTTTGGCAATCCGCTATTATCAGTATTGGGGTCTTTGTCATCTGAAATCGTTGAAAATGATATTGATAATGACACTGATGGTTTTGAACTTATTGAAAGAGAGTTGGCTAAGCCTATTGTTGCTGGCGACCCTGTTTCGTTATTGCGCGAGCCGTCAAAAGCGCTTATAAATTATAGCGTTTACCGTTTGCGTAACGAAAATCAGGACGATGAAACAACGTGGTACACTGTTGGTTCTAACGTTTCGGATTTAACTGTTACCGATACAGAGTGGGGCGCCGCTACCGAAGGTATTTATCGCTGGGCAGTAAAAGCAAACTATACAGGAGGTGCATCAATTCCAAGAGTTTCAGCAAAGTCGTTGCCAAAAGGGATGGAAGTGCCGTTTACGGTAAATATAACAACAAATTCGCAAGACCCCGTAATTGGTGCTATTGTTACATTAACAAATTTGGATAACGGAACCATACAAACACAAATTGCCGAAAGTGCTGACGTACTATTCAACAAAGTGTGGAAAGGAAATTATGATATTTCTGTTTCCTTAGATGGATTTAGACCGTACAGGGCGCAAAATATCTCTATTCAGACCGAAGGAACGCATCCCGTAGTGCTGATTGAATTAATTATAAACCCCTATTTATTGCAAGTAGAGGTTGATGAGTGCAACGCTCTTTTAAGTTGGAACGCTGGTATTCCCAAAAATTACAGCTTGGATGACGGCTCAAGAGAAGGCGGATACAGGATTAATCCTGATGTCGCTCAGTCCCTTGGAAATCAGTTTAATACATTAGACATCGGGGTTCTTACAAGCGTTGATGTTTACGGTGCAGGAGCCAACGGCGGACTATCAAGAACGGTAAGAGTAGATATTTACAACGAGACAAAAGAGTTAATTGGCTCAAGCGAACCGTTTGTTTTACCGCAAGAAGCGTGGGTAAATGTTCCGCTGAATCATATTCCTTATAAAGGAACATTCTACGCAATGGTTTATTGGTTCGCAACGCCGGGTGAAACTTTTTATCTTGGCTATGACACTAACGGACCAAGTGCGGAGTCAAACTTAGATTATTGGAGAAACGCCAATAATGAGTGGGAAATCTTTAATGACATAGCGGGTGTTGATCCTGGCGTATTTATGATTAGACCCAATGCAATAGTTATGGACGATACCTCGAAAGCATTGTTAGGTTTTAATGTTTGGTTGAACGATGACAAAGTAGCGGAGAACGTTTCGACAGCCGAGTACTTGTTTACTGACCTTCGCGCAGGGATTTCATATACGGCTGGAGTTGAAGCGTTATTTACGTCTGACCCATCAGAAATAATTTACAGTGAGCCGTTTGAAGTAACGCACCTCACTTGTACTCTGTTTCCTGTTACCATCGAAACATCGCCTAACGGTACATTGGAGGTAAAAGACGAGGATGATATGATGATAACAAACGGTATGAGTGTTTTGGGCGGTACAGAGATTACAATCACTGCCGTACCTGCCCCTAACTATTTCAACTCTTTGTTGCGTGTAAACGGCGTTGATTTCACAAGCGGCGATACGCATACCGTAACATCTGCAACGTTCGTAGTAGGTATGTTTACTGAAGTTGGCAGGCATCTTGTATTTCTTGTCGCAGACCCGTCAGGTGCAGGTACTTTTGAAGGTGCAGGCAACTACTACGAAGGCGAGTCTGTAACAATAAAAGCCATCCCTAATACTAATTGGCGTTTCATAGCATGGTTTGACGGAGAAACACAGGTATCAACGGATGCCGAACACACTTTCACAATGCCCGGCGAAGGAAAAGTATTCACAGCGAAATTCGCATTGGTACAGTTCCCCGTAACATACCAAACCCCCGCTAACGGCACGTTAAGCGTAACTGCGCCAAATATAGGCGCTATTGCAAGCGGAACTCTTGTTGATTGGGGTACGGCATTGACAATTACGGCAACAGCCGCTGAAAATCACCACCTTACATAACTAAGAGTAAACGGCGATGATTTCACAAGCGGAAGTACCTATACAGTTACGTCAGCAACAACAATAGAGTGTGAATTTGCGATAAATACTTACACGATTGCAGTAACAGCAGGCACAGGCGGCAGCGTAACAGGCGGCGGTGAATTTGACCACGGCGACCCTGTTACCGTAACAGCAACCCCCGAAAATGGATACATGTTTGTAAGTTGGACAGAAGGCAGTAATATGGTCAGCGAAGACGCTGAATACAACTTTACCGCCGAACGAGACAGAAACCTGACAGCAAATTTCAAAGAAGATGACGGTAGCGTAAGAGCCAACGCACTATCAAGCGTAGTTCTATATCCCAATCCCTTCACTAATGAAATATTTGTCAACAGCGAACATCCAATAAAGAGTATTGAGATAACCAACGCCTTCGGGCAAAAGGTAAAAGAGGTAGTTTTCAACGAAAATAAAACCATCGAAACCAATAAAACCATCGAAACCATCGAAACCGAAAACAAACCTGAAACTTCAAACTCAAAACAAACCATCGAAACCTCAACCCTAAGTAGCGGAGTATATTTTTTCATCATAGAAAATAATAAAGGAGAAAAATTAGTTCATAAAATGGTTAAATGACAGAACCCCGGAGGGGATTTAAGATTTAATTTTGATTTAAGATTTAATGGTTAATTCAAATTTTTGAATTTTTTTGAATTTTTAAATTTTGAATTTTAAATTTTAAATTCCCCTCTGCAAGAGGGTATGGGAAAGCCTCGACTTTGTCGGGGCTTTTTTCATTCCTTAGGAATGAAATTATATCTTTCCTCTGTAAAAAAAAAATTTTTTCATTTTATACGCTTGGAATTCCAAAAATTTCATCTAATTTTGCGCCCTGGAAATTTTGCCTTTATAAGCGTAAAGTATTGATTTCCATATTATTGAACTTAAATTGAACTTCAGTGAAAATAAAGAAAATTTTGGTATCGCAACCTAAGCCGGATGTTCCAAAGTCGCCGTATTTTGATATCGCCGCCCAAAATTGCATAAAAATAGATTTCAGACCGTTTACTCAAATCGAGGGAATAAGTGCCAAAGAGTTTAGAAAACAAAAAATTGATGTTTTGGCATATACGGCAGTAATTTTTACAAGTAGAACAGCAATTGACAACTATTTCCGAATATGTGAGGAACTGAAAATTATTGTTCCCGAAAGAATGAAATATTTTTGCCTTACAGAAGCGTGCGCAAATTATCTCCAAAAATATACCATCTATAGAAAAAGGAAAGTTTTTTATTCCTCAGGCAGATTAACCAACCTCGCTGACCTAATAAAAAAGCATAAAGAAGAGAAGTATCTTGTTCCAACTTCGAACATCAACAAACATGAAATATTCGACTTAATGCCCAAAAAGGTAAAGTATGCAAAAGCCGCTATCTACCGTACTGTAAGCAGTGATTTAAGCGATATAAAAATTTTTGACTACGACATATTAGTCTTTTTCAGCTCGGCAAGTATAAAGTCTCTACTTCATAATTTCCCTGATTTTCAACAAAATAATACAATTATTGCCGCATTTGGCACTTCTACTGCAAAAGCCGTTACAGACGCAGGACTACGATTGGATATTTCGGCACCTACACCCGAAGCCCCGTCAATGACAACAGCGTTAGAACTATTTATACAGCAGCAGCAGGATAACAAAGAATGATGAACACCCACATCCCATTTCCTGCGTCCCCCCGTGTTACGCTGCGCTTACACGAAGTATCTCCTCAAAAAGCGACACTTTTAGTTTACAGTACCTTTTTCGTAATGTTTTGTGGTTTAAGGAAATAGCAATTTCCAAGTCTGGAGTTCAAAAACTATATATCTTTGTGCCAAACAACTACCAATTTTTCTCAATCCTAACAGGCTGTGCTTTTTTTTGTTGGTTTAATTTTTCGTGTAAATCTTTTTCTTCTTGCTCTAATGCTTGCAAGATGCGCTCGGCGTTGTCTCTGTTAATGTCTTGCTGCTCTTGCGGTTGTTGTTGGTCTTGCTGTTGGTCTTGTTCGTCTTGCTGCTGGTCTTGTTCTTGTTCTTGCTGCTCTTGTTGCTGGTCTTCGTTGTCTTCTCTTTGCTGTTTTAATTTCATTGCGGCAATGAGGTTATAACGCGTTTCGTCATCTAATGGGTTGTTTTTCAGTGCATTTTTGTAGGCATCGATACTCATATCCAAGTATTGGTCGGCAGTTATCGGACCATCTGAATTCATCATTCGCAGGTAGCTGTTTCCCAGATTGTGATAAATTTGATGCAATTTTTCGGGGTCATCAGTTCTGTTTATTAGACCGAGTAAATCGTTAATTGCTTCGTCGTACTTTTCTTGTCTGAATTGCGTTGCAGACACATTAAATCTGCCCTCGTAGGAATCAGGCTTTTTGTCCAATGCTTTTCGGTATTCGATTTCGGCTTCCAAAAAATTTTCTTGTCCGAATAAATCCGTCCCTCTACGGATATGTTTGCGCTCTTCTTGAGCTTGTAGGACGGTGGATATCAATAACAATATTACTACTAAAAGTATATTCTTTATCTTATTCTTTTTGTTCATTTTTTTAATTTTAATATTTTTCAAAACGTTTCTTAATCAATGTAAATTATAATTTTAAAACAGTTCAATCCTTCTCAAATATTTGTTTTTTCTCTCAAGTATAAGCAGTTCAGCAATTAATAATATTAACGCAATAATTGCCAGAAACTGATACTGTACCTCAAAATCTGTATAAATTTTCGATTCTAGGTCAGATTTTTCTAGTTCGGACAATCTTTGCACTAATTGGTTTACTCCTGCACGGATATTGTTTGCGGGAATATACTCGCCGTTTCCTGCTTTTGCAATTTCTATCAGCATCTCTTCGTTCAGTTTTGTAACGACTACATTTCCTTCTCTGTCGCGCAAAAAGTTTCCTTGTCCTCCAAGTGGAATTGGCGCACCTTGCGGCGACCCCATTCCAACGGTATATACTTGAATGCCTTGTTCTGCAGCATTTTTGGCGGCTCCAATGGCATCGTCTTCGTGGTTTTCGCCATCTGTAATCACAATAATTGCTCTGTTGATGTCGTCTCGTTCCGAAAAGGAAGCAAGTGACATATTTATTGCCGCTCCAATTGCAGTTCCTTGGACGGGTACGGTGCCCGTATTAACTGACGACAAAAACATCTTTACAGAAGCATAATCAGAAGTGATAGGAACTTGTACAAACGCCTGACCCGCAAAGACAACCAATCCTATTCGGTCATTTTTTAATTGGTCGGTAAGTCGCGAAATCGCTTGTTTTGCACGTTCCAAACGACTCGGCTCTATGTCGGTGGCATTCATACTGTTAGAAACATCTAACGCTATCATCAATTCTATCCCTTTGCGCTGAATAGTTTGTAGTTTTGTTCCAAATTGCGGCGTTGCTAACATAAATATAATGACTATTAACGCCAAAAGCAGCATATAAAACTTTGCCACAGGACGAAACAACGAAACGTCAGGCATTAATTGTCCCATCAGTTCTGGGTTTCCAAAACGCTTAATAGACTTTTGTCGGCGTATCGAAAAATAGAGCTGAATAAACGCAAGCGCAGGGACTATCAGCAATAAATATAAATATTCTGGGTTATCAAATTTAAACATAATTCAGGTGTTTAGTGAATGGTGAATGAGTGAATGAGTAAATGGGTGAATGAGTGAATAAGTAAATGAGTGAATGGGTGAAAAAGTAACCTTTCGTTTCACTTGTAACCTATCTATCTTTGTTATTTGCATTTCAAATAATTCATAATTCATAATTCATAATTCTTTAAGGTATTGTTCTAAGTGCTGTGTTTCTCAAGAGAATTTCTAATAATAGCAGTAAAAACGCTAGAATTGCGAATGGTAAAAACTCTTCCGATGTTCTTGTGTATTCTTCTATTTCGGTTTTGGTTTTTTCCATTTGGTCAATTTCTTTGTAAATATCAGCAAGTTTGTTGTTGTCGGTTGCTCTGAAGTATTGTCCGCCTGTTATTCGGGCAATTTCTCTCATCATTGGCTCGTCTATTCTCACTTCTTCGTGTACTATTTGTTGTCCAAAGCGCGTGTTTACGGGGAAAGGTGCTGTTCCGATTGTTCCCACTCCGACCGTATAAACACGGATATTAAATTCTTTTGCAATTTCGGCGGCTTGTAGTGGTTGTACTTCACCGCGATTGTTTTCGCCGTCGGTCAAAAGAATAATTACTTTGCTTTTAGCGTCGCTGTTTCTAAGTCGTGATACGGCTGTTGCTAATCCGTTTCCGATGGCTGTTCCGTCTTCGAGCAAGCCTAATTGTACGTCTTTGAACAAATTTATTAATACGCTATGGTCAAGTGTTAGCGGGCATTGTGTATAACTTTCGGCAGCAAAAATCACTAAACCAATTTTGTCGGTTGGTCGTCCTTTGATAAACTCTATTGCTACTTCTTTTGCGGCTTCCAAGCGATTAGGCTTAAAGTCCATCGCAAGCATACTACTCGAAATATCCAATGAAATCATTATATCAATACCTTCGGTTGTACTTTTGCGTAATTTATTGAAACTCTGCGGACGTGCTAATGCTGTTATTATCACTGCTAAAGCTATCATCCGTAAAACAAAAGGAACGTGCCGCAAATAAATTTTTTTCGACTTCTTTATTGTGCCAAAACCTTTAAAAGAACTGATTTGTAAAGAAGCGTTCATCGTTTTTTGCTTCCATATATACAACCCAATCAGCGGGATTAGTAGCAACAATAGATAAAAATATTGGGGATGCAAGAATGTCATAAATATAAACTATTTAATTTATTATATTTTAAAAAATGTTTTGATTTAGGTTTGCAAACAAATAAAATTTCTTTACTACCCGCCACGCTTCCCTTTCCGCCTCTTCCGTTGGTATAAGTTTTAAATTCAATTTTTACATCCCTATATTTGGAAATAATTTTTTCAAAAGTTTTGATATCCGGGAAACTCCTATTGTTGTAACTTATAAGCCAATATGGGATATTGCAAGATAATTCAAAAAGATTTTGAAATGAATTGATTACTGTGCTTTTTTTGTCGAAACCGCTATATTTTTGTGGTTCATAACGTTTTATATTATTAATAAATGATTTTTCTTTCCAATATTCCGTATATGTTTCAAGTAAATGATAAAAGCTTTGATAGTCGGCGTGACTGTCGCAATATGGGGGGTCAAAATAGGCTAAATCAACGTTTTGCAAATGTGGCAGCAAATCTAAAATATTTTCGCTAAAACTTTGATTGTCTTGCCTATTGTCAAAAACAGCATTGTTATAAATTGGCAAAAGGTCTGAAAATAAATCTTTTATAGGACGAACTAAACTTCGGTTACGTCTAATTCGTTCAGGGTCACTCGCGTACACTAATGCTTGCGAATGTCCGAAGTGTCCCATTGTAATTTTTCGAGTTAAACTTCTGTTCATCACGGCAAAAGCTAATGCTTGTTTGTATCCATTGCTCAATAAAGGAATATTTGCCCTAAAATTGTCAATAAAAACCGCTTCTTGTCGCTCAAAAAAAACATCTGTAAAAACATTTTCCATTAGTGTAAAAACTTCTTTTTGAGGGGATTTCTGAAAAAGAAGTGTTAAATCGTCTAAATCTAACTTGAATGATTTGTTTTCAATAAGTGCCTTTCCTATTTGATTGTTAAAATTTAAAAAATCATTGGTTATCGTTTTGTATCCTAATTGTTTAAACAAAAAACTAACTGATTGCGAGCCTGCAAAAGCATCAAGGGTTGTGTTAATATTTTTTGGTAAAAACTGACTTATCCACGATAAATGAGCGTGCTTGGCACCCAAATACTGTGGTTCCGGGAACTGATAATCAAAATATTTAAATTCGTCAAAAAGCATTGGGTCTGTTGTTTTATAGTGTGTTAATACAATTAGTTGTTAGTTGTCAGTTATTAGTTGTTAGTTATTAGTTGTTGGTTCTTTCTCTTCAATTTTAGTTTGATTAACAAAAATATATGCACCTTGCAGACAGCTGTCATTTTCGTCGGGTATTGGTTCGTATTTTGCGAATTTTGCTAAATCGGCGGTCTCAAGGATGAATGCCATTCTTGGTTGCAGTTTTTCGTCAGGTAGGTCGCACGATTTTAAGGCTCGCAATATTTCAGGTGTCGTCTGCTCCATTGCTAAAAAGCCGTACCTGCCTTCCAAATATAGACGCAAAACATTGGATAACTGCGAATAAAACTGTTTTACTTGTCCTTTTAGCCATATTTTTTCGTTCTTAATTTTGTCTAATTCACGCAACGCTACTATATGTGGCGGCTCTTTCGGTTTCTCTTTGAAGAAAATTTCTTTGATAGGATTGCGCCTGCTGATCCACCAACGTATCGCAAAGAAGAGCAGAACGGCAATTATTATCCCCAAAACTATCCACTTAAAAATCCAAACTATTTCTGAAAGTTGGAACGGCAACGTAAGCGGCTGTTTAATATCAAAAAATCCCTTTTCGGGGTCCACCTCTACAAACGGATTTATCACATTTAATACAAGTGGGCGAGATTCTTGTTTTTCAATTTGTTCGCCCATGAAATACTCTACTTCAATGGGTGGAATATAATGCAACCCACTATCGAAGGAAGTAATTCTGTAAAGCCTTGAAATTGTTAATATATCGCCATTTCGTATTGTGTCGGGTTTTGAAAAACGTATAACTTCAATCTCTTTGGTAATAGTGTCGGTGAAATGAGGTATTTCCACTATCCACTCGGCGGGTTGAACCACTTCAATAACCATATTCATCTGACCGCCAATAAACATCAAGGTCGAATCAAGCGCAGACGATACTGACACATTTTGCCCGAAAGTAGCCTGATTTACTGACAAAATTATTATCAGTGGCAATATCTTAAAAATTTTATCTTTAATTCGGTTTATCATCATTCTAATTTCGTTTTTTAAATAATGACATAAGTGCTTTTACATAATCACCGTCAGTTCTGATAGATACGTTGTCCACTCCTGCTCGTCTGAAGGTTGAAGTGGTTTTTGCATCATTTTCTGTCCACCAATTATTATACGATGTCCTAATTTTTTTGCTGGAAGTGTTAATCCATTTGAAACTGCCTGTTTCGGCATCTTTAAATTGGACAAATCCTACATCGGGCATCTCTGTTTCACGTGGGTCATACACTTTTAGGGCAACAACGTCATGCTTTTGGTTTGCAATTTTCAGAGCGTCTTCAAAATTTTCGTCAATAAAATCTGAAATTACAAATGCTGTGCAACGTTTTTTTATTGCGTTTGTGAGGTATCGCAATACTTCTGAAATGTTTGTTTCACGATTATCGGGCGTAAAACTTATTAATTCTCTGATAATATGAAGTATATGCGTTTTTCCTTTTTTGGGAGGAATAAATTTTTCAATTTTGTTTGAAAAGAATATCACTCCTGCTTTGTCGTTGTTCTGTATCGCTGAAAATGCTAATACAGCGGCTATTTCCGTAATAACATTTTTTTTGAAACGCCACGTAGTACCAAATTCACGCGAACCTGAAACGTCTATCAGCAGCATCACGGTTAGTTCGCGCTCTTCTTCAAATACTTTAACAAACGGTTGATTGAAACGTGCGGTTACGTTCCAGTCGATGTTGCGTATGTCGTCACCGTATTGATACTCACGCACTTCGCTGAACATCATGCCGCGCCCCTTGAACGCCGTATGATACTCACCCGCAAAAATATTTGACGAAAGCCCGCGCGTCTTTATCTCAATTTGCCTTACACGCTTTAAAATATCTGATGTTTCCACTATTAAGGTACTTCAATGGAGTTAAGTATTTCGCTAATAATTTCTTCTGATGTAATGTTATTTGCTTCTGCTTCATAAGATAAGCCGATGCGGTGGCGCATAACGTCATGACAAATTGTACGCACATCTTCGGGGATAACGTACCCTCTCCGTTTAATAAACGCATAAGCCTTTGAAGCCATTGCCATACTGATACTTGCACGCGGTGACGCTCCGTAGGATATCATCTCTTTGAAACGTGTAAGGTTGTAATTTTCAGGGAAACGTGTGGCAAACACTATGTCGATGATATATTTTTCGATTTTTTCGTCCATATATACATCTTTTACTACTTTTCGGGCATTGATAATATCTTCGGGCTTCAGAATTGTAGTTGCCTTTGGGAATGTATGCGCCAAATTGTGCCTGATTATCTGTTGTTCTTCGGCTTTTTCGGGATATGTTATTACTACTTTCAGCATAAACCTGTCCACTTGTGCTTCGGGCAACGGATATGTTCCTTCTTGCTCTATCGGATTTTGTGTCGCTAACACGAGGAACGGTGTCGGCAAAGGATATGTTTGGTCGCCGAGTGTAACGTGTCGTTCCTGCATCGCCTCTAATAGCGCACTTTGGACTTTTGCGGGTGCGCGATTAATTTCATCTGCTAAAACAAAATTAGTAAAGATTGGACCTTTTTTTACTGCAAATTCTTCGTTTTTCTGGCTATAAATCATAGTTCCCAGAAGGTCGGCGGGCAAAAGGTCGGGCGTGAACTGAATACGGCTAAATTTAGCATCTACAATGTTCGACAATGTGGTGATTGCCAATGTTTTGGCTAATCCGGGTACTCCTTCGAGCAAAATATGTCCGTCTGACAAAAGTCCTATCAAAAGACTTTCTACCAAATGTTTTTGTCCGACAATCACTTTGTTCATTTCGATTGTCAGCAAATCCACAAAAGAACTTTCAAGTTTAATTCGTTCATTAAGTTCTTTAATATCAACAGTTTGATTCATACTTGTTGTTATTTATTTCGTTTTTAATTTTTATGTAAAAAAATACTATACAATTTTTGTTCCAAAAATTAAATTTCACAAAAAATTTTATAAAAAATAAATTTAGAATTCCTGACATCGACAACTTTGTTTGTTTAGGAGTGCATCGTTATCTTTTTTATAAGGATAAATATCTTCTTGCCTTTGTGGAAAATATCGAGAGCGTGGTACCCAGAAATAATTACCTACATCAAGAATTTGTGTTGTTTCAATAAACCCATTTTTTGCTAACGAAGGAGAAAAAGAATCAACATCTTGTTTATCAGGCAAATAATCATAATAATCGTAAGTTATAGCTCTACCTCCGTGCTGCATTTTATCCAAAATTCTCATCACAATATAATTTGTAGTTTTTATTCCTGCAGAATCGAAGTCCGCCCTAAAAATAAAAATTTTTTCGGGTTTGTAGATTGTGGATTCTTTTTGATTCTTTTTTATTGTTTGAGCATTAATTGAATAATGACCCGCCAAAAAGAAAAATAGTAACACGCATTTTGAACAATTAGTCATAAATTTGTTCATTAAACTAATTAATACGAATTATACGCAACAATTTCGCTCATTTCCTTGCGTTGTTTTTTTCGCAAAGTTAATAAAAAATTCAAAAATTTTACCCTTTTTTTATAAAAATGTTATTAATTCAAAAAAAATATCTAATTTTGCGGCAAAAATTATAAAAATAATTACAAAAATGATTGATATGTCAGTTTTTCTTGTTGGAGCTATCGGACCGTGGCAAATAGCTCTTATAATCGTAGCAGTTGTGCTTCTTTTCGGAGGCAGAAAAATTCCTGAACTAATGAAAGGTTTAGGCGAGGGAATGCGAGAATTTAAGAAAGCACGAAACCAAATTAACGAAGACGAAAATAAACCTGAAATAAAATAAGGAAGCGTTAGCCTACATTGTTCAAAATCAATGAAAAGCACGAATTATTACGAATAAGGGATTAACTGAAACATCAGTTCATCTTTATATCCGTTTTTAGTTCTGAGCCACTCTTTTTTTGTTCCAATATGTTTAAATCCCAGTGCAGTAAGCATTTTGAGGCTTATTTCATTATCAGATTCGACGTTGCAATAGAAATTGCGTATTCCTAATTGGTGTGTAGCGTAGTCTATAAATAGTTGCAACGCACGGGAAGCCAATCCTTTGTTTCTATGTTTTTCGTGGATCATAATTCCCAGCCCTGCCCGATTATGATATGGCTCAAAATCAAACATATCAATAATGCCTACAGTTTCTTTGAGGTTGTCATCTTCGCTTATGGTGTCTATCATCAGCCGCAGTTGACGTGTCTGATAAATATCAAGTTTTGATGCTTTTATATATTGTTCCAGCTGATATTTACTGAACGGCGTTAAAGTGTTGCTTACACGCCACAGTTTCATATCGTTTTCCCATTCATAGAGCAATTCTATGTCATAAGGCTCAATTGCTCTCAGTATCAGGCTCTTGCCCTGTATCATCTATATTTTCTTTTTCCAAAAATATGTTTGGAATAAAAGTTGCGGTTTGCCTTGTGCCGAAAACATTCCTAATGGGTATATTTACTTCTTGGATATAGTCTTTATATCCGTATGATTCTACTTCCAAAGAATATTTTACGCCTGTTGGTAATATTGCGACAAATTTACCTGTTAATTGGTTTGGTCTATAAATACCCAGCAATCTTTCTTTTTCATCGGTAATTTTTATAACTGCATCAATACCAGGGTCTTCCGGTCCATAAAAAACATATCCTGCTAAAACTGCCAATGCACGAGCGTCATCGTCGGGGAATACTAACATATATAGGTCAGTACCTCCAAGTCCTCCCATTCTACGTGAAGAATAATAAACCCTTTGCCCGTCAGGTGTTGGAAGATAAAATATGTCATCATTAGCCGTATTAATAGGATAACCTATATTTTCTGGTTCTGACCAACTTCCGTCTTCCTTTTTTCTGCACATAAATATGTCAAAACCGCCCATTGAATTGTGTCCTTCGGAAGAGAAATACAGGTAATTTCCGTCTGGGCTAATGAATGGTGCTTCTTCGTCATATTCTGTATTAATATCGGGTCCTGCATTTACGGGCGGTCCCCACGAGCCGTCAGGCAATTTGTAAGAAATATAAATATCTTTTCCGCCGTATCCGCCCGGACGGTCACTTGTAAACCATATTTCATTTTCGTCAGGTGAATAGCAGGCGTGTGTTTCGTTGAAACTTGTGGAATTTATTTCAAGGGGCTTAGGCTCTGTCCAGCCTCGGAACGTGTTCCTTGTTTCAAATAAGCTTCCTGAGAAACCGTCATTTTGAAAAATAATCATTGTGTTTCCGTCTGCGCTAAGGCTTACTGTGGCTCTGTTTCCAAAATAATTACCTCGTAATCGCAATAGTTCGGCTTCGCTCCATTCGTCGTTCTGCCAACGGGATACATAAATATTTTCAAAGAAGTCGCCGTCTTCTCTTTTCATTCCCCTAACGGGACGGTTTGATGTAAAGTAAAGCACACTTTCATCTATCGCTACCAACGGACTGTGTTCGTCGAACTGTGTATTAACTTTATCGCCCAAAGGAATTATCCTAAATTCCTGCGGCGTTTTTACCAATTCGATGCCGTTTTTTGCATAATTAATTTCGCGATTAATGTCTTCAATGGCATTTTTTGATTTTGTATGTACGAGTAGGTTTTCATAAACAGCCAACGCCTGCTCGAAACGATAATTTATGTGAAGTGCTTGTCCCAAATAAAAGTGTGTTTCTAATGCATCTTTTGAAGGTTTTGCCCCCAGCGGATAAAGTGTTGCTGCCCATTCTAAATAACGTAAAGCTTTTTCTTCTTCACCGGCAATGTTCAAAAAACAAAAACCTGTAAGCTTCACGGCTTCTTTGTTTACTGGTTTTTGATTGGTTATCGGTTCCAAAATGCCTACCGCCTGTACAAAATTTTCTTTCTTTAATTCGCCTTTAGCGCTCTGAATTAATTTCGCAGTCTTCTGAGCATTCAGATTAAATCCGATAAGTACTGTAATTATCAATATAATACAACGCATAACTATTATAATTTTTTTTCTAAATTTTTATTTATTACACAAAATTTTTTCTAAATTAAAAATGCAAAGATAAAAATAATTTTTGAATTAATTGCAATTTTTTTTATTTTTTTATTAAATTTTTATTTTTTTATTTTTTTTTATGTCATATTATTTGCTTAAAAAGTGCTTTCATACTCACTTTTTCGGAAATAATTTTATTTAGCATTTCAATATTTACTCTTTCCTGTTCCATACTATCTCGATATCGAATGGTAACACTTTTATCTTCAAGTGATTGATGGTCGATTGTTACACAAAATGGTGTTCCTATCGCATCTTGACGCCGATAACGTTTTCCGATGGAATCTTTCTCGTCATATTGGCAATTAAAATCAAATTTCAAATTATCAATAACTGTTCGTGCCAATTCGGGTAAACCATCTTTTTTTACTAACGGCAAAACGGCTAATTTTACAGGCGCCAACACGGGCGGCAGCTTCAATACAACTCTTGTCTCTTTTGCGCCGTCTTTGCTTTCTACTTCTTCCTCGCAATATGCGCCTGCCATAATACTCAAAAACATTCTGTCCACTCCGATTGATGTCTCTATAACATAAGGAGTGTAACTTTCTCCTTTTTCGGGGTCAAAATAGATAAGTTTTTTCCCTGAATATTGTTGATGCTGTGCCAAATCAAAGTCGGTACGTGAATGAATTCCTTCTACTTCTTTGAAACCGAAAGGCATTTCAAATTCGATATCTGTTGCGGCATTTGCATAATGAGCCAATTTGACGTGGTCGTGGAAACGATATTTATTATTGCCCATTCCTAGTGCCTTGTGCCATTTCATTCTTAGGTCTTTCCATTTTTCAAACCAGTCGAGTTCTTCTCCGGGTGCGACAAAAAATTGCATTTCCATCTGCTCAAATTCACGCATACGAAAAATAAATTGTCGCGCAACTATCTCATTACGAAACGCTTTACCTATTTGTGCTATACCAAAAGGAATTTTCATACGCCCCGACTTTTGAACGTTCAAAAAATTTACAAAAATTCCTTGCGCCGTTTCGGGACGTAAATGGATTTTTAATGCTCCGTCTGCCGCTGCGCCCATTTCGGTGGAAAACATTAGGTTAAACTGACGTACATCTGTCCAATTTTTTGTTCCCGAAATGGGACAAACTACTTCGTAATCGACAATGATTTGTTTTAGTTCTGCTAAATCATTGTCGTTAAGTGCTTTAACGAAACGTGCATTAATTTCTTCTCTCTTTTTCAGATTTTCCAATACTCGCGGGTTAGTCTGACGAAAAAGTGTTTCATCAAAATTATCGGCAAATTTTTTCTTTGCCTTTTCTACTTCTTTGTCGGCTTTTGTTTCATATTTTGACATCAATTCTTCTATCAAAACATCGGCACGATAACGTTTTTTGCTATCCTTATTGTCTATTAGCGGGTCATTGAAGGCATCAACATGCCCGGAGGCTTTCCAAACCCTTGGATGCATAAATATTGCAGTATCAATGCCCACAACATTTTCATGCAGCAAAACCATCGAGTCCCACCAATATTTTTTGATGTTGTTTTTCAGTTCAACGCCGTATTGACCGTAATCGTAAACGGCACTCAATCCGTCATAAATTTCACTGCTCTGAAATACAAAACCGTACTCTTTGCTGTGAGCAATTAGTTTTTTAAAAATTTCACTGTCGGTCATTATAAAAAATTTAAGATTTAAAGATTTAAGATTTAAGATTTAAGAATTTAAGATTTAAGAATTTACGATTTAAAAATTTAATTTAGGTATGAAAAACATTAACTTGTAATTGTTTCAATAGATTCCTCACTGCGTTCGGAATGACGCGAGTCGCGTGTGAGAGACGGGGGGCGTTTAGCGGGGGGCTTGCCGCCCCCCCACACCCCTTTTTTTCTCTTTTT
>Ga0099364_10006977_pt1 | contig 16273 bp, 8 predicted proteins | sample TergutTh196P3_FD_73070 | JGI IMG/M metagenome (GOLD analysis project Ga0099364, IMG submission 73070) | Microcerotermes parvus P3 segment gut microbial communities from Pointe-Noire, Republic of the Congo - Th196 P3 | ecosystem: Host-associated > Arthropoda: Insects > Digestive system > Gut ...
AAATGTTCTTGCTCCTGTTTTTGATTTTCCTGCTGATGTCCATTTTCCGTTATTTCTTCTCATTTGTATTTCAAATATAACGCCTGCTTGTTTTTTCCATGTGATTTTTGCTTTTTTTGTGCCGAATTTTGCGGATCTTACGTTTGTGGGTTTTGTTGGGTTTCTTTCCCATTTAATGTATAATGTCCGTGCCGATGTTATATTTGCGTTATTAAATTTTCTTGTCATCTTGGAATCTGTGAATACACCTATATAAGTAAATCCAGATCTTCTTCTTTCGGCGGCAGTTAAATTTATTTTGTTGCCGTGAGTTATGGTTTTTGTAAAGTTTTTGCCGCCGCGGAATGTTACGGTGTGGGTTTGCCGTGTCCATCTTGCGTAAAGTGTCATATCAGCGTTAACTCTGCTTGTTGTGAAATTCCACTGTGTGCCGCCGGTTGACGGTGTTGTAAACCATCCTAAAAATCTATATCCGGAACGTTGAGGGGTGGTTGGTGCTGTCATTGTTGCGTTAGGGGAAACGTTTCTGTTTGAGGGGGGATTGCCTGTACCGCCGTTAAGATTGAATCTTACGATATATTGTGCGTTTCTGGTTAATTTTATTGTGTATGTTTTTACGGTTGTGCCGTCTTGTGCTGTGACATTGACAGAAAACGTGTTTTCGCCGTCTTGGAGAGTTTTTGCTCCTATGTCGTCGGCGGTAATTACTGCGGTTTGCTGTGTTGCTTCGGCGTTTATTGTCACTTGGGTAATAGACCTTGATAATGCTGTTGTTATTTCATAACTTTCGGTTTGCGAGTCGAATATCGGACTTAAAACCAGTGCGATATTTCCGTTTTGTATTGTTAAACTTTTTAATGTCGCGTCCGAAAAAGCGGCTGTGTGTTTTAATGATTTTATCGCTTCATTTAGTTCATAGTTATGATAATTCACCCAATCTTGCGATGTGTTCGCCGTGGTATTAGCGGTTTTTGCCGCTGTAAGAATTGTTTCAAAAGCAGTCCAGCTTTCGTTTGTGTATTGCTCTTTTATTTTTGCATCTGCGGTTGTTATTGCAGCCGCAAGTTCGGTTTTATCAATATTCCCCATTAATTCGATATAGTCAATGTTTGCGACAAAAGGACGTCCGCCCGGGTCAGAGGTTCCGTTATCCGCTCTTAATGTAATATATAAATTTTGATAGCCTGTCACGGTTGTGTTGATATTAATGGTGTTTAGTTTATAATCATTCCAACCTGTTCCTGTTTGTAAAGGTATTGTTGCAAGTATTTCATTTTCAATCGAACCAATTCTAAATTCAAGACGTGGGTTGTCGCCGCATCTTCCTGCGTTATGAGCGGCATTAACGGTAATTTGTGTTAACCCTTGGGTGAAATCAACATTGGAAAACCCGAACCAACCTCCGTCAAACGTACCTCCTACATTGGCGGCTTCTGCTTTTATAACATTATCGCCCGGGGCAAGGGGGTTTGTCGTCGTTGTAACGATGTCATAAGTTTCTGCTTCAATTTTTGTGACGGAATTTGCCGCTTCTTTAAATGTTACTGATGCCATACGTGCGGTATTTTGTAGTGTTCCGCTTACCGTGCCTTTAAATACAAAATATAAATTTTGTATGCCTGTTAAATCGCCCGGTCTTAAATATACAGTTTTCAATTCGTATCCTGTGCTGTTTGCGGCAAAATTTATTTTATCCAAAGTTAAATCTACTTTTGTGACTAAATCACCGGTCACACTGCCTTTTCGCACTTCCAAAACTGCATCTTCAAGGCAATGGTTTCGGCTATAATCGTATAGCAAATCGAACGCCGCCGCACCTTGTGTTCCAAAATCAATTGCGTTGAATACTGCGTATGAATCGTTAGTGAAAGTAACGAAATTACCGCTCACACTTGTTCCTGTGCCTTGTGAAAGTTCAGCATTTATAACATCAAATCTTTCAAACGAATTTGGTTTTGTTTCCAATTTTATTTCAAGATTATACAACGCCGTAAACATAGCGTCAAGTTGAACATCAGTATGTGTTACGTTCAGCAAGGTTTCTGCTTCAGCAATTTTTGCACTTAGTGCCGCAAAACTCGCTTGGGTATAATCAGCGGAAGGAATAGTTTTTAAAGTTTGGATATATTCTGTTAATTTTACTTTTTGATTTTCGTAAAAATTTATAATTAATGCGTTCATTCCGCCGTTCGATGAATTTGTTATATCAAAAGCAAATCCGCCGTCAAAAGCACTGTCTTCGAAAACGATACTTAAATCGTCAACGCTGTATTTATGATTAACCGCTTTCCCTTCGAAAGATAATTCGAGCTTATGAGAATCTGTTTTTATAATTTTTGCCGATAATCCTGTTGGCAGATTGTATATTTTCACTTTTTCATCTTGCACAAAATCATCGCCGATATTTCCTGTAAAAATAATTTCTTCGGTGTTTTCTAAATTTATGTCAACTTTTTCGTTGATTGAACCGTCGTCTGTTTCTTTATCTTCGAAAATGCGTTGTTTGGAATATACAATTTCCGGGTAATCCAAAAGCCCCTTAACCGTTAATTCTTGCGATGCAGACGGCACTAAATCGCCGTCCGATGCCCAATCTGACGGTTGGTCACCCATAACAAAACTAAGTTCTCCGCCGCGGATTATTTCCGAATAATCTATCCATGACCTATTTAAAGGTTTGCCGTTTAAAGTCGCGGATTGAATATAAAAATTGCGTGAAGATGCCAAAGGCGCATTAATTGTCAAAGTTTTTCCGTTGCCTACATCAAGACTGAGTTTTTTAAAGAAAGGTGAGCCTATTTGGAAAGTAGTATCCCCCGGGGTCATCGGATATAATCCCATAGCCGCCGCGACAAAATTACCTGTCATAGTGCCGCAGTCGTCATCCATGGTTTCCAAAAGCCCCGCAGGTTTTAAATCATAAACCATTGTGGGATTTTCTCTGAAATTATGAAAATCATTGTCGCCTGAATAACGGTTGTATGTTTTCTTTGTGTATATTTGTCTTACCCAATATTGCGTTAAATCGGGTTTACCCGCAAAGTTGAAATAATAAGGTGTTTGCAAGTCAATTTCATTAGCGTTGTTGTGTAATGTTTTACGGACTCTGACGGCGGTGTTGTTTCTGTTATTTTCATGAAAATACATTCCATAAAGATGTTTTAGAGCGATAAGAAAATCATCTTGTCCGCCTAATATATTTTGAAGTCCGGAAACGTCATAAGAATTCCACATACTATACTGCCAGATTGTACCTTGATAATTATCATGATACGGTGAATTGTTTCCGTAATATTCTGCTTGCGGAACATTCGCATCTCTTGTTCCGTCCGACCATTGACCGTCCGCTGTTTTTGACCATAAAAGATTGATATTATCGACAATCCCGGAACCGTCGTCACGAGGTTTTTGTATAGCGTTAGTTCTTGCTATATTATAAAAGTTAAAACCGCGGTTTTTATATGCAGTCGCATCTTCTGTTTTACCCAACGCATTTGCGACAATGGATAACGCCCAGTCGTCGTATGAATTTTCCACTGTTCTATCTACTCTCAGTGGAAAATAACCGCGTTCAATATTTGCGTTGCCGTCCCAATTTCTGTCAGAAATTGCTTTTGCGAATTCGTATGCTTTTTCGATATTCTCTATATCCGTAAATCCTTTTGCATAACCGTCCGCTAATAAAGCGATTGCGTGTTCGATTCGCACATTCGGAACGGTTTGATTGTTGGTGCTCCAACCGAAATTGTTCCCTCTATATGCCATCATATTTGCAACCGAACGTATAAAATCTTTATATAATTCGGGTTGGAAAAGTCCGATTAAAGGATATTTCCTAAAATCATCCCACAATGACCATGAATCATAATGAGTATAATTATTGTTATGATATACCACGCCGTCCAACGCTCTGTATGTTCCCGATGTAGTGGAAGCATTTACAGGGGTTGTAAACATACGATATAATGAGGTATAAAACAGCCTTTTAAGGCGTTCATCTTCTTGTTCTTCTGTTAAAATACCTGTTGTTTTCAAATTGCCTTGTGCGTCTTTGTCGTTTTCATCGAATTTCATTTCATTTTCGTCGCGTTGAGCAAGTTCAATGTCAACTGTGCTTAAAATTTCATTCCATTTATTTTTTGCATTTGCTCGCATTTCATCAAAACTCACATTGTCCGATTGATTGTACATATCAATCTTTGCTTGCTGCGGACTTACAACAGAAAGAGCTACTTTTAATTCGATTTCTTCATTATCTTGAACATCAAAACGCATAACCGCTCCAATATCCGCCCCATAAACATAAGAATTATTTGTAAGGTTAGCAGAAGACGACGCCCATGTTTGTACTGATGCGGCAGGTTTCATTGTTTCCGCATAATAAAACAAAGTATATCTGCCGTTACCGCTAACATTATTTCCCGAAAAAGTACCGCTTAATGTTGTGCGGCCGTCATTTGTTTTGCCTATATTTAATGTTGTGTTATTTCGCACACCGCCGTTTCTATGGTCATATCCATAACTCATGTCAAAAGAAAGTGCAACATTGCCTGCTTGCGGGAATGTGTAACGGTGATATCCCACATGGGTGTCCGCAGTCATTTCCGCTTTGATTTTACCCATAGTTGTGTTGTTCGTGCCGTTCCCTGTTCCTGTTTTAGGAGTGAGTAATACAGAATAATACCCCGGCCTTGCAAATTCTTCTTCATTTATATAATCTAAAGTTCTCGATACATTCGCAGGTTTTCTTTCGAAATTCATATAAGAAGGACTGACGAGTATGTCGCCGCCCGAGCCTATTCCGCCGACACCTTCAATTCGAGTATGGGAAAACCCTATTATTCTTCTTTCCTTATAATCATAGCCCGATTGCAACTTGTTAGGTTTGTTTCCGTTAGAAAGTGCGGAATCAGGGCTTAGTTTTACAAGTCCCGACGGAACTACCGCCCCAGGGAAGAGTTGCCCAAAATCAACTTCCGTAGCGAAAAACGGGTCTACATATTGCGTTAAATCTTCTTGCGAAAAGTTATTTGTGTCTTCTTGTGTTTGGTTTTTTATATCTTCTTGTGCGGTAACATTAAACACAAATAAGTTTTGTGTTAATGCAAGACACATTGCCATCACTAAAAATAGTGAACAAATACGGTTTTTTTCGGTTTTTATTTTTTGTATCATAAGGTTTCCTTTCTGTTTTTTCGCTTGTGCCGCGAAAAGGTAATTACTTTTTTATAAAAAGTAAGCAAAAATCTTTTTTTCGCTTGCCGCGAATGGCATCTTTTTACCGCTGGCTTCAGCGGAGAAGAGGGTTTGTCGGGATTGCGCCCGACAGCGCACTTACTTTGCAACGATACAAAGTAAGCAAAAATCGTTTAGGCGTTCCCCCTAAAAACCCCCTAAGCTGAAACCAAGATATTTTACTAATCGTCGTTTGCTCTCGATTAGTTTTTGTGTGATATTTCCTTTGTTTATATGCACCGTTGTACAAACGCAACGACGATATGGTGTTTATGCTCCTCATGTTCCAACAACTGTCAATTCTCAATTCTCAATTGTCAATTGCTATATGCCGTTGTTTTTCACGCAACGACGATATAATGTTTGTGCTCCTCATGTTTCAACAATTAATGATTATTTATCGGGCGGATTGACCAAGGGCAATCCCTACAATATTATCTATAACCGTCAATCGTAATTTATTATCTGTTATCTGTCATCTGTTAGTTGTAATCTGTTATCTGTTATCTGTTAATTGTTATCTGTCTTACCGCATTTGTATACCCACTATTCCTCGGGCTCGTATTCTTCTTAGTCGCTCTTACTCTGAATGCGTATCTTCCCTTTTGCAAGTTTCTTGTTGTGAAAACTCCTGCTCCTGCTTTTGATTTTCCTGCTGATGTCCATTTGCCGTTATTTCTTCTCATTTGTATTTCAAATACGACGCCTGCTTGTTTTTTCCATGTGATTTTTGCTTTTTTTGTGCCGGATTTTGCGGCTCTTACGTTTGTGGGTTTTGTTGGGTTTCTTTCCCATTTAATGTATAATGTTCTTGCTGATGTTATATTTGCATTACCCCATTTTTTAGTCATCTTAGAATCTGTGAATACACCGATATAAGTGAATCCAGCTCTTTTTCTTTCGGCGGATGTTAAGTTTATTTTGTTGCCGTGAGTTATTGTTTTTGTGAAGTTTTTGCCGCCGCGGAATGTTACGGTGTGGGTTTGTCGTGTCCATCTTGCGAATAGAGTTGTGTCTTCTGTATATTCATGGTTGAGATTTCTTTGTATTCCGCCTGTTGCCGCTGTTGTAAACCAACCTGTAAATCTCCAGCCTGTTCTTGTAACGGTGGGGAATCCTGTTAATCTGCCGTTTCCGTTGGGGTTTGTTTGCCTTGTTAACGGAGTTGGTGCTCCTATGTAGTTATGGTTGAAAGTTATTGTATACTGTGTGTTTGCAATGATTTCTTCATTCCACTTTGCATACAAAACAATGTTTGCATTACCCATTAAAATCGAATCGCCCGAATTATAAACTTGTCCTGTGCCGTTTGAATTTAATGTCCATCCTGCGAATGTGTGATTTGCACGTTGAAGATTGCCTGTATTGCCTAAAATCGGTATATTCGATCCGAATTGGTATGTTTCGTTGTCTGTTGGCGTGCTTCCGCTTTCCGCACCGTTGGCATCATAAGCAATTGAAAAAGTCGGAATAGAATAAAATGCGTTTTGGAAAACTCCTGTGGCATCGCACACATTGAACCCGAATTTTCCCGATAATGAAACCGAATTATTAACATCTACAGCTAATACATCATCGATATAATATTTTATATTAACGCCTTCGGTTACGATTTTTAATTTGTAACTTCGTGAGGGATTTGTTGTAAATGTAAAAGGATTACCGAGTGTTATATCAGTTGTATGTCCTGTTTGAGGATTGCGGGTAAACCGTAATATTCTTGCTGTTGCGGTATCTTCGTTTAAGTCTGCAGAATAGAATGTCGAAAAATCATCGGTTGCTCTGAACAAAAGTGCTCCTGCGACAATTCCGTTTTTAAAAGTAAAATCGGTTTCATATGTGAAATTTGCCGCGGTATTTGAGAAAAACACAGGACCGTTTCCGCCGCTTGTTCCTTCGAATCCTTCGGGTGTTATCCCCCAAGAACCGTTTAATACTGTATAATTATCGAGGTTTAAATTTGTATTAAAACTATCTTCATCTACTGATATTTGTAACGTGTTGTTTTGCCCCGAAACTGTCGCGGTTACGTCACTGCTACCCAGTTTTAACGCTTTTAAAATAATATTATTGCTTCCTTGTTCAACAATTTCAAACACAGTTGAATCTGCGACATCCCATGTTGCATTTGCGTTGGCGGCATTAAACGGAGTGGGCGCTGCCCATACTGTGAAAACATCTCCAATTCTCACCGAATTATTTGAAGTTACAGTTTTTATTGAAGTTGCAGGTGACGGCGGTTTTTGATTAGGATATATAGAGTTTAACCTATGTATTGTCATGTTGTCAACTGTTATATTTCCGCCTTTGCTGTAAATTTCCAACCCAACACTTTCGGTGTCCGGGAAAATTAACGCTGTATAAAGATATGCGCCGTCTTGTGCAAACATTTCTATTGATGAATTATCAACATAAATTTGCAATTTTATTTTACCGTTTACAGGCTCGGCAACTGTTCTGTAGGCAGATAAAAAACCTCCCCCCGCCGACGCGCCTGAGCGGCTTCTGTCCAATGTGAGATGTTTTGTATTTGTATTGTAATTAATATCGGTAAAATAATTAGACCCTGCACGCAATTTCAAACCGAATTGCTGTGCTGTTCCAATATCAATAGTGGCGTTTATTTCGTACAAATCTGCTTGAATGTTTTTTAAAGGATTAATTGTTTCCGGAGTAACCGTCAAATTATTAAATGAAAATTCTTCTCCTCGCAAAACTTCTAATTCCGGCACGGGAGTTTGTATTAAGGTAGGTCTGTTGTTTATTGTTTTGAGTTTCAATTCATACGGTAATGTCATTGCACCGTTCCATGGGTCGGTAATGTCTGGGTCTGCATGACCCAAATATGTCATCCAATTCATGTTAATAATTCTGCCGCCGGGGACATTTGCAAAAGATTGTGCCGCATAAACATCGGGGGCGTAATTAAATCTAAATCTTTCACTCGTATCGGGAACAAATCTCCAAACACCGTTAACTTTTCTAAAATCTCCTATCATATAAGTAACGCCGCTGAGACTTAATACCCATTTTGCATTTTCCGGGTTGTCGTCAAGATAAAATTTATATAAATCTGGACATTCCGAATATATTTCATTTTGCATACCTTCAGCTTTCCAGTCGATAAGATTATCTGAAGAGTAAAACCGCAAAGGTCCTCCTGCAATAACCATCATCCATTGTTCGCTTTCATCATGCCAAAAAATTTTAGGGTCGCGAAAATCACGGGGTGCATTAAGCGGATCTGCGGCATTATCTAAAACAGGCGCACCGTTGTTATATTTTATCCAAGTTTCTCCGCCGTCTGTGCTGTATGCTAAAGATTGCCGCTGATGCACACTTTGCAAATCTGTAACGGTGTAAAGTGCGACAAGCCCTTTTTTTTCGGGAGTATCAGTAAACAATCCGGATGTATTATTTTCATCAACAATCGCCGAGCCGGACCACATAGACCCATACATATCCGGAAATAAAGCAATAGGTCGTTCTTCCCAGTTTACCATATCAGAACTTACAACATGAGCCCAATGTTTTTCAATTTTGTCCGTTTTGCTGTCGGGAACATATTGGTAATAAAGATGATATTTCCCCTCATAATATACCATTCCGTTTGGGTCGTTAAGCCTACCGTATTCGGGAGTAACATGATATTGCGGACGATATTTTTCGGTATATTTTTCGGCAGGGGTTGTTTGTTTTTTGAGATTTAAAGTATCTTTGCTTGTTTCTTCGCTGTTATAACTTCTTAAATTATTAAAGTCTGACACTTCATTTTCTACAGTTTTTGTATCCGCAAAAACTGTAGAGGGTATGCAGGAAAATAAAAATATTATCGTTAAGATTGTTGATATGATTTTTTTCATAATAAAAATGTTTTCCTTTCTGTTCTGTTCTGTCGCTCATGCCGCGAATGGCACTTGCTTTTTGTGAAAAAAACAAGCAAAAATTGTCTATTTTGTAGGGGACGCACACTGGGCGTCCCGTTACACAAAAATTTTCCTTTATCCCACGGATTGACCAAGGGCAATCCCTACAATATTCCACGGATTGACCAAGGGCAATCCCTACAAAATTATCCATAACCGTCAATCGTTATTTCTTATTTGTTATTTGTTATCTGTTATCTGTTATCTGTTATCTGTCATCTAATAATCCAACACCCTAATTTTATTTAACAACTTTGCGCCTGTTTTTTCTATTTCGTTTATTAAGTTTTCTGCTTCTGTTTCTGTTATTACTGATGTTATGAAAGCGGTTTCGTTTGATGAATTTTGGGCTGTTAGTATTTTTGAGTTTTCGGGGATAAAATTGTTTGCGGTTGTATTATTTATATTATTAAAACGCATATAAAACGCTGTTTTGTATTTTTTCCAATCTTTAACAGTGTTTATTTCGCTGTCTTTCCAATGTAATGATTTTGATGTGCCTTTTAATTTTACGGCGTCTATTATATCACCCATTACCGCGCTTGCGGTAGGTAGTTTGCCCGCGCCTTTGCCGTAAAATACAACTTCTCCTATTGCATCGCCCCGCACTAAAATTCCGTTAAAGACATCTTCAATTCCCGCTAATTGACTGGATGAATTTATGAATGCCGGGCAAGTCATCATTTCTACACCGTTTCCGGATTTTGCGGCATATGCAATTAATTTGATAACTCCGCCCCATTCTTTTGCGTATTCTACATCGGCAAGAGTTATTTTTCGTATACCCTCGGTATAAATATTTTCGGGATATATATGTTTTCCAAACGCTAATGACGCTAATATACATATTTTTCTGCAAGCGTCGTCGCCGTCAACATCGGCGGATGGGTCGCGTTCAGCATAACCCAGTTCTTGTGCGAGAGTTAAAACTTCATTAAATGCGACACCTTCGTGTATCATTTTGGTAAGTATAAAATTCGTTGTTCCGTTTAAAATTCCTGCGATTTCGGTAATATCATTTGCCGCCAAACATTGATGTAACGGACGTATTATAGGTATTCCGCCGCCGACACTTGCTTCAAAGAATAAATTTACGTTGTTTTCCCGGGCTATTTCTAAAAGCTCCGCTCCTTTTGATGCGATAAGCTCTTTATTGGAAGAAACCACGCTTTTCCCGGCACAAAGACTTGCTTTTGCATATTCATATGCAGGGGTAATTCCACCCATCACTTCGGCGACGACACTAACTTCGGGGTCATTTAATATATCATTAAAATTTTTGGTGAATTTATCTTCATAAGACAGTCCCGAAAAATCGCGTATATCTAAGATATGTTTAATTTCAATTTCTTGTCCGCATCTCTTTCGGATGCTTTCGGCGTTTTTAGTAAGAACTTCAACAACTCCGCTCCCTACAACACCATGTCCTAATATTGCTATTTTTACCATTATAAAACTTTAACCTCCTGTTTTTTATACTATAACAAAACGGTGTATAAGGAAAACTCCTTATACCAATATCCAATTAAAAAGTTAACAAAAAATAAAGTGAAAATTTCCATATATGATTTTCACGCAGATTTTTTTCAATACTTTTATTGGATATTGGTATTACACCGCTTTTTTTAAATTTGCCAATCTATAATTGAAAAATCTATAAGTTTGCGTTCTGTTTTTATACGAGGAAAATCTTTTATATTTAATTTTTCTTTTGATGAATTTTTAACTAAATTATCAAATTTAGTCCAAAAAGTTTTTGATTTTTCAATTTTATCTGCTCTTTTTTCAATATCATCAAGTACGGTTATGAGAACTTTGGGATGTCCTGTTATTTTTATTGGTGAATTATTTAAGGATAAAACCCGTCCATTATCCCAATAACCTTCGTATGTTTGTAACATAACCGCACTCCTTAAACTATAGGTAGCTTTTTATATTTTAATTTAATTTATTATACCATAAGCGAAGTGCATATGCACGAGCGAGGTATAATTTATTACTCCTAATTCCTAATAAATATTATACTATATTTATAACAAGCTGTCAACGATGATTTTATTCCATTTTATCGCCATTTTGTTAAGAAGCGTGTATATTAAAAGTCTTTTTAATAAAAATATTTATTTTTTATTATATATTGGTAATATTAAGTAAAGACTAAGAAATAGATGGCGTATACACACCCACCGAAGGCGGGTGTGTATACAATAAAAATCGGTACAAAAGAAAGGTTTTATTTATGAAAAAATATGTTTTACTTATTACATTTAGTGTGATGTTTGTTATATTTATATTTGTCGGAGCGGCAATTAGTGTTAATATTGTTCCAATAGTTCAGCTTACCAAACCAGAAATCATCGAACATTATGATTTTATAAACACAAGCGGAGTGATAGAAGAAGTCGATAAAACCGAAATTACTTTAGAAGTCCCTGTTGTTCCGAACGAAGTTGTTATTGAAATAGGCGATTATATCGAAATAGGTGAGCCTATTGCAAAAATAAATAAAGATGAAACCTTAAAAGCTATTGTTAATATGGGGAATGCTTTTTCAACGAATGAGTATTCTAACGTATTTGCACAGGAGAGCTTTACAAACCAAACGGTAAACATTGACGGATATTCAGATAAAATCCCAGACGAAATAATTGCGGCATCAAGCGGAACTATCACTAAAATTGACATGGAAAAAGGCAGTTTGACAGAAGCGAATAAGCCTATTATTACAATTTCCGATTTATCCAATCTTGCCGCAAAAATCACTATCAACGAAACTGATATTTCAAAAGTAAAAGAAGGACAATCCGTTATTTTAACAGGAGCAGGATTTAAAGGTGTCGAATATACAGGGGAAATTGAAAAAATCTTCCCAACTGCAAGAAAAATACAAAACGGATTCCACCAGGAAACAATTGTAGATGTCAGTGTTGCATTGCAAAATATAGATGATATTATAAAACCGGGCTTCACTGCCAAAGCAAAAGTTATAACAAGTCAGCCTAAGGCTATTATGATAATTCCGTATGAATGTATTTACCAAGATGATAACAATAAAGAATTTGTGCAAATATATGAAAACGGCAAAGTCCAAACAAGATATATAACAACAGGGGCAGAAACAATCCAAGGCGTAGAAATAAAAGACGGAGTAAATTGGGACGAATTAATAATAATAGGCAACAACACCCCTTTTGAACAAAATGAGAGGGTACGACTTCCAGACAAGCTGGAAAAATAAATAATAAATAATAAATATTTTGGAGTTTTTGCCGTCAATCTTCACAAAGCAGATTTCCGGAGGTCGCCTATAACTTTTGACAATAAAGAAAGAGGTTTTTATCTATATTACACCCGCCGCAGGCGGGTGTAATATAAAAAGAAAGGAGTTTCTCTTTGATTGATATTTTAAAAAATGCTGTTCGAAATGTTGTTCGGAAAAAAATGCGTACAGTTTTAACGGTTTGCGGTATCGCTATCGGCGTTTTGTCGGTTGTTATAATTTCTACTATCGGTATGCTGGGGAAACAAAGTATAAACAGCGAACTTGACAGTATCGGAATAAGCGGACTTGCGGTTAGCGTAAATACTTCTGTTGGCGGTGTTAATATATATGAAGAAGAAATAGACGAAATCAACAAAAATTCCGATGTCCAAAACACAATGCCGTTAATGGTTACCTACACCTATACAAAAGTTATAAATACAATAAAAGAATGTTTGGTGTGGGGGATTGATGATGATGCAAAAAATATAATAAAACTTGACATACTGCACGGACGTTTTATAAACAACGCCGACATATCGGCGGCAAATCAATATTGCGTTGTTGATGAACAATTAGCGATAGAAACATATAAACGAACAAATATTGTCGGTAAAAAAATCCGGCTTGCCATACGCGGATATTATGAAGATTTTGAAGTTGTCGGAGTAGTATCTTCAGGCGGCAATATTTTACAAAATCTTATGGGGAATTATGTGCCGTATTTTATATATACACCATATACCGTTGTACAAAAATTATCGGGGAGAAATGATTTTGACGAGGTCATGGTCAAATTGAAAGAAGGTGCAAACGCAAGAACGACGGCGGATAAAATCACCGCCGCACTCGAGAGGAATAACGGAATCAAAGGCTCTGTAAAAGTAGAAAACTTAATAAATCAAAAAGAGAATCTTAATAATGTTTTAGGAATTATTACCTTTGTATTAGCGGCAATCGCGGCAATCTCAATGATTGTATCAGGCCTATCCATCATGACGGTAATGTTGGTATCAGTAAGCGAACGAACGAGAGAAATAGGCATAATGAAATCATTGGGTGCATCAAATAAAATTATTATAATAGAATTTTTGTCTGAAACTTTGCTGTTATCGTTAATAGGCTCGGCAATAGGAATAATCGCAGGGATTGTTATAACTTGTTTGGGGTGTATTGTCTTGAATGTACCGTTTTTAACCGATGTTCCAACTTTATTGTTTTGCATAGGTTTTTCAATGATTCTGGGTATAATATTCGGAGTATATCCCGCATTAAAAGCCGCTCGTTTAAAACCGGTAGATGCCTTAAATAGATAAAACAACAAGTAAAAACTATATATCAGAGTTTTTCACTTGATTTTTTATAAACTTTTTAATTGGATATTGGTATTAATCATTTAAATAACAAATATCACTTTTTTTACCGTGTTCTATTTGTTTTGATATTTCTTTTGTCAATGTTAAAAAAACAAGTCCTATATCTCTGTTAATTTCCATATTAAAATATTTAAGTAAATCAGAACCCAGCAAATTTTTCACATTTTTATCCATAGAAAAATAAATCCGTCTGTTTTTTAATTCTATACAATCAATCAAAACCGTAACATTATCAATATATTGCAAGTCAATACTATGCTCTGTTGCTACTGTTGTTGCCAAATTTTTATGGTATGGACAATTTTGTAGTAATTCTTTTGTATAACCTAATTGTATTAAATGTTTTATTCCTATAGTTGTAAAATCTGAACCGGTATCTAAAGCAAAATCAATATCTTCCATGTTTATTTTATTTGCTTTTTGTATTGATAATGTTAATTCTATTCTACCTATATTATTGGGAATAAATTCTAAGGCGGCTTTTGATTCATGTTTTATCATCCTAAATATAAACCTCCTACTGAATACAAACCCCCTATTCGTGGAGTGTCATCAAATCCTTCGACAATCATGGTTTTACCCAATGAATCGCCTATTTCCGTTGATTTATCAAATATCTCATCCATATTATCGGTAACCCAATAAACTTTGCCAGAATTACAATATTGTCCTTTAGGTTTTTTTAAGTCTACCAACAATATCCATTTTTTAGGATACATCATTTTAACTTCTGTGGATAAAACTCTTTCCATATTACCTTTCAAAAAAACTCCTCCTCATAATATACCGCCTAAGAGCCAAATATATTATAAAGATAACATAAAATATTTAAAATGTCAACACTAAAAAATAGTAACATTACAAAGAAAAACGCCGCAAACGGCGTTTTTCTTTTGTAGATTGGGGAATGGAATTTATTTCTAAGGCATATATTGTCATTCAGTTTGAAATCAAATTAAGAAAAATAATAAAAACCGCATATATTAAAGCTTTTTATTATTTTTTAAAATGATTTCTAAACTGACTGACAATAAAATATTTATGCCAGAAATACAAGTTTTTTATATCTGCATACCCACCGACGGCGGGCAGACGGATATAATATTTTTCAAGGGGTGTTAAAAAACAAAGATTTGCAATATATTTTTCGCGTTCCCAACCCCGCCGTCGGCGGGGTTGGGAACAAAATTAAAATTATTTATTTCCTGCCAAGGGGATTCGTACTATATATTCTATACATTCTTCTGTTGATATTTTTTCGGTTTGTGCGTTTACTCCTGCTCTTTGCATTGTGTCTATTGCTTTATTTATTGTGTTTAAAAACAATCTTACATCTTTGATTACAGGTATCATTCTTGCTTTTTTTACCACTTCTTGTTCTTTATACATATCATTAACATATTCCTCTGTTTGTGCTACGTTGAGTTTGCGGTTAATGATATAATATAAAACCTTGTCCCGAATTTGTTCATCAGAAATTTTCAACAAAACTCTTGCATGACGTTCTGTCAATTCATTTTCGAGTATTTTTCGAGCTTGATTTTCGGTAAGTCTTAACAATCTCAACTTGTTCGCAATGGTAGATTGTGCTTTCCCTAAACGAATTGCGGCTTCTTCTTGTGTGATATTCCACTCTACAATTAATTGTTTTATCGCAAAAGCTTCTTCAAAAAAATTCAAATCCTGCCGTTGAATATTTTCTATCAAAGAAAGCACAGCTGATTGTTGTTCATTTTTATTCAACACAATGCAAGGTACACTTTCGATATTTGCAAGTTTTGCCGCACGCAACCGTCTTTCTCCCGATATTAATTCATATGTATTGTTTTTATTACATCGAACAGACAATGGTTGTAAAATTCCATTTGCTTTAATTGAATCTGCCAAATTAATTAGCTCTGATTCATCAAATATTTTTCTCGGTTGAGCAGGATTCGGCAATATTTTGTCGGTTGCAACAGAAATTACTTTATTTACAACATTTTTTTTAAATATCGTTTTCATGAAAACACATTCCTTTCCCAGGCAAGCTGGAAATAATAAATAATAAATAATAAATAATAAAGAAAAAATATTTTAGGATTTTGCCTTAAGATTTAATTGCATAAGATCTTTATATTTTACTTATTAAATATAATAGCATGTACTTCCATAAATTTCCAGTAAAAGTTTTCTACTTTATACGATATGTTTTTTATAAATTCGTGTTTTGTCGGCACGATTCTTTTATTTTGTGTATCGAAAAATTTGTTTTTTTGTTGTAAAAGGGGGAAAAGTTTTTTCGCTTGTGCCGCGAATGGCACTTACTTTTTATGAAAAAGTAAGCAAAATCTTTTTTACCGTTGGTTTCAGCGGAGAAGTTTGTTTGTCGCTCATGCCGCGAATGGCATTTTCTTAACCGCTAACTTCAGCGGAGAAGTTTGTTTGTCGCTCATGCCGCGACGGGCACTTACTTTGTAACGATACAAAGTAAG
>Ga0099364_10006978_pt1 | contig 16268 bp, 9 predicted proteins | sample TergutTh196P3_FD_73070 | JGI IMG/M metagenome (GOLD analysis project Ga0099364, IMG submission 73070) | Microcerotermes parvus P3 segment gut microbial communities from Pointe-Noire, Republic of the Congo - Th196 P3 | ecosystem: Host-associated > Arthropoda: Insects > Digestive system > Gut ...
GCTCTATGCTTGTGAGTTCCCCGGGTTTTGGAAGCCCTGTTACAGGATAGAGTATATCTACTGTCATGTTACCTGCAACGCAAATTCCCTTTTTGTTCATACATGTTTATTATAAACTATAAGTGACGATAAAGTGCCTATTTTAGTCTAAGCGCTTGGACTAAAAAAGAGCCGGTCGGTGACCGGCTCGGATAAGATTAAAAATAAAGCCAGGTGAATTAATTCACCCGGCTTAGACGAAATTACTAAATCACACTAAAAAGCAGATCCGCATAGGATGGCATGGGCCAGTGCTTTTTTGCAACAAGGCTTTCAAGGTCATCTACCGTATCTCTTAGATCAGCCATTGAAGCAAAAACCTTGCCGCTGAACAGGGCAGCCTGTTCCTCCGGCTTGCCTGCTTTTTTTGCCGCTTCGCCTGCTTTTTCAAGAGCACTAAGATCCTTAAGCATTTGGGCGGAAAGTGAAGATAACTCTTTTAAAAGATAATCTTCCAGTGTAGTATCGTAAACGCCTCCTGCCATTTTCGCTGCTATTAAAGAAGCAAGCTCACTTTGGTACTTTAAAACGGCGGGTATTATTGTTCCTTTAACCATGTCCACCATAGTAAGAGCTTCTATGTTGATGGTCTTACAGTAGATCTCTGTAAGAATCTCATAGCGGGAGTGGATCTCTGTGTCAGAAAAGACTGCATGTTTTGTAAACAATGAGATGCTTTTTTTGTCAATAAATTTTGGAAGAGCTTCTACTGTTGTTCTTAGGTTTGACAATCCCCTCTTTGCAGCTTCCTTTACCCATTCATCGCTGTAGTTATTACCGTTAAAAACTATTCTCTTATGGGCACCGTAGGTATTTTTTACAATGGCGGCAATGGCAGCATTAAAGGCATCGCTTCCTTTGGCAGCATCTTTTTCAAGGCTATCTGCAAACTGACAGAGTATCTCGGCTACTGCTGTATTCAGCACTATATTTGGACCTGCTACAGAAAATGAAGAACCCAGCATGCGGAATTCAAACTTGTTCCCCGTAAAGGCAAAGGGAGAGGTTCTGTTTCTGTCTGTGCTGTCCTTTGGAAAATGGGGAAGAGCTGTTACACCAATTTCCATCTGATACTTTTCTTTGTTTTCATACGCAGAGCCTGAGTCAATGGAATCGAGAATTGCAGTTAACTCATCTCCAAGGAACATAGAAACTATTGCAGGAGGTGCCTCGTTTGCACCCAGGCGATGGTCGTTACCGGCGCTGGCACAGGACACGCGGAGCAGATCCTGATAATCATCCACTGCCTTTATTACGGCTACCAAAAATAGGAGGAACTGTGCATTCTCGTGCGGTGTTTCACCGGGCTCAAGAAGATTAAGTCCTGTGTTAGTCGCTAAAGACCAGTTGTTATGCTTACCGCTTCCGTTTACACCGGCAAATGGTTTTTCGTGAAGCAGGCACATTAGTCCATGCTTATAGGCTATGCTTTTCATCATTTCCATGGTGAGCTGGTTATGGTCTACAGCTATATTTGTTGTTCCGTAAATTGGAGCAAGTTCGTGCTGAGAGGGGGCAACTTCGTTATGCTTTGTTTTTGAATATATACCAAGCTTCCAGAGTTCTTCATCCAGCTCTTTCATAAAGGCTGATACTCTGGGTTTTAAACTCCCAAAATAATGATCTTCAAGCTCCTGCCCTTTCGGCGGCGGTGCACCAAAGAGGGTTCTTCCGGAAAATAAAAGATCGGGGCGCTTTAAATACAGTTCTTTATCTATTAAAAAATATTCCTGCTCAGGTCCTACAACAGACATTACATTCTGCGCACTGCTGCCAAACAATTTTAAAAGACGCATTGCCTGTTTATTAACTGCTTCCATAGAGCGCAATAGAGGTGTTTTTTTATCGAGAGCCTCGCCGCCGTAAGAACAAAAAGCTGTGGGTATACAAAGGGTTGCATCTTTTATAAAGGCATAGCTTGTTATATCCCAGACAGTGTAACCCCTTGCCTCAAAAGTTGCGCGTAAGCCACCGGAAGGAAAACTCGATGCATCAGGCTCTCCCCTTACAAGTTCTTTGCCGGAAAATTTCATGATTATATTGCCATCCCCTGAACGGGAGATAAAGCTTTCGTGCTTTTCTGCTGTAATGCCTGTCATGGGCTGGAACCAGTGGGTAAAGTGAGTTACCCCCTTCTCCACTGCCCAGTCCTTCATAGCATTGGCAACAACGTTTGCAACTTCCAGCTCCAAATGCGTGCCCAATGACATGGTTTTTTTAAGCGCTTTATAAATATCGTCGGGAAGCCTTGCCTTCATAATGTCATCGTTAAATACCATGCTTCCAAAAATTTCTGAAACATCTTTTCCTGAACTCTTCTTCTTGCCTTCCATATATCCTCCTAAAATAATTACCGGTTAAAATCCGGCATGTTAAAACCATTAATATTTAATGTTGCAAAATAATCTGCAGGAGTTTCTGCCCTGCGTATTAATTCTACATTTCCGTTTTCTTTTAACAAAAGTTCTGCAGAGCGCAGCTTTCCGTTATAGTTATACCCCATGGCATAACCATGTGCGCCTGTGTCATGTATTACTATTATATCATCTATATTAATTTTGGGGAGCATCCTGTCTACTGCGAATTTATCATTGTTTTCGCATAATGAGCCTGTTACATCATATATTTGATCATGAGGGCTTTCTTCTTTCCCGCTTACGGTAATATGATGATACGCTTTATACATGGCAGGACGCATTAAATCCGCGGCACACGCATCAAGCCCTATATACTGTTTATAAATGTCTTTTTTATGAACTGCCTTTGCTACAAGGCAGCCGTAAGGACCAAGCATAAAACGTCCAAGCTCTGTATAAATTGCAATATTTCCAAGATCATTGGGAACAAGAATTTCTTCAAAGTGTTTTTTAACTTCTTCCCCAATTACTTGTATATCGTTTTCCTTGTCTTCAGGTTTGTAGGGAATACCTATACCCCCGCTTAAGTTAATAAAGCTTAAAGAGATTCCGCATTCTTTTTTTATCTCTACAGCAGTTTCAAAAAGTACCTTGGCAAGTACAGGATAGTACTCATTTGTTAATGTATTGCTTGCAAGAAAGGAGTGAAGTCCAAATGTTTTTGCACCAAGATTTTTTAGCTTGGGATAAGCATCCAAAAGCTGCTTTTTGGTTAAACCATATTTTGCATTGCCCGGGTTATCCATAATCTGATTGGAAATTACAAAATCCCCGCCGGGATTATACCTGAGACAAATTTTTTCCGGTATACCGGCATGCTTATCCAAAAAATCTATATGAGAAAAATCATCCAGGTTTATAAGGGCATTAAGATTTTTTGCATAAATAAATTCTTTTGCAGGTGTTGCATTAGACGAAAACATTATTTCTTCGCCAATAAAGCCGCATGCTTCTGACATCATTAACTCTGTCATACTGGAACAGTCTACACCACAGCCTTCTTCTTTTAGAATTTTTAGTATAAAAGGATTGGGAGTTGCCTTTACTGCAAAATATTCTTTAAAACCTTTGTTCCAGCCAAAGGCCTTATTAAGACGCCTTGCATTCTCCCTTATGCCCTTTTCATCATAGAGATGAAATGGCGTATTATAGTGCGAACATATCTCTTTTAATTTATCGTGACTTATAAAAGGCTTTTTCATCTATTTATCTCCGCTTAATTCTGCACTTAATTTAGTGATTCTTTCCATTGCTTCTGTTACATTCTCCCTGCTGCCAAAACTACTCAAGCGGAAAAAACCCTCGCCCATTTCACCAAAACCCGCACCGGGAGTTCCCACTATGCCTGTTTTTTCCAAAAGCTGATCAAAAAAATCCCAGGAAGACAGCCCATTAGGACACTGCATCCAAATATATGGGGAGTTTTTTCCTCCTGTATACCAAATTCCCATTTTGCCAAGGGTCTCAGTAATTATTTTTGCATTAGATAAATAATAGTCAATATCCTTTTTAATTTCTTTAATTCCTTCTTCTGACAGTGCTGCCTCAGCTCCTCTCTGTACTATATACGGTACGCCGTTAAACTTTGTAGTCTGCCGCCTTAACCATAATTTGTTAATGACAGTATCGTTACGAATTAGTTTATTTGGAATAACAGTATATCCGCACCTTGTACCTGTAAAACCTGCGGTTTTTGAAAGAGAACAAAACTCAATTGCACATTCATCAGCTCCATCTATCTGAAAAATACTTACAGGAAGATCTCTGTCTTTTACAAAGATCTCATAAGCACTGTCAAAGAGAATAATAGCCTTTTTATTCAATGCATAGTTAACCCACTCTGTAAGCTGAGCTTTGGAATAAACAGCTCCGCTTGGATTATTTGGAGAACAAAGATAAATAATATCTGCATCTATTTTATTATCCGGCATGGGCAGAAAATTGTTCTCCATGTTTCCATTAATGTATTCAATACGGCGGCCAGCCATTATGTTTGTATCTACATATACTGGATATACGGGGTTAGGTATAAACACTGTATTATCTACAGAAAAAATATCAAGTATATTTCCAAGATCACTTTTTGCACCGTCGCTTATAAAGATTTCATCCTCATTAAGAGAGACATTATTTTTTCTGTAATAAGCGGTAACTACCTTTCTTAAAAATAAATAGCCCTGTTCTTCGCCATAACCTTTGAATGTAGAGGCATCTCCCATTTCCATTACCGCCTTAGCCATTGCACTGACGACAACAGGAACCAGAGGACGTGTTACGTCCCCTATGCCAAGACGTATAATTTTTTTTTGCGGATTTAGCTTTACATGATCATTAACTTTTTTCGCAATTGTAGAGAACAAATAACTTTCATTTAAGTTAAGGTAATTCTTATTTATGTTCATATTTATCCCGCATAGGTCAAAGGCATTTTTCTTTTATGCTCGCTTGATTCATGAAACCTTTCTATGATGGCTCTGCTCTGTAAATCTGCCATACCACTTAACAGGAGACGGTCAATATTTTTATAAGTGATGCCCATTTCTTCTTCATCGGTTTGCCCGTCAAAAAGTCCTGCCGAAGGAGCTTTGTCTATGATAAAGTCAGGCGCTTTTAGGAAACGCAGAAATTCATAAATTTCTGTTACTGTAAGATCAGCAATGGGATTAAAATCATAAGCACCATCTCCCCATTTGGTAAAATAGCCCATGTAACCTTCGCTACGGTTACCTGTTCCGGCAACCAGCCTGTTTTCACTTGCTGCAATGGCATATAAGGTTGTCATTCTTAGCCTAGGTGCAATATTTGCAGAGGCTGAATCGTTAAGGGAGGTTTTGTCTTTTAGGACATTAAGGATTTCGTCTCTTACCTTTTTTAAATCTATAAGCTGCGTAGAGATACCAAACTGTTGTGCAATTTTTTCGGCATCGTTTTTATCCATCTCATAGTTTCGTTTTGAGCCGCAGGGCATTATTATCCCGATAGTGTTTTCGCATGCCATCTTGCAGAGTATGCCTACCAGCGCGGAGTCTTTACCGCCACTGTTTCCATAAACTATGCCGTCTGCTCCGGCTGTATCTATCATGGAGCGTATAAATTCTATTCTTTTTTTTGTTTCTGCATCGTAATTCCTCATTGGACGCCTCCTGGATTAATACAAAAAAAAGGTGCTTACCGGCTTGCAGGAGATCCCGCGCCGATAAACACCTTTGTTTATAAACTCTATATAGCATTTTATAAAATTTATGTCAAGTAGTTTGCCCGTAAATCAGTAATTTTTGGCTTGCTATATCTGAGTGTAAAAAGAGGTTTCTCGTTTTTACTATGTGGATTACTGAATCCCACTTATCTGTCTCCAAAATTTCTGAACAGATATTTTCCCGGCTCAGTATATAATCTGCATTAAACAATACCTGTTCTTCTCCGTTAAAAATTGCCGCATAAAAAATTCCTGCCTCTACTATGTCCAAAAAGAAATGGCTCCCAAAGGATAGATCTGCCGTTATGCCTTCTTTTGGATAGGAGAGTTCGCACACTGCTCCCATATTGCAAAGTTCACTGAAGTGAACAGGAACGCCAAGGGAAGGAGTTGTGGTTCCCCACCTGCCGGGCCCTACAAGCAGCATGCCTTGCTCTTTTAACTTTTGGTTAATCTGACCCACAAGACGTGCTGTTTGGTACTTGTCTCTCTCCGGTAGTTCCAGATACTCCTTTGCCTTTATAAAAATCACATAATTGATTGCCATCCTGACATTGCCGCCCATAAAGTTTCCCTCACTGGAGAGAAATATATCTTCTTTATTTGGATTTGGCATTAGTAATGCCTTTCCCAAGCCTTTAGTTTGAAGCGGCCTGCATTGAAGTAAACTAAAACGAAAATCACCTTTTGGTGTAAAGTTTACCGTAAACTCAATATCAACGGGGTATTCATAGGCTATAGCCAGTGTTTTAAGTATATCCTTTACAAGGACAGGAAACTTTGTTTCTGAAAGTAGTTTCTTAAAATCGGCAATTTGCGATACATTATCTGCATCAAAGCCAGGTCCACGCAAGCGGCTGAAGAAAATGTCCTTGTCTGTTTTTATATCAATTTTAGTGAGTTCTTCCAGATCAATTTCTGTTAAGGAATTATTTTTTAAATCCAGGACATCTGCTTTATGCTGGGAAAACTTTTTTTCATCTCCATAGGAAAGAGGCGGTTTTTTTGAAGGCGTATCCAGTGATACAAGGCAGGCGTAATCACCTGATATCCTGTCAACTGCGCGGGTGCCAAGTCCAAAAACTATGCGCAGCATACCGGCGTTGGGATCCATAGATTTATCCCAAACATAAAGGTTTGATGAATTTCCAACACCTGCAATATGCGGAAAGTATAAATCCCCATAATGGTTACCCGAAACCCTCTGCACCAGTATTGCCATTTGTTCGTCAAGTTCTTCAAGACCCCTGTGTCTTCTGTATGCAAGTGCGTCTTCATTCATGGTACTTGCATATACAGTGCGTACAGCCTGCTCGAAATTTAAAAGGCGCTGTTCCGGGCTGCCTTGATTGGCACAAAAAACACTTTCATACTTTCCTGCAAAGGCATTTCCAAAATTATCTTCTCTGAGCGAACTGGATCTTACAATAATCGGAGACTGTCCAAAATGTTCAAGCATTTGCATAAATTGTTCACTTATATACTGGGGGAACTTCCCCTGTAGCATTTTTTCTTTGAGCTCTCCTGCAAGAGAAAAATACCCTTCACTTGTTTTTTGTTTAATGCGCAGTTTCCACCAGCCATTTTGTACTATGTATGTGTAAAAAATATCAGAGCCTATATAGTAAGAGTCGTGAGCTTCGCTTATGTCCATGTAATTTTCAATATTGCTCTGCAGGATTTTTCTTGCAAGGAGCATGCCTACACTTTTACCGCCTATAAAACCTGTACCTATTTCTCTATGCGCTATATCAAGTATATCTTCAAGGCTAAAGTATCTATCTGCAAGCTCCGTTATGCGCTTTTCCTTGCCTATTATAAGGCTAATTAATAGCTGCTTGATAGTTTCCTGCTTTTTGATGTCTTCGTTTAACAGTAAGGCGGCTTTCTCAAGATTATCTTTCCAAAAATCAACCTTCATTATATTTCTTTTTATGCCTGAAAAAAGAGCCGCAGTATCCGCGCTGGAAGTAACGGATTCTGCACTGTCTTCTTTTATCAAGTGTGGAAAAAACATAGTAGGCGAGTATCTTTCCCATACCTTTAAAGGGTGTATGTATAATCCATCGTTTACACAGTATACATCCAAAAGGACTTGTGTGGTTTCTCTTATCCTGGCAATTGTATCGTGTGTATGCTTGGCACGCAGTATAGCAAAGTATGCAACAGTATCCAGCTGATATAAAAATGGGCATGCTATGCGAAAAAAATTCCCTACCATCATATCTGAATGCCAGCTATCAAGAAGATCACTTAAACAGTCAAACAGATAAAAAGTTTTTTCGCCTTCCTGTTCTATAATATCGTGTATCTTTGATGCAAAAATTTCAAAACCTTCTTCTATATCAAGTTCATACACTTTTATACTATCATCATTTTGTATTAATGTTTTGTGCCTGGCAAATCTAAAGTACACAAGCCTTTCATTATTACGCTTTGATTGCGTAATGTATGGATTTAGCACCTTACAGTAGTCTTCAATGGAATCCACCTGCCATACTACATTGTCTCCCATGCGAAGCATATCTATGGTTAAATCTAAACCTGGAATACCTGTACTAACCCTGTTACTCATTTAAAATATCCTGTTCCGGCTTTAAAAATATCAGGAGGACAGGCAATATCTTTATTATGCCTGCTTACATTTATATAAAGGTCTTTGCCTGATCTTTCTTCATGACCCATTTTTCCCAAAATCTTACCACATGGGGAAATTAAACCTTCTATGCCATACATAGAGCCATTAAGGTTATCTACATATTGGGTAGAAATTCTCCCTGTGCTTTTTAATGTATCAAGTACATTATCGGGAGCTATTAGTCTTCCTTCGCCATGGGAGATTGCCGTCATAAAAATATCCCCTGCCTTTGCGCCGTTTAACCAGGGAGTATCTGCAGATATAATTTTGACAGGACACAGTGAGGATATATGATGCCCTATATTGTTAAAATGCAATGTTGCACTATCATCTTTCAATGGGCTTATTTTTCCAAAGGGCAAAAGTCCAAGTTTAATAAGAGCCTGAAAACCATTGCAAATTCCAAGCATAAGTCCGTCTTTATTTTCAAGAAAATCCTGCACAGCATCCATTACTATTGGCGAGCGAAAGACTGCTGCAATAAACTTGGCGCTCCCATCAGGCTCATCCCCGCCGGAGAAACCGCCGGGAATTGCAATTACCTGGGATTTTTTAATTAAGGCAGAAAGTTTATTAACTGAGCTCACAATATTATCTTTACTCAAATTGTTAAACACAAAAATCTCTGTTTTAGCACCGGCATCAAGAAACTTTTTTGATGTATCATACTCACAGTTAGTTCCGGGGAATACAGGAATTAATACCCTGGGAGATACAATTTTATTTCCTCTGTATTTTTTATATGTCTTTGTTGTGTAAAGCGGTAAATTTTCAATTTTGCTTAATTTGACATCTTCGCTGCTTAAAGGAAATACCCCCGAAAGTTTTTTTATGTATTTTTCTTCTGCCTTATTTACAGATAACTTATTATTATCCGCTTCTTTCAAAAAGATAAAATCTTCTCCGCCCGCTTCTCCAATATACTCAGGAGTGAACTCATTTAAATCCGTTGTAATTTTTCCTGCAAATAGTATGTCTCCAAGACGGGGATAAAAAAGATCCTCCTTATTATACTTAAACTTAAAACCAAGCCCATTTCCTAAACATGATTTTGCTATTGCAAGAGCAGCTCCGCCATTTTCTGTAACCGTACAAAAATCAATATTTCCCTTTCTGATATTATGCGATAGTTTTTTCATTAGCTTAATAAAAATTTTATAGTCCGGAATATATGAACTATCGCGCTTTAAAGATACCCTGTAAACCTTTGCGCCCTTATATAAAACATTACTAATAAGATCCTTTGTTCTCGCAGTTGTCAAAGAAAAAGATATAAGAGTTGGCGGTACATCCATGTCCATGAAAGTTCCGCTCATCGAGTCTTTACCGCCTATTGCGGCTATTTTTAACTCTAACTGTGCTTTTAAAGCGCCAAGCATGGCGGACAGTGGCTCTCCCCAGCGTTCGGGATCATCACCTAACTTTTTAAAGTATTCCTGAAAGCTAAGTACTATACCCTTATACGCAGCCCCGCATGCGCATAACTTTGCTACAGATAAAAGCACAGAATACTGAGCTCCAATAAAGGGGCTTTGGCTCATTAGATACGGATCAAAGGCCCAGGATGCTATACTGACTGTATCCGTATCAAGAGGATAAAGAGGCAGCTTTGCCGCCATAGCCAATGCAGGGGTGAGCTGCTTTATACCTCCATAGGGCATATATACACTTCCTGCTCCTATTGTGGAATCGAACATTTCTCCCATCCCTTTGTTGGATGCAAGATTTAGCCTGGAAAGCTCTGTTTCCAAAGCACCAATATAGTCATTTTTTGCAAGAAAAGGAGCAGCTTCCAGTGAAGCCCTATACATATAATCAGGACTTTTATCTTTAATTATAGCGTTTACTCTTTGTGTGACTCCATTAGACGATAAAAATGATCTTTTTAAATTTATTATTTCTTCCCCTTTATAGGTCATAATCATTCTTTTTGTATCGCTGACAGTTGCAATATGGGCAAAGTTAAGATTTTCTTCTGAGCAAAATCTTTCTACTTTTTTTAAATTGCCGGGAGAAACAACAACTGCCATACGTTCCTGCGATTCAGAAATGGCAAGCTCTGTACCGCTTAAGCCTTTATATTTAACAGGAACTGCATCAAGATCAATATGAAGGCTATCAGCAAGTTCTCCAACTGCTACACATATACCTCCTGCACCAAAGTCGTTGCAGCGTTTAACCAGCTTAGAAAAAGCTGAATTAAAAAAGAGGCGCTGCATTTTACGCTCTGTAATGGGGTTACCTTTTTGCACCTCGGCGCTACCTGTTTTTATGCTGTCATTATTATGTTCCTTTGAGGATCCCGTTGCACCGCCGCAGCCGTCTCTTCCTGTCTCCCCTCCTATTAAAAGGATTAAATCTCCCGCTTTGGGTTTTTTGCGTATAACGTTGGCGGCAGGAGCCGCACCAACTACAAAGCCCGCTTCCAGTCTCTTTGTAGCATAGCCGGGGTGGTATAGCTCTGCTACTATTCCCGTTGCTATACCTATCTGGTTGCCATAGGAAGAAAAACCCCTTGCGGCTTCTTTGGAAATGCTCCTCTGAGACAGCTTATTTGGCAGGGGAGCAGCGGCCTGTGTAATATCGGCAGCACCGCTTATACGCATTGCATGGTATACATAGGCTCTTCCGGACAGGGGATCGCGTATTGCACCGCCAAGGCAGGTAGCGGCTCCGCCGTATGGCTCAATTTCTGTAGGGTGGTTATGTGTTTCATTTTTAAACATAACAAGGTAATCTTTTTTGCCCTCAGCGGTATTGGCTTTAACTTTTATGGAGCAGGCATTAATTTCTTCGGATTCATCAAGATTTTCCAAATAGCCTCGGCTCTTTAGCTCTCTGGCAGCAATAGTTGCAATGTCCATTAAGCACATATACTTTTTTTTACTATGCTTTTTAAACAAATCCAAATATTTATTATATGTTTTTTTTATGTCGGCAATTTCCGTATCAAACTGCACATCAAGAAGTTCTGTTAAGAATGTAGTGTGACGGCAGTGATCAGACCAGTAAGTGTCAAGAACGCGAATTTCAGTTTCGCTGGGATCCCTTCCCTCACTTAGAAAAAAATCTTGTATGAATTTTAAGTCATCAATACTCATGGCAAGATTTTGTAAATTTCTGAATTTTTCCAGTTCATTCACTGCCAGGCTTCTAAAACCATTTATTGTTTTAACCTTCTCTGGTAATGATGATTTTTGTTTTAAACTAATTGGTTTTATGGAAGAAGCAATGCGTGAATCTACAGGATTAACAAGATAATCCTGAATTTTTTTAATGACAGTTTTTATGACAGAGGGAGAATTATTATCAAATTTTAAAGCGTAGACTGACGCACATTTAATTACAGGACTTATATCCATTGTCAAGAGCTGGACGCATTGGGAAGCTGAATCTGCGCGTAAATCATACTGACCCGGCAGGTACTCTACGGCGAACACACTGTATGCACATAAAGCAGGGAGCTCTTCAAGGTACACATAGTCTACAGGCGGTTCAGAAAAAACTGTTCTTACAGCAACATCAAAATATTCTTTTTTTAAACCTTCTATATCATATCTTAAAAAATATCTTAACTCGCTAATATTTATACTTAACTGGGAATTTAGCTCAAGACGAAGATTTTCTGCAAAGTTATTTATGCTTGCTCTTTTCTCTACGAAGATCCTATTGATCATAAAACACTCTTTAATATTTAAAGAACACCATCTCCTGTAAAGCATGAAGAGCAAAAAGAAACATTGCATTTATTGCAGGCTGCTTTTAGACCATCCAGGCTTATGTAGCCAAGACTGTCTGCTCCCAGGGATTTTCTAATTTCTTCCAGACTCATCCTGTTGGCAATTAAACTTTCCATGCTGTCTATATCAGTACCATAGGAGCATGTAAACTTAAAAGGCGGAGAAGAAATTCTAAGATGCACTTCTTTGGCTCCTGCAGCTTTTAAACTTAAAACAATTTTTTCCAGAGTTGTTCCGCGTACTATGGAATCATCTACAAGCACAACTCTCTTGCCCTCTATACCAGCACGCAGCGGGTTTAATTTTAGCCTAACGGCACTCAGGCGCAAATCCTGACTGGGGTAAATAAAACTTCTCCCTATATATCTGTTCTTCACAAAGCCGTTTACCAATGGGAGACCTGAGGCATAGCTATAGCCTATCGCAGCATCGAGGCCCGAATCAGGAACACCTGATACTATGTCCGCATCGGTGGGGTGTTCCTTGGAAAGGATAACCCCCATGTTAAAACGTGCCTCATAAACACTTAAGCCGTCTATTACTGAATCAGGACGCGCAAAATATACATACTCAAAAATACAAAGCCCATGGGTTTTTTCCTTTTTTTTATCAGGGAAAAATGTATCTTCAATTTTGCCATTTTTTATTACAACTGTTTCGCCGGGCTCTACATCCCTTAAAAACTCAAAACCGCAGGCATCAAAAGCGCAGCTCTCTGACGCAACCATTATACCGTTTTCGTTAGTACCCAAACATAGAGGTCTATAACCCTGCGTGTCGCGTACTGCAAAAAGATGCCCTTCTGCCGTTGCAATGCAAAGGGAAAAAGCTCCTTCCAGTTCCTGTATTGCCTTTTCTATTCCCTTAAAAATATCTTTTTCTTTTACTATCCTAAAGGCCAAAAGAGAGGCTACAATTTCACTGTCGCATGTTGCCTTAAACCTTAGGCCGCTTTCCTCAAGGCTTGCCCTGAGCTCACCTGCATTTGTGATATTACCGTTATGCGCTACAGCAATGCGGCCTGTTAAATATTCTGTGACAAAGGGGCCGGCATTTTCCTTTTGGCTTCCCCCCATTGTCGAATAACGCGTATGCCCTATAGCCGTGCTGCCGTGGTTAAGATCATCCAGGCTTTCATTGACAAATACCTCTGACAAAAGCCCTGTGTCTTTTTTGCATATAATGTTTCCGTCAGACACAACGGCAATACCGGCGCTTTCCTGACCACGGTGCTGAAGTGTCAACAAGCCATTATAAACTATACCTGCAGTGCCGGATGATTGCTGACTGACACCAACTACGGCACATTCCTCTTTTAATTTATCCATTTTTAAGCTTTTCCAAAACATGAATATACGCTTCCAGTACTCCGCCCATATCCCGGCGGAACCTATCCTTATCCAGTTTTTCGTCGTTTAAGACATCCCACAAGCGGCAGGAATCCGGTGAAATTTCATCACATAAAACAATTTCACTTTTACCCATTGTATTTATCCTGCCAAACTCCAGTTTAAAATCTATCAGTTTAATACCTGCCTTTAAAAAAAGACCGCATAAAAGATCATTAATTTTTAAAGCCTGTTCTGTCATTTTATCAAGTTCCTCAAAAGATGCAATACCAATGGCGGTAATTTGGCTCCTGTTTATCATAGGGTCGCCCAGGCTGTCACTTTTTAAACTGAACTCTACAACGGTGTTTTTTAACTCGGCTCCTTCTGCAACGCCATACTTTTTTGAAAAACTACCCGCTGCTGTATTGCGTATAATGAGCTCCACCATGATAATTTCTGCTTTTTTAACAAGAATGGAAGTCTCATCCAATGTTTTTATGTAATGAGTTTTAATGCCATTTTTACCAAGATAATCGTAAAGTATGGCGGAAATCTCTGCATTTAATCTGCCCTTGCCGCTAAGAACTTCTTTTTTTTCACCATTAAATGCAGTTAAGCTATCGTTAAACCTTATAATGTAAGTGTCATCTTTAGGTCCTGAAAGAACAGTTTTTGATTTACCTTCATAAAGTACTTCGTTCATAAAATCTCCAAAAAAAAGGCGCTCATCTACAACGGGCAGAATTAAACTCTGCCGACGTGGATGAACGCCCTTGTTCAATCTAATATATCTTACCTATTCATTATAAATATAGATGCCTTCTTTGTCTACCATTGAGACTCATACATTTTCATGCTAAATTGAACTATGAGTACCCTTAACGATAATTTTAAATCACTTAAAGCGGCAAAGGCTCAGCTTGGACAGCTGGACAGGAAGGAAAAGGATAAGGGCCTTGCCGCCGCCGCCGCCGCCATACAGGCCAATGAAGCAGAAATCCTTGCAGCCAATGCAAAAGATGTAGAAAAAGCCAGAACCGGAGGAATGAAGGAAGCCCTTGTAGACAGGCTTAGCCTTAACCCGTCCAGGATAAAGGGAATCTGTGAAGGTATAGAAAAAGTTATTAGCCTTGATGATCCCATAGGAAAAGTAAAATCAGGTTGGACTACTCCCAATGGGCTTTTCATAGAGCAGGTCTCTGTTCCCATGGGTACGGTTGCCATTATTTATGAATCAAGACCCAACGTTACAGCCGACGCGTTCAGCCTGGCTTACAAGGCAGGCTGCTCCATCTTGCTAAGAGGCTCTTCAGCGGCATTGGAATCCAACAGAGCCATTGTTAAGGCTATTAAAAAAGGCCTTGAAAATTACGGCGTTCCCCAGGCCCTTGAGCTGGCGGATTCAGGCTCCAGAGACGAGGTAGATGAGATACTAAGTGCAAGGGGCTTTATTGATGTTGTTCTACCAAGGGGCGGAAAAGAACTCATACAGCATGTTGTGTTAAACGCTAAAATCCCCGTAATAGAAACAGGGGAGGGCAACTGCCATATTTACGTTGAACCCTCCGCCGACATAGCAAAGGCAGTAGACATAATAGACAACGCAAAGCTCCAAAGACCCGGCGTCTGCAACGCCGTAGAGACCCTGCTTGTTCATAAAGACATAGCAAAAGCTCTTTTGCCGCTGGTAGCAGAGAGACTTGCCGGCAAGGCGGAGCTTCGCTGTGATAAAGAAGCGAAGGCCATCATTGCCGCCGGAGCCGGAAATGCAGCAGGCCTTGTCCTAAAAGATGCCGTGCAGGAAGACTGGGAAACTGAATACCTGGATAACATACTTGCCATAAAACTTGTCTCTTCTGTAGATGAGGCAATTACGCATATAAACACTTACGGTACTCTGCACTCGGAGGCAATTTTAACAAACGATTTAAAAGCCGCCGAAGAATTCTCCCGCCGCGTGGACGCTGCCTGCGTTTATGTGAATGCCTCCACCCGCTTTACAGACGGAGAGATGTTTGGCTTTGGCGCTGAGCTTGGAATAAGCACACAGAAGTTCCACGTGCGCGGTCCCATGGGGCTGGAAGCATTAACTGCAATTAAGTATGTAGTAAGAGGCAGCGGGCAGATTAGGGAGTAGGCTGCCATACAGTACATATGGTTTTGCCAGTGGAAGGTATGTTCTCATAAATTGCAGCCAGCAATAATTATTGAACAACAGATAATGCAGAAGGTTCTCCTCTCGTAAATCGTAGGCTACAATGAGGGGGTTCGCCCAATCTTCGATTGGGTGAAACTCCCGGAGTAGCCTACCTTACAAGAGATACCTTCTGTCCTGAGCTGGCTGCCTTACATGGAACAGCCTTCCGCTTGTTCTACTATAACTAGAGAGCAGAAACTATCGCTACACTGTAGCGATTTTTCCGCTACACCGTAGCGATATTTTGACACAATGTATCAGCACTGTATCAGCTATGTTTCAAACTGAAAGGCATGGTCTACCCACTGCCCGCTAATAACTCAGCGTATACAAACCCCATTGTATCCCCCTAAAATAGTTAGTTTACTATACACTGCACGGGGATGCAAATTGAAAAAAAGAATGACTAACACCTAAGCGCGACCACTTTAGTGTTACTATATAAGTGTGTGTTGACATATAATTGTGATTAAAGTAAATTTAACAACATGCTAAATTTAGAAGGAAAACATGAACTTAAGAAAAATAATAATTGTAATGCTTATGCTCACACTTTGTGTAAGCATATTTGCTCAAAGCCCGTCACTTGCTTCCGGCAGGTTTATTTTCCCTTTGGCATTTCAGGCAAGAGACCAGTATGGCAATGATGTAAATGAACGTTTTTGGGGTGAGAAAGAGTATTTCTTTATTTACCATACTGCTACGTGGAG
>Ga0099364_10006979_pt1 | contig 16267 bp, 10 predicted proteins | sample TergutTh196P3_FD_73070 | JGI IMG/M metagenome (GOLD analysis project Ga0099364, IMG submission 73070) | Microcerotermes parvus P3 segment gut microbial communities from Pointe-Noire, Republic of the Congo - Th196 P3 | ecosystem: Host-associated > Arthropoda: Insects > Digestive system > Gut ...
CCTGCGACACCTGCCAGACCATCCGCACAGCCACGGGGAACACCGCAGGTCCGGACAGGCCGCCGGTATTGTTGAATAATATCGGTTTGCGCGACGCAATATCGATTCGCATACCGAGAATCGTGTTAATCAAAGAAATCGCGTCGGCGCCCGCAGCTTCCGAGGCTCGCGCGATTTCCGCGATATCCGTCACATTGGGAGAGAGCTTCACAATTACGGGGACGCGCGAGCGGCGCTTCACCGCAGTAGTAATCATAGCCACCGCATCTGGAGACGTGCCGAACTGTATGCCTCCTGCTTTTACGTTTGGGCACGAGACGTTCACTTCGATAATATCAACAGCGGCATCCGAGAGTTTTTCCGCCATTTCCGCATACTCTTCGGCAGTATTCCCGGATATGTTCGCTATCACGACCGTGTCGAATCCTCGCAGGAACGGCAGCTCTGTGCTTATAAAGGCATCAACTCCGGGGTTTTGCAGGCCGACGCTGTTAAGCATCCCCATAGGCGTCTCCGCAACGCGCGGCGGGGGATTCCCGAGCCTAGGCTGCGCGGTCAGCCCTTTTACGCATATCCCGCCGAGCAGGGATAAATCATAAAACTCGCTATATTCACGACCAAAACCGAACGTGCCCGATGCCGCAACAACGGGGTTTTTGAAATCAATCCCAGCGAAACATAGAGCTAAACTATTCATATAAACATCACTTCTTCCGCGTCAAACACAGGGCCGTCTCTGCAGACACGGCTCATTCGCCTCTCGCCGTCTTTTTCGGCGGCACATGCGCAGACCATGCACGCGCCCACTCCGCATGCCATCCGTTCTTCCAGAGATACCATGCACTGTACGCCGTGCTGCTTGGAAATTTCGGCGGCCGCTTTGAGCATCACAAGCGGCCCGCAGGCGATAACGGAATCATATGCTCCGCTTTCAAGCAGCTCGGTCAGGGGAGGCGAGACCGTTCCGTGAAAACCGCTGCTCCCGTCGTCTGTTGCGATGATAACTTTCTTGCAGGCCGATTCAAACTCTTCTTTGAGTATTATTCTGCTTGAGTCGCGGAATCCGAGAACTGCGGTGACTGCGCCTTTTGCCGATCGCGCCGCAAACAGAAGCGGCGGCACCCCAATTCCCCCGCCAACGACGATAATGTTCCCGTTTGGAACATGAAACCCATTGCCGAGCGGTCCGAGGATGTCGAGCCGCTGCCCTGTTTTCCTTTGCGAAAGCCAGCGCGTCCCATCTCCGAGCGCCTCGAAAACAAGCGTGAATCTGCCGCCATCCGCATTGCAAATACTGATTGGTCTGCGAAGCAATCTTTCCTCGCCGCATTTAACGCCGACAAATTGCCCCGCACATGCGGCAAATCCCGGACATTCCGCCGTAATCGCGTATACAGTTTCACGAAGCCGTTCGTTGCTAACAATGTCGCAAATATAAATATCAGGCATAACCGTGCACCAAATTAACCCGTGTGATGAATAAAACTAAGCAAGCCTTTTTCATGATTTACTCCAATTATGTGCCGCGTGGCAGTCGCATCGCTATTGGGCGTGGTCAGGGATGCCTAGCAGCAAGATTATCGAGGTCGCACCGGTAGAGAAAGCGTATATGCTCTACGAAGGATTCCACACGCTTGACGTCAAGGAAGCAATAAGAATTCTTGCCGAACGCGCTGCTTCCAGCCCCCTACCCTCCTGCGTTCAATAGGTTGTCCGCCGTCGTTATGGCTTTTTCTAGGGCATTGTGCAGTAGGTGCACGTTTATCTCGTCGAAGGCCTCGATTGTTTGCTCCGGCCATTCATTTTTCATCAGTTCGCCGACGAGCGCTCTCGCCGCGCTGATATTTTTTGCCTCGCACAGCAGCTTCACGGCAAGCAGTTCCTTTTGCGGATAGTCTGGCATACCGACGGAATCATCCGTGCCGGCCGGTTCCGCGCTGTCTGCGGATTTATCTTGAAGCAGTTTGTGGCTTAGAGCTTCGAGCGCTTCTATGAACGCGGGCGTTTCCTCGCGTATTAGGTCGAAGTTCATCGAAATTGCCGCATTTTCCAAGTCTCGCGCCCAATCGGAAAGGCGCGTTTCGCCGATATTGGCAAAGGCGTTTTTCATCCCGTGGACGGTGATTTCATAATCGTACATGTCCGCGTCGTTGAGGGGGCCATCTGCGTTTCTTAGTACGCCTAAAGCATTTTCGGCATCTAGGAGGAAAACGCTTTTCAATTCGGACTGATTTTTAGTATTCTGCGAGGGAGAGAGTGTAGTCATCAGCCGCTCACCGCGCTGCGTGTTTCTTGCGGACTCGACGATTTCGGGAGGATATTTGTCGCGGATAAACTTATTGAGTATTGCGTTTAGCTCGCGCGAATCGATCGGTTTAGAGATAAAACCGTCAAACCCGTTCTTTAAGAACCTCTCCGCCTGTCCCACCAATGCGTTGGCGGTCAGCGCGATGATGCTGTGGTTATATCCCATGCCGCGTATGATGTTCGTCGCTTCAATCCCGTCCATCCTCGGCATCATGTGATCCATAAAAATGACGTCATAAACATTGCCTTCCTTGATTTTGTCAATGGCCTCGAAAGCACTGCTTGCCGTTTCGATGTTGAGCCCATAAGGCAGCAGCATGCCTTTTGCGACATAGGAGTTTGATTCCACGTCGTCAACGATGAGGACTCTTCCATAAGGCATGTATTCGCGCAGCATACGGCTTTTCTTCTTCATTGATGTGCTCTGGAAACGAAAGCTTTGAAGCCTGTCGGCCACTTCGCTCCCGCATACGAGGCCGTTTATCCGCTTCTGCGGGACGCGCACGGTGAACACCGTGCCTTTATTCACTTCGCTTTCAACTAATATTTCGCCGCCCATCAATTCGACAAGGCGCTTCGATATGCTCATGCCCAGTCCCGTGCCAACGGTTGTGCGGTTGGCTTCAAGGTTGAAACGGGTGTATTCGTCAAAGAGCACCTCGAGCTGCTGCGGCGTCATGCCCTGTCCGGTGTCGCTCACGCGGAATATAATCGTGACAGTATCCTCGTCAGTGCCATGAGCGACGCTTGAGACAGACAGTCTAACCGTTCCCTTGTTGGTGTACTTGAAAGCGTTTGAAATGATATTTCCCAATATTTGCTTCAAGCGTAGTTCGTCGCCGAAGAGGTTTAGCGGAGTTTGAGGGTCAATTTCGAGAATAAACTCAATCGATTTGCTCTCATAGCGCATACGGTTTACTTGAACTGCATCGTTTATCAGGCTCGGCATGTCGTATTGGCTCTTATTAATCTCGAGCTTCCCGGCTTCGATTTTGGAAAGGTCGAGTATATCGTTTATTATGTTGAGCAGCAAATTTCCGGATTCGTACATCGTGCCTAGTGCTTCCTCCGTTTCGCTCGGCAGGTTTTCTCTTTGAAGCTCGATTTCCGTTATCCCTAATATCGCGTTCATGGGCGTGCGTATCTCGTGGCTCATATTGGCGAGGAATGTGCTTTTCGCTTCGCTGGCGGCCTCCGCGTTGCGCAGCGCATCCTGAAGCTCGGCGGTTTTCTCGGCAATTTCGCGTTCGGCTTCTTTCATTGCGGTTATGTCTTCGGTCGCCCCGGCGGTTCTAGTGGGATTCCCCTCGCTGTCCCGTGTTGCGCTCCCGAATGAGCGGTACCATCTATATTCGCCGCTTTTCGTTTGGATGCGGTTTATCACGTTATATGGTGTTTTCCCTGTTTTGTCATCTAAAAACGCCATCATTGCGTTTATCGTCATCGCCATGTCGTCGGGGTGTACCCTATGCAGCCATGAGCTTGTTTTGTTGGGGAAATCGTTTTCGTCTGTGAAACCGAGGAGGTTGCGGAACTCGTCGGACCACCAGAGATCGGTGTCGCCGTCGTCATATGTTTTTGAGTTGTCAATGAATCTATCCCATAGGCCCACGTTCAGCCCTTCCAGCAGCAGATTGAGCCTAAGATTTTGATTAGCCAGCTCTTCCCGCGTTTTCCATGCTTCCGTAACGTCCACAGAGCTTCGTATATGAGCTTTTTTGCCGCCGGGCCAGTCGATCATTCTGTCGAGATTCAGAAAAATCTGTTTTGTCGCGGAGTTTCGCTCCTCCCACATAAGCTCCTTGTTCGGCTCTTCTTCGAGCTTGTGGCACACGCATGATTCGCACATGGAATCCCTGCCTTTGTGCAGGACTTTGTAGCAGAGCTGGCCAACGCAATCATGCTCGACGCCGAGATGTTGTTTTAGGTCGTCGTTGATGAACAGTATCTCTAACGTGTTTGGGTCGTTGACGCAGAGCATTACTTTCAGCGAGCTTAATATGGTAATCAACATGGCTTGCGAGTCAATGTCGCTCGTCATGCTTTCCGCAGTGTTGACATGCTTCATCTGCCCGCTATCCAATGCTTTCATATCCTTCATCTGTTTTCACCGCCCCTTTCAAAGTCATTTTCGTATCTGAGGAAGATAATTGCAGAGTATAATCACTTATTACGGCAAACTATAAAAAGGTATACAATTTTATAGCAGACGCATCCGGTGCGCATTTTTTACATACTGCGAACAAAGCAAAATGCTTGCCCTTTTACTCATGCGGGTAAGCAGTCGTTTAACATGAAAACCGAGGTTTCCATCGCAACTGGCTGCCATGCGCGTGAAATCGCGGTTAGGCCCTATAGTTTTGCGTCATTACCTTTCGACAACTTTGCCCACTATTAAGTTATCCTCTCCTATGCGCCATGCTACCACACCCCTCGCAGAATTGTCAACACATAATTCTACATTTTCAAACTTACTGTCAAATTTGACAGAATTGACCTTTTGCTATATTATAAATTATGAATTATGCATTATGAATTATGAATTGCAAGAGGGGGATTATTGTGCCTACATGGTTGAAAGACGCTGTGTTTTATGAGATATATCCGCAGAGTTTTTATGATTCGAACTGCGACGGGATAGGTGATATCCTGGGGATTGTGCAAAAGCTTGACTATATCCAAGGCTTGGGGTGCAATGCGATTTGGCTGAACCCGATTTACGACTCGCCGTTTCTCGATGCTGGATACGATGTGCGCGACCACAAAAAGGTAGCTGCGCGCTATGGCACAAACGAGGATCTGATTGGTTTGTTTGACGCTGCTCACGCTAGAGAAATGCGTGTTATACTCGATTTGGTGCCGGGCCACACATCCGCTGATCACCCTTGGTTTATCGAAGCCAAAAAGGCCGATGAAAACGAGTATTCGGGCCGATATGTTTTTACGAAATCCGTGTGGGACACGCCGCCGGGCTATCGTTGGGAGAGCGGCTTGACTGAGCGCGACGGCAACTTCCTCGTAAACTTTTTCAGCAGTCAGCCCGCTCTGAACTACGGTTTCCACGACATCAATCACCCGCATTGGCAGACGCCTCCGGACCACCCGGATTGTTTGTCAACTATTGATGCATTGAAGGATGTCATGCGATTCTGGCTTGACCGAGGCGCGGATGGCTTCCGAGTGGACATGGCGGATTCGCTCGTTAAAAACGACGAAGAGAAAATCGCGACATCCAAGCTCTGGCGCTCGATACGGGAAATGCTTGACAGGGAATATCCCGAAGCCGCGATGGTCGCCGAGTGGAGCTATCCCGAGCGAGCGATCAACATGGCGGGTTTTCATATGGATTTCTACCTCGACCACGGTCACAATGGCTATCACAGCCTTGTACGCAAGCGGGAGGATGGAATAAACCGCTGCTATGTCGGCAAAGGAGCGACGGGGGATATAACAAGCTTTACAAATGACTTTGTTCACAAATATGAAAGCACAAAGGAAAACGGATACATCAGCTTTATGACTTGCAACCACGACACCTCAAGGCTCACGCGCTTCTTGGATGCAAGCGAGATCAAGCTTGCCTATGCGCTGGTGTTCACAATGCCCGGCGTGCCGTTCCTCTACTATGGTGATGAAATTGGCATGAGGTTCATCGAAGGTCTACACAGCAAGGAAGGGGGATATAGCCGTACGGGCACGCGAACGCCCATGCAATGGGATGGCGGCAAAAACCTTGGGTTTTCACAGGCCGATCCGTCCGAACTATACCTGCCCGTCGATGGCGGCTTTGATGCGCCAACTGTAGAGGCACAGCAAAACGATCCCGACAGCCTTCTGGTTGTCGTGAAGTCGCTAATCTCTTTAAGGCGGCGCTACGAGGATTTGGATGCGGACGGGGATTTTGAGGTTATACGCGCAAATTCAGGAGACCTGCTGTTTGCCTACAGGCGCGGGTCGCTTTTCCTGTTTATAAACCCCGGCGCGGCCGATGCAAGGATGGATTTGCCGCAAACAGGCGCGCCGAACGAGATTGTTTACATGATAGGGCAGGCGAGAAAAGAAAGAGATTATTTAGTGCTATCTCCTCAAAGTTTTGCCGTAATGTGTTGACAAATTTGTGTAAAAATGATATATTTACCACTAGTTTTCACCATAAAGGAGGGTAATATGGCGAATTTATCATTGCGTAATGTCAGAAAGTCATATCCAGACGGATTTGTTGCGGTCAAGGATTTCAACCTCGAAATTGAAGACAAAGAGTTTGTTATACTTGTCGGACCGTCAGGATGCGGGAAATCAACCACTCTGCGCATGATTGCGGGGCTTGAGGATATCAGCGAAGGCGAGGTTTACATTGGGGGCAGGCTGGTAAACGACGTTCAGCCAAAAGACAGGGACATCGCGATGGTATTCCAGAGCTACGCGCTGTACCCGCATCTGTCGGTATACAAGAATATGGAGTTCGGACTCAAACAGCGGAAGACGCCTGATGACGAAATACGCAAACGCGTGGATGAAGCCGCAAAAATACTCGACATTGCCCACTTATTGGACAGAAAACCCAAAGCGCTTTCGGGGGGACAGCGGCAGCGGGTCGCTTTGGGGCGCGCGATTGTTCGCGAACCGCAGGTATTCTTGTTTGACGAACCCTTGTCAAATCTCGATGCCAAGCTGCGTTCGCAGATGCGCACCGAAATACAGAAGCTTCACCACAAACTGGGAACAACGTTTATATATGTCACCCACGATCAAGTGGAAGCAATGACGATGGGTGACAGGATAGTCGTTATGAACGACGGCGTGGTTCAGCAGGCGGATACCCCGCAAAACCTCTATACGAGACCTTGCAACATTTTTGTCGCGGGATTTATTGGGTCCCCGCAGATGAATTTCATCGAGGCAAAACTGAAAAGCGCGGGCGACGCGGTTACCGTTTCATTTGACAAATATACTGTAGAGCTTCCGCAAAGCAAGGCGAAGGCTTCGGATGTCGCCGATTATATAGACAAAGACGTAATAATTGGAATACGTCCCGAAAATATCAGCGAACACCCCGGTGTTTATAAAGCGGAAGCCACGATTGAAGCGAATGTGGATGTCACCGAGTTGATGGGTGCGGAGACCTACCTCTATCTGACGGCGGCGGGGGGTCCGATGAATGCCCGCGTCGATGGTCTGTCATCGGCAAAAACAGGCGACAGCATCAGCATAACCTTGGATGTTGGGAAGATACACTGCTTCGACAAAGAAACCGAAAAGGTGATATTTAATTAATGCGCTCTGCGGAGCGCAAGGAGTCAGAAGTCAGGAGTCAGGAGTCAGAATACGGGGGCAGGACGAGGGATTATTATTGATATCGTCTAGGGCTCCAAGATAACGATACAGTACCCCGGTAGGATGAGCTTGTCGCCGTCTTGCCGGGGTTTGTTTTCGGTTGCTGAAAGTACGTCGAGAATCGTAGATGAAAGCGTGAGGCGGACTTCCTCGGACGAAATATTGTAGGCAACGATAATCGAAGAACCGTCCCAAGTGCGAAGCGCCGCTCCTGCTTTGTCTCCGGCAGTAATGGAAAGCACCTCGTATGAGCCGCTGCCTATATGAGGATATTTCCCGCGAAGCAAAACCGCGTTACGTATGTACGAGTAAATCGAATCGGAATCCCCCACTTGCTCGACAGCGGGCGGAAAACCGTGGGTCACTTCATCCATGTCGGGAGGGCCTAAAGTCATGCCGATGGCGGTTTCGTCGGTCCAGAACATGGGCGCGCGCTTGTTCTCGTCTTTGCCGGAACCCGACATTCCAAGTTCCTCGCCATAATAGACAAAGGCGTTGCCGGGCTGAGTCAGAGACAGGCCCCAAGCGGTTTTAATAAGGTTTGGATCCCTGCGCAAAAAGCCCGAAGCCCGAGCCATGTCGTGATTCGTGAAGAACGGAGCGTTGGTCGCTGCGGGATTGTATTCCGTTGCGAGATCATAGGCCAATGCTGTCCGCGTCAGGTATTCGCCCAGCGAAAAGTCCGAACGGAGAACTGCTCTGGCTATTATGCCGTCGGAACCGGAAAAGGGGAAAGAGAAGAAGCTGTCAAGCCCGCTTTCGTAGTACTCGTATACTTTGTTGGTGGTTTCCCAGAACTCCCCAACCAAATAAGCATCGGGCTTTATTCTTTTAACGGCATTGTTCAGCCAAGCCATAATCTCGACGTTTTTTTCCGTGTTGCCGGATACGTATTCCCCTGTCGCGTCGAGCCGAAAGCCGTATACCCCTCGGTTTAGCCAGAACGCGAACACATTTTCCAGCTCCGCTCTCAATTCCGCGTTTTCAAGATCAAAGTCCGGCATCTGATCCCAAAACTGGCATTCATAGAAACGCCCGTCAGGCAAGCGCTGCCAGTTGCCGTGTCCGGCTTCTGCGGCAATGTTATAGTATTCGGGATGCTCCGTAAACCATGGATGGTTCAGGTCAGAATGGTTGACCACCATATCAAGCAAGACCTGCATACCTCGGGCATTGCAGGCCTCGATGAGCGCGTCGAAGTCGTCCAGCGTTCCATATTCGGGATCGATGCCGTAGTAATCTTCGACGTTATATTTATGGTATGTGCTCGATGGATGTATCGGCGAGAGCCAAATGCCGTCAAAACCCATGCTTTGTATGTAGTCAAGCCTTGAAGTCACGCCGCCCAAATCCCCGATACCGTCGCCGTCGCTGTCATAAAACGAGTAGACAAACACCTGATACCAAGTTTTCCCCGTCCGCTCCACACGCCCGCCCGCCGCATCCGTTTCCAAAGCGGCCAGCCTATACTCCAACAGCTCTCCCCAAGACATATCCTGAGGAGACTTTTCAACCACCCCGCCGGAAGAACACCCGAAGAGGAAGAGAAGCAAAATAACCGAGATAAGAGCAAGTCTTTTCATTATCAAAATCCTAACGCAGTAGAATAAGTAACATAACTGTTCAGCACCCCCCGTCTTTGCGAGCCGCAGCGAAGCAATCCAGTCCTTTTTGCGCCGATTGTCATATTTATTTCTGGATTGCCGCGTCGCTTCGCTCCTCGCAACGACGAAACTGTGAGATTTGCAATACCACCTGAACAATTAATAAGTAACAAGTAACAAGTAACAAGTAACAATTTTCAACTATCAACTTTCAACTATCAACTGTAACTTATCGACCAAGAACAAAATGTCATTGGTCGCATTATCTGTCGCTAAGTTACCGTACTACCCCTTCACGCTTCCTCCTGTGATGCCTTCTACGTAGTTGTTTTGCATTATTAGGAACAGCACGGATATGGGTATGGATACTAGTACCGCGCCTGCGCAAAAGGCTGTCCACCATTGATAGACGTTTTCGCGCTCCAGCATTCTGAAGAGGCCCAAGGCTATTGTGTAGTTGCTGTAGTTGTCCTTCATTATCACGCTTGCGATGATGAAATCCACCCATGGCGCTATGAAGGTGGTGAGAACGGTGTAGGTTATGACCGGACGGGACATTGGAATTGTTATCTTAACGAAGACATCCCATTTTGTGCAGCCATCCAGTTTTGCGGACTCGTCCAGCTCTTTGGGAATCGTGTCGAAAAAGCCTTTCATAATATAGTAAGAGAGGCCCGCAGAACCGGAATAGACGAGCACCAGAGCCGCCAATGATTGGTCAAGCCCAATAAGCTTTACCAAATGGTAGATTGCTATGATACTCATAAATCCGGGGAACATCCCGAGTACCAATACGACGTTCATCATGGGCCGCCTGAGCTTGAAGCGCAGACGCGAAAACGCATAGGACGTGAACAGGACAAACAGCGTGGATATCACGCAACTGAAAACTGCCACGATCAGCGTGTTGACGAACCATCGGGGGAAGTTGAAAAGGCTGGTATCTGTGAAAAGCTTCGTGAAGTTGTTGAATGTCCATATCTTGGGCAAGACATAACCGTCCAGATGCGCGCCTGCTTCGCCCCTGAATGCGGTGATGAGGAGATAGGCTATAGGGAGCAGCCAGATGATGGACATAACTGCCAGAATAATGTAGATAGCGGTGTTGGTTGCAGTCTTGCTTGCTTTCATACTTTTCATCTGAACGTTTCCTCCTTTTGAGCCGAGGCCGTGATATTGAAGGTGACTAGCGCAATAATCGCGCTTATTACGAACGTAATGATACCTATGACGCTGGCAAGGTTATAGTCGCCATGATTGACCGTCAGCTTGTAGAGCCATGTGACCAACAGATCGGTCTTGCCGGCGTTATAGTAGTCGGTTACGTTGGGGCCGCCTGTGGTTAGAAAGTATATCGCGTTGAAGTTGTTGATGTTTCCGATGAACTGCGTAATCAGGTATGGGGCGGTGACGACGAGCATATAGGGGAGCGTTATTGCCTTGAACTGCTTTGCGGGGCCTGCGCCGTCGATGCGCGCCGCTTCGTACAGGTCAGCGGGGATATTCATCAGTATGCCGGAGGTTATAAGCATCGTGTATGGTATGCCTATCCATAGGTTAACTATGACGACAGTCACCCGTGCAATCAGCGGGTCTCTGAGGAACTGCACCGGGGAAAACCCTTCGCCGCCAAAGAATTCATATATGCCTTTGAGAATGACGTTTATGCTTCCCTCGGGCGCAAGCATTTGCCTCATAAACAAAAGAGTGACAAAACCCGGAACCGCTATCGCGATAACAAAACAGGTCCGCCATACGGATTTGAAGCGTATGCCTTTTTTGTTAATCATGAGCGCCACGACCATGCCGAGGAAATAGTTCAGGAATGTCGATAGGACAGCCCATATCAAAGTCCAGCCCAACACCCTGACAAATGTGTGGCTCATGAATCCCGAAGAAGAGAGCGTGTCTGCGAAGTTTTGCAGTCCCACCCATGTGAACAGGTTGCCCGGCGGTTGGTGCAAACGGTCGAAGTTAGTGAAAGCCAGCAGGATCATGAAGATAACGGGCAGCACCGTGAAAGCTATCACCCCGACGGTAGGAATGGCGAGCATGGCTGTGTGGACATTTTTGTCAAACATGTCGCGCAAATCCTGAACAAAGCCTGTCGGCCGTTTCCCGCGCCTGACTTCAATTTCTGCGGCATAGGAAGATTTGACCGCGGCAATATGGATCATCAGCCCAAACAGCAACAGGGCGATGGCGAATATCGAATATAGGAGGATTTGCAGCGAGTTGTCTCCAAGAGTGGGAACGTTGACTTCCCTTATCGGATCGAACACCATTCCCATCGTCTGCGTGCCCAATGTGTTTAGGTCCCTGAGATATATTTGCCCGAAAAAGAACAAACTCAACCAAGTGCATATTTGAAATACAAGAAAAATCAAACCTTTGATTATTTGCCCGTAGAACAGGTTTCCAAAGCCTGAGATGACTATAGAAAGCTTTGTTTGCCATTGTCCGTGGGCGATTGCGTTCACGAGCGTAATGTCATCCTTGTGCTTGTATTTTTTCTGATCTCTGGCCAAACTCCATTCACCTCTCTCATTTCATATAACATTGTAGGGGTTGAAGATTTTCAACCCCTACGGAATAAAATGTATTTTACGATTGAATCTGGGCTACCATGTTGTCGAGCAGGGTTTGCAGGCTGGTGCTGTCCTGATTGACCATCGCGGTTCCGAAGGCTCCCGCCGGCGCCCAATAGTTGCCGAGTACGTCGTTTTGCGATGTGGCGTATGCGCTTTGTGCCGCCAGAGCCGCAAGGGCGGTGTTTTCCATGACTGCGGGGTTAGCAGCGGCGTTCGTGTTAGAGGGTCCCATCGCGCGCTCTTCAAAGCGGACCACTTGGTTCTGCTCGTTTGTGAGGTAGTTGGCGAAATCCATTGCGACAACAACTTTGTCGGGGTCGGAAATCATCGAGTTCACCCCAACCAGCTTGTAGCCGCCGAAAGAGCCCATCTGAACCTGCTGCCCGTTCATCGTGAATGTGGGGAGCTTTGTCGCGCCATAGTTCTCCCCGAGGATCGAAGAGATGTCGTCGGCGTTCCATGTTCCTGATACGCCTGCCGAGATACTCCCGCCAATTCCGCCTTTCAGCACGTCGTCGTTACCGTTGATGTATGCAGGGTGCGCGGCGAATGCCTGCATCGCGGTGGCTGCCGCAAGTCCGTTTGCGTTGTTGAAGTCGCAAATCTGTTTGCCGTCGGCGCTGATAGCGAGCGTGCCGCCGGCGCCAAGGAAGAAGGATGCGACATACCAACCGTTGTCGTCAAGGTTCATAAGCACCCTTTTGCCGGCGGCTTGCGAGACTTCCAATATCTTGTCGAGGGTCAGCACGTCGTCTTCCGACAGGACGGACTTGTCGTAATAGAGGAAGTATCCGTTGTCAGCGGTTGCGGGGTGCGCCCATAATTTGCCGTCGAGTGTTGCGGAGCCGACCGAGCCTTCGCCGTTGCGGGCGACTATATCGGCTTTGTTGCGCAGGACTTCGTTTAGTCCGCCGGCGCTAACAAAGTCGCGCAACTGGTCGTTGGGGAAGAAAAAGACGTCAGCCGCCGCAGCGGGGTCTTCGCTGTATCTGGTGTAGGCATCGGGTTCGCCGACTACACCTAGCTCGATTGTGACGTCGAAATCGTTATTTTGAGCAATGAATTCGTCCGCAAATCTGCGAGTCAGCGTCTGGTCTTCCTGCGCGGCCCAAACTCTCAAGGATATTTGCGGTTTTGCGTCTCCGCCGCCGCCTTGGTTACCTGAGCCTCCGCCTTGTGAACCCGAGTCCGCGCCCGGAGATCCGGAGTTTCCGCCCGTGTCCCCGCCGCCGCAAGCGGCAAGGGTAAGGAGCAGTGCGATTGAAATTAGTAAAGCAATCCATTTTTTCATTTTGTCGTGTCCTCCCGTTTAATAATAGTATGGTGTATTAAGTGGTGAAAAAGCGTGGTTTTTCTACATCAAATGATGAAATACTGCTCACATGTTAACATAACCCGAAGTAAATTTCAACAAGAATTATTAACAATTTTGGTGATTTCTGAACCACATGTGATATTGTCTCACTAAATCGTATATGAATTTGTCTCACAAAGGGAAGTGTGGTGTATTCGTCGTGACGCGAGTTCGTGTTTCCTGTGGATGTGCAAGTTTGCGTTCCCTACATCTCTTTTGAGTCTTCCTCCTTTCTTAGTAGCCTTAGGCCGCCAAGGGCTAGGGCTTCTAGTTCGTATTCGCCGGGGTAGATGGCTACCTTTGCCATGTGGGAGACGTATTTTTCGACGTTTTCTACTACGAAGCGATCATAAGCCAGCCCGCCGGTGAGGATTATGGCGTCTATGCTCCCCATGAGGGGCGGCGAGACCAATGCGATGCCTTTTGCGATTTGATACGCTTGAGCTTCCATCACGAGCGTTGCGTATTTGTCGCCGGATGCCACCCTTTTCGCGATCTCGCGGCCATCGGATGTTCCGAGAAGATCCCGCAATCCGCCCATGCCGCGCACTTTCTTAATCATTTCATTATGCGTGTAGATGCCGCTGTAGCACATCTCTATCACGTCCAAGAGCGGGACGCTGCCGGCCCTCTCAGGAGCGAAAGGACCGTTGTCGTCTGAAAGGGACTCCACGATTTTCCCCTTTTGATGAGCGCCCATAGTGACGCCTCCGCCAAGATGCGCAACGATTAGATTCATATCCTCATAACGCTTCCCTTGGCTCTGCGCATACTTCATTGCGACCGCGCGGCTGTTTAGGACATGGTAGAAGCTCCTTCGCTCGACTTCCTTCATACCTGTGATTTTTGCGACGGGCGGGAACTCGCTTGCCGACACCGCATCGTAGATATATGCCGCCGCGCCGCCCAGTTTTGCCACCTCGCTTGCCAGTACGGCGCCGAGATTGGATGCGTGGGAAGGTATTTTCTCATTGAGTATCATGTCCAGCATTTTTTGATTGACTCTATATGCGCCCGTCTCGACCGGAGGGAAAAGCCCGCCTCGGCCCATGACGCAGGAAAGATTCTGAGGGGTGAAGCCGTGCTTTTCAAGAGAATCGAGAACCAATGATAAGCGCATTGGTATCTGCTCAACCAAGCAGGAAAACTTTTCAATCACGTCTTGCGGATGATCAAAACTTTCTTTGAACAATTGCTCTTCGTTTCTATAGAGCGCCACCTTCGTTGAGGTAGAGCCCGGGTTAATTGCCAGAATCAAGTAATCCATGACTGTCACCTATCTTTAAGCATAACTGAATTGATAGCAGTTTTTCTTCCGTTGAGGCCGCGCGGGACACCAGCACAATGGGGACGCTAGCGCCCAACACGCAGCCGGCCATTTTTGCGCCGCCCCAGTAGAGCAGGCCTTTGCTTAACACATTGCCCACTGTAATGCTCGGAACAAGGAGGATATCGACGTCGCCCGCAATCGCGCTGATGAAGCCTTTTGCCTTTGCCGACTTCGCGCTTATGGCAATATCGAATGAAATTGGACCCTCTAGCAGGCAATCTCCCAGTACGCCTCTTTCGCACATTATCTGTAGCTGTCGGGCGTCCACGGTCTCGGGTATTTTCTCGCTTACGACTTCTCCGGCGCAGATTGCCGCGATTTTTGGTCTGCTATAACCAAGTCTTCGATAGAATTCCACGGTGTTGCGGACTATATCCGCTTTTTGCTCCTGTGTTGGGCTTGTCAGCATCCCGCCGTCAGTAACAGATATCAGCTTGTGATAAGCGGGAATTTCGAGGACTGCAAGATGCGACATTGTCGCCCGCTCCTTGATGCCCGTCTCTTTATCGAGTACCGCCTTGAGCAGCGTGCCGGTTTCGAGCATCCCTTTCATAAGAATGCCGCCCCTTTTCTCGCGGATAAGGGCGACGGCTTTATATGCGCAATCAGTGCCGCTGTCGCAGTCAACAATTGCATCCTCATTAGGAACGACACTGAGCTCTGAGGATATTTCCATTATACGCTTGCGGTTGCCGACAAGAATATAACTCATCGGTGATGCCTTGGAGGCGGCATATACCGCGTTTAACGTATGTTCGTCATGGGCGGCGGCAACCACTATGGTATTCGACGTGAGCGCCGCACCGCTGCTGCGCAGCTCTTCAAAGTTCCGAAGCATCTCACTGTGCCCTCCGCAGTCGCATTTGCCTGTTGGTTTCTCCATACAATCATTTCCGTTAAGAACCAACTATATTATACACCATCCAACGGAAAAACACGAATATTAACATAAAATTCACCTTACATTGTTTATTAAATCGTAGTATAATCATTAGAAACGATTAACAGTTGAAGGGTGTGATTTGATTTGTATATTGGTGTTGATGTTGGGACTTCGGGGACTAAGGCTTTGCTGATGAGCGAGGATGGGGGTGTGCTGAAATCGAGCTTGCGCGAGTATCCGCTGAGTACGCCGCGAAATGGGTGGGCGGAGCAGGATCCCGTTCTCTGGCGGGACGCGGCGGTCGATGCCATACGGGAAGTGGCTCACGGCATCGATGCATCCGCAGTAAAGGCCGTTGGGCTGACGGGGCAGATGCATGGGCTTGTGTGTCTGGACAAATCGGATAATGTGCTTCGCCCCGCGATACTGTGGTGCGATCAGCGCACAGCCTTGGAGTGCGACGAGATAACGGAGCTTGTTGGCGCGGAGCGGCTGATTGAGCTCACCGCGAATCCCGCTTTGACGGGTTTCACAGCGCCTAAGATACTCTGGGTTAGGAAAAATGAGCCGGAAATCTATGCGAAAATTGCAAAGATTATGCTGCCTAAGGATTATATACGATATGTTATGACAGGGGAAAATGCGTCGGATATGTCTGATGCGTCAGGCACGGGGTTGCTGAACGTGTCTCGCCGCGCTTGGGACTCTGAGGTGCTCTCGAAGTTGGGCGTGGATAGTTCGTGGTTGGGGAAATTATATGAATCCCCTGAAATCACGGGAAACCTTACTCAAAGAGCCGCAGATATGACAGGTCTGCCCGTAGGTACGCCTGTAATCGCCGGAGCGGGGGACAACGCGGCCGCC